>Ga0326727_10000558_pt1 | contig 151793 bp, 134 predicted proteins | sample MB2enrmetagenome_FD_207643 | JGI IMG/M metagenome (GOLD analysis project Ga0326727, IMG submission 207643) | Lab enriched peat soil microbial communities from McLean, Ithaca, NY, United States - MB29MY | ecosystem: Environmental > Terrestrial > Soil > Wetlands > Peat | place: USA: New York... | reverse complement strand
TCAACGCCACCCAAATCCGCAAATGCGAAAATAGGTGGCTTCTGAGAGGCCGCATGCCAGCGCCAACCCGCCCGGCTTTCTTAAGGGCTTAGCGGTTTATGCGTTATTGAGGTGCCGAGACTGCTGCCGGGCCGAGGCCGGGCGTGCCCGGGGCATGCCCGGCCCCTACTCCACTATTAGAGTACAAATGCGGTCGATGGCGCCACGGACCTCCTCGGCGCGGGCGTTGTAGTTATTCGCCAGGATGGAAAACGCGAGCCAGGCGCCGTCCCGCCGGCGGGCATAGCCGGAGAGCGCGCCGACATGGGCCATGGTCCCGGTCTTGGCGTAGATGCGCCCGGCCGCGGGGCCCTCGCCCAGCCGGGCGCTCAGCGTGCCGTCCTGGCCACCCACGGGCAACAGCGACACCCAGTTGTCGCGCGCGGGCGAGGCGTACATGAAGCGCAGAAGCTTGACCACGGCGGAGGGAGTCAGCACGTCCAGACGCGACAGCCCCGAGGCGTCGGCGAAGTTGCAGCTCTCGGGGTCGATTCCGATCTCGGTCAAAAACGCCTGCATCTCCTCCAGGCCCGCATCCCGGCTTCCGATCCCGCGCCGGGCCCGCGCCACGGCGCGCAGGACCATCTCGGCGTGCAGGTTCTGACTCACTTTGTCGATTATCCGGAGGTCCTCTATCAGGGGCGGAGAGATGCGCCGCGCCAGCTCGACGCCTTCGCTGTACGGGGTTGGCGCGCCCTGCTTCAGGTCGCCCGCTTCGTTGGGGAAAACGTGCCGCGCGAGCGCCTCGCCGGCCACCGCGATGCCACGGGCCTCCAGAGCCTGCTGGAACGCCAGGGCCGCGAACTCCGCCGGGTCTTCGATACCCAGCAGCAGGGTTTCGCCGCGGTCCCTGACCGGAATGGAGCCCCACAGACGCACCTCGCGGCCGCCGGGGGCGCGCTCAAAGCGGATTTCCCGCGGCCCACCGGCTGGGACGGTCCGCACCCGGTTGCCGATGCGGAAATACTCCACCGGCGGGTCCACAGCCAGCTCCGCCGGATCGCCCACCCGCGCCGCGGGCCGGACTTCCAGGGACACCGCATTGTCGTCGATCGAGAGAGCGGACACGGGAGCGCCAAAGTCGAACTGCGGATCGTCCACCGCCCAGCCCTCGGCATACGGCTGCCACACGTACCAGGAATCGTCGCCAACGATATCGCCATCCACGCGCTTCACGCCGCGCGCCGCCACTTGGCCGGCGAGGTCCTCCAAGGCGGCCAGCGGGTTTCCGCCCTTGCTTCCCATGCGGTAGGGTATGTCCCGCCCGGAGAGGTTGGGATCGCCGCCGCCCGCCAGCGTGAGCGGTCCTGCGATTCGGCCATCGGCGCCCGGCCCGCTCTCGGCGAGTACGCGAGTCTGAAAGGTGAAGTCCGGGCCCAGGCGCAGCAGGGCCAGGGCGGTGGTGAAGAGCTTGGCGTTGGAGGCGGGGACGAAGCCGCGGTCGGGGTTCAGCTCGTAGAGCGTGCGGCCGCTTTCCAGGTCCACAATCTGGATTCCCCAGAAGGCCGTGCGAGTAGCGGTGGAAGAGTCCAGCAGGCGCGCGATTTGCTCGGCCAGTGAGGCGGCGTGGAGCGGCGCGGCCAGCAGGACCAGCGAGGCCAGCCGGACCCATCGCAAATTTCCCGGCCCGCTGGCCGGCGACCGCTCCCTTGCGGTTGCGGCTCGGAACCGCGCGCGGCTCATCTTCCGGTTACCTTCGATTCCAGCCAGATCAAGAGAATCAACAACATCACCATGCATGTGCCGAGCAGCGGGACGCCCATGACCACGCCCACCCCCCAGGCACTGGCGGCGTATCCGATGCTGGCTGGGGCCAACAGGCCGCCCATCAGCGCCACCGAGAAGATGCCGCTGAAAACGCCCGGATGGTAATAGGGAAAGCGCCGCCCGATGGCCTCGGCCACCAGCGGGAACACGCTGGCGTAACCCGCCCCCACGAAAAAGACTCCGGATGCGGCTCCGAAGCCCGTCTTGGTGGAGGCCAGGATCAGGCATCCGAACAAAGCCGAGACCACGCTTCCCAGCAACAGACGCCCGTGCTTGACGCGGGGTAGGATGGCCACCGAACCCAAGCGCCCGGTGAGCAGGAAGAGCCAGTAAAAAGCCAGTATCGACAGCGCCCCCTCGGGGCTCAGCCCGACCCGGCGGATGAGGTAGAGCGGCAACCATCCGGCCAGGGACCATTCGTTTCCGAACTGGAAGAACAGAAGCAGGGCGAACAGGATCGCGCCGGGGCTGCGGAAGTCGGCCAATGCCTGCCTGAGGGTGGGCTCCGTCCCCGCCGGCGCAAGCGGGTAGGACGCTTTGGCATACAGACCGGCGAAGACTCCTGGCGCCAGCGCCATGAGCGCCAGCATTACCGGCACGCTGCAGGCGGGAAAGGCGACGGCCACCAGCATGGTGGCACACAGACAACCCCCGCCGTACCATGCGCCGCCCATGTTCACGATCTTCGCGGCGTCGGATTGAAAGCGCCGCGAAATGGCGTGAAACAAAGCCATGTTGAGCAGTCCGGCTCCCATTCCCAGCGCCAGCAACCCGAGGGCGCGCCACCAGGCGGAGGCCGCCATGGAGAGCAAGGCCAGGTACGCCAGGGAAGCGCACGCCAGGCCGCTGCCGAATGCCAGCAGGAATGCCACTCCCCGCCGCGTCATGATCCGGCGGGCAGGGGCGGCCGCTGCCACCAGCCCGACGGCCAGGCAGAGGAAGTAGTTGCCAACCGTGGCGAACTCCTGAGGATCGCGGTGATACCCCCAGGCGGGGAGGATGGTCCCCAGAAGCGCCATCAGAAAACCGGAAAGAAAAAAGCCAGCCAGAGCCCAGCGGGGTCCGGATGGCGCTCGCTCCACGCCGAAGGCGCTGGATGGGGCAAGAGTCACAGGTAGATTGTAGCTCACGGGTGGGGCGGACCTCCGGTTCGGCCGCGGATTCCGGCGGCGCTTTACAAAACCGTAGCCGGACCCTACCGAATCTGGAAGCGGCAGCGAGGCCGGTCTTTGGTCTCAATGGCTTGCAGGTGGCACTCGGGTTGCTATTGAGCACACGGTCTTTGGTTTAGAGTCTCTCGCTTGTGGGTGTTGCCTGCCCATGCGCTTGCTCCCCGCGCCGCACTCGACGGCGCGGGGCCTTTTTCCCCTGTTTTCCTGTAAACTTAGGAATCGCCTGACATGCAAGGACTGTACGCCCGATGGATCGACGGTTGGGAGCGCGACTTGGCCGCACGGGATACCAGCCGCGTCGTGCGGCGGTTCGACTGGGGCACCGAGTGGCTGGAGGGGTTCGGGTTCCCACAGCATACCGAACGGGCGAACGGGGATATGGCGGCCCGGATGGCCGCGTTCGCCGATGCAGCCCTGGCGGATTCGGCCCGGTTCTTCTCCTATGCCCCGGTGACCGATTACCGCTTTCTGGACGGCCGGCTGAACTTCACCAGTCCGGCGCATTCGGGCTTTCCCGAAAACGACCTGGTACACGCCTTGTGGTTTCCCGCCCCGCGGGACCGCGGCCGGGTGTTGGTGCTGCTGCCTCAATGGAACTCCGGGCCGGACGGACACATTGCCTTGGCGAAGCTGCTGAACCGCTTCGGGATCAGCGCTTTGCGGCTCTCCCTGGCATACCACGCCGAACGCATGCCGGCCGGACTCCAGCGCGCCGAGTACCACGTTTCGAGCAACGTGGGGCGAACCATTCACGCCGCGCGGCAGTCGATTCTCGACGTCCGCGCGTGCCTGGACTGGCTCCAGGCGCAAGGCTACGAGCGCCTCGGCATTTTGGGCACCAGCCTGGGCTCGGCCGTGGCGTTCATCGCCGCGGCCCACGATGCGCGCGTGCAAACCGGGATATTCAACCACGTCTCGCGCTACTTTTCCGACGTGGTATGGACCGGGCTTGCGACGCGGCATGTTCGCGAGGGCCTGGAGGGCTCCGTGACCCAGGACGAATTGCGGCGCTACTGGGCGGTGATCAGCCCGGCTTCGTACCTGGACCGCCTGATGGGCCGGGACATGCGAAACCTGCTGATCTGGGCCCGCTATGACACCAGCTTCCTGCCGGTTTACTCCCAACGCCTGGTGCTGGACTTTCGCGAGCTGCGGCTTCCCCATCAGGTGAAGACGCTGCCGTGCGCCCATTACACCACCGGCCAGTTTCCCTTCAATCTGATGGACGGCCTGGCCATGTGCCGGTTCGCCGCCCGGAACATGTAAGGCCGCGGGGCGCCATCGCGGCGCGGGGAGGCGCATCCGACCCGTTCCGCGCGGCTCACGCCATCTTCTCGAGCATCTCCGCGGCGCTTCGCACGCACTCCTTGCAGACCTTCGCGAACAGGCCGGCCTCCATGATGCGGCGGTAGCCTTCCTCCGTACTCAGATCGCCGCCGGAGAGCAAATCGCGGCAAAGATAGCTGCCGTTCCGAGCGGCAAAGCCATCCATGAACTCGCGTGTGATTCGGTGCAGATCCTCCGTGGCCGGGCTGCCTCGCATGGCGCGAGCGCGCCGCAGCCCGAGGACCATGATTCCCCCCGTCACAGCCCCGCACACCTCCTGCTTGCGGCCCATGCCTCCACCGAAACCGCCCGATACTTTGAGCGCCGCATCCTCGCCGAGGCCGCATTCGTCGCGGAAAGCGAAGACTACGGATTGGGCGCAGTTGTACCCCTCCACAAACTTGTCCACCGCCAATTGTCCTTTGTCAGGCACGCCGTATCCTCGATTCACGACTATGATCGCACGCTTGCCGGGCATCCGGACCCGCTCGTTTCATCGCTGGCGGGGCGTGCGACATGAGAGTGGAGCCAAGCCCGAAGGCTTGACCCGACTTTCATGAAAAAAGGCCGGTGAAAAGAGTGCGAAAAGGCTCCCGTTTTCCCGTTGCGGAGACTAATGTAGGAATGAGGAGGTTGACCATGGCCCCGAAATGCGTCGGGTTGTCGCTGGTCTTGTCCGCGGCCGCTTCCCTTGCGCTCGCGCAAAGCAAGCCCATTCCGCAAATAGTCAAGCAAGGCTCCAAGTATACCTTCCTGGTCGATGGAAAGCCCTTTCTTATGCTGGGGGGACAAGTCGATAACTTCAGCGCCTGGTTGCCAGGGCCGTCGTTCCATAACGTCGAGCCTATCCAGAATGAGATCGCGAAGGTGTTGCCAGGCTTCAAGTCGTACAACGCGAACACCATCGAATTTCCGGTCCACTGGGGATACATAGAACCCAAGGAAGGCGAGTTCGACTTCGCCGCATTCGACCAGATCGTGCGCGACATTCGCGCGCACTCTCTGAGGGCCATTGTGCTTTGGTTTGGCACATGGAAGGGCGGCGACGAAACGTTTCAGCCCGACTGGGTAAGGTCCAACCCCGCGCGTTTCCCCCATGCGCTCGATGAGCGCGGAAAAGCGCTGACGGCGCTGTCGCCGCTCGGGGCGGCGACTTTGGAAGCCGACCGCAAGGCCTTCGCCGCCTTGATGAAGCATATCCGGGAGATCGACGAAAACGATCGGACCGTAATCCTGGCGCAGGTCGAGAACGAGGCCGGGATAGTGGGGTCCGCGCGCGACCACTCTCCAGAGGCCAACAAGCTGTTCAATGGGCCGGTTCCGGAAACGTTTGCGACTGCTCTCAAGAAGAAGCCCGGAAGCTGGGCGCAGGTCTTCGGCGACTCGTTCGCGGAAGAGGCTTTCACGACTTACTACATGGCCAAGTTCATCAACTCAGTGGCCCAGGCCGGGAAGGACGCCTACCCGCTGCCGCTCGCTTTGAACGTGTGGATGGGCGGGCCGGGGACCAACGCTTTCGCCCGCCCGGGCGACAGCTACCCAAGCGGCGGCGGCCAGGCGCACACGCTGGACCTGTGGAAGGCCACGGCTTCGGCTATCGACGTCATCGCTCCGGATATCTACGACCGCTCCGCTGTGAACTACCGAAAAGACCTTTCGGATTACGCCCGCCCCGACAACCCGCTGCTGATGGTGGAGACCGGGGAGGGAAAGGAATACGCGCGGTATTGCTTCATGGCCATAGGGGAATACTCGGCGATCGGGTTTTCGCAGTTCGGAGTGGGGATCAAGGAATACGGCGCGACCGCCGACGGCGAGTTCGGCCCCCAGTTCGCGGACGTGGGGGCGGATTACCGCCTGCTGCGGAACGCGGCTCCGGTGATTGCGGAACTGCAAGGGACCAAGAAGCTGCAGTCGGCCATCGAGGAGGAATCCATCGGGCGTCGTTTGCTCTCTTTCGACCGCTACGATGTGCAGGTGAGGTTTCCCCCGGCGACGGGCCGGCAGCCTGGTTGGGGGGAGCCCAGACCCCCGACCATCCCGTCGGGCCGCGTGTTACTGGCCCAGGTGCAGCCGGATGAGTTCCTGATCCTGGGGTTCGACAGCAGCATCGACTTTCGGCCGCCTGCGACCGCGGGCCATGCAGAGGCCCGATTTGTGCAAATCGAGGAAGGTCTCTACAAAGATGGCGTCTGGACGCCGGTCAAGTCCCAGCCCGGGGTTTCGGCCAAGTCTCCGGCTCGGGGCCTGATGCTGCCGAAAGAAGGGGCCATGCTGCGAGTGAAGCTCGCGTGGGACTGAGGCTGCTGGGGGGCAACGGCGCACCCCTAAAGACGTTTAGGCCACCTCTGTTTTCCGTGAAACACGGCGATCAATTCCAGCCGGTCTTCTTTCACCCGGTAAGGAATGACGTGCGGCGTACCGGAAACGACCAACTCCCGGGTCCCAAGCACGCGGCCCGGACGGCCGATGTGCGAGCGCCCGGCGAGCAGATCCACGCACTCCAGTATCCGCGCGGCGACGCGTGGCGCGGCTTGCGGATGGTCCCTGACAATGTATTCTCGGATTTCCGCCAGGTGGCGTGCGGCGCGACGCGACCAAACGATCTTCATCGCGGCGCTTTGCCTTCTCCGGGTTTACCCCAGGAGCGAAGCCAGGTGGAAACCCTTTCATGGCTCACGGTTTGTCCGGCATCCAGTTCCTTTAATCCCCGCCGGATCTCCGCAAGCTGCCACTCCTCGGCCTGAACGTATGCGGCGATCGCTTCAGCCGCAAGGAAGGATTTCGACCGTCTGGAATGCTGGGCGAGAGCGTCCAAACGCTTCTTGACGGTGGAATCCAGGCGCACGGAAAGGGTTTCTGTCATCACTTGTATACAGGTTAACACAACATCGCCCCATCGAATCGGCAAGGTGAACGCGCGCCCGCCCCATTTCCCCCGGCTCAAGCCCAGAGCCGGAATGCGCTTGTGCAGGTTGGTGCGCTCCATGCCCAGCTTCGCGACCCCGCTCACTTCCCGGCCGGTTTTGCCTGCCAGTTCTTCACAATCTGATCGATTTCCGCCTTCTTGACGTAAAATGCGATGTTCTCCTGCGATACCACGGCGCCCACCGCCGACTCCTGACCGTGGGAGTTGCAGACGCTGGCGGTAATCTGGACGCACGACGGAATGATGAGAACCTCCTGAGCCGAGATCCCCGAGGCTTTGACGACCGCCATGATTTTCTGGTTGCTCTCCAGCGCGGCCATCATACCGCCTTTCTTCATGGCTTCCATGAAGCTGGTTTGCAGCGCCGGGTCGGACGCGACCAGAGCTTTCAGCTTGACCATCGCCGCATCGTAGGCCTTGATCTTATCCATGCTCAGCTTGTAGTTCTACATCTCGTTGTTCCGCGCCCCCGATTGGGCGAGGCCAGCCGGCGCGACGGCCGACAGGCAGACGAGAGATGCGACAAGAATACGTTTGAGTGACACTTTATGCATAGAATATTGCATTCCAGTGTGACGGATCTCGGGCGAAACCGCGCAACTTGGATGACGGCGGGTGTGCGACACAGAAGTGATGGTCGAAGCGATTCGCCTGCAAAACGGCCCGGGTCCGAGCGTACGTGTACGCCAGGCCGGCTGCCGATGTGGGGTCAGGATTTCATCCTGCCGCCGGTCGCGGTGGCCGGAAACTCAGGCCACGCGCCGGGATGGCGCCCGCTGGAGTTCCTGCGTCATCCAGGCAAACCAGCCATCACCCCTGGCATATCCACAGAACATCTCCAGATCGGGATGGTCCGCGCCAACGGCGGCGATTGCGCGTGTTACGAGCGACTTAAAAGCGTCGAAGTCGAGACGGCCGGAAGAATACATATCATCCAACTCGCGACCTATCTCGCAAAGCCGTTCATGTTGCTGCTTTTCTACCGTCGTCATTCGAACACCAGCCAGAGAATCGCCTTAATCATATCGTAGCCGTTCGGGTCCTTGTCCGCAAGCCCGTCTTCAAAGCGATAAGCGGCGAACGTTTCGCAGAAGTACTCGACAGGATCAACCTTCGCCCGGAGGGAAACGGGCATCACGCTTCCGCTGCGGAACAGCCTTCTCACCTGCCGACCCGGTTCCGGCCCGGCTGCATCGAGGACCGAATGCCCTATTTCGTGGTACAGGCTGCGCTGCATCGCCTCGACCAGATTTCGGCCTGATTCGGAGACTGTTGGCAGTTCCGGCGGATAGAACTCCTTGCCATACGTTTCCGGGCCACGAAACGCGTTCACAACCACATCTCGGGATGGGGGATCGTATGATCCCCGCCAGCTCGGATTCGGCACGCGGCCCGATAACTCCAGCCGCCCAAGTTCGCGCCTTTCAAGGAAGCTCAAGAGCTTCGGATCATCGCGGAGAGTCTGAAGAACGTCTCTGGTGGGCCGCTCCGGCAGCGCCGACAGAAACTCCCGCGCGTGCCTGCCGACGGCCAGCGGAGAAGCCCATTCTGGACGGTGTACGGGTTGCACCTTGGGAAATCGAATCGTACCACTATCCACGGCCTCACCATGCGCCGTCGACGAACCGTCAAAATGGGCGATGGATCGCGCGCCGCGGGTTGACGCTCCTGGCACGCCGCTCCGCCAGTTGACGCCGCCCTATTTCCCCCGGCTCAGCCCCAGCGCCCGAATGCGCTTATGCAGGTTGGTGCGCTCCATGCCCAGCGTGCGGGCGGCGCCGGAGACGTTCCAGTTGGTCTCTTCCAAGGCGCGGAGGATATGCTCGCGCTCGGCCGATTCGCGGGCTTCCTGGATGGTGGATTTGGGCCCCGCTTCCCTCTGCACTCGCACCTCGACCGGCGCCGATTCGCGCGTGATCCGCTCGCCAGGCGTCAGAATCGCCATGCGCTCCACCACGTTGCGCAGCTCCCTGGCGTTGCCCGGCCAGGCGTAGCTTTCAAGGGCCGGCATAACCGTCTCGTCCAGCATTTTGGCGCGGAAATTGTTGCGCGCGCAAAACTCGTCCAGGAAGTAGCGGGCCAGCAGACGGATGTCGTGCGGGCGCTCGCGGAGGGCGGGCACCCGAATGGGCACCACGCTCAACCGGTAGTAGAGGTCCTCCCGGAATTTCTCCTGCGTTACCAGGGAGGCGAGGTCGCGGTTGGTGGCCGAAATCACGCGCACGCTCACGCGGATGATCTGTTCGCCGCCCACGCGGTGGAACTCGCCCTCCTGGAGCACGCGCAGCAGCTTGGCTTGCGAGGCTCCGTGCAGGTCGCCCACTTCGTCAAGGAAGATGGTTCCGCCGTCGGCCAGCTCGAACTTCCCGCGGCGCGTGCCGGTGGCCCCGGTGAAGGAGCCCTTTTCGTGCCCGAACAGCTCGGTCTCGAGCAGCTCGGTGGGAATGGCCGCGCAGTTCACTTTGACGAACGGGCCGGCGGCGAAGGGGCTCGAATTGTGGATGTGCGCCGCCAGCAGCTCTTTGCCGGTGCCCGATTCGCCGATCAGCAGCACGCGCGCATCGGAGCGCGCCGCCATGGAGGCCTGCTCGACGGTGCGCGCCCAGGCGGGGCTCTCGCCGATCATCTTGGGGGCCCCGCCCACCATCTCGCGCAGGCGCTCGTTCTCGCGGCGCAGGGCGCTCTGTTCGAGCGCGTTCTTTATGGCCAGCAGCACGCGGTCGCGGCCCAGCGGTTTTTCGAGGAAGTCGAACGCCCCGGCGCGCGTCGCCTCCACCGCGTCGGCGATGGCGCCGTGGCCCGAGATCATGATGGCCGGCGAGGCGGCCCCGTTCTGCCGGATCCCTTTCAACAACTCGATTCCGTTGCCGTCGGGCAGCTTCAGATCGAGCAGGTAGACGTCGGCGCGGGCGGCGTCCGCGTGCTTGCGGAACTCCGCCGCGCTCCGGCACACGCTCACGGCGTACCCCTCCCGCTCCAGAATCATGCGCAGCGAGCGGCCGATATTCTCTTCGTCATCCACGATCAGAACGCGTTTGGAAGCCATTGGCGGCGGGCGGCAACAGCACGCGGAACCCCGCGCCGCCCAATTCTCCTTTCACCAGAACGATATCGCCCCCAGACAGCAGCGCGCTCTTGCGCGCGATGGAAAGCCCCAGCCCCATGCCCTTCTTCTTAAACGTGATGGCAGGTTGAAAGAGCGAGGCGCGCGCCTGCTCGCCGATCCCCGGCCCGGAATCGTGCACCTCAATGGCCACCCGCCCGTTCTCCGCGGTGGTGACGCCCAGGATGCGTCCCCCCTCGCCGGCGGCCTCGGCCGCGTTTTCGAGCAGATTGGTGAGAATCCCCTTGATCAAATCGGGGTCGGCCATCACCGGCGGCAGGTCGCCGGCCAGACGGCGCTCATATGCCACTTCCGGGTGCGCCGTGCCGAGAAAGGCGATGCGCTCCTCAAGCAGCGCGTTCACGTCCAGCTCGGCGGGCCGCACCGGCGGCTCGGCGGCGAACTGCGAGAAGGCGCGCACGCGGCGCTCCAGCGATTCAATCTCGTCCACCACAATCTGCGTGGCCTGCTCCATGAAGCCGCGGTCCGCTTCATCGTACCGCGCCATCATCTCCTCCACCGTGAGCCGGATGGGGGTGAGCGAGTTCTTTACCTCGTGCGCCATCTTCCGCGCCAGCGTTTGCCAGCTCGCGAGCTGCCCCAGGTAAACCAGCCGTTCGGTGCTCTCTTGCAGCCGTTCCGCCATGTGGTTGAAGGCCTGAATGGCGCGGCCGATTTCGTCGTCGCGGGTGGTCTCGATACGCGCCGCGAGGTTCCCCGCCGCCAGTTCCCCGAGCCCCGCCGTCAACTGCTGAACCGGCCGGCTGATGCGGTGCGCCAGGTAAACCAGAAGCATCATTGAAACCAGCCAGAACAGGGCGGCCAGAAACAGGTAAACCTGCTTGAGGACGCGGCCCGGTTCGTCCCGCCGCGCCTTGTTTACCTGGGCGCGGGCCTCCTGAAACTGGTTGTTCAGGCGCCCCATGTGAACGTCCCCCAGGCTGGCCGAATAGACCCAGATTTCTTCGCCGCGCCGAACCAGGTAATCCAAGCGGTTGCCTTCTTCCCCGGCCAGCGCGAACGCTTTCTCTTGGCCGCCTTCGGCGAATGATCTCACCGTTTCAGGCCACCCGGCGCGCTCCGCCGGCTGGTACCTGCGCGGCTCCACTTCGCCCGACTCCGCGCGCCGCTCCAAGTCCGCCCGCTCGCCTTTATAGAATTCGAGGCCGATGGCCTCCATGGACTTGGAAACCGCGTCCAACTCAGCGGTAGAGGAATACTCCAGGCTGATCTCCAGCAGGGAAGTGGTAACCCATACGGTGGCGGCCAGGGGCGCCAGCGTCGCGGCCAGGAAGATCAGGATCAGCCTGTTGCGAAGGCGGTTCACCCGTGCCTTCCCCGGCCCGGCATGCGGACCAGTTCGGAAAGACGCAGCCGTCCGCTCTCGAAGGGGCCCCAGTGCGGTTCGTCGGGGCGCGCTTTCCGGCTGAACAGTTCCACAAACGGCTTCACGAGGCTGAGGCCGGGATCGTCCAGGACGCTCGACAACTCCCGGCGCTGCTCGGTGCGCAATTCCAGGCGCAGGAAGAAGGGGCGGTCCGCCGCCAGGCCCGCGGCGCTGATGGCCACGTTGTCCAGGCACCAGGCTTCCGCCTGAGGGGCCGTCATATTCCCCTGGGACCGTGGGGACGGACCCGGAATGGTGACCATGAACTTCTGCTCCCAAATGTCGTAGCTCACCACGAACCACACCTGGGCCTGCTTGAACGGGACGCTTTGGTCGATAGTGTAGAGCGAGAGCCAGGAACCGAACACCACTTTCTCGGCGTCGTGGAGCCGTTCCAAAGGCTTGCCGGTCAGGAAATGCAGGTTCGGGACTATCGGGCGGAGGTCGTCGCCTTCGTACACGATGGTAAGCGGGCTGGCCGCGCGCGCCGGAAACAAGGGAAGGGCCAAGCCGGCCAGCAGCCAGCTTCTCCGGCTAAGCCCCGTGTCCCGTGCGTGCGACGGCGGCATCTAATAGTTCATGCCCATCATGAAGATCGGATCGGCTCTCCCGTGCCGAACGGGGAACGCCACGGCCACCGACAACCATCCCTGGCGCAGCCCCACGCCGACGCCCTGCCGGGCAACGGCCGACTCCACGCCGCTGTCCCAAATCGCGCCCGCATCGTAGAAAGCCTCAAAACACCCGTATCTATAATCGACGGAGTTGTGAACCATCCGGTTTCCGCCCGTCGGGTCCAGATCGAACTTGTTCCAACCTCTGAGGGTACTGCTGTTCCCCAGTACAAATCGCTCGAAGAGCGGGGCGTCCCCGGTGAGTATGCCGGCGGTGGCGTCGTCCGTCACCACATGTCTGCCGTGGTTCATTCGATAGCGGAAGTTCCAGCGGTGACGAGTGTACCCAAAATCGCTGCCCAGGGCGGGCATGGCCGCGCGCAAGCTGTAGGCCGCCTCCACATTCTGCACGTAGTCGGATTCCTCGAATTGCTCGTGAAAGCGCAGGCTGGCAGTGGCCGCGTCGGCCGCGTCGGCGTGCAAACCGGGGTACTGGTTCTGGAGACGCTCGAAACTGGCGCCTACCGTTAGCGTGAGGGGTTCGGCGATGACAAAGGTCACGGCCGGCTCGAAATCCTGGCGGGTACGGTACGTCTCGGCGGGCGCCGGCACGGGCGTGAACCCGGAACCCACTTGATCGAACATGACGCGCCACTGGTCGTGGAAACTGTCGAGCTCGAGTTGGAGATGCACGCGATCGCTTCCCAGACTGGTATTCTCGTAACGCGCCGTCAGGCCGGTATAGCGCTCCACCAGCTCGTCGCCATCGGTCACCAGCCCGACGGCCAACGAGTTGTGTCCTACCTTGGCCGTGCCCTCCAGCGCTCCGCTTCCGCCCTCTTTGCCATCCCAAAGAAACTTGTGGACCGACAGATCGAACCGCGAGCCCTTATCCTCCACCTCGAAAACCACCTTGACGCAAGCCGGAGTGTCCCCTGTCGTGACGTGCCGCGTTACGGTGGTGGCGTCCAGCTCCCTGCGCAGCCGCGTGGCGATGTCATCCAGCGCGGAAGGGTTCAGCGCGCCTCCGATGAGCCCCGAAATCCGCTTGCGCAAGCTCGAGCTGAGTTTCTCATTGCTTTCGGAGGCGAAGTCCGTGGTCCAGCCGTTGCCGGAAACAATCACGGTTTCCACTTTGTAACGGGTGTTGACGTTGTCGGAATCCTGCGTTCCGGCGAACAGCAGACTGCCCAGGAACAGACAGCCGAGCCAGGGGTATCTCATGGGCCCTGGGGATGCACGCGGCAAGCCAATCGTAAGTATTTGATATATAAGAGGATGTTGGGAGGGTCGATGTGACTGCGATTCACAGGTGTGGAGGAGCGCCGGTGGCCGGGTAGACCCACCCGCGACGCGCCGGCTCTACAGAACCTTTGCCAGTTCGGCGGCGAATGCGCTTCGCGGCGCCTGATCCCGCTGTTTTCCGCCGCGCTTCCGGCGATCCGGCCGGTCCTGCCGCGGCGGGCCCGCGACGGTCTTGACTCCGGGGGCCGGTGGGGCCGGCGCCCCGCGCATTTCCTTGCCCTTCGGCGGCTGAGCCGGGTTGGCTCGCAAAAGCCGGTCCTCGAGCGGAGCACGGTCGAATCTGCGGATGATAGATTGCATCTCGTCCGCCGTGGGGGCTTCGACAAACGCGAATCCCTTCGATTCCTGTGTTTCGTGATTGCGGATTACCTTGACGGCGTCGGCTACCAGGTCTTCAGCGGCCAGCCATTGCTTGATGTCGTCGGCAGTGACCCACGTGGGGAGATTGCCCAGGAATACTGTAAAGCTCATTCAGTTGATTTTCTTACTCCGTGGTTGGATTTGAGGCACTTCAAGGAGAGGATTCCGTTCCGCATCTAGATAGTATCAGAGTGGCGAAGCCGATTGCAAACAAGTATCGCGGCGCCTTCAAGGCATCAGCGCCGTCCCCACCGCGAGTAGCAGCGCGCCACCGCCCCCACCGCGATCAGCAGCGCGCCGCCGCCCAGCAACAGCACGCCGGAGTTGGCTTCGGGGACGTCCCGCGGATCATCCGGGGAGAGGGGCGCTTCTTCAAGGGATACTCCGTACATGGCTCCGCCCACGCTCAGTCCGCTCCCCGACAGGCTTACCACCATGGTCTGCGCCAGCAGATAGGGCGGCAGACCCACGGTGACGCCGGAGCCGGCGTAGCTCAGCGTCAGAATCGCGGGACCCGAGAAGATCTCGGCGGCCACATCCGGAGCCAGTTCCATCGAGCCCGACACGGTGGTAACCGCTCCGTTGTACAACGCGCCTTGGAACGATCCGTCCAACGCCACCACGTTATCGAAGGCCACCGAAATCGAGCCGTCTCCCGATTGCAGTTCCGCCGTGAGGTCCAGGGCCGAGGCCAGGTCCGCGGTGGCAAACATGAAGTCGATCCAGGTTGGGTACGCGGGGGCGTGGTATTGGGCCGCGTGCGCCAGGTAGCCGCCGGCGGAAAAGGTGAATGCCAGCGCATCGGCCGGGCCCAAAGTAACCTGGGTTTGGCCGGTAACATCAATTGTCGAGGCGCACACCGGCAGCGCGGCCAGCCACGCGAACATGCCCCACCGCCATGATTTCATCCGGGTGTAGTCTAGGCTGTCCGATGCAGGGGAAACAGGGCCGAAAGTACCGGTACCGAAATAAACGGCCGGCCACGACCGCAAAAAGGCGTGAAGGAATTCGAGCCGCCGACGAACACGGATAAACGCCGCTAACAGAAACCTTATCTGTGTCAATCGGCGTTCATCCGCGGCTCAAAAAAGCTCTCGGGCTTGTCATGGAATGACCATTCCAACCGCTCCCTGACGGTCGCGGCTCGCCAGGCTCACAGATCCGCTCATAGCCAGCTTGGTAGATAAATATTCCAACCGCTCCCTAACGGTCGCGGCTCGCCAGGCTCACAGATCCGCTCATAGCCGGCTTGGTAGATAAATATTCCAACCGCTCCCTGACCTGCATGTCTCACAGGTGGCCCGAAGATGTGGCGCACGCACTCGCGCGCGCCGCGTCGAGACGCGTTCGGGTGCGCCGACAGTCCGTCGAGCCGGGGGGTCGGCATGAGCGCCGACGCGGCACGCGCGAGTGCGTGCGCCGCGTTGTCGCGGCCGAGTGTCTGTGAGAGGGTCGGGCTACTTCCCGCCCCCCTTTTCCTCGTGATACTCCGTCTCCGTGTTGACTTCCCACAGACCGGCCTTGTCCATCTTCCCGGCGACGATGTTATCCACCGCCATCATGGCCGTCAGCATCGAGTGGTCCTGGTTATTGTAGCGATGCATGCCGTTGCGTCCCACCAGAAAGAGGTTCTCATAGCGGTCCACATACTCGCGGATCTCGGCGAACCGCTCGTAGGAGCCGAAATAGGCCGGGTACGTCTTCTCCATCCTCAGCACCGTGGCGTCGACCACTTCGGCCGCGTCGATAATTCCGATGCGACTGAGCTCTTCCTTGGCCAGCGCCACCATGTCTTCGTCGGACAGGTTCCAGAGCTCGTCGCCTTGGTCGCAGAAGTACTCCAGGCCCAGCCAAACGCGCGCGGGATCGGCCACCATGAAGGGGCTCCAGTTATTGAAGATCTGAAGGCGGCCCAGCGCCACGTCGGGCTCCTGAATGTAAATCCAGTTGTCGCTGATTCGTTTGCGGCCCTCCGGCGTTTCGTCGTGTATTTTGAGCGACTCCATCAGCAGTCCCACGGTCACGAAGTCCCTGTAGACCAGGCCTTCCGACACTTCGAGCACGTTCGGCGGAGGCGCCTCGTCGAAGGAGCGCATCAGGTCGCGGATCGGCGCGGTGGAGAACACGTAGTCTCCATCGAAGACCTCCCGCGCGCCGGTGGCGGCGTCAATGGCCTCCACCGAAGTCACGCGCCGGCCATCGGTGTGGATCTTGTCCACCGTCCGGCCGGTGCGGATCTCGCCGCCCATTTCAATAATCCGCCGCGCCGTCTCTTCCCACATCTGGCCCGGACCGAACTTGGGATAGAGAAACTGTTCGATGAGCGAAGTCTCGGTTCCCTTTTGCCCCAAATCGCCTGTGCCGCCGCGGGCTTTTCGGAAAGCGTGCCGCAGCGTGGCCCACACCGACAGGCCCTTGATGCGTTGCGCGCCCCATTCCGCGCTGATGGCGCTGCACGGAACGCCCCACACCTTCTCGGTGTAGGACTTGAAGAACGTCCGGTAAAGCTCCACGCCGAAGCGGTTGATGAAGAACTGTTCCAGGGTGCGCTCGGGTTTGATGGGGATCAGGGCGCTCTTCACATAGCTGAGCCCGATCTTGAAGGTCCGCCAGAGACCCAGATTGGCCAGCGTGCTGGCGCTCAGCGTGACCGGGTAGGAGAAGAAGCGGCGCAGGTAGTAGATCCGCGATTTGCGCGGCCGCACCAGCATCACGCGGTCCGCATCGGGCGCGCCGCCCGCGCCGGCCGCCACCATTCGCTCGGCGCCATGGTATTTGATGGCGAAGGAGCCGTGCTCGGAAGCCTCCAGGGGCAGCATCCCCAGCCACCATTCCATCACGCGGTCGGATTTCGAGAAGAAGCGGTGGCCCCCAATATCCAACCGGTTGCCTTTGTAGTTCACCGTGCGGGAGATGCCTCCCATGTACCCGCTCTTCTCGAGAACCGTGGGCTGTATGCCGGCTCGCGTAAGCAGCTCGTAAGCGGCCGTCAACCCGGCCGGCCCGGCCCCGATGATTACCGCGCGCCGTCCGCTGTTCGCGCCGTTCAACATGCGTCTCCCACTCCGTGGCGAATCCTCTTCCAATGCCTCAACTTCCGATTATCGCCCGGCTCGCGTCCTTCGACGGCTGGATGGGACAGGCGCTTTCGCCTGTCGATCCGAGTCAGTACCGCGCCAGGTCTTCGAAATCCACGTTGCCGCCCGAAAGCACCACGCCGATCGAACCGACATTCTCCGGCAGCTTGTAAAACAGCAACGCCGCTGCCGGCGCCGCGCCGCTCGGTTCCACCAGGATCTTCAGGCGCAGCAGCAGGAACTTCACGGCCGCGCGAATCTCGTCGTCGCTCACCAGCACAACCTGTTCCACGTGTTTCTTCAGCACGGGAAACGTCAGTTCTCCGGGACGTGGCGCGCGCAGGCCGTCCGCGATGGTCTCGGGATGGGCCACCGTGACGCGCTCGCCTGCCTTCATCGAGAGAAACGTGTCGTTGGCTCCTTCCGGCTCCACGCCGAAGATGCGAATCGAAGGGTGCATGTCGCGGGCGATGGTGGCGCAGCCGGAAAGCAACCCGCCGCCGCCGATGGGGGCGATCAGGGCGTCGAGCGGGCCGGTCTCCTCGATCAGCTCCAGGGCCGCCGTGCCCTGACCCGCCATGATCAGAGGGTGGTCGAAAGGGGGAATCAGGGTCGCGCCGCCGTCCTCCTGAATCCGGCGCGCGATCTCCTCGCGGTTCTGGGTGAAGCGGTCGTAGGTTACCACCTCCGCCCCATACGCGCGTGTGGATTCCATTTTGGAGCGCGGCGCATCCTCCGGCATCACGATGGCCGCGCGCGCTCCCACGTGGCGGGCCGCGATGGCCACGCCCTGGGCGTGGTTGCCCGAGGAATACGCCACCACGCCGCGCGCCAGCGCTTCCCTGGGCAGCGAGAGAATCAGGTTCGCGGCGCCGCGGATCTTGAACGCGCCGCCGCGCTGCATGTTCTCGCACTTGAAGAACACGCGCGCGCCGGCCGCGGCGTCGAACCCCGCCGAGGTCGTCACCGGCGTGCGGCGCGCCAAAGGACGAATGCGTTGCGCCGCCGCGCGCACGTCGTCTGCGTCAATCGCCAGGTTCATTATTACGAGTCTAGCTAGCCGCCGTAAGGCATCGGAGGCGTTTTTCCAAGCTCGCGGGAGTAGACGGTCAGGGCCCCGCGGTGATGCGCGGTGTGCTCCACCATGGCCCAGACTAAGTCGCTGATGGGTTGGCCGCCCATGATCGGGCCGGGCGGGAGCGGTTGCGCGAGTCCCTCGGGGCCGCGCGCGCGCAGGAACCGGACGGCGTTCGCGTACGCCGTTTCGAGCATCCGGCGGGCGGCGGCGAGCGAGGTCACGGCCGCGAGGGCCTGGGCATGTTTCGCGAAATCGAGATCGAAACCTTCGGGCCGCGATGCGCCTTCGATGAACCAGTCCAGGGTCTGAGCCGCGTGCGCGACCTGCTGCGCGACGGTCATCATGCCCTCCCGCGGACGGAAGCCGGAGTCGGCCTCCTCGAGGACCCTGGTGGAACGCTCGAAGAATTCCTTGCTGGCGAGCAGTTGATTGGCGAAATCGTAGGGTTGCGGTTTTGGGCTCATGGAGGGCACTATAGCACTGAGCGAAGGAAACAGATGGTTCGCCGCCGGACTGAAACTCACATTTCCATGACGATCTTGAGGGCTTCCACTACCTTTCGCATCGTTTCGGGTCTGGCCCGGCCATAGAGCTTCCCGAAACGCGACTCATCGACGGTGCGAAGTTGATGGCACACAATCAGGCTGTCCTTCGGAAGCCCCGCTTCGCCCTTGTGGACAGGAACATAGGTTGGCCCGCCCTTCGCGTTTTCGCTTCCCGTGATGGGGGCGACGATGGTGACTTGCGAGTATTTGTTCAGCAGATCGCTTTGAACCACAAGACACGGGCGGCTCTTCATGTACTCCCGGCCGACGCTGGGGTCCAGATTCACTTCGAGAACGTCGCCACGGTTGCACTTGGGCATCAAAGGCCGATCTCCGCGTCCGCATCCACATACCTGAATTCGTCCACCAGCCGCCGGTCGAGCTCGCTATTCGCCCGGAAGCTCTCGGCGATCGCGCGCTCAAGCTTTTCCCGGTTCCTCCGGCGCAAGAACATCTCCACTGCGGACCGGATGAGCTGGCTTCGGTTCAACGACAGCTCGTGCGCGGCCTGTTCGGTTTCCCTGAACAGAGAAGCCGGAAAGTCGATCGCGACTTTGATGGGCTGGGCGGCCCGTCGCGCGGTGGCGGCGGGCGCGCGGCGTCTCCCCTTCGCGGCCCGGGACGGATTGACAGACCCCATATCATGAACTCTCATATCAATCGGTATACCACCGTCGATTAGATACTCTATACCTTTCCAGAATAGCGCATTGCCAGCCGTCGGGTGATCCCGCGGGCGCGTGCAGCTAAGCCGCGTCCTCCACCACCAACAGGAGCCGTTTGCGGAGCGCCTCGAGGGCCGCCTGGATCTTCTCCGATTTCGTGGCGTGGTCGGGGTCGAGCATCCGGCGCACCACCGTCTCCCGGACGCCGAGCTTGCGCGCCAGCTCGGAGTTGCCGATTCCCGACTCGCGCATTCCCCAATAGAGAGCGATCTTCGGCGCGATCCACAGCGGAACGGGAATCATTCGGTGTCCACGCTTCGGCTTCGAGGGATAGGGAATCTCCTCTTTGTACACGAGCCGGTGCGCCAAGGCGCTTCCCAGACAATCCATGGCTTCCTCGAAGGCTTCCGCCATGTCCTTTCCGTCGGTCGCGGCCTCGCGCAAATCCGGAAACCGCACCACGGGCCTTCCGTCCTCGTCCGGCCTGAACGTTGCAGGATAGCTGATTTGGATCATTGACTTCCCTTCCTAGAGGTCCCTCTTGTCTATGCCAAGCTCGATGCACATGTCATGCAGCAAGCCTTTCCCGAGTTCCCTCTTCCGGTCCTTCAGAGTGGTGAAAGCCGACCCGAAATACACGCGCCCGTGGCTGCCATCGCCGTGCTCGGGGTCGAAAGCGACGGCGATGCCGTCGCGCCTGCCGAGTTTCCTTAGCCGCCGAAGGAACTCACTGCCCGTCACGATTGTAGGATCGCACAGTTGTGTGCGACTGGCAAGCGGACGGGGCCGCCCGGCGGGCGTCGGTTGCGGCCTCCGGCCAGGATTACCGACCGACTCAGCCCCGTCGCAACGCGCCACACCCGCGGCACGCTTCAGACGAAAGGCCGTGGCGGATACTACCGTCGGCGACACACCGCGAAAGGCGTGAGGCGATCCTCCGCATTGCCGCCAGGCACGGCGCCACCGAGGTGCGGTTGATCGGATCTGTCAGTTTCCCCGCTCGGGCGCTCGCAAGCTATCAAGTCCTACCAACCGCTACTTGAGTGGGTCCTTCCCCACTGGTGATCCACGCCTTTGAGGCGCACTGAGAAGGTCCGGTTAGAGGCCCGACGCGGCCGGACCCTCTTTCTTCCTCGCTGCCGCCGAATCGATCCGCCGGCGTCAGGCGTAAGCCGAGAAATCCTCTTCTCGCGAAGGCCGATTGCGGCCCAGGTTGGGCGGCAGGTCCAGCAGCGGGCCTCGCCACTCCAGCATCTGGTCCACATCGGCGTGCAGCCGGTACTTCCTTTTCACGTCGGCGATCTTGGCGCCGAGCACGTCGATCTTGGCCAGATCGTATTGACCAAGGCCGGCCTGGTAGGAGTAGTTGAGATAGCCGGGCCAACTGGCATCGATTCCCATGCACTCCAGGCTCACGCGATCCGCCGCCAGGAAATCCGTCGAGGCCACCGCGATGCGATGCGGCGGCGAAAGCGGGGTGCCCGAAGACGGCCCGTTGCCTTCCATGCCCTCGAATCCATCCACGACCCCGACTCCCCAGTTGGGGATCATCCGCTGGGCGGCCAGAAACATGTTGTAGTTGCCCGCCCGGACGCCTACGTGAAACTTGCGCTTCTCACAGTGCAACCAATCGATATTCGATCCGATAGGCACAGCCAGCGGGGCTCCCATCACCACGTTTTTCACCGACAGGGTCGCCACCACCATGTTGTGCGTCTTCATCACCGACAAGGACATGACGAACGCATCTGGATCCAGGAACCGGGCGCCCAGGCGGATGGGAATCAGATGCATGTCATAGTCCATCCCGTACATGAGCCCGTGGCGGCACTCCTCGTTGGGAACCTCAAACGTCAAGTTGACGGGCTTGTACTCGGCGAACACCTTGTCCCAGCCGAACTCACTGACGGTCTGCTTGGCCGGATTGTCCGAGGAATCTCCAACCACCACCGGACCCTTGAAGCGGGGAGACAGGTAGTCGAGGATTCCTCGCAAGGCATCGGGCGAGGTGGAACCAAGTTGCCTTGTAATCGGATCGACGCCGTTGAGTTTGACGAAAACGTACTTCTTGGCCCGGAGAGCGGGCCGGATCTGGTCGTCGATCGCCGTCAGCGCATCGAAAATGTTCCTGCGGCGGCTTTCACCTTTGATCAGGGACACTTTGGAGCGGCGATCGAAATAAACGAATTCCTTGGCGGCATCGGCAGTGCCCAGGTGCGGGTCGTGCTGCGCGCCCGGCGGAGGCAATTTCGAAGGCGGCGCGGGCGTCTGCTGCGCCTTCAAAGCCAGCCCCTGGGCGGCGGCAATCGCCCCCGCGCGGGCAAAGAAAGTTCTGCGTGAAACTGACATGGGCCACTGATCTCCTGTCGATAAGAAGCGACCAGCCCAGTATACTGCCATTTCCGGAGTATCCGGTGGGTTTTTCGACAAAGCCGAGAACCTCCTGCGACTCCGGTCTTCAACGCCACATCCCCAGGCGATCCGCCCGGCCCGCGGGGCATGACCCTCCACTCTCTTCTCGAGCGCCGGCGAACTGCTCAAGCGCATGGCGTTGGGCCGGCCCATCCGAAAGCGGCAGGTCCCGCCGCGCCCTCCGCGGTTCGCCCGTGTCCTGGCGCTATACTCACGGTAATAGGTAAATAGGAAGGATAGTGACGTCGCAAAAAAAGTCGGGTGGAGTGTGTGCATGTCATTAGGGACGGCCGCTTGCAGCCGCTGGCGCGCGGCCCTGGTCGCGGCCCTGGCCGCGCCGTTGCTCCTTGCCCAGCAGGGAACCCCCCCCGCCGCGGGCCAAGCCGGCCCCGACATGACTTCCCAAAACCAACCAGTGACCTTCAGGGCCGCCGTCCAGCTTGTGACCATTCCGGTGGTGGTGCGGGACGCCAAGGGGCGCGCGGTGGGGCATTTGGGCCAGAGCGATTTCCAGATCTTCGACAACAACAAGCGGCAGCTTATCGCCAAATTCTCCATCGAACGTTCGCCCGGCGCGGAGGCCCGGACAACGCCCGGCGCGGAACGCGGCCCAACCGCCGCCAGCCGGCCCGCCGCTCCCATTCCGGAGCGCTACATAGCCTATGTTTTCGACGACGTCCACCTGGGCGCCGCGGAACTGATGCGTGCGCGCGACGCCGCCGGCAAGCGTTTCGCAACCACGCTCCGGCCGGCCGACCGCGTCGCTATTTACTCGATGTCCGGGCGGACCGCCGTCGAATTCACCGCCGACCAGGACCTCTTGCGGGCCGGCCTGGCTCAACTCATGCCCCGGCCCGCGCGCATGGCGGAGTCCGGAGACTGCCCGGAAATCAGCGTTTACCAGGCCGACTTGATGGTCAACAGGAGCGACAGCCAGGCCATTTCCGCCGCCCTCGCCGATGCGCGGCAATGTATGCCGCCCGGCGTCGCCATTGACGTCCGGGCGGTCATGCAGGTGGCGCGCCACGTCCTCAACTCCGGCGATAACGAAAGCCGGCGGGGGCTCATGGCTCTGCGCGACGCCGTCCGCAGCCTGGAGGTGATGCCGGGGCAACGCAGCATCATTCTGGTGTCCCCCGGGTTCCTGAAGCCTAGCTCGGACCCCCTGGAGGACGAGTTGATGCAGTACGCCATCCAGGTAAATGTGACCATCAACGCGCTCGATGCGCGGGGCCTGTGGACCGATCCCGGCATGGACGCAAGCCAGCGAGGCGAAAGCAACCCGGATACGGTCGTCATGAAGAGTTCCTACGCCAGCTCCCGCGCTTCCGCCGAGACCGGCGTCATGGCCGAGCTCGCCGCCGGCACCGGCGGCAGGTTCTTTGAGAACCACAACGACCTGGAAGACGGATTCCAGCAGTTGGCGGCGCAACCGGAATTCGTCTACGTCCTCGGTTTCGTTCCCCAGAATCTCAAGCTCGACGGAAAGTACCATCCCCTGAAAGTCAAGCTCGCCGCGCCCAAGGGCCTCACCGTGGAGGCCCGCCTGGGCTACTTTGCGCCCAAGCGCCTGAACGACGCCGTCGAGCAGGCCAAGGAGGAAGTGCGCAACGCCGTGTTCTCCCGCGAAGAGCTGAGCGAGCTTCCGGCGGACGTGCTGGTCCGCGCCGTCAAGCAGCCCGCTGGGACAGCCCAGATCGTCGCTCGGGCGCGCATACCCGTCAAGGACCTCAAACTCCGGCTGGAGGACGGGCGCTCCTGCAATGAGATCAGGTTTGCCTCGGCGTTATTCGACGCCAACGGGAAGCTGGTGGCCGGCCGGGAACAGGTCGTCGACCTGAAGCTGACCGGCGAGACGCTGGCCAAGACCCACGAAAACGGCTTTATCACCCTGCACAACGACTTCCTCGTCAAGTCGGGATCGTACCTGGTCCGTACGGTGCTGCGGGACGCCGAGGGCGAGCAGATCACCGCGCGGAACACCTCCATCGCAACGCCCTGAGACGGCGTTCGATAGTTCTACTCCCTGACGAATTTCCGGATCGAGCCGTTATAACGAAAGGAAACCGAACCGCCGGCGGCCACTTTAACGGGGGCCGCCAGGCTGAGATTGCCGTCCGAAGCGAAAACCACGGGGAATGATCCCGCGTTCACAATCCGTACTTCGGATCCCGCCTGCTCCTTGCTGGCGTCGATGGTCGCGGTCACGGGCGCGGTATTGCCCGTAACGCTGACCACCGGTCCATAGGGCTCGATGGTCCGCGACGTCGAGAGATTCACCACGCCGTGATTCACATCCGGGTAGGCGCATCCCGTGCACCTGTCCCCTTCCCAAATCACGTTCTTGGCGGTGACCAGATTCCATGCGGGTCCCCGCGTCGTATCGAACTTGTAGTGGGAGGCCCCGGGAAAGTCCCATACGTTGCCTTGCACGGTAACATCGTTCCATGCGAAATTTCCGCTCGCGTAGCCCGGATTGAGAGAATAGACGCTGTCCAGGGAGTGACCCGCTCCCGTCGCATGTCCCACATTGCCGGAGATGTGGAAGCGGTTCATCGGGAAAGTGAACGAAAGGAAGTTGGAGGCGTCGAATTCGTCCACGATGAAGATATTCGCGGAGACTTGCGTGTTGCCGCTCGATTCCAGAACGCCGAAGGAATGGCAATCGTGACAAATGTTTCCGATGATGGAAACGTTCGCCGGCGCTACGTTGTCGCCGCCGGATTGCGCGATTACCAAGATTCCAGTTTGGGCGGCGCTTCCGTTGATCTGCCCGATGGTGTTCAAGCAATTGCCGAAGATCTGGACCGCGCCCGACGGGACCGTGCCATCCACGCCGTAGATCACGATCGCCTCCCTAGGCATCGACGATATGGTGTTATAGGAGTAAATCTGGCGGACAAGAGCTCCGCTGCCCGAGCCCTTGGTCGCGTTCTCGACGCCGGCGTTGGACCCGTTGCTGATGACGTTATTCAAAACCTCAAGGTCGGCCGCCAGCAGAGAGATGCCGTCTCCATTGAAATTGGTCATCGTCGAGTTCTGGATGACCATCCCCGAGACCGCTGATCCGCCGGAGAAGATGTTCTCTCCCTTGAAATCCTGGATGTATACGGAATCGACGCGTATATTGGAAAACGCGCTTCCCTCGAAGAGGTAAATCGCCTTATGAGTAATATCCCATCCGTCGCCCGTGGTAGTCAGCGGAGGATCGGTTGGGCTAAAACTGTTGTTGTACGTGTTGCCGTTCGTCATGCCGTATAAGTGAAGCCCGCCGATCCTCACGTTCGATACCGCTTCTCCAGCCACCCCATTTGGCCCTCCGTTGTCGCCGATCGCCAGACAGTTTCCGCGTATTGTGGCGGTCTGGCCCGGAAACTTCGCGCTGTTTCTGTACCTTGCCCAGGCCCCTCGACAGAACAAGTTCGCGGAAGAGCCTTGGCCGATCAAAGAGACGTTGGAGTATCGTATTTTGACGGCTCCGGGCGCGGATGCGGTCATCTGGTCCGTGGCGGCGATCACGAAACCACAAACCGCACGGGCGGGACAGGCCGTCGCTTGTGGTACGCTCACGACTCCTCCACCTGCCCGCCCGACCCCATCGACGGCGGACTGGAAGGCCGCCTGGTCGTTCGTGCCATAAGCGTACGTTGCCGCCGTGACCGTCGCCGAAGCGGCTGCGCTCAACCGAACGCTGGTGGGGCTCAGCGCCTTTTCAATCGTGCCTTCGAGCGTCATCGCCCCGTAGTAATAGACCGCGTGATTGACGCCGACAGTTGCGGCGGCGTTGAGAAGCACCGAAGCTGGCGAGGCGCAGCCGGCGATCGTCGTGATCAGGTTACCTCCCGAGACTCCGGCTCCGAGCACGATGATGCCGCGCCCGACATCGGTTGGAGCGAACTTGCCGGATGCCGAATTGAGAACCGCCGATCCGGCGGTCATGGAGCCGTCCGGATGTGAAGTCCCGCCAGGCCCCGCCCCGACCACCTGAACATACTTCCCAACATCCGACGGCCTAAACGACCCGGACGCGGAAGTCAGTACCGGCGATCCGGCTTCCATCGCGCCGTCGGTCCTGAGAATGCCGTCCGCCTTGGCCCCGAACTGAGTCACGCTTAGTGTGGGCAGGGCGCTTCCCGCGGGAAGCGCGAAAAACACCAGGATGGCCGCGAGATAGGACACGGGCCGGAGAGCTGGCTGGAACATCGGCGTGGGGTCGGCGTTCCACTCCCCTATTCGATGGATCTGCAAGTTAGCGACCTCCTTGGTACGATACTATACAGGAAATGGTTTGAGCCTTGGTATTCGTAGATACGGGTTGAAGGCGTGATTCGAAGCGGAGCGCGCGAAGCGCGAGTAAAATCACGGTTCCATGGTCCGCTTGCGACAGATATACCGCGGGGGAGCGCTTTGCCCGGCGCTGAATGACGCCGTGTCCCGAATTCCCGTGTCTCGGGCAGGGGTGCGGTTCACCAGTCTTTTCCGCTATTTTGGTGGATCGTAGTGGCCGAAAGCGGACAACAAAAGCAGCTTGATAATCTCAAGCTTGCCGGACATTCCGGAGATCTTCGACGGTAACGGCCCGGAAACCGGATACGTTCGGACCACGGGAAGCTCCCTCACCCTGTAGCCAAGTCGGGCCGCCTTGATTGCAAGATAGTAATGCAGGTTGTAGGTATCGAATACATCGCGGAACGGTTGCACTTCCGGGTCCGTCAGAAAGGACGAACTGAACGCCCGAAACCCGTTGGTTGTATCCGTATACCGGAATCGCGCCGCCAGACTGATTACCGGCGCATGAATCAGCATCGATCCGAGCTTGCGTTCCAAAGGCGTATTGTGTTCCGCGCCGCCCGGCAGGAAGCGGGAGCCTTGCACAAAGCCATACCCTTCCTCGAGCGCCTTCAGGAAAGCCGGAATTGCCGCTACGCCGTCTTTCCCGTTCCCGTCCAAAGTGACCATTCCCTCATATCCCTGAAGGATCGAGTACGCGAACAGCATGCGCAACTGCGCGCTGAGTTTTCCCGGGCCCGTTTTGACCAACAAGGTTCGCACCTTGAGGCGTTCGAGCGTCTCGGGGTCGGTACTGCCATCCGTGCTCCCTCCGTCGCCGATGATCGGGTCGGCGGGAAGATCGAGCTCGGCCATGCGCGCCAGTTGTCCGGTGATTCGGCTGCCTTCGTTGATCACGGGGATGCAGATGCTGTACCGGAAACGTCGCGGCCCGAACTCAAGCGCATCGTATGCGGGCACGCGCCAGGATTTATCCATCGTTTCGGCAAGGCTCACTTAGAAATCTCCACCGTAAGTGCGAGCCAGGAAATCGACGGCTCGCTCTAAAGCCGGAACCGGCTCGTCCCCCTCCCGCATTTCGAGCGAGACCCAGCCGGAATAATGCAATTCGCGCAACGTGCTGGCCACCCGTGCGTGATCGATCACGGGCGAGTCCATCGAGGCCAAAAACGGCTCGCTCACATGGAAGTGCGAAACCAGGTCGAAGTTGTTCCGCACCACGGCCCGCAGGTCTTCCCCAGCCAAATACATGCAGGCCGTGTCCAGGTGCAGCCGCACGCCGGGGGAATCCACCGCCCGCACCATCGCGGCGGCTTGTGCGCTGTCGGTCAGAAACTGGCAGCCGTATTGCGGCGGGTTGGCCTCCAGGCAGAGGCAGGCCCCGTGTTTCTCGAAATCCGGCGCCACCGTCGCGAAGCACTCTCGCGCCAGCTCGAATGCGGCGTCTTCCGAGAGGCCGTTCAACTCCCGGTTCTTCGGCGCGCCGAATACGAGGCTCCGTGCGCCGAATGCGCCCGCGATTTCCGCGCAGAAACGCAGGTGCTTCACCAGGCCCTCGCGTTCCGCCCTGGCGCCGAAAAGCTTGAATTGGGGCTTACCGAAGAGAATGGCCTGGAGCGCGGCAACCGAAATGCCTCTGGTGGCGTACTGCGCGCTTACGGCCTCCGCCGCCCGCGGCGACGCGTCTTGCCAGTCGGCCCACAACCGCGTTGGCGCGACTTCAATTGCCCGGATGGAAGAACGGCGCAGAATCGCCATCGCCTCCTCGTCGGCCGCGGCCGGCCATGCCATGTTGGAGACCGCCAGCTTCATGCGGCCGCGCCTTGACCGGCGGATCGGATATAGGCGCCGAGACGGGACAAAACGCAGTTCACGTCGAACCGGTAGCCGTGATGGCCGCCGAACAACTCCGCGTGGCGGGAACGAAGATCGTAATGGGCCGCCGCGCCTTTTCCCGGGCCCACCTGTTTTTGCGGGAAGCACGTGTCCACCATACGTTTCGTGCCCAGCGGTTCGGTCACCAGATTCACCAGGTCCAACTCGTTCTTCTCGATGATTTCTAAGTCCTCCCAAAGAGAAGTAACGTCGTAATACTGGAAGGCGCTTTCCGGGTGGATTGCGTCCAGGCAGTTATCGTGCAGCAAATCGTAGATCACGTTCTTTTTTAGGCCCGGGCCGAACAGTCCGGGCAGCCGCACGATGTGAAGCTCGGGAAACACCCTCCGAAAAGCCTTCTCGAGGCGTAGACGATTGGTTCCATACGCGTGATTGGGTAGACTTTCACAATCGTAGGACTCGTCCGCGTCGCGAATCACCGGGTACACATCGACGGTCGAAATCAGGAAGACCCTCGAAGCCCGTACTTCAGCCACGCTCCGGATGAGCCTGTCGATGTTCTCGCGATCCGTCTCAGGTCGCTGGTTGGCCTTCCACTTTTCCGCCGGCGCGCCGGCGCAAATCAGCAGATCGTACCGCCGGCCCCGGATTTCGTCGATATTGTTCGAACGAAAAAGATCGGTGAACGAGTGTCGCGCAGCCAGATTGGAGCCCACGAAGCCGCTGTATCCGATGAGGCAACTGCGAGGCTGAGCCGGCATGGCTACGGCCCGGCTACGGCCGAAGTGGGACCTCGCGACGCGCCGCCGCCGGCATACCATTCGTACGTGCTCCGGATGCCTTCTTCCAAACCAATCCTCGGCTCCCAACCGAAACTGCGCAGCCGCGAAGTGTCCAACAGCTTTCGGGGAGTGCCGTCGGGCTTGCTGCCATCCTGCGCAATTTCCCCTTCGAACCCCACGATCCTGGCAATCAGGCGCGCCAGATCGCAAATCCGAATCTCTTGGCCGGCGCCTACGTTGATGATTTCCGGCGAGCTGTAATGATTCATCAGGAAAAGGGCGGCGCTGGCTAGGTCGTCCACATGCATGAACTCGCGGAGAGGAGCGCCGGTTCCCCAAATCGATACCGACGCGGCGCCCGCCAGCTTGGCATCGTGAAACTTTCGCATGAGCCCCGGCAGAACGTGCGAGCCCTCCAGGTCGAAATTGTCTCCCGGACCGTAGAGGTTGGTGGGCATCAGGCTGATGGCGTCGAACCCGTACTGTGAGCGATAGGCCTCCGCCATCTTCAAACCGGCGATCTTCGCGATGGCATATGGCTCGTTAGTCCGTTCCAGGTAGCCGCTGAGCAGATACTCCTCCTTCATGGGCTGCGGAGCGAGCCTGGGATAGATGCAGGAGGATCCCAGCAACAGCATTTTACGAACGCCGTTGCGATATGCCGCGTCGATCGTCAGCGTCTGAATGAGCAGATTGTCACGGATGAATTCGGCGCGCCGGCCGTTGTTTGCGTGGATTCCTCCCACCCGCCCGGCTGCCATAAAGACATACTCCGGGCGTTCGGAAGCGAAAAAGGCGTCCACCGCGTCCTGGCGGGTAAGGTCCAGCTCGTCGTGTGAACGCAAGACAAGAGTTGCGTAGCCCTCCGCACGAAGTTTTCGGACGATCGCCGAACCCGCCAGTCCGCGATGTCCCGCAACGAAGATTCGACTCTGCTTTTCCATGGGACCCATCCTAAGCGTTGGCCACGCCGCGCAATGCAACATGGTGTCCCGCGCTGATCAACGTTTTTTCCTGCTCCGCCAGCTCGAGATCGTGCTGCACCATCATCCCGACCAGTTCCCTGAAGGAGACCCGGGGTCTGAATCCCAGTATCCGCCGCGCCTTCGAGCTGTCGCCCATCAGGTGATCAACCTCCGTGGGGCGAACGTAGCGCGGGTCGAGATCCACAACCTCGCGCCAGTCCAGATTCAGACGGCTGGCGGCTTCGTCCAGAAAGTCCCGAACGGAGTGAGACTCGCCCGTGGACACCACAAAGTCGTCCGGACGCGGCTGCTGCAGCATCATCCACATAGCCTCCACGTAATCGCCCGCGAAACCCCAGTCTCGCCTGGCATCCAGGTTGCCCAGAAAAAGCTTTTTCTGCAGGCCCATCTTGATCCGGCACAGAGCGCGGGTGATCTTGCGCGTCACAAAGGTTTCGCCGCGTAGCGGAGATTCGTGGTTAAACAGGATTCCGTTGCACACGAACATCCCGTAGGCCTCGCGATAGTTGACGCAATACCAGTGGGCCGCAACCTTGCTCACGGCATACGGGCTGCGCGGATAAAAAGGGGTGGCCTCGCTTTGCGGGGGCTTGGCCGCGCCGAACATCTCCGAAGACCCCGCCTGGTAAACCTTCACCGGCCGTCCCGTCACCTCGATATAATCCCGGAGAGCCTCCAGCAACCGCAGCGTTCCCGTTGCCACCACGTCCGCCGTGTACTCGGCCTGCTCGAACGACACCTTGACGTGGGACTGCGCTCCAAGGTTGTAAATCTCATCCGGCTGAATCTTATGGATGATGCGCCGCATGGAGCTGCCGTCCGTGAGGTCGCCATAATGCAGGAACATCCGCGCGTCGGGACTGTGCGGATCGCGGTAGAGATGGTCGATACGGTCGGTGTTGAAGGTGCTGGCGCGCCGGAGAATTCCGTGAACTTCGTACTCCTTGTCCAGCAAAAAAGCAGTTAGGTAGGCGCCGTCCTGGCCCGTGACTCCGGTGATTAAGGCTTTTCGCATATATATTCCCAAGAACACGGCCTAAGGCCGATTACGTTCAACATCCAGGCCAGGCGCGGCCGGATCACGGGCTCCCCTCACGTTCACCCCCAAAGGAGCGGTCGCCCGCCATAGCCCGGTGTTCGCGATTACGCCCGAGAGCGGTTCCGCGCCGCTCCGCGGCCCGTCCCACCATCAAAAGTCCGTTCGCTAACGGCGGCTCCAGCGCCGGGTGATCCCCTTAAATTATCCCGATTTGATTTTCAAAGTCAAGCCAAACCGGTACTCTCTCTGTCGCCGATCCAGGACTCTCATCGGCGCAAAACGTTACCAATCACACAATACGCTAACTGCCACGGAGGTGCGCTTTCCTACGGTCGACCCTCGAGCGCATCGCAAGTGAGCCCAGTCACATCCATAGGTGGGATGAGGAGCGAGTCGGACGGATTCCTAAAGACACGGCTCCGGCTGCAAGTCGGAGACTCCCCGGCCTCTCAAGGTCACTTTCGAATGCAGGGACCCAATGCGTCGCAACACTAACGCCCGGTTTCCGCGACGGCCTGGGCGTCACGCCGGCGCTGTTTCTGAATCCAAGAAATGTATCTGTTGGATTACATAACCTTTATGGAAGACTCCCGTGATTTATCGCACCGTTTTCCGAGGCGCCGAAATATGGACACCTTGACATTCCGGCGGTTGGCTCGATAATGGAGGAACATTTGGGCGTTGGATGTTTCAGTTCCGGGAGACTAGCACGAGCAAGCGTAGCGTTTTCCCTCCATACTCCGTTTGAGTCGCCTGGGACACCCTCGGTCATGGGCCCGAGGATGGCGAGAGCCTGACCATTTCTAATGCTGGAGAGAGACTGGGATGTTTGACTGGTTTGCCCTGTACGTGCAGTCCAGACACGAGAAGGCCGTGGCGCAGGCGCTGTGTGCGAAGGGGTTTGAGTTATGCCTTCCATTGGCTCGAACGCTGCACGCCTGGAGCGACCGGCGCGCCGTCGTCGAGGAGCCGGTGTTTCCAGGTTATGTATTCTGCAAGTTCGATTCGATCGTGCGGGCCCCCATTCTTCGGACCGCCGGCGTAGTGCGGATCCTGGGGGCCGGCAAAGAGCTCGTTCCGCTGGAAGCCGGGGAGCTGGCCGCCTTGCAGGTGCTCGAAAGGACTAAAGCTCCGGTCGAGCAATGGCCGTATGTCGAAAAGGGCGACCGGGTGCATATCGAGGCTGGTCCCTTGAATGGGCTTTCCGGAATAGTAACTGAGTGCAAGAATGGGCTTCGGGTATTAGTATCCGTCTCCCTGCTGCGGCGTTCGGTCGCCGTCGAAGTTAGCCGTTGTCAGATTCGCACAAGCAAGCCCCCGGCTCCGCACGGGGGCGTATTGGCCGGACCGTTTGCGGTAAGTCGGGGATGCTTCGCCGTTGGGAGCGTCGCCGGGAATCGGCTCCCTGCAGGTCGAGAATAGTGGATGGGCGGGTGGGTTTGAGGACAATGGAATGAGTTCCAGGTTTGTGACTCTCGTAAATGGTCTGGCGGTGGCCGCTTTTCTGGCGTGCCCCGCGATGAGCTATCAGAACCCCGCTGCCACCCAGGACGTCCCGCAAGACTACGCTCTCAGTCGCGACGATGAAGTGAGCGTGAACAGCGTTCATGTCAAAGAAATCGCGGCCAAGAGTTTCCGCATCGATCAGAATGGCGAGATCAACTGTCCGCTGCTTGGGCGGGTGCACGTCGCCGGGATGACCGTGCGGGAGGCGGAAGCGCTGCTCTCAGCCAAGCTGACCACTTTTTACCGGGAGCCTGATGTTGCGCTGAGCATCGCCGGTTTGCACAGTGAGACGGTGTCCGTCATCGGCGCGGTGGGCACGCCTGGAGTCCACCAGGTGCGTGGGAAGACGACGCTCCTCGAGGTACTTGCCGCCTCGGGCGGCGTCCGCACGGATGCCGGACCGGTGGTGAAGATAACGCGCGCCAAGGAGTCCGGGCCGATTCCCCATCCCAGCGCGCACGAAAGCGCCACGGGGGAAAACATGGCCGACATCAACCTCAAGAGTCTGATGGATGAGCGGAATCCGGCGGAGAACATTCAGGTGCTGCCGCACGACGTGATTTCGATTCCCCTGGCCGAAGTGGTTTACGTGGTTGGGAATGTGAAGCGCGCCGGCGGCTTCCCGTTGGGCGGGAAACCAAACCTATCGGTCTTACAGGCTCTCTCGCTGGCGGAAGGGCTGGACGCGCGCGCCTCCCCCAAGAACGCCCGTATCCTGCGACGGTCCACGTCGGCCGACGAAGAGGCGGTTCAGACTCCGGTGGATCTGAAAGCGATCCTGGCCGGAAAAGCCAAGGATGTGACTCTGCACCCGAACGACATTCTGTTCATTCCGAACAACTCGGCCAAATCGGTCGCGTCCCGCACCATAGAGGCTTTTGTTCAAATCGCCACGGGTGTGGCGATGCATTACTAACTCCATGGCATATTTAACGCCCCAACATCGACCTGCGCCGCAGTCTCCGGGAGGCCAGCCGGCGCCCGTCGCGGCTCCCAAGAGGAACAGAATTCCCGCGCAACCAATGCCGGGGTCCTGGTCCGCGCCGGTCGAGACGGAAGGGCAGTTGTTCGAATACTGGCGGGTGATCAGCGCCAACTTCGGATGGATTGTGCTATTGACGGTGGCCGGCGGGGGGCTCGGCTTTTTAGTCGCCGCGTTTCAGCCGTCCATGTATCAGGCGCGCACGGTTCTGGACATTCGCAGTCTCAACGAGAATCTTCTGAGCGCGAAGGAAGGTTCGGCAATGAGCACCACGGACAGCGTGTTGCCGGAATCGTATCTGCAAACGGAAATCAAGATTCTGCAGAGCGATATGCTGCGCAAACAAGCCATCGACCGCCTGCCGATTCCCAAGCCCATTCCGGGAGAACATCCCGCGGCCGTCCCGTTCTGGCGTACGGTTTTGGGCATGCCCGATCCGGCGACCATTCCAAGAAAGCAGCTCCTGGACGACGCTTCGAAAAGGGTGAAGGTCAGGGCCATGGGCAATACGCGGATTGTGGAAATTCTGTGTGCGGCCCGGGATGCCCAACTGGCGGCGGATGTGTGCAACAGCGTGGCGCAGACCTACGAACAATACAACGCTCAGTCCCGTTACGACAGCACGAAAGAGACCCAGGAATTCCTGCAGAGCCAGCTCAACGAAGTCAAGAAGAAGCTGACCGACGCGGAGGAGGGGTTGAAAGACGCGGCGCGCCAATCGGCCACGGTCATCGACGCCGACGGCCAGAACCTGGCGCTGGATAAGTTGCGGCAATTAGCGACGCAATTGACAGCCGCGCAGCAGGATCGGATGGCCAAGCAGTCGGAGTATGACACTGCCGCGTCGTCGGTTGGAGAAATGGCGTCGGACTCCGAGCCCTTGCGCGAGTACCGGATGCACCTCACGGACTTGAAGCGGCAACTGGCGGAAGTAGCCGAAACGAAAACGCCGCAGCATTCCGACTACAAGGAGATCGAATCGCAGATCAAAGTGATCGAGGGCGCCATCGTACGCGAGCAGAGCGACCTGGTGAAACGGCTGCAAGTGAGCTATGATGCGGCCCTGCGCCGCGAGGCCATGATCGAGAAGGCCTACATGGACGAGGAGGCCAAAGTACAGGGGAGCGGCGATCGGGGCGTGCAGTACATGATGCTGAAGCGCGACGCGGAAACGGAGCGGAAACTTTACGATACGCTGCTGCAGAGAGTGAACGAAGTGGGGTTTGCGACCGCGCTGCGTACCAGCACCATCAATGTGGTGGATAAGGCGGTCGCGCCGTTCGCGCCCTACTCCCCGAGCCAGGCGCTGAATGTGGTGGTTGGGATGTTCTGCGGAGTCTCCGTCGGATTTGCCTTCTCATTCCTTCGCCTGCGGGCGGACCGTACGCTGCACGGTCCGGGCGAGGCCTCCGTGGTGCTGCAACTGCGCGAGCTGGGCGTGATTCCCTCGGTCAAAAGCAGGACTTTGAAACTGCTGCTCACTCGTTCCAAACAAATACCCACAAAGACCCTCGAGCAACTGATTGGGGACGAGGCGCCGAAGCGCAACGGGGATTCGGCGCTGGTGAGATACAATCCATCCAGCTCGATCGCATTGGCCACGTGGCTCCGGAATCCGCCCAATCTGGCGGAAGCGTTTTCCGGGGCCATGAACTCACTGCTGTTTGCCACCGGAAACCGGTTTTCCACCAAGGTCATCGTGGTGACCAGTCCCGAACCCGGGGACGGGAAAACCACGGTGTCGACCAACCTGGCCATTTCGCTGGCGCAGATCGGACGGCGCGTAGTGTTGGTGGATGGCGACCTGCGGAAGCCCCGGCTGCACAATATTTTCGGCAAGGAAATGAACGGCGAAACGGGCGGCCTGGCGAACATACTCGAAAGCTCGTCAACCATCGACCGCGACACGCTTGTCGAATCCGTCCTCGAGACGCAGGTGAAGAACCTATGGGTTCTGCCGACGACTTCGGCAAGCGAAGGTATTTCGACCAAGCTGCATTCGGGCCGCATGCGGGTACTGTTGGAACGCTTGCGGCGCGACTTCGAAATCATCATCATCGACAGTCCCCCGATGCTCAACGTCTCCGACGCGCGGGTGCTGGGTTGGCTCTCGGACGGCATGTTGCTGGTGTTGCGCGCCCGCCGAACCACGCGCGACGCGGCGCTGGCTGCGCGGGAGTGCCTGTTGCAGGACGGTATACCGGTAGTCGGTACGATTCTGAACGACTGGAACGCGTCTAAGGATTCCAGATACGGGGCCTACGGGCCGTACGCGCACAGACAATGAACAACGTACAAAGCGCAACCGCTGAAATACCGGCGCCGTCGCCAGTCGTGCTGGAAGACGACGAGGCCGTTCGGACTACGCGAAAGCCACACTTGGTTGGATCCCTGATGACGGCGGTCGGGGGCCTGGGCGTGGCGCTGGCGATCGAACGCGGAGGGAGCTTTCTCTCGAACGTACTGGCGGCAAGATGGGGCGGGGTAGAGGTATTCGGGGCCTATTCGGTGGCGCTGATGGCGGCGAACAATGTCGCCTGGTACGCGGGGTCTGGAATCGGGACAACCTCTGCCCGGTTCATTGCCGAACATGCGCCAGGCACTGAGGGTTACCGGCGGACCATCCGATCGCTGGGGAGTATTGGGCTGATTTCGGCGGTGGTGGCGGTGATCGCGCTTTGGGCCGGCGCCGGGCCGATGGCGAGGATGCTTCTACGAAATGAGAAACTGACGGCGCCGTTGCAAATGGCGGCCCTTTCCGCGGCGGCATTCGTGCTTGTGGAATGCTGCCGGGGCGTGTTTATTGGGACGCGGAACTTTACCCACATCCTGGTACTGTCGTCGTTGATGGGGCTCGGGCTGCTGACGGTGGTGCCGGCGGCGGCCAGGTTCGGGCCGACCCGTATGATCGCGGGCCAGTCCACTGTCCTCCTGACGGCTGTCGCGGTGGCTGCCATTCTCATCGTATGGAAGCCGAAGGCCCGCCCCTCCAGACGAGATGTCCGCGAGATCGAGCCTGCATCATTGGGGCGTGTTTGGCGGTTCGGGCTTATGCAACTCGCTGGCGTGGTGGGAATGAACGCATCCGGCTGGTGGACTGCCATGCTGGTGGCGCGCGGGGACCCGAGCCTTCTGCAGGTGGCGTTTTACACGGTGGCGACGCAGCTACGGAACTTCTCTTCCTTGGTGCCGAGCTTGGTTCAGCAGGGCAATCTGGCTTTTTTTACGAACGAAGGATCGCGGGATTTCGGTGGAGCGAACCGGGTAATTGAAGTTAGCTCGATTGCCGCGAGCGTTCTTTCAACGCTGTGCGCCGGGGCTGCGGTGCTGGCGCTGCCCTTGATTACAGGCCACATGTATGGCAAGGGTTATGGGGGCGCGGAATTGCCGGCGGTCCTTGCGATTGTCACGCTGCTGGTACATTTCGGGGTCTCGCCGGCGGCTTCGCGGCTGACGTTTGTGTCGTTGTCCTGGTCTGGCTTCACCAATGGGGTTTGGGCGGTTTTTGTGGTGATCGCCGCGACCCTGCTGGTGCCCGCGGGCGGAGCTGTCGCCGCGACCGCGATCCTGTTTACGGCTCACGTAATCTCCATGTTCCTCGGGCTCGCCTGCCTGCGGAAACTGGGCCATCTCCCTTCGGGAGTGACCTCGCTCGCGGTCCTGGACGCGATCACGGCGCTGGCAATCGCCGGGCTGGCCTGGATGCGCGCGGCGAACCGGGGATACGCCATTGTCTTCGACGCTTTGATTGTTGGAGTGACTGCCGCTTCGACACTCATCCTGGTACGGCGAGCGCAACGCTGTGGCGTATTGCCGACGCCGTTACGGCTGGCCTCTCTGTGCCAGTCCGGACTAGTACGATTGCAGACCGCCGGCAGGGTCCGGTCTGCCACTTAGAGTCGCAAGAAGGAATCTATATCCTATGGTCACAAGCAACATGCGCCAGATGGCTGCGCTCGCTTCGGATGCGCAGCCCGTCGCTTGCCGGACGATCGACGTTTTGATGTACGTGCACATGCGGAACATCTATCGTTCGACCGGAGCCGGCCGGGTGGCGCGTCAGTTGACCGAGCACGTGGCCCGCCGGAAGGGCGTCAATGTCCGGATCCTCGCGGACCGCGGGGATTATCGGTCGGTGATCGATAATCTGGGGGAGCCCTGGACGAGTTTTCGATACCATTTCTTCACCAAAGACACGGGGATTCAACAGCGGCAGTGGATCCTGATCCATGCTCCGAAGGCCGAAAAGTACTGGCCCGAAGCGGAGATCGTGCACTGCACCGGCGAGTCGTATGTGCCGAAATCCAGGGCCAGGCTGGTGGTCACGGTTCACGATGCCGCTTACTTCGAAAACGGGGCGCACCGGAGGAACCTGGCCACCCTGAGCCAGAGCCTGCGGTGGCGGATTCTCTATGCGACGCTGTCGCGGACGGCGGACGCGTTTCACACGGCGTCGAACTTTTCCGCCGAGCGGTTGGGCGCGTTTTTCCCGAGTATCCGGTCGCGGCTGCGCGTAATTCACAACGCTGTGCCTCCGCGATTCTTCGATCCATGTACCGCTGTTTCGGAAGACTACTTGCGTCGCGCCGGACTAAGCGACCGGCCGTATATTCTGTTCCCCGGCGGGTTGCATTATCGCAAGAACGCGGACCTGGCGCTGAAGGCTTGGCCGATTCTCTCCGAGCGCCGCCGCGACCTTACGCTGGTGGTCTCCGGACACTGCGAGCCGAAGTTGAAGGTGCAAGCCGAAGCCCTTGGCCCGTCGGTGCAGTTTACCGGTTTCGTGGACGACGACGAACTGCACGCGCTCTATCATGGCGCTCGGGCGACCTGGTTTCCCAGCCGGTACGAGGGTTTTGGGCTGCCGGTCCTGGAAGGGATGGCGTCCGGGGGGGTGGTCGTTGCGAGCAACGTCAGTTCCATTCCGGAAATCGCGGGAGACGCCGCGGTGCTTGTCGATCCCAATTCGGTGACCGAGAACGTGGAGGCGCTGGATGCTGTTGTGGGAGACGCCGCGCTTCGCGACCGGCTGATCGCGCAAGGTAAGATTCACGCGCAGAAGTTTAAGTGGGCCGCTTCCGCGGCGCGCTTGCACGAACTCTATTCAAGCCTGATGTAGAACCGGACCTATCCATGAAAGTGGTCACTGTACATCGCGGCGCTCGGGACAACTACCAGGTTGCGCGTGCGTTGAGCGAAGGCGGAATGCTGGAGGCCCTGGTAACCGACCTTTACTGGCCGGCGGACCGCGGATGGGCGAAGGCAGTCGAACGCCTTGCTCCACGAAAGGTCGGCGCGCTGCGGCGCCGGAACGAGAGGTTCCTGCCTTCCAGTCAAGTCGTCTCTTGCTGGCGCAGCGGATTGTATTCGCTGGGCCTGAGCAAGTCGCGTTTCGCCGCCTTCGAGCGGCAGCGCGATGCGGTTCGAAGCTGCGACATGGAATTGGGGAAGCTGGCCGGGAAACTGGCGACCGAACGGAAAGCCGCCTTATTGAGCTACAGCTATTACGGCCACAGCGCGTTCGGCAGCTATGCCGGCGAACAGCCCCGCATGCTCTTTCAACTGCATCCCCATCCCGGCGCGGTGCGCGACATCCTGCTCGAAGAGCGCTCCCTGCATCCGGAGTGCGCCGCTTCACTCGATAAAGAGTGGGAGCTGGCGTTGCCCAAAGCGGATTTCAATCGCCTGGTCGAGGAATCGGCCATGCCGGAATATTGGCTGGTGGCGTCGTCGTTCAGCAAATTGACGCTGGTGGACGCGGGATTGCCCGCGGCGCGGATTCACGTGATTCCGTACGGCACGGACCTCAATCGGTTCGCGCAGCGCAAGCGCGGAGCGCTTGTCGGCCGCCCGTTGCGCTTGCTCTTTGTGGGCACGCTGGGGCAGCGCAAGGGGATTACCTATCTCCTCGAAGCGGTGAATATGCTGCCTCCCGGTTCGGTGGAGCTAACCGTGTGCGGGCGGGCCGTCGACGACTTGGAGTTGTTCCGGCGGAGCAGGATGCCCGTTCGGCTGCGTCCTTCCGCCAGCTCGCGGGACCTTCTGGATGCCTATCAGTCGGCCGACGTTTTCGTGTTCCCATCGCTGGCGGAGGGGTTTGGGCATGTCCTGTTGGAGGCTATGGCCAGCGGACTGCCGATCATCAGCACCACGCGGACGGCGGCTCCCGATCTGATCGACCACAGCAAAGAGGGCTTTGTGGTGGACCCGGGAAACAGCGCCCAAGTGGCGACCTGCATCGAGTACTTTCTGCGGCATCCGGAACGGATCGTAACCATGGGGGAGGCAGCCCGGCGGCGCGCCGAGTATTTCACTTGGGACCGTTTTCGCCACGGCGTGAGGGAAGTGGTGTCGGGCATTCTGCAACCGGCATCGCGGACCGGGGCTCACCAGTATGTTTGAGATTCTGATTTGGGCATCCATCGGGGTTGTTGCGCTCGGCATGGCCTACGCGTACGCGGGAAGCCGCGACGTGTTCCATCCGCTGATGTTCATCGGTCCCATGATGCTCTTCATGTATGCATGGATGCCCCTCAAGCTCAACGCCGGCGGGGGGCTGGACGGGTTCTTCGATCGGGACCAACTGGTGTTTGTGCAATCTATTAACCTGATCGGGATTTTGTGTTTCGTGCTGGGTTGCTTGAGTGTCGGATGCCGCCTGCCGAAAGTGCGCGTTGCGGAACCGATTTCCGCGAAATCCGTGCATGTCTTGGTTGTGTCCGGCATCATCGTAGGCCTGATCGGTGTGGCGGCGTGGTCAATGGCCATTGTCAATGTTGGCGGTCTTACGGATGCATTCAGCACCGCGTATAGCGGTGGCTGGGATGATAACGGCTACGTGCGCGACGCGGCGCTCATGATGTATCCGGGGTTCCTGTTGATCATCGCCGCGGCCGTGGGCGCCGGTTTCAAGCCCGCGCTGGCGATTTTAGCTTTCGGGTTTCTCACGCCATGGATGGTGCAAGCGGCGCTCACCTCGCGGCGCGGTCCAACCTTCATGATCATGGTTACCCTTTCGATGGGTTGGTTCATGTACCGCCAGAAACGGCCCGCGCTGGTGGCCACAGGCGCGGCCGGACTGCTGCTCGGATTCCTGCTTCTCTTCCTGGTCACGAACCGCCAGCACATCTATCTTGGTTCGGATCAGGAATTCACCACCGACGTCAGCGACATCGTGGAGAAGCCCGATACCGGAAACGAGTTTATTTACGGAACCGGTTCGATCCTCAGCGCGGAGCAACGGCGCTTCTTTTACTGGGGTCGGCGGTACCTGGCGCAGATCGTGGTGCGCCCGGTTCCACACTCGGTGTGGCCCACCAAGTACGAGGATTTCGGGCTTCCGGAGATGACCCACAACGCAGGAACGGGCGAGGGGTTTTCGGAGACGCTGGGATGGGAAGGCGCGGATGGTTCGGCGCCGGGCGTAATCGCGGACTTGTGGTTGGAGTTCCGCTGGCTGAATATGCCGGTGTTGTTCCTTCTCGGCCAGCTCTATGCGCGGGCCTGGAGGAAAACCCACTTACAGGGCGGCCCTTGGATTGCGCAATACACCATCATGGCCGCACTCTCGATTTACTTCGTCATGCAGACCATGGAGGCGGTGATTTTCCGCCTGCTGGAGCTTTCCATTCCGGTGTGGGTTGTTTGGAAGATTGCAGGCTACAAAAAGACGTCTTTGGGAATGCCGGCCGACGTTGTTCCGGAAGCCGCGGATGCGGCGGCAGCCTAGAGGAAGGAGCATCACTTGGCTAGCGCCACCTTATCCCATCCCGTCGTAGCGACGCTTGAATCGCGGAAGCTTGCCGGCGCGCGAACGCGGATCGCGGTGATTTGGATCGATTGGTACGCGTATCACGTTGCCCGTTTCCGGGCCATCGCCACCCACCCCGTGTTTGAGGGCAGGGCGATTGGAATCGAGCTGGTGGGCGGCGCGGGTCTGCATGGCCGCATGGTGTTCCGCGCCGCGGAGCGGGAAGGTCTGCCGATCGCTACCCTGTTTCCAGACGGTTCGTGGTCGGATATCGGACAGTATCGAATTGCGCGGCGGCTGTGGAAGGAACTGAACCGGATTTCTCCGGAAGTGGTGCTGGTTCCGGGTTACTACACTTTGCCCGGGCTGGCGTCGGTATTCTGGGCCCGGCTTCACGGCAAGCGGGCGGTTCTGATGAGCGAATCGACGCGGCGGGACCACCAACGCCGGCCCCTGCTGGAGGGAGCGAAGCGGGCCGTTTTGCCGCGGCTGTTCCATGCCGCGATCTCCGGCGGCAAGCGCCAGTCGGCTTATTTGCGGGACCTGGGATTTGCGCCGGCCAAGATCGCCGGTCTTTACGATGTAGTCGACAACGAGTACTTCGCGGAGCGGGCCGCGGCGCACAGGCGCGAGACCTCGGTTGCGGCGCTCGATTTGCCAAGCCGCTATTTCCTTTCGGTCGGTCGCCTGGCCCCGGAAAAGAACATCGACGGCTTGATTCGGGCCTTCGCTCTCTACCGGGAGCGCGGCGGGACATGGTCTTTAGTGCTTGTGGGCGATGGTCCGCTTGCTTCCAGTTTGCGGCGGCAGGTATCGGATGCGGGTCTCGACGGCAGCGTGCTCTTTGCCGGCATGAAAGACACGCGGGCCATGACGCCTTACTACGCCTTCGCCGGGTGCTTTATGCTCCCGAGCTGGCGTGAACCCTGGGGCCTGGTCGCGAACGAAGCCATGTCCGCCGGCCTTCCCCTGATCGTTTCGAATCGCTGCGGCTGTTCGGACGACCTTCTGGAAGACGGCGCCAACGGCTACGTTTTCGATCCGGTCGACAACGAACAACTGGCGGACTTGATGTCCACGATGAGCGGACTCAGTTCAAGCCAAAGATCGAGTATGGGCGAGAAATCGAAAGAAATCATCGCGCGTTATTCGTTAGCAACGTGGGCCGAAGAGGTGGTTACAATTGCAGGCTACACAACACAACCCGATTGTCCGTCAGCCTAAAGCGCGGGCTAGCGCTTCCTGGCTGCAAGTCGTCTCGCATCTGGACCAAAAGTTCGGGGGGATCGCCGCGACTGTTCCGCAGCTATCCCGCGCAACGGAGGCTGGGGGGGTGCACGAGTGTCCCATCGTTGGCTTCTGCAACCCGATGGAGCTCGACCAACTTTCGGAAGACGATCGCTCGCAGGTCGTTCAGTTCCCATCGAGCCGGCTGGGCTGGATGCTGAATACAGGGATGCGGAAGCGGATGAGACAGATCGTTCGCGCCGCGCAGGGCGTGCACATTCACGGCATTTGGGAGACCCATTGTACGGTTACATCGGGTTTTGCCCGCGCCTGCAGAAAGCCCTATATCATCTCCGCTCACGGCATGCTAGACGATTGGGCGCTGACCCACAAGCGCATCAAGAAGGCGTTGTACGCGGCATTAGTGGAAACCAACAATCTGCAGCGGGCATCCTGCCTTCGCGCTTTGACGAAGGACGAGGTGACCGACTACCGCCGGATCGGGTTACGGTCGCCGGTCGCCGTGGTTCCCAGCGGAGTCCTGGCGCCCGAGGGAGTGACGGGAGACGTATTCTGGGAGGCCTTTCCCCAATTGCGCGGGAAACGGATCGTCCTCTTCATGGGGCGGCTTCATCCCAAGAAGGGGTTGCCCGTACTGATCCAGGCCTGGCGCCAGGCGGCGGATAGTCGCGGCGAGGACGTTCACCTGGTGATCGCCGGTCCGGATTCCGACAATTTGCTGGGATCGCTCAAGCAAATGACGGAAGATCTCAAGCTGCGGGACTCGATCAGCTTCATCGGAATGCTGAAAAACGAACTGAAATGGTCGGCTCTGGCTAGCGCCGGGTTGTTCGTGCTGCCGTCTTTCTCGGAGGGCTTCAGCGTCGCAGTCCTCGAAGCTCTGGCCATGGGGGTTCCCACAATCGTTTCGTTTCCCTGTCATTTTCCGGAGGTTGCGGAAGCGAATTGCGGATGGGTAATCGAGCCGAAGATTCCCGCCCTGGAACTGGCTTTGCGCGAGTTTTTCCAGATGCGGGCGGGCGAGCTGACCCGCCTGGGGGAACGGGCGAGAGCCTTGATTGAGCGGCGCTTTACCTGGCCCGTCATCGGTAAACAGATGGAGGAAGTGTATAGCTGGCTGCAGGGCGGCCAGAAACCCACCTCAGTGGAACTGTCTTAAGGAGTTGATGTGCAGGCTTCTGTCAGCGTCGATCTGTCGAGGTTCGAGAATTCATTCTACGATCCGGGTTCCTCATGGATCGTAAGAACGATTTGGTTCACCATCGGACACCCGTTGCTGCGCTGTGCGATCCTGCCTTCCTCGAGCTTTCGGCGACGCCTGCTGCGGCTTTTCGGCGCGGACGTCGGCGAAAATGTCACTATCAAGCCGGGATTCCGCGTGAAGTACCCTTGGAATTTCAAGACGGGGAAGAATTGCTGGCTGGGGGAAGATGCGTGGATCGACAACCTGGCTCCGGTCACGCTCGGCGATAACGTCTGCATTTCTCAGGGAGCGTATCTATGCACTGGCAGTCATGATTGGACGGATCCGGCGTTTCGCCTGATCGTCAAGCCGATCTCGGTACACGACGGCGCCTGGGTGGGCGCCAGAGCCTCGCTGGCGCCCGGCGTCACGGTTGGGGCGTGCGCCATTGTAGGGTTCGGCGCCGTGGCGACCAAGAGTATTTCACCGTTTGAAATTCATGCCGGCAATCCGGCGACCCTCCTGCGCCGCCGCGAGATCAAAGGCCGGCCGCACGTGAAGGAATAGAAGTTCATTTCTTAGGTACGGAGGAGGTCTGTCTGCGCATTCTATTTATCAATCAATTCTACTGGCCTGACGCCGCGGCAACCAGCCAACTGTTGACGGATGCCACCCGGGCGTTAGTGGCCGAGGGGCACGATGTCGCAGTGCTGTGCGGCAGGACGGGTTACGCCAATGTCGACATCATGGACGACCCTCCTCCGGTGGCCGTCCAGCGGATTCTATGCGTACCATACCTTCCCGGCAAGATTGGCAGGGCCTTGTCCTATGTGTCGTTTCTTATGGGTTGTCTCTGGAGCGGGTTCTGGACCCGAAGGGCCGACCTGATTGTGACCATGACGACGCCGCCGCTTCTGTCGGTGGTGGGCGCAATTCTACAACGAAGACATCACGCCGAGCATTTCATCTGGGTCATGGACCTGTTCCCGGAGGCGCTGGTGGACGCGGGCATTTTCCGCGGCGACGCGCTGGTCGTCCGTCTGCTGCACTTGATCGGCGACTGGTCCTACCGCCGGGCGGACGGCATTGTAGCGTTGGGCGAGTGTATGCGCCGGCGGCTGGCGGCGCGCCATATTCCGGAACACAAGTTGCATGTGGCGGAGAATTGGGCGGACGGGCGAGAAATATTCCCAATCGAACGAAAGCGCACCGGGCCTCTCAATATCACGTATTCGGGCAACCTGGGATTATCGCACGACGTCGATACGGTTCTCTACGCCATCGCGGCGTTGAAGGATGATGCCCGATTCCATTTTCGTTTTGTCGGCGGCGGGCAGAGACAGAAGTATGCGCAGGAAATATGCGCCGCGGAGAACTTCCGCAATGTCTCCTTTCAATCCTATTGCCCGCGGACACGGCTGGCGGAGAGTCTCTCGGAAATTGACATCGGGCTGGTCACGCAGCGGCCGGCTTCGGCCGGCTCGGTGGTGCCCAGCAAAGTGTACGGACTGATGGCCGCGGGCAGGCCGATTGTATACATCGGACCGCGAACCACGACGCCGTTCTGGATCGTCGAACGGTTCCACTGCGGCTGGCAGATCGACTGTGGGGACGGACCAGGGCTGGTCGCTCTGCTGAACGAACTGGAGGCGCAGCCCGGAATGGTCCGGGCCGCCGGCGCGAGGGCGCGCGAGGCCTTTTTGGAGAATTACGACCTCCCACGGGGCGTTACGAGGTTCTGCTCGTTGTTGGGCGCGCGCAGGGCCGCCAGCGACTTCACGCCCCAGCAGGTAGCCGTAGCTGTACCCCCGGACCAAGCCTTGGAGATGGAGTAAACAGAGCGCAATGCGAATATGCGCCGTCGGACAAGCGACGTGATCAAGCACAAGTGGAGGAGCTAATGAGAACCATAATCGTGGTGGGCCTGTGCGCCCTGGTAAGTTCTTTTGTCCTGACTCCGTTTTGCCGTGACTTCTTTGGATTCTTGCAGGTGGTCGACCGGCCGGATTCCGACCGCAAGATCCACGCCCGGCCCGTTCCGCGCGTAGGCGGAATTCCTTTGGCCTTCAGCTATTTCTTTGCTTTGCTCGCGCTGGTATTCGCCTTGTGGATGGGACTGCTCGAGTGGCACGATCCCAGCCTGCAACTGATCTTGCGGCTTTTGCCCGCCGTGGCGATCATATTCGCGGCCGGCCTGTATGACGACGTGCGGGGCCTCTCCCCTTGGAGAAAGCTGATGTGCGAGCTCGTGGCCGGGCTTTACGCAGTGTTGGTCGGCGTTCACCTCGCAACGGCGCCGGGCACGTCGCCTCTCATGGTCGTTGTGGTCGGCGCGATGAGCGTTTTTTGGCTGGTGCTTTGCACCAACGCCATCAACCTGATCGACGGCCTCGATGGATTGGCGACGGGCGTATCCCTGATCGCTTCCGTAAGCCTGCTGATGGCGGCGGCCATTCACCACCGTCCCGGCCTGGCCCTGGCGATGGCCCCCATGGTAGGTTGCCTGGTCGGGTTCCTCTACTATAACTTCAACCCGGCATCCGTCTTCCTGGGAGACTGCGGAAGCTTGCCGGTGGGATTTCTGCTGGGGTGCTACGGCCTGATGTGGCACCAAAGCGGCACCTCCGGCCTGGGTATGGCCGCGCCTCTCATTGCGCTGTCGCTGCCGGTGGGAGAAGTGATGATCTCGATTATGCGCCGCTTCCTTCGCAAACGGCCCATATTCGGAGCGGACAGCAACCACATCCATCACAGAATTCTCTCTAAAGGCATCAGTCACCGCGGTGCGGCGCTGGTGCTGTATGGGGTTTCGGCTCTGACGGCGTCCCTGGCCGTGCTGCAGACCATCCTTCATCCGCGAATGGCGACCGTGCTGCTGCTCCTTTTGGTGGCGGCCGCCTATGTGGGGTTCCGTTCGTTGCGCTACACGGAGTTTGGAGTTCTCAACCAGTTCCTGTTTGCGGGGGACTTCCGCCGGTTGTTACGCACCAAGATCCACCTGAAGGAGTTTCAGCAGTCGATCGCCGCTTCGACCACGGTGCGCGAATGCTGGGCGGTCCTTCGCAACACCTGCCGGGAAGCCGGGTTCAGTTATGTAGCCATGCGGGTCGACGGCCAGGTTTTCGAAGACGAAGCCAAACGCCCGCAACTGGGGCCTCCCCTCTGGTCCGTGCAGATACCAATCGGCGGATCCGATTTCGTAATCTTCCGGCACGACCCCCGATTTACCGAACTGGCGATTCTGATCGCTCCCTTTGCGGACGGCCTTCGCTCGAAGTTGGGCCCGGCCGAGACCGCCGCGGAACACGCGGCGGCCGTCATGACGAAAGTCAGTACGGCTCTGGCAAGCTGAGTCCCATGAGAGCGGCCGGTATTTCAAAATGAGAACGGCGTTTCGACAGTCCGAATACGACGCCATCGTAATCGGCGGCGGGTTTTACGGCTCTATGCTGGCGTCCGTTCTCGCGCCTCGGCTTCCCCGAATCCTGATCCTCGAGCGGGAGGCGGAGTTGCTGGCGCGCGCTTCCTACGCCAACCAGGCGCGCGTACACAACGGATATCACTACCCAAGAAGCCTGCTCACCGCCAAAAGCTCGGCGGCGAACTATCCGCGGTTTATGCGGGAATTTCCCGACTGCATCGACCGCGGCTTCGTGCATGTTTATGCGATTGTTCGGGACGCTTCCAAGGCCACCGCCTATCAGTTCCGGAAGCATTGCGAACAGGTCGGAATTCCGCTCAGCGAGCCCGAGCCCGCCATCCAAGGGCTGTTCAATCGAGCCATGATTGAAGACGTCTTCGTTGTAGAGGAGTGCGCGTTCGACGCCGTTAAGCTTCGAGCATGCATCAGGGAGCGGTTGCGGGCCATGGATGTCGAAACGGCGTGTAACTGCGAAGTGGACCGGATCCGGACGAACTCCGCGCAAGACCTGAGCGTGGTATTGCGGGATGGCGCGGAGTTGGCCACCCAGTACGTGTTCAACTGCACTTACTCCGGCATCAACCAGCTCCTGGCGCGATCGGGACTGCCCCGCCTGCCCCTTAAGCACGAAATGGCCGAGTTGGCGCTGATCCAGATGCCGCCCGCGCTGGAGCGCGTGGGCGTAACGGTAATGGACGGCCCGTTCTTTTCCAGCCTGCCCTTTCCATCGACTGGGCTGCACACGTTGTCACACGTTCGGTATACGCCTCACGAGGCCTGGAGCGATCTTGAAGAAGCCGTACCCCGGTCGGCCGATTTCGCGCGATCTTCAAGAAGCGTGTATATGCTGAAAGACTGCCAGCGCTACATGCCCGCACTACGCGAAGCGCGCTATGTGAGGTCGCTTTTCGAAACCAAAACGGTCCTTTTGCGAAATGAAATCGACGACGGACGGCCGATCCTATGTTGCCGCGATCACGGGGCAAAAGGAGTGTTTGTCGTTCTAGGGGCGAAACTGGACAATATATACGACATCGTTCAGACAATGTCCGCCGAACCAGTTAGAGCGAGGACTATGTATGCTCAATGCCTCTAAAGCCACTCAAATGAAAAGCGTAAACCCGTCGCAACCCAACGGAGATGCGCTCATTTCGGTTTTGGCCATTGTGCCGGACGATGGCAAAACGATGGAATCGTTCGTGGCGTCTACGCTCGACGTCCTCGAAAAGCACTATAGTTACTATGAGCTTCTGTTGATCGACAATGGCTCGCCGCTGGACGTGTATTGCAGGCTGCAGGAGCTCCAGAGGCGGCTTGCGAACGTGCGCGTAGTGCGGCTTTCGCGACGCTACAGCGTTGAAGTCTCTCTGGCCGCGGCGCTTGACCATTGCATCGGCGACTACGTCGTGTTGATTGAGCCTTTGCGGCACCCGCCGGACGTGATACCGCAATTGGTGGCGGCGGCGATCGACGGGTGCGATTCGGTGACCGCCATTCCGGCTGGTCGGCGCGACGGCGTGCTCGACCGGCTGCTGTGTTATCCGGCGTATCGCATGGCAAGCCATCTTCTCGGGTTTGAACTGCGGCCGAATGAGTCCACCTTCAAGGTGTTCAGCAGGCGGCTGGTGAACTCCATCGTGCGGATCCGCAGCAAGAGCCGCTATCTGAGTTATCTCCACGCGTCGGTGGGACTGCACCAGAGCTCCATCTCGTACGAAGGCGCGATGCGTGGCGGGAAGCGCTCCGCGGTGGGGCGCACGATTGAGCGCTTGAACGCGGTAGCCAATATTCTGGTGGCCAACACCGCAATCCCGTTGCGTTTCGCCTCGATGTTGGGGCTGGCGGCGAGCGCCGGGAACTTCGTCTACTTGGTGTACATTTTCGTAGTGACCCTGGTGAAGTCGCGAATCGCCGAAGGGTGGCTGACCATCTCGCTTACCAATACTACGATGTTCCTGCTGCTTTTCACAATTCTGAGCATCCTTTCCGGATATATCGCGCGGATTCTCGATGACACGAAGGAGCAGCCCCTCTACTTCGTGGAATCGGAAACAAATATCACCCTATCTACGTCCAGCCGGCGTCCAAACGTAGTTTATGGGCAAGTTGAACAACCGTTCAAGAACGACCGGCTGAGCGCCTAATGGTCCATTGCGGTCAAATCACGCTGTTAGCGTTGTCGATTGTCGCTCCGTGCGTAGCTGGGAGCGCCGAGAGGGAACGGCGCAACCATGGCGGCGACGCTTCACGCAGGTGTTTCTCTGCGATGGACCAGATTTGCAAAGCGAACAACGACGGCCATAACCTGATCGCCTGGACGCCCGGACGGGAAATCCGAAGTGTTATAAGTCGACCGGGTTGCGGTTGCTCCCGGATCGCCTGAAAGAGAAATGCCAATGATGCCAAATCGTTATCAGGACACCCTACACCATCGGGCTTTCATGTCGCCGGACCTGGCGGAGCAGCGCCGGATCGAGAGCGTTTCATACTCCAGTAGCGTCCTCGAACGTGCGCGAATGGCGGACCGTTCATGGCCCCAGGAAGTACCCGGCCGAACGGCCGCCGCTCCCGCTACGACGATTGAGGGGTTCTTCACGGTGGATGTGGAAGACTGGTTTCACATTCTCGACGTCGGGGGTCCGCACATCGAGGAATGGGACAACCTCCCGTCGTGCGTGGAGCGGAACTTCGTACGGCTCCTGGACCTGTTCAGCGAAAAGAACGTTGTTACAACCTGCTTTTTCCTGGGCTGGGTAGGTAAGCGGTTTCCGCACCTCGTCAGAGAGGCTGTCCGCCGGGGACACGAGATCGCATCCCACGGTTATGCGCATCGCCTGACGAATGAACTCACCCGCGATCAGTTTTACGACGACGTACTCCGGGCGCGTTTGACCCTGGAAGACATCGCCGGTACGGCCGTGAGCGGTTACCGTGCGCCCGGCTTTTCCACGATGGAATGGAGTTTCGATACCATCGCGGCCGCCGGCTACCGGTACGATTCCTCCATCTTCCCCGCTCCCCACGGACACGGCGGAAGGCCGGGCGCGCCGCGCGGATTCCACACAATCCCCTGCGGGAACGGTCAAGCCCTGTTCGAGTTCCCCATCACCGTGTGCAGCGTTTTTGGGAAATCGATGTGTGTCTCCGGAGGCGGATATATGCGGTTGTTTCCCTACTGGTTTATCAAGCGCAAATCGCGCGAGATGGCGCATGAGGGCCGCCCGGTGGTCTTCTACATTCATCCCAGGGAAATCGACCCAAAGCATCCACGACTGCCCATGAGCGCGTATCGCGCTTTCAAGACCTATGTCAATCTCGCGGCGACCGAATCCAAGATTTCCCGGATTCTGGACGACTTTCGCGTGACTACCTTCCAGCAATACCTCAGCGGTTCACATGAAACAAACGGAGGCTCAAAGTGACGACCACGGACCGGACGCAAGGATTCTTTCACCAATACGCCGGAAACTTCGATGCAATCTACAGCAATCGCGGCGGCCTGATTGACGGCCTGCTAAACAACTTGTTCCGCAAGAGCATGAAGCTGCGGTTTAAACACTCGGTAGAACGCTGCTCGCCCATACTTGGCAAGACTGTCCTCGACGTAGGCTGCGGCCCCGGGCACTACTCTATTACGCTGGCCCAGCGAGGAGCTCATCGGGTGGTGGGTATCGATTTCGCGGACGGCATGCTCAAGATCGCCGAAGAACATGCTCGTAAGGCCGGCGTGAAGAGCCGGTGCGAGTTCAGAGTGGCGGACTTCCTGAACTTTTCCTCGGACGACGCCTTCGACTATGTAATTCTCATGGGCTTCATGGATTACATGGCCGATCCTCGCAAAGTCATTGAGAAGGCGCTCGCCCTGTCGCGTTCCAAGGTCTTCTTTTCTTTCCCGATGGCGGGCGGATTTCTGGGATGGCAAAGGAAGCTCCGGTATCGAAAGCGCTGCGACCTGTATTTGTACCGGCGCGAGGAATTGGAGTCGCTGTTCGGATCGTTCGATGACATTACGTTTAGCATCGAGCCGATCGCTCGCGACTTCTTTGTTACCGTGAATGTAGCTCCCGTGGCGGCCCAGTCCCATGTCTCGCAGCATTTGACTACTCGGAGTCGCTGACACGGGAACTGCGGGATCCGCCTGCGGCGCGGACGGGTTGAAGCGGCGGGAAACCCGAAATGTTCCAGTTTGGAGGTAAGATGAGATTTTCAACGATCGCGATTCTGTCCGTGACGGGCGGCGCCTTGTTGGGCGCGGGGGTCCTGATCAGATCCAACCGGCCACTGGTGGCCTCCGTCACGCTTGATGGGAAAGGCGTCAAATCGCTGCAGTGCAACAATGTGGAATACATCGCGGATGGCGAGTTCCGCGTCGAGCGCGTCGCGCTGAGAAAGGCGAACGGCGAGAGCTACCAGGGCGACAAGTCGGGAACCGCCAAGATGGATGTCCAGCGGCAGCAGTTGAGCCTGACGTTTCCCTGGGGCTCCGTGGGGGTAACGTACCATACGGCCCGCAATCAACTGGACCTGAAAATCCAAACCACCAATACCTCCTCGGATACGATTGAAAGCCTGCTGTTTCAGCCGTTGGCTCTGAAGTTCCCCGACACGCTCCAGGAATACGACGGGACCACGCCATTGCTGGTTCATAACATAGGCGACCTCGCGCTGGTGCGGGCCTCGTACGGCTCGGGCTCGATTGTAATCGCGAGCGAGGATATCACTCAGCCGTTAATGGTGGGCTTTCCCTGGGCGAACGACGGGCCGCGCAACACGGTCTTTCCCCTGAGCGTCCACACCGGCCGTATCCCCTCATATCCGGATAGTTATCCAAGAATAGACAGGCCGATTCCACCCAAAGGCACGGACCAGTATGATGTGAGTATTCGGTTTGCCCGCGCCGATACGAGTCTGGCTGAAATCGCGCCCGACCTTTATAAGCGCTTCCGGGATGCCTTTCCGTACGAATTGAAATGGTCCGACCGCCGCCCCATTGGGGCGATCTTTCTGGCTACGGCGGGGCAAAACAGCGCAGCCAACCCGCAAGGATGGTTTGGCGACGCCCATTTGAATATCGGGACCCCGTCGGGAAAGGCGGACTTTCGCCAGAGGCTTTTGGTGCTGGCCGATAGCGCGATCGCCGTCATGAAGAACATGAATGCCCAGGGCGCCATTACTTGGGATATCGAAGGCCAGAAATTCGCCAATGAGGTCTCTTATCTGGGCGACCCTCGAATGGTGAATGGATTGGCCCCCGAAATGGCCGACGTCGCCGACGAATACTTCCAGCGTTTCCGAAGCGCGGGATTGCGAGTAGGGGTCACCATCCGGCCTCAGCAACTGATCATTTCGAACGGCGGCCAGAAGATCGCCCAGACGGCGGCGGCGGACCCCGCGCAACTCCTCATCGACAAGATTGCCTATGCCAGGAGTCGTTGGGGAATCACCATGGCCTACATCGACTCGAATGTCGACGCCAACACCAACAATCCGATGGATCCGGCGATTATACAAAAAGTCGCGGCTGCCTTTCCGGACGTTCTACTCATCCCGGAGCATTCCGATCTCCGCTACTATGCGTATTCGGCTCCTTACAAAGAACTGCGCAGAGGCGAGGTGTCGACATCCGCGGACGTCCGCGGGGTATACCCGAAGGCGTTTTCGCTGATCTACACGGCGGATGGGCCTCTGGACCTCTATCACAAGAGTCTGGTCAAGGCAGTTCAGGAGGGTGACAGCATGATGTACCGGACCTGGTACGCCGATCCCCAAAACGAGAAGGTCAAGAGCCTGTTCTCCTCCCGATAGCCTATTGGGTTGAAGCGCGCGTTCTCCGGCGCAATGCCACCGCGAGCGCGCCTGTCAACGCGAACAGCGCCACTCCGAAGACGACAGCCTTGGCTGCCGGCGGCTTGACCTCCGGCTCCGGAGACTCGACGGCGCCCATATCGAGCGCCGCGCCCCGCCGACGCGGAGAACGATTAAAATCCTCGGAAATCGGCCGCCCCGATGTGAGGGGCGGAGCCGCATTCATGGCGGGAGAACCCTTCCGGAGGCGATAGTCGCCGTGCGCTCGATCTTCGAACATCGGGTCCCCCTGCAAGGACCCCGCGTCGAAACCCGCGGCTTGCCATTGAGCCAGATCCATATCGCCGTCGGTAAATGTCGCCCGAGGACCGTAGAAGTTGTACCGCACCTCGGAAAAGTCGGCCGCCAGCGGCCGGTGGTCCCACTGTTTAACCGCGCGGCGCGGCGACAAAAGAATATTGCCATAATAGCTGAACCTGGAGCCGGAGGCGCCGCTGTTCTTACTGTCTATTGCAATGCAAGTAGTCGACGCGGAAGCAAGCGGGTCGACGGCGACTGTGCTGAAACGTAGGACATTCTCCGTTCCGCGAGAGACGATCGCGCTCTGATACCAGGAGTTCCCCAAATTGGTCCCATCAACGATCATATTCTGAAAGGTAAGGTTGGAGCCGCTCATGTCCAATGTCGCGGACGCGCCGGTGATGCGCATTCCATCGAATAGAATGTTCTTGCCGTAAACTTCCACACGAGCGTCCTGAACCAGACCTCCGTGGACCACGACGGCGGTTGAGGAGCCCTCGTCGTTGGCGACGGAAAAATTCCCTCCGAGGGAAATCATCTTGTCCACCAGAACCGAAGTGAGCATGGGGCCGTGGCAGTAAAACGAGAAGTAAGAGTCGTTGTCTTGGGGGTCTTCCGGATGATCCCAAACACAATTGCGCCATTCCGAAGTCTGTTCGGGAAACGGGCTGGAAGCGTCGCCGTACGATACGTACGCAACGGCGCCTCCATGACCCAGCCCCGGCATCGCCCAGGCGGCGTACAGGTTCCTTGCCACCACGCGCGTCGAGTTGATCACTCCGAAATGGTGCTTCCCGGCCCGATAGGCTTCGCAGTGGTCCAGCACGACGTCTTGGCTGCCCATGATACGGAAGGCGTAGCCGCCATCGGGCGCCGCGCTCTCATCCGCGACCAGGTTATAAAACGCCAGGTGACTCTTGTAGTTGCTGTAGATGACGTCTTCACGAATCGCAGCGGTATAGAGTTTGCCGTCGAAACGCGGATCGTCGCCAGAGGCATTGATAGTGAGCGTCGATCCGCGGAACGACCAGAAGAACGGTTTGGGTGGCGCGTCATCCGGCTTCTTATAGTAGAGGAACTTGTGATCGACGAGGACGGCCTGTACCGGAGTCGAAATGGAGTAAGTATAAAGGCCGTTTCCGGCCGGCCGAAAGTCGCTGTTGGTGAGGACCACGCTGCCCCAGAACTTCGGTTTGGCGCCGGCCCCATAGTCGGCAAAGGTGATAGGATTCCCTGTCTCGCCGCTGGCCGGAGCTTGCAGTGACTCCCGCCATTCTCCGCCTCTTTGGAACAAGACGTTATCTCCCGGCTTCAGGGGGCTGGCATTGACCTTGGCGACGGTCCGCCAGGCAGTCCGCGGAGTGCGGCCATCGGCGCTATCGCGGCCGGAGGGGCTGACGTAGTAGGTCGCGCCCTTGCCGAGAGGAGCCGGAGGAGGCGGCTGGAGCGTGACTGTGATCCGCCGGCGGACCGAGCCGGCGGAGCTGGTGGCAGTCAGCGTGTAAGTGGTGGTCCGCGCAGGGCTGACATAAATGGAAGTGCGTCCCGTCACATCACCGACGCCCTGGTCTAGTGACAGGGTTGAGGCTCCGGTGGCGGACCAGACGAGCTGCGCAACGGCGCCTGATTCAATGACCGGTGGCGATGACGTGAAAGCGCGAATTCCGGGCTGCTCCGTAGCCGCGCTCGGAAGATGGATGAGAATCGTACCGAGGAGCGTGGTCAGATGAGCCGCCCTGGCGTGGAGCATGATTTATTGGCGCCTCCAGCCGCAAGGATTCAAGGCCATACCGATCGATCCAGTCTTTACTTCCATCATCGCACAACCTCATCGGACGTTTGGTGAACAGACGAACAGTAGCAGATATTCCGTGGGGTACTCCAATGTAGGTTTTTCACAGTCAAGGGAGAGCGGCTGGCGACCGGCCTTTTTCGAGAATGCGCGGGGAAGGAATCGGCGGTTCGGAAGGGAATGTGAACCTACTTAACGGAGTTGGGTAAGGCGAACGCCACGTAGGCGTCGCCCGTGGGCCCACCCAGCTTGCCGCCGCCGGTGGAGGCAATCACTATATACTGGCGGCCTTTTACCTGGTAAATCGCGGGAGGCGCAAATCCGCCAAAAGGGAGGTTGGAACTCCAAAGTTCGCGGCCGTTTCTCTTGTCGAAGGCGCGAATTTTGAGATCGCGCGTTCCGGCGCAAAAGACCAGGCTCCCGGCGGTCACGGACGCGCCGCCGAAGTTCTCCGTGCCGGTCTTGGGAATACCAAGCCGCGTGAGCTCTTCGTACTCGCCCAAGGGAACTCTCCAGACGATTTTGCCTGTATTCAGATCGATGGCGTTCAAAAGGCCCCACGGGGGTTTGCATCCGGGATACCCTTGATCGTCCAGTAGTTTTGGATAGCCGTTGGGCACATAGGCGTAACGGGCGTTGGGATCCGACGCGGCGGTTTGAGGAAGATCGCGATCGAAGACGAAGTCCAGAAGGTTCCGCCGCAGATCGGGAGTCATCTCCACGGGAGGCATGGAGTTACGTCCTTTCCTGATAATATCGACGGCCTCATCGTCTAACATGCGATTCCCAAGGCCCAGGAGCGGCGGAGCCATGCCAGCGCCTTTGCGATTGTTCCCATGACAGCCGGCGCAGAGTTGCCCGTAGGCGGTCTCTCCCGGCGTGGGCGGCTGGTTCGGCGCCCGGGTTGCTCCCTGGCGAACACGTATCACGGTCATAATCCATGGCAGTTCATTCGAGCTTACATAAAGCCACCCACTGGAAGGATCGAAAGACGCTCCGGTCCATTGCGCGCCGCCATGTACGCAGAAATAGACCGTGGGCTTTCCCGGCTCAAAGGGCTGGAACCATCCGAGGTTGGCGCCGGCGATCTGTTTTTCCACGAAGGCATGAGCGCGCTCCGAAAGATCGGTTACATCATCCTCTGTAAATATCTGGCGGGCAAAGGGCTGTGGCAGATCGAAGACGGGTTGGTAAGGGGAAGTGGTTTCACCCGGCAGCTTGGAAACGGGAGCGCGCCGCAAACGATAAGGGAAAAGTGGTTTGCCCGTGCCGCGGTCAAGCAGGAGAGTGTTGCCGATCTTGGTGACTTGGGCCACCGCATCCACGCGTTTGCCGTTGCGCATCACGGTGACCAGGTTCGGTGGGGCGGGGATGTCCAGGTCCCAGATGTCATGGCGGATCTCCTGAAAGGACCACAGCAACCGACCGGTTCGGGCCTCCAGCGCAATTACGGAATTGGCGTGTTCATTCCTTCCGGGATGGTCCAAGCCCAGGAAATTCGGATGCGGGGAGCCGGTAGAGGCGAATACAATGCCTCGGTTCGCGTCCACGGCCATTCCGCCCCAATCGTTCCCGCCGCGATCGACATCTTCCCGCCCTGGCGCGGACTTCCCTAAGACGTCGAATTCCCAAAGCTGCTTTCCCGTGGCGAGGACATAGCCGAGAATAACGTTCCAATTGGCGACCACGATGACGTCCCGGTAAATCACAGGAGCCACAACGCCGCCCGAAGAGACCTTGCCATTCCGTCCGAAGCCGCTCGCCGGACGGCCGGTCTTGGGATCCAGAGCGTAGAGGTACGCGCCGGATGTGAAGAAAAGCCGTGGGCTCAGCGCGCCGTTGCCCGGCCAGTAAACCAGGCCCCGTTGCGCCGGGTGTCCTTCCGGTTTGAATCGCCAAATCTCGGAGCCGTTCTCGGCGTTGACCGCCACAATATGATTGCCCGCCGTGGGAGCGTACATGACGCCGTTGGCGATCACCGGATTGCACTGGATGTTGGCGGCTCCGTCCTTGGAACGATAGGTCCAGGCAACCTGGAGATTCTCGACGTTTTCGGGATTGATCTGGGTAAGGGAAGAATAGCGGGTGTCGGCGTCGTCTCCTTGCGAACGCAGCCAATTCTCGCGGTTTTCATCGGCCGGAATCGCCGGAGTCAATTCCGCGTCCGCGGCGGCCGGAATGTCCTGGTATTCGGGCAAGGCCTCCCGTTGAAGAGGGTCCTCGAGTTTCGCCGACGGGTCGGCGGTTGCGCCGCCGCCGCCCGGGTGCAGCGACGTGGGGCGGCGGAACTCGTCGGTAGCATGACGCCTCTTCATGATCCTATACCCGCCCAGGCAGGCCCCCATCAGGAGCACCGCTATGGCGGCGCCGTAGAGTTTTCTCTTCATCCGTTGTACCTATCGCGTCCCCCGGACCTGGGCGCATCCAACTTCCCGAAGGGTCTCTGGGAATATACTGGCAGCCTCGGGAAGCTACCCCTTCAAATCCCGGAACGCTTCTTCGATCTCGCGTTTGGCCTCGGCCGAGGGCACGCTCAGCGGCAGCCGCGGCGGTCCCCCGTAATACCCGTTCAAATCCATGGCGTGTTTCAGCCCGGGTATCCCGTATTTCACGGTCACCAGTTTGGCCGCATGGGCGATGCGGTTCTGCCAGTCCATGCCGGCCGCTTCCTCGCGCTTCAGGTGCGCTTCCCAAATCGCGATGCAGGAATAGGGCGCCGCGTTGGCATAAGCCAGAATGGCGCCGCACGCCCCCATCAGCAGGGAAGGCCACAGGGTGGGCGCGGAACCCACCAGCACGTGAAAACCGGCCCGCCTTTCGCGAACCATCTGCATCACCTTCTCCAGGTTCCCGGAGCTTTCCTTGATGCCGATGATATTGGGGTGCTCGGAAAGCGCGGCCACGGCTTCGGCGGGAATATCCACCCCGGTGGTCTGCGGCCAGTTGTAGATGATCAAGGGAATCCGCGTCTGGTCGGCCACGGCGCGGAAATAGAGCATCTGCGTCTCCGGCTTGCCGGCCGCGTTCTTGTAGTAATGCGGGGTGCGGACCATGGCCGCCTTGTAGCCCATTTCGGCGGCGGTGTTGGTGAGGCTGACGGTCTCGCGAACGCTCTCTACCCCGGTTCCCGCGATCAGCAGCTTGTCCGGCGCGGCGTAATTCGCCACCATCCCCCACAGCATCGCCTTCTCTTCCGAGGTGAGCATCACGCTCTCCCCGGTGGACCCCATCACCACATACCCGCTGAGCGCCGTGCGGTTCCACTGCTCGACGTTGTGCCGCACCTTGGCGGGGTAAATGTCGCCATTCGAATCGAAGGGAGTGGTGATGGGGGGATAGATACCTTGTATTTTCATGGCGGTTGTTCTTCTCACTTAGAATTCTCGGCGTCCCGGCGTCTCCGCGTCAAGAGGCGGCTTCCCGCCGATCCGGGCGATCGCGTCCGGCGCCGCGTGCTAGCATGGCTCTCTCCCGATGGTCGATATCCACAGCCATGTGCTTTGCGGGATGGACGACGGGGCCTCCACCGTGGAGGAGAGCCTGGCGCTGCTCGAGATCGCGCGGGAAAGCGGGACCACCGACATAGTCGCCACGCCGCACTGCAATCCCCAATACGCCTACCAGCCGGAGTTGGTGGAGCGCGCCGTGGCGAAGCTCAACGCCCGCGCCGGGGGGAAGCCCAAGGTCCATCGCGGTTGCGAATTCCATCTCACCTTCGACAACATCGATCTGCTGGCGAACCACCCTTCCGCTTACACCATTAACGGCCGCCAGTATCTGCTGATCGAATGCCCCGACTCGCACGTGGGAAAATACACCGAGCCGGTGCTCGAACATCTGCTCGATCGGGGGCTGGTTCCCATCGTCACGCACCCGGAGCGCAACCCGATGCTCCAGCGGAAGATCGACAGGGTGGAGGCCTGGGTGGAATTGGGCTGTCTAACCCAGGTGACGGCGCTTTCGATTACCGGGGCCTTCGGCGGTCCGGCGAAAACGGCCGCCGTCCAGCTCCTGGAGCGCGGTCTGGCGCACGTCGTGGCCAGCGACGCTCACGATTCGAAGCGCCGGCACACCAGCCTTCGCGAGGCCTATGCGGCCGTCCAGTCGCGTTACGGCCACCCTGCCGCCGAGCTTCTCTTCGAGGCCAACCCCAGAAGGATCGTCGAAGGCCTGGCGGTTCCCGGCGGCAGGCAGCCATACGGCCGGCCACAAGGGCTCTGGCGGCGGCTGTTCACCTGACCTCCGTCCCGCATCATCCGCGCCAATACCGCGCATAGAATCTTTTTGGTTGCCTGCGGGGTCTCCCGTGCGCCAAAATGCAGGCATCGGAGATCCAAGGAGATATGCGCTTTTCTCCCTACGACACGGGCGGATTCTACGACGAGATGTTCGACGACGCCGGCTCTCCGCGCCCCCAGGCCCAACTGCTGATCGACACCATCGAAGGGCTCTCCGACGGCCAGCTTTTGCGGTATCAGCACGCGGCCGACCGCCTGCTGCTGCAAATGGGCATTACGTTCAACGTCTATGGCGATTCCGCCGGTACGGAACGCATCTTCCCGTTCGACCTGATTCCGCGCATCGTGCCGGCGTCCGAGTGGGAGCGCATCGAGCGCGGGTTGCGCCAGCGCATTCACGCGCTGAACGAATTCATCGACGACATCTATCACGACCAGAAGATTCTGCGGGATAACGTCATCCCGCGGGAGATGATCCTCTCGGCCGCCTCCTATCGTCCGCAGTGCCACGGCCTGAACCCTCCGCGCCGGGTGTGGTGCCACATCACCGGCACGGACCTGGTGCGCGACCGCGACGGCGAATACTACGTGCTGGAGGACAACCTGCGCGTGCCCTCCGGCGTTTCTTACGTGATCGAGAACCGCGAGGTCATGAAGCGCATCTTCCCCAAGGTTTTCGAGGGCCTGGCGGTGCGCCCGGTGGACGATTACCCCAGCCGGCTGATCGAGGCGCTGGAGTCGATCGCGCCCAAGCAGGCGGCCTCGCCCAGGGTGGTGTTGCTGACGCCGGGCATCCACAATTCGGCCTACTTCGAGCACAGCTTTCTGGCCCAGCAGATGGGCGTGCAACTGGTGGAAGGGCGCGACCTCACGGTGATCGCGGGCGACGGCGTCTACATGCGCACCACCAAGGGCCCCGAGCGCGTGGACGTGATCTACCGCCGCATCGACGACGATTTCCTCGACCCGCAGGCCTTCCGCGCGGATTCGCTGCTGGGCGTTCCGGGGCTCATGGCCGCCTACCGGGAGGGCCGCGTGTCTCTGGCCAACGCGCCGGGCAACGGGGTGGCGGACGATAAAGCCGTCTACGCCTATGTGCCGGACATGATTCGCTACTACGAGGGCGCCGACCCCATTCTCCCCAACGTGCCCACGTTTCTCTGCTGGCGGGACGCCGACCGGAAGCATGTCCTGGCGAACCTGGGGCGCCTGGTGGTGAAGTCCGCCAACGAAGCCGGCGGCTACGGCATGCTCGTGGGGCCTCACTCCACCGAGGAGCAACGCGAGGATTTCGCGGCCCGCATCGCCGCCAACCCGCGGAACTACGTCGCCCAGCCGACGCTGGGACTGTCGCGGGCGCCGGCCATTATCGAGGACCACCCCGAAGGCCGCCACATCGATCTGCGGCCATACGTGCTGTACGGCCGGGACATCTACGTTCTCCCCGGGGGCCTCACGCGCGTGGCCCTGCGCCGCGGATCCCTGGTGGTCAACTCCTCCCAGGGCGGGGGAAGCAAGGACACCTGGGTGCTGGCCGAGCCGGCCATGCCGGAAGCGGAGGCGTTTCGATGACCCCCTCGAGACCTCTGCTGGGCCGGGTGGCGGATTCCATCTACTGGATGGCCCGTTACATCGAAAGGGCCGAGAACGTGGCGCGCTTCGTGGGGGTGAATTTGAATTTGACGCTGGACCTGGCCTCCTCGGAGGAGAATCAGTGGCAGCCCATCGTGGACATCACCGGCGATGCGCGCGTCTTCCACGAGCGCTTCGCGCAGGCCACCCAGGAAACCGTGGTCGAATTTCTCGCCTTGGACGAGCGCAACCCGAATTCCATATTCTCGTGCATCCTGGCGGCGCGGGAGAACGCGCGGTCCGTGCGGGAGACCATCTCTTCGGAGATGTGGGAACACGTGAACGCTCTCTACCTGCTGGTGAAGGACGCCCACGGCCGGCTCACTCCGGACGCGCTGCCAGGCTACTTCCACGACGTCCGCATGGCGTGCGACCAGTTTCAGGGCGTCACGGATTCCACCATGTCGCACAATGAAGCCTGGCGGTTCATCGGCCTGGGCCGCTCCCTGGAGCGCGCCGACAAGACCACCCGCCTGGTGGACGTGAAGTATTTCATCCTGCTGCCCTCGGTGAGCGACGTCGGCACGCCCTACGACGATATCCAGTGGGCGGCGGTGCTCAAATCGGTGAGCGGCTTTGAAATGTACCGCAAACGGCACGGGCGCATATCGCCCTCCCGGGTGGTGGACTTTCTGCTCTTCGACAACGAGTTTCCGCGCGCCGTGCGCTACGCCGCGGGCGAGGCGGACCGCTGCCTCCACGCCATAACCGGCACGCCCGGGGGCGCTTTCTCGTGCGTCTCCGAGCAGAGGCTGGGGCTGTTCAAATCGGAACTCGATTTTGGCCGCGTGGACGCCATCCTGGGCGAGGGTCTGCACGAGTTTCTTGACGGTTTGCAGGGGAAATTGAATAGAATCGATGAGGGCGTGGCGGGCGATTTTTTCGGACGGCGCCCGGCCCTTCAGGGAACGGCCGTCTGAGTAGGGGGGAAGCCAATGACATTCTGTCTCGGGATCAGCGTGGATCAGGGGCTGGTCGGCATCGCCGACACGCGCCTGCTATCGGGCAATGAGTGCCTGGTAGCCCGCAAGACGGCCACGTATCAAGGGCCCGGGTTTTCGTTCTTTGTAATGACCTCCGGTTTGCGCTCGCTGCGCGACAAGGTTCTTTTGCACTTCGAGGAAGGATTTGCGCGCGCCGGGGAGGGCCGCGACCGTCTTTCGAAGGTGGTGGATCTCTTCGCCAGGCAGGTGCGGCGCGTGGCCGCCGACGATCGCGAGGCGCTCGAGACCGCCAAGTTCGCCTTCAACTTCCATGCGTTGATCGGCGGCCAGATGGCGGCGGATTCCACCCACCGTCTGTTTCTGGTTTACCCGGAGGGCAACTGGGTGGAAGTGGGGCCGGACACGCCTTTCCAGATCATCGGCGCCACGGGGTTCGGCATGCCCACCCTCGCCCGCACCCTCACCCGCGCCGACAGCATGCCGTTCGCCTTCAAGGTGGGGATCCTGGCCTTCGACGCCACGCGTCTGTGCGCCGCCGACGTCGATTTCCCGATCGACGTTCTTCTCTATGAGAAGGGGTCTTACGAAATGATCGAACATCGCTATGAGCGGGACGATTTGAGCCAGATCTCCAACTGGTGGCAGGACCGCATGCGGCGCTCGGTTCAGGAGCTGCCGTCGGAGTGGATCGATAGCGCCTTTTCCAAGCTCACCGGCCAGGGCGCCGCTTTCTGAATGCGATTCCTGGTCACCCATTCCACGCTCTACCGCTATGCGGCGCCGGTGACGCTGGGGCCGCACATTCTCCGCCTGCAACCGCGCTGCGACGGTTCCCAAAAGCTGTGGCGCTTCGATCTGGAGATAGACCCCCGCCCCGCCGGCCGCTCCGCCTGCCTGGATCAGGACGGCAACGCGGTTACCCAGGCCTGGTTCGACGGCGTCACGGACCGCCTGCTGGTGGTGAGCCGGTTTGAAGCCGAGCCGCTGCGCGAAAATCCGTTCGATTTCCTCCTGCCGCCGGCCGAAATGCTGGCTCTGCCGCTGCGCTACGGCGAGCCGTGGCGCAGCATGCTGCTTCACTACGCGAATGGCCAGGGGCCGCCGGCGCCGGTGGCGGAATTCGCGCAAGAGGTACAACGCGAAAGCGGCCCCAGCGTCATGCCGTTTCTGGCTGCGTTGACCCGCCGGCTGTTCGAGGAATGGACGCTCACCGAGAGGCCGGAAGGAGAAGCCTACCCCGCCGAAACCACGCTGGCCGCGCGCGAGGGCGCCTGCCGCGATCTGGCGACCCTGTTTTGTCAAACCTGCCGCGCGGTGGGCCTGGCGGCCCGCTTCGTCAGCGGCTACGAGCGCGCTTCCGCCGGCCATGACCGGCCCACCATGCACGCCTGGGCCGAGGTCTATATACCAGGCGCGGGCTGGCGCGGCTTCGACCCATCGCGCGGCCTGGCTGTCGCCACCGGCCACGTGGCCGTGGCGGCCGCCGCCGAGCCGGCGCTGGCCGCGCCGTTCTCGGGAACCTACCATGGCTCCGCGAGAGCCGCAACCGAGGTGGACCTCCGGATCCAGGTGCAGACGTAGAGCCAATGGTGTTCACTTAGCACGTCTGCTCTTCCGTGGCGCAGGCTCTCAGCCTGCCGACTCGACACTCGTGTCGAGTCTGGCGCTCGGTCCGCCGCCAAGCGTCGAGAAGAGTCTCGACGCGGCAGCCTGAGAGGTTGCGCCACGGAAGAGAGCAGCGATTAAGTGAACAGTATTGGACGTAGAGCGGGCTTCCAGGCTGTCACGCCGGCATCCGTGCCGGCATTGATCTTACTTAAGCGCTTCGTTGATTTCGATATCGCGCTTGAGTACCTCGGTCAGAAGCTCCGACAGATTGACGCGCTTTTGTTGGGCCTTACCGGAGAAATATTCCCAGACGCTCCGCTCGATGGAGGCGGGCATCAGAACCTTGGCGGCCGGAGGGACGCGATGGGCCGCCGGCTCGCCAGAGGCGAGCGCCGCGAACGCGGCCGGCGCGCTGTTTGCATTCCAACCGCTCCCTGACGGTCGCGGCTCGCCAGACCGATAACGAGCCGGGCCCAGAGGGCGCCCCGTCAGGGAGCGGTCGGGCGACGCCTGCCGATGCTGGCCCCTCGTGTTTTTCATGAGATTCCGCGGGCCGGCGGCCCATCCCGACAGACGACACGAGCCGATCGTCTGTCCCACTTCCGTTTACAATCGGAGCTTGCCCCAGATCTCTTTCGAAGTCGTGGCCGAGTGCCCCGTGACGCGGGCGCGGGCCGGGTTGCTGCACACCCCGCACGGGACTATTCCAACGCCGGTGTTCATGCCCGTGGGGACGCAGGCGACCGTCAAGGGCCTCAGCCCGCGAGATCTGGCCGAAGACCTGGGAGTCCGCATCCTGCTGGCCAACACCTATCATCTATATGTCCGCCCGGGACCCGACCTGATCCGCCAACTGGGCGGAGTGCACCGCTTCATGTCCTGGCCGCACGCGATCCTCACCGATTCGGGGGGGTACCAGGTGTTCAGCCTCAGCGGGCTGCGCAAGATTACCGAGGAGGGGGTGCAGTTCCGGTCGCACCTGAATGGAGACCTGCATGCTTTCACCCCCGAATCCACGGTGGACGTCCAACTGGCGTTTGGCAGCGACATCCTGATGGCGCTCGACGAGTGCCCGGAATACCCCGTGGGCCGCGTGTACGCCGGCGAGAGCATGCGGCGCACCCTGCGCTGGGCGCGGCGCGCGGCCCAACATCATGCCCAGCGCATGGCCGAGAGCCCCACGCGCCATGCGCTGTTTCCCATCGTGCAGGGCTCTACTTTCCCGGACCTGCGCCGCGAATGCGCCAGCGCGCTGCTTGATTTGGACGCCGACGGCTATGCCCTGGGCGGCCTTTCGGTGGGCGAACCGCGCGCGTTGAGCCTGGAGATGGTGGAAGCCACCGAGGGAATTCTGCCGCGCGGCCGCCCTCGCTACGCCATGGGGGTGGGCATGCCCGCCGAGCTTCCCGAATACGTGGCGCGGGGGGTGGACATGATGGATTGCGTGCTGCCCTCGCGGAATGCCCGCAACGGATGCCTGTTCACCTCCCAGGGCCGGGTGACGATCAAACACGCCCGCTACCGGGACGACCCCCGGCCGCTGGACGAGAACTGCGGATGCTATACTTGTAGGAGTTTTAGCCGGGCGTACCTGCGTCATCTGTTTCTTTCGGGTGAAATTCTCTATGCCGTGCTGGCGACGCGGCACAATGTCCGGCGCTACCTTGACATCATGCGTGAGATCAGGGACGCTATTGTATCGGTCAGATATCCGGAGTACCTGAATTTTGTCCGCTCGGCATGGGCGGACGCCGGATAATTCCGCTTTTGGTCTAAACGTGCTTCTCAATCTGCTTCTTCAAACGCCGGCGCCGTCCGGTTCGCCTTTGGGCATGCTGGGGGGAATGCTTCCGATCCTCCTGATTTTCGCCATCTTTTATTTCCTGCTGTTCATGCCCATGCAGCGCCAGCGCAAGCAGCAGCAGAAGATGATGGCTTCGCTACAGAACGGCGACGTGGTGGTGACCAGCGGCGGAATTGTGGGCGCGATCGTCGCCATTGAAAACGACACGCTGGTTTTGCGCGTGAAACCTGATAATGTCAAGATCCAGGTGACGCGAAGCTCGGTGGCGAGCCTGGTCCCGGCGGATGGCAAGATCCCGGAAGGCAAGAATCGGTAGGAATAATTTTAATAGCAGGCGTTAGACTCCCATGCAAAAGAACATGACGGCGCGGACCGTTTTCATCGTCGTGGTGATACTGGTGTGCATTTTCGGGATTATCGGCTTCCCCACCTCGGGCGCCGCGCTGCTTCAAAACGTGAAGAGCAACATCCGGCTGGGGCTGGATCTGAAGGGTGGCAGCTACCTGGTGTTGGAAGTCCAGGTCCAGGATGCCATCAAGGCGGAAGCGCTGAACAGCGTCGAGCGGCTGAAGGATAGTTTCCGGAAGCAGAACATCCAGTACGCCTCGATTGACGCCAACGATCCGCAGACGGTCGAGCAGGCCGACAGCATCGAGATCGATATCAAGGGCGTGCCCGCCACCGAAGCCGCCGCGGTGCGCAGTTTCGTGAACAACGACAACTTTCCGGACTGGGTCCTGACGTCGGCCAGCTCCACCGACTTCTACATGCGAATGAAGCCCAGTTCCTCGATTCAGTTGAAAAAGGATACGGTGGACCGCTCCATTCAGACCATCAGCAACCGCATCAATGCCATCGGCGTCACGGAGCCCTCCGTTCAGCAGTATGGACGGTCCAGCGACAAGTACGAAATCCTGGTTCAGTTGCCCGGCGTGGACGACCCGCAACAGGTCAAGGACATGATCGGCACGGTGGCCAATCTGGAGATCACGCCAGTCCAGGATGGTCCGTTTCCCAGCCGCGAGGCCGGATTGGCCCAGCATGGCGGCGTACTTCCTCCCAACACGGTGCTCGACAAGGCCCTGCCGCGAGGGACGGCCGAAGGCGAGCAATGGTATCTGGTGGCCCGGATTCCGGTGGTCACGGGACGACAGGTGCGCAGCGCCCGCGCCCAGCAGGGGGACCGGCGGTGGGAGACTGGTTTTACCTTGTCGCCGGACGGCGGCAAGAAATTCGGCGCGTACACGGAAGCCAACGTCGGGAACAAGCTGGCGGTGGTGCTGGACAAGCAGATTGTCAGCGTGGCCACCATTGAAAGCCGCATCGAGGATTCCGGCCGCATCACCAACCTGGGCAGCCAGGAGGAGGCTAGCAACCTGGCGAACTTCCTGAAGTCCGGGTCCCTGCCCGCCGGCATCAAGTACAACGAGGAGCGCTCTATCGGTCCGTCGCTGGGCGCCGATTCGATTCACGCCGGCATCGTGGCGGGCATCGCCGGCCTGTTGGCGGTGGTGACCGTGATGCTGGTTTACTATAAGCGGTCCGGCATCAACGCCGTCCTGGCCCTGTTCCTGAACACCGTGCTCCTGATGGCGGCGCTTTCGTATTTCGGCGCGGTGCTGACGCTGCCCGGGATCGCCGGCGTCATCCTGACCATCGGTATGGCTGTCGATTCCAACGTTCTGATATTCGAGCGCATCCGCGAGGAGCTGCGGGCCGGCAAGGCGGTGATCGCCGCCGTGGATACCGGCTTCAGTAAAGCCTGGTGGACCATTGTAGACACGCACGTCACCACGGTGGTATCGTGCGCGTTCCTCTTTTTGTTCGGGGAAGGTCCGGTGAAGGGATTCGCCGTGACGCTGGTGATCGGTTTGATCGCCAACGTCTTCACGGCGGTATTCGTGTCCAAGACGATTTTCAACTACGAGTTGTCCAGCCGGCGGCGGTTGGAGGTTTTGAGCATTTGAAATTTGGAGGCAGGCCGGGAGGCCTGCCCCACGGGGAACAAATTGGATTAGGCTGGTGTCCAAACTATATCGGGGCCAGCGCGGCTAGGTGCGATGGAAATCTTTAAGAGCACAAATTACGATTTTCTTGGCAAGAAGTGGCCCTTCATCATCGCTTCGCTGGTCCTCACGGTAGCGGGTCTGTCGAGCATCGCCCTCAAGGGCGGTCTGCGCTACGGCATCGATTTCCGGAGTGGGGCGGTAATGCGGGTCCAGTTTGCCTATGCTCCGCCGCTGGACAAGATTCGCTCCGCCATGGCGCAAAAGGTTCGAGGCGAAGTGAGCGTACAGAACTTCTCCGGGACGGGCGCTCAAAACCAGGTTGAGATCGGCACCGAGCTGCAAGGGCAGGATGAGACCCAGCTCAACGTGAATCGCCAGGCGATGCAGGATGTTCTGAAGAACACGTTTGGCCAGCCCAACAATGGCAAACTCGACCTGAACAACTCGGGGACCACGGAGCTGGCGCGCCGGCTGCGCGATCCGCTGGCGGCGGCCAACGTGCCTTTGAGCGACCAGCAGCTCCAGAAGCTGGCCGCCGATATAAAGGATTACATCAACTCGCGCTCCTCCGGACTGCTCACCGACTTCAACCAGCTTGCGGGCGTTTCGGGGGTGACCCCGCAGATTCTGAACACGTTGAAGCAGGAGACGTACCTGGCCCCGTATCACGAGGCCAGTATCGAGATGGTGGGCCCCAAGGTGGGTGGGGAGTTGCGGCAAAAGGCGGTGATGGCCACGCTCTACGCCCTGGGCGGAATGCTGGTCTACATCGCGTTCCGCTTCGAGTGGATCTATGGGCTGGGCGCGGTGATCGCGTGCTTCCACGACACCATCATCACCATCGGTCTGTTCTCGCTGTTCAACAAAGAGATTTCGATGACCGTCATCGCGGCCCTGTTGACCCTGGTAGGCTACTCGATGAACGATACCATCGTGATTTTCGACCGTATCCGGGAGAACCTGAAGTTCTCCAGGCGCGAGCCGCTGGAATCCATAATGAACAAAGCGGTCAATCAGACGCTGAGCCGGACGGTGATGACCTCGGGGTTGACGTTCCTGACGGTTATCGCCCTGTTCATCTGGGGCGGCCCGGTGTTGCACAGCTTCGCGTTCGCGCTGGTTTGCGGGATTATTGTGGGCACGTACTCGTCGGTGTTTATCGCCAGCCCGATCGTGCTGTTCTGGCACAACTACACCGATAGGCGCCGGAAGGGAAGCGGATCCGCGCCGGCAACGACGGTTCCGCGGACGAAACCGGCGGGAGTTGTCAAGTAGGGAATGGGCCGCGACCGGGGGCGCCACAGCGGGCAGGCGTTCGGGGCGGCGCGGCGGCTAGGGAAAGGAAGCGTCCATGTTTGAAGACGTGTTCGTTGACGGCGTCGGGAAGACGAAGAGTTCGTCTCTGATGATGCTCGCCATGCTCGGCGAAGCACTCCTGGTCGCCATATTCGTGATTCTGCCAATGATCTACTTCGATGTGCTCCCCAGCGCCACATTGAGGAGTTTCCTGGTGACTCCGTCTCCGCCTCCGCCGCCTCCGCCGCCTCCGGCGGCGGTTGTCAAGGCCCCCAAGGTGATCCCGCGGCAGTTCGACGCCGGCAGGCTGGTGGCGCCTAAGGTGGTTCCCAAGCAGGTGGTGGAGATTAAGGAAGACGACACGCCGCCTCCTTCGGCGGGCGGTCTCGGGGTGGTGGGCGGCGTTCCCGGCGGCGTGGCCGGCGGCGTGACCGGCAGCGTGTTGGGGAGCATTATAGATTCCGCTCCGCGGACCGTGGCCGTGCTTCCGCCTCCGCCGCCTCCCAAGAAGGAAGCGCCGAAGGAAGTGGCGCCCACGCGCATTCGCGTGGGCGGCAGCGTGCAGCAGGCCAAGATGGTCCGGAGGACCACCCCGGTTTACCCGCCGTTGGCCAAGCAGGCGCGCATCCAGGGTACGGTGGTCTTGGACGCGGTCATATCCAAGGACGGCACCATCCAGAATCTGACCGTCAAGAGCGGACACCCGCTGTTGACCGGGGCGGCCCTCGAGGCCGTTCGGCAGTGGATTTACCAGCCGACTTTGCTTAACGGCGAGCCGGTCGAGGTCAGTACGGAAATCGAGGTCCATTTTACGTTGACTCAGTAACCCGGGAGCCTCGCGGCTTTCGGATTGAAGAAAACCAATTCAACTCGCAGGAGAGAAAAAAGAAATGTTGCTGCAATTGCACGTGTGGTCGCTCTATTTGCTCCAGGAGCAGGGAGCCATAGGTTGGGATCCCCGTTCGATGTGGAGCCAGATGGGCATGCTCGCCAGGATCGTGGTCATCGGTCTCTTCTTCATGTCGGCCTATTCCATCGGCGTCATGATCGACCGGCTGCTGGCCTACAGCGCGGCCCGCAAACAGTCGCGCCAGTTCGCCCCGGCGGTGGCCGGCGCGCTGCGCGAAGGCAAGCTCGACGAAGCGGTGAAGATCGCCGACCGCTACAAGAAGAGCCACCTGGCCAAGGTGGTCGTGGGCGGTCTCCAGGAGTTCCAGGCGCACCAGATCAGCTCCGAGATTCCGGGTGAGGAGATCGATGCGTCCAAACGCGCCCTCGAGCGCGCCGAAGCCATCGTACACGCCGAGCTGAAGCGCGGCGTCAGCGGCCTGGCAACCATCGGTTCCACCGCCCCCTTCGTCGGGCTGTTCGGAACGGTGGTCGGCATCATCAACGCGTTCAAGGGAATTTCCACCGAAAAATCCACCGGGCTGGGCGCCGTCGCCGGCGGTATTTCCGAAGCCCTGGTCACCACGGCCATCGGTCTGTTCGTGGCCATCCCCGCGGTGTGGATGTTCAACTACTTCACCAACAAGATAGAAGCCTTCGACGTGGAGATGAGCAACTCCAGTTCCGAGTTGATCGACTATTTCCTGAAGCGTTCCCAGCGGGGCTCCGGGGTCCGCAAGTAGCGGAGCCGCCCCGAATCCGGCGAGTTGATGGTTGGGGAGCCTCGCGAGGGGCTCCCCGGTAATGCCGAATTCCGTGGAGAAACACGATGGCTAAGACAAAAGACGAAGGCCAGATGAAGCAGTTCCATGCGCCGCCGCCAGTGGCCGATATCAACGTCACCCCCATGGTGGACGTGATGCTGGTGATGCTGATCATCTTCATGGTCATCACGCCCATGTTGTCCAAGGGCGTGAGCGTCGAGATGGTGAAGACCAGGAATCCGATCGCCCTGCCGGCCGCCGACAAGAGCGACGCGGTAGTGGTGGCTATTACGCACGACGGCAATACGTTCCTGGGGACCACCAAGACCGAGCCCGCGGACATGATTCAGAAGGTCAAGGACTTGATCGCCACGCGGCTCGATAAGACCGTGTTCATCAAGGCCGATGCGCGCGCGAAATACGAGAAGGTAGTGGATGTGGTTGAGAACCTGCGTGCGGCGGGCGTGGACCAGCTCGGTCTGCTCACCGAGCAGACGACGGAAAAGCTCAAGCCGGGCCCGGGCTCGGCGGGCGGGCAGTAGACAGGAATTTTAAAGGAGCAATTTTATGGCAATGGCAGTCGGTGGGGCCAAAGGTGTAAAGTCCGACATCAACATGACGCCCATGATCGACGTGCTGCTGGTGCTGATCATCATTTTCATGGTGATCACGCCCCTCACGCCGAAGGGCCTCGAGGCGCTGGTGCCGCAGCCGCCGCCGCCCGGGCACCCGTTGGACGCTTCCGACCAGCGGACGGTGGTTATCGTAATCGATAAGAACAACAAGATGTCGATCAACAACGAATCCGTGGACGACGGGGCGCGATCGAGAGGCATGCTGCCGGAGGCGTATCTCGGCGTGCGCCTGGAGGAGATCTTCAAGACGCGCAATGAGCGGGTGGTCTTTGTCAACGGCGACCCGGAAATCGACTTCCTGATGGTTGCCAAGGCCATTGACGTCGCCCACGGCGCCGGCATCGACAAGGTCGGTCTGATGACGACGAAGATGATGGAGGGCCAGTAGCAACATGCGCAAGCGCATCTCGATTTTCGCCGTGGTCGCGCTGGCGATCCTCGGCGCCAGTTGCAAGAAATTGCAGTCGCGCGATCAGCTCAACAAGGGCGTGCAGGCGTTCAAGAGCGCCCAGTACCCGCAAGCTGTCGAGCACTTCAAGACGGCCGTCGAACTGGATCCGACCTTCTCGACGGCGCGCCTCTATCTGGCGACGGCCTACATGCAGCAGTGGATTCCGGGCGCCGACTCGCCCGAGAACAAGAAGATGTCCCAGGCCGCCTACAACGAGTTCCAGAAAGTCCTGGAGACGGATAAGGGCAACACCGTGGCTCTGGCTTCCATCGCATCGCTATACCTCAATCAGAAGGATTGGAGCGATGCCCGCCAGTGGTATGAGAAGCTGATCGCGGTGGACCCGAAAAACGCGGACGCTTATTACAGCCTCGGAGTCATCGCCTGGTCCGACTGGTATCCCGAATACCTGAAGACGCGCGCCAGCCTGGGCATGAAGCAGGAAGACCCCGGCCCGATGAAGGACAAGAAGGCCAGGGAAGACCTCAAGGCCCGCTACGGGCAGGTGCTCGATAAGGGTCTGGCGAGTCTGGACAAGACGATCGAGATCAACCCCGATTACGACGACGCCATGACGTATGAGAACCTGCTGATTCGCGAGCGCGCCGACCTGTGCGACACCAAGGCCGAGTACGACGCCCAGGTCGCGAAGGCGGACGACTGGATGAACAAGGCGCTGGAGACCAAGAAGCGCAAGGCGGAGAAGAAGTCCCAGGGCGCCGGCGGCATTCACGCCGAGACGGACCAGAAGTAGCCAACGTTTCGACGCTGTGCCAGGCTTTGACGCGGAGACACGGAGACGCGGAGAAAGTCAAGATAAGGGAGTGGTTCTTCCCGGCCTTTTCTTGATTTTCTCCGCGTCTCCGTGTCTCCGCGTCAAACTCAGCCCCGCTTCGGGTCAATCTCCGCCCCTCTGATACAATCGGACTAGGTGCCCTCCGAATTACCTGGCAGTGTCCCGGTTTCCCTCTGCGCAGCCGACGACGCGGTCGAGCGGTTGCGCAGCGACCTGGAGGCCCGGGTGCGCGAATACCGCCCCAAGGACGATCTGTCGGCTCTCGACAAGGCCTTCCGCTTCGCCCGCCAGTGGCACGAGGGCCAGATGCGCGACTCCGGCGAGCCGTACATGGTCCACCCCGCCACCGTGGCCCTCATCCTGGCCGACATGCGCATGGATTTGGTCGCCATCCAAACCGGTTTGCTGCACGACGTAGTCGAGGATACCAGCGTGACCGTGGATCAGGTTCGCAAGGAATTCGGCGAAGACGTGGCGCGGTGCGTGGACGGGGTCACCAAGCTCACCAAGCTCGATTTCTTCTCCGCCGAGGAGCGCCAGGCCGAGAGCGTCCGCAAGATGCTCCTGGCCATGGTGGAAGACATCCGGGTGATTCTGGTCAAATTGGCGGACCGTCTCCACAATATGCGCACGCTGGGATTCCTCGGCCCCGAGCGGCGCGAGCGCATCGCCCGTGAAACCGCCGAAATCTACGCGCCCATCGCCCATCGTCTGGGAATGGGGAAGGTGCGCAACGAGCTGGAAGATCTGGCGTTCCAGCACCTGGAGCCGGACGCCTATAAGGAAATCGTGGCCGCCATCGAAGCCCGGCGGCATTCCAACGACGAATTCCTGGGCGAAATCCGCCGGACCGTGGAGGCGGAGCTGCGTCGCGAGGGCATCCCCGCGCGCGTCGAGGGCCGGATGAAGCGGCCGTTCTCGGTCTTCCAGAAAATGCGGCGCCAGAGAGTCGGCCTCGACCAGGTTTACGACCTGATGGCCCTGCGCATCGTCACCGACTCGGTCAAGAACTGTTACGCGGCGCTGGGCGTCATCCACAACGAGTGGCGGCCCATTCCGGGGCGGATCAAGGATTTCATCGCCATCCCGCGGCCCAACCTCTACCAGTCGCTGCATACCTCCGTGGTGGGACCCCACGGCCAGACGTTCGAAGTCCAGATCCGCACCGACGAGATGCATCGCATCGCCGAAGAGGGCATCGCCGCGCACTGGAAATACAAGGAGGGCAAGAAAGGCCCGGCGGCCGACGATCAACGCATGGCCTGGCTGCGCCACCTGGTGGAATGGCAGCGCGATATGCAGGACCCCGGGGAGTTCATGTCAACCCTGAAGGTGGACCTGTACCCGGAGGAGGTTTACACGTTTACGCCGCGTGGAAAAGTGATCGTGCTGCCGCGCGACGCCACCCCCATCGACTTCGCCTATGCCATACACTCCGACGTCGGCAACACCTGCGTGGGGGGCAAGGTCAACGGACGCATCGTGCCCTTGCGTTCCTCGCTGCGCAACGGCGACATCGTCGAGATCATGACCCAGCCCGGCCACGAGCCGAGCAAGGACTGGCTGGCCTTTGTAAAAACGTCGCGCGCGCGCAACAAGATCAAGCACGTGATCGGCGCCAGCGAGCGCGCCAAGGCCATCGAAATCGGCCAGAAGTACCTGGAAAAGGAGGCGCGCCGCCTGGGGGTGCAGATGGCGCGCATCGGCAAGGCGGATCTCGAAATCGTCGCTGGAGAGTACGGCTACAGCAAGATGGAGGATCTGTACGCCGCGTTGGGCTATGGCAAGTTCTCCGCGCGCCAGATTCTGGGAAAGCTGGCGCCCGCCTCGATCCAGGACGAGGGCGAAGCGAAGGGCCCCGCCGCGGTGGAAACGGGACAGATCGCGCCTCCGGAAGCCGGCCCCGGCCAGCGCCACATCGATGGGGCCGACGTAATCAAAGTCCGGGGCCTCGACGATCTCCTGGTCTATCGCGCCAAGTGCTGCAACCCGATTCGCGGCGAACCCATCGTGGGCTACGTGACGCGCGGCAAGGGAGTCGCGGTCCATTCCAAAATGTGCTCGAACGTGCAGAGCCTCATGTACGACGTGGAGCGCAAGATCGAAGTGGAATGGGCGCGCGCCGCCACGGAGGCCTTCCCGGTCCGCATCGTGGTGCATACCGACGATCGCCCGGGCATGCTCAACCAGCTCACCTCCGTGCTCTCCGGCGAGGACACCAATATCCGGAGCCTGGAGGCGAGGGCCGCCCTGGACCGCGATGGGGGGATGGTGGAGATGACGGTGGACATCCGGGACAAGAAACAGCTTGAAAAACTGGTCTCCGCCATGCGCCGCATCTCCGGCGTCCGCGACGTGGAACGGCTGAACAGCTAAGAGCCGGCCACCGCTCTATAAGCGCATCCGAGCCGCGAACGCGAGGGAGCGGCGGGTTTGGCCCGTGGGCGCCGGATAATAACAGAGAGGGAGAGCCGAATCCATTGACCAACGACCCCGAGCACATCGCCATTTCGAAATCCAAGGGCATCATTATCGATTGGAAGGACGGGCACCGCAGCGAGTACAGCCTGCGGCTGCTGCGCGATAAATGCCCGTGCGCGGGGTGCGCCGGCGCGCACGGCGGGGCGCCCGCCTCGGCTAATCCTTTTCAGATGTACCGACCCGCGCCGGCCATTCTGAGCGTCGAGCCGGTAGGCCGCTACGCCATTCGCATCAACTGGAACGACGGCCACAACGCCGGGATATACTCCTACGAGCACTTCCGGCGCATCTGCCCCTGCCAGCAGTGCCAGGAGACGACGTCCAAGGACTGGCCGGACCGCCTCGCGGACACTCGGCCGTGACAACGTGGCGCAGGCACGAGAGCGCAATGCCACTTGGTTTTCCCGGACCCGCGAATCCGGCGGAAATGGTGGGGCGGACCCCCTGGTCCGCGCGGGTCCCCCCGGACCCGCTCTTCTCTTGAAGAATCAGGCGATTGCCACCCTCCACAAGCCGGCCAGGGGGCCGGCAGCGGACCGGGGGGTCCGCCCCACCCGTGCGTCCGGGCGCTCGGAATTGGAAAACTAAGTGGCATTGGGCACGAGAGCGTGCGCCACGTCCTCGGGCCGCCTGTGAGACATGCGGGTTAGGGCCTGACAGGAAATAACCAGTCCAATTGCCGACAACCGCTCCCTGACGGTCGCGGCTCGTTAAGAGCCTGGCGAGCCGCGACCGTCAGGAAGCGGTTGGGATGGGTCATTTCATGACAAGCGCTTAGCCTCAATGCTGATCACTTAGCGCGTCTGCTCCTCCGTGGCGCAGGCTCTCAGCCTGCCGACTCGACACTCGTGTCGAGTCTGGCGCTCGGTCCGGCGCCAAGCGTCGAGAAGAGTCTCGACGCGGCAGCCTGAGAGGGCTGCGCCACGGAAGCGAGCAGCGATTAAGTGAACAGCATTGGGGTTAGGCGGTCCTCCCGTATGCGACGATCCCAACCCTATTCCTTCCGCCTGTGAGACATGCGGGTTAGGGCCTGACGGGAAATAACCAGTCCAATTGCCGACAACCGCTCCCTGCCGGTCGCGGCTCGTTAAGAGCCTGGCGAGCCGCGACCGTCAGGGAGCGGTGCGTCTGCTCCTCCGTGGCGCAGGCTCTCAGCCTGCCGACTCGACACTCGTGTCGAGTCTGGCGCTCGGTCCGGCGCCAAGCGTTGAGGAGAGTCTCGACGCGGCAGCCTGAGAGGCTGCGCCACGGAAGCGAGCAGCGATTAAGTGAACAGTATTGGGGTTAGGCGGTCCTCCCGTATGCGGCGATCCCAACCCTATTCCTTCCGAGACCGCAGCCAGTCGAGCGCCTGGCGGGTTTGCGGGCTGTGGTCGAGCCGCAGCGCGGTCTCGAGTTCCGCGAGCGCGGCCGCATGCTGGCCGGGCTGCTGGGCCAGGGCGACCCCCAGGTTGTAGTGGGCGTCCGCCAGGTCCGGTTGAAGCCGCAGCGCGGCGCGATACTCGGCAATTGCCTCCGTCATGTGGCCCGGCATCTGGGACAGGGCGCTGCCCAGATTGTCATGCGCCGGGGCGAAATCGGGATCCGCCCGCACGGCCGCCCGAAACTCGGCGATCGCCTCCGGATACCGCTCCGGCGTTTGCGCCAGCAAAGTTCCCAGATTATAGTGCATTCCCGCGGAGTCCGGCTGCAGCCGGACGGCGGCCTGCAACTCGGCTATGGCGTCCGGCAGACGGCCCGGTATGCGGGCGAAAAGGCTGCCCAGGTTGTTGTGCGCCGAGGCATAATCGGGATCCGCCCGCACGGCCGCCTGAAACTCGGCGATCGCCTCCGGCACGCGCCCGGCGTCTCTGGCCAGCACGGCGCCCAAGCGGTCGTGAGCCTCCGCGGAATCCGGCCGCAACCGTACCGCCGTTTGCAACTCGTCGATCGCTTCCGGCACGCGGTCCGGTATTTGCGCCAGCGCGATTCCCAGGTCGATATGGGCGTTCACGAATCCCGGCTCCTCCCGCACGGTCTCCTGAAACTGCGCTATGGCGTCGGAAAACCGGCCGGGCGATTTCATCAGCGCCACGCCCAGGTTGAAGTGAGCATCGGCGAGCCCGGGTTGAATCCGCAGCGCCGTTTCGAACTCGGCGATGGCTTCCGGCAGCCGTCCCATGTCCGTCAGCGCGATTCCCAGGTTGTCGTGCGCCCGGGCGGCGGCCGGGGAAACCTTCACCGCGCTGGCCCAGAGGTGGTACTCGTCGCGCCAGTCGAGATTGCGAACGTAAGTTCGGGCGGCAAACGCCAGGCACATCATACCCGTCGCGCCCCAGAGCAGCTTCCTCGCGCCGAGACCGCGCCGCGATATCCGCTCGGCAAGCAGCCGGAGCGCGGACACGGCGCAGCCCGCCAGCCCGATCGACCCGAGATACAGGAACCGCTCCGCCATAATGCTGCCGATCGGCATCACCAGGTTGGCAGTGGGCGCGATGGCCACAAAAAAGAATCCGATGAAAAAAGCGACCGTGGGGCGCTTGCGCCGCCAGCGCACCGCCAGCAGCGCGGCGGCCAGACAGAGCGCCAGCGCCAGCAGCGCCCTGACATCCTCCCCATCGAAGCGCCAGCCGAATAACGGCACGGCGTTGAAGGAGTAGTCCGCCGATAGGTGAGCCGGCCAGAGAAACAGCCACGCCAGCTTGCCGATTACTTTTACCGCCGTCAGCCGGGCCGTCCAGAACCCGGCGCTGGCCAGCGGATTCTCGAAGAAGGCGATCTCCAGGTGCGTGTGCGCCGCGCCGCGCATGGCGAAAAAGGCGGCAAACGGCAGGATCAGGGCGGCATAAGCGGGCGCGCGCCGGCGCCATCCGCCGGCCTGGCCGAAAGTAAGCTGGTACAGCAGAAGAAGAGCCGGCAGCACGGCCGCGCTCTCTTTCGAAAAAAGCCCCGCCGTCTGCGCGGCCACCATGGCCGCCAGCCACGCGCTCCTGGCCCTGCCGGACGAGGATTCGCTCCTGACATAGCACAGCAGGCCCGCCAGGACTCCCAACGCCATCAGCAGGTCGGCGCGCCCCACGATATTGGTGACCGATTCGGTGAGCAGGGGATGGACGCCCCACAAGGCGGCCAGCGCCCAAGCCAGATCGATCTCGCCAAAAACCAACATGCCCAGCGCATAGACCAGCGCGACGTTTACCAGGTGCAGCGCCAGGTTGACGGCGTGATATCCCGCCGGCCGCGGACCGTTGCCCAGCGCCGCGTAGTTCAGCAGGTAAGTCAGAGAGGTGAGGGGGCGATAGAGCCCCGAGACGGGCCTGATGTACCAATAATCTCCGGTAAGAATCTCACCGGCGTTGTGCAGGGAGGCCTGGTGAATGCGAGGATCCTTCCCGATGACGAAGAAATTGTCGAATACCAGACCCGCCCGCCAGGAATCGGAATACGCCACGGCCACCAGCGCCCAAAGCGCCAGTATGCGCCAAACATGAGGTCCGCGCAATCGGCGCGCGGCGGCGGGGGCCGCGACAACCGGCCGCACGGCGCTCGCGGGGACGGCGCGCCCTTTCGACCCCTTGGAAGCCCGGCTCACTTTCATATGCCAGTATAACGTAGGCGCGCGGCCCACGACGTGGGGCATGCTTCAGCTTGCCCGGAGCCCGTCCGAGCTTCGCTCGGATTGACAAGGCGGAAGCCTTATCCCACAAAAAAAGGGCAGGTCCCGAATGGGACCTGCCCCGATACTTACACGTGCTTTGAAGGGCTAGAACCTGACGCGGAAATTAATCTGCATTTCCGACGGTCCGCCTTCAGTCGAGTCTCCGGCGTCATTCGTGCCGGTTCTCATGAAGGTGATCTGGTTCGCGGCCTGGGACTGATTCATCCCGGTGTTCGCCCCGCTCCAGTTGAACCACTTGAACGGGTTGAAGTAATCCAGACGAATCTGCGCCTGGAAGCGCTCCTTGATCGGGAAGTTCTTGTACATCGAGGCGTTGGCCCCGATTTCCCGCTGCTGGAGAAACTCGTTGTTGGGCATGTTGCCGTTGTTGAACGAAGGAGCTACTATTTCGCACAGGTTGCCCCAAGTCGCTCCATTCAACTGCATGATCGGATAATTCCCGCAGTTGGTGATGGTCTGGTTCTGGGTCGGCTGTGAGAAGCGGGCGGGACCGATATCCTCCCAATCGGGCCGCAGGTGCGGATCCTGTATGAGGTAGGCGGAGCCGCCGGGTAACGGCTCGTAGTTCGGATAGTCCTGCCGGCTTCCGATCTGGCCGCTGGGGCCGCCGGGGAGACCATAAGCGGGGTTGACGTAGGTGCCGTTCGAGTAGCCGCCCAACCCCGAGGGAGTGGGAGCCCACAGAGAGTAGTTCCAGGAGAAGCTATAGCCGCCAAAAATCCAGTTCATCAGACGGCCCTGGTTGAGCCACTTTCTGCCCTTGCCGAACGGCATGTCGTAGGTCATGGAACTGACGTAACGATACTTCTCGTTCTCGCCGACGACCCCACGGCCTACGTTGTTGTTTTGGTACAGGTTGCCCGGGGAGTTCTGGAGACCCTTCTGGTAGGTGAAGAACGTCAGGAAGGTCAGGCCATAGGAAAACCGTTTTTCCAGCTTGATGGTTCCCGAATGGTAGATCATGGTGATGCAGTTGCACTCATAGGTGACGCCGCCCAAGCTGGGATAGGGCTTGTAGGCTTGCGTGCCGTTGACGCCCGATGTGTTGCTGATCCAGGAGTTGCGGTAGACAAAGTTGGCGGGGTTCGTCAGGTCGATTACGTTGCCGTTGGAATCGATGCCGGTTCCGTAAGGCCGCGAGTCCCAGTTATAGCCGCCGGACATGTCCACGTTGTGCATGCCGACGTACGACAGTTCCGCCACGTAGTTCTTCCAGAGCGAGCGCTGCACGCCGATGTTCCAGTTTTCCACGTACGGATGTTTGAAGTTGGCGGGATACACGGTGATTCCCGGGCGGCCCGAAGGCGTCGAAGCCGAGGTGGGGATTTCGAAGACTCCGTTGACCATCTCCCCTGGCGTCGAGACGAACGCCGGTACGCCCTGGTTGACTTGGAAGAGCGCCGGGTAGTAACCGGCTGGTTGGGAGACCGTCTGGTTATAGAAGCTTCCGCCGCCGATCTCGCTGGTGTTGTTCCACTGCCCAACGTTCCAATCCGAAGTCACGATGCCGTAGCCCGCGCGGATCACCGTGGTGGGATTGACGCTCCAGGCGAAGCCGATGCGAGGACGCAAGTCGCCGTTGTCGCGGTCCCAAAGATACTTCTCGGGCTGGATCCAGCCGCCCACGCATCCCTGCGGTTGCGGGCAGGTCAAAATCGAGGAGTAGCCGTTCGGGAAATAGGTGCTGTTATAGTAATTGGACGGCACCGTCAGACTTCCCATACTGTCCTGGTACGGAAACTTGCTGTGCGCGGGGGTCTCGGTGCTGTAGCGGAGACCGATGTTGATGGTCAGGTTGGGACGTATGCGCCAGTCGTCCTGGGCATAGAAGCTCTGCATGACGTCTACCGGAAGGTTGCTCGGCCCCTGCTGGCTGTAGTTGTAACCGGTGACGTACCCGAGCATGTCGTCCGCGATCGGATTGCCGGTGTTGGAGATCGAGTTCCCGGTGGGGGTGTACCCTGAACTGTTGCCGAACGTGAGGCTCAGCCGCGGGACGCCGACATTGTGCTGGTTGTAGTTTTCCCACAGCCATTCATAGCCGAACTTGAAGGCATGCGTGCCCCAAACCTTGGTCACGTCCTCGTTGAACTGGTGGGTCTGGTTCACACTGGTCTGAAGGGTGCCAACGCCGAAGGAACTGGCGCCGTTGGAGCCCTCGGCCAGCCCGAACCCGACCGGGTTGAGGTACACATTCTTGGGGAGGCCGGGAAGGAAGCTGGCCAGCGTAAATGTGTTGTCCACACCGGTCAACGATTCGGTAGGACTATTCCGGCGGTATTCACCGACCCTGGTCTCGCTGATGAGAGTGGGGGTAATGGTGTAGGTAAACGAGGCGGTGGTCACGTTCTGAATGGTGAACCCCGTTACCCCGGCCGGATCGAGCGGCTTGTAGTCTTCGGTTTGGTCGTTATAAGGCTGGTGCTGGTAGCCGGCCGTCCAACTGGCCATCATCTTGAACTTGTCGCTGAAGGCGTGGTCGATGCGGGCTTGGGTGGTTTTGTTGTAGTAATTTCCCGAGCCGGACGCCACGATGTTTCCGCTGGGGCCGGTTGGCGTAATGGTGCCGGCGACCACCTCGTTAGCTGGGAACGTAGAGAGAGGTCCGGCGCCGCCATTGACGGCGAAGATGTTCGTCCACAGGACCCCGAACCGGTTCGTGGGAATGGTGTTGTTGGGGAAGGGCGTACGGGAAATGTTGCCGGCGGCCAAAGTCCCCGTGGTGGTGGCCACATCGTAGATCACGCTGGAGTACGCGCTGAAGTTCCCCTGCAGCATTTGGGGGGTGAAAGTCGTATAGGTGGTCGAGTTGGACGAGCTGTCGATGTGGTACGACCCACCGGCTTCGAAGAACGTCTTGTTCTTGCCGTTGTAAACCTTGGGAATCCAGACCGGTCCGCTGATCACGAAATCCGGCTGCTGGAAAACGTCCTTGATGTTCGCTTGCGGGGTGGTATCCAACTGGAAGAAACGGCGATGGAAGAGGGTGTCGTCCTTGTAGAGCTCGCCGCCCTCGCCGTGCAGCAGGTTGGTGCCCGCCTTCTTGACCACGATGAGCGCGCCCGCGGTGCCGTGACCGTATTCGGCCGGCATGGTGCCCGCGATCACCTTGATTTCCTCGTCGGCCACCGAGACGGAATTGATGGTGGTGCCGCCGTCCATGCTGGTGGCCATCATGCCGTCTTCATATTGGGTGGTTTGCCAGGTGTTGGCGTCGTTGATGGCCCAGTTGCCCAGTGCTCCCGGCCACGCGTTGTTGTTGGTCATCGTGACCTGGGGAGTGTAATAGAACACGCCCTTCTCCCAGTGTTGGTAGTTGGGGAGTTCGTAGAAGTACGAGCCCTCCATCACCTGGCCGGCGTCGGAAGTTTGCGTCGCCAGCAAGGGAATGGTGGTGTCGACGTCAATAGACTCGGTGACGGCGCCGACTTCGAGCTTGATTTCCACGTTCAAGTTCTCGCCGATGCGGAGAAGAACGTTGTCGCGCACTTCCTTCTTGAACCCGGGGGCGGTGACGGTCATCCTGTATGCACCATCCCGGAGGCCCGGCACGCGGTACAGGCCGTCGGCGTTGGTCGTGCTGACGCTTTCGGTGTTCGTCTCGATGTGGACAACCGTAATCGAGGCGCCCACGATGACCGCTCCGCTTGGGTCCGTGATCCTGCCGGAAATGATACCGGTGTTAGTCTGCGCGAACACCGTCATTGCCAACAGGAACATTAGGGCCAGGAGCCCTATTCCCAGACGATTACGCATTTATTCTCCTTAAGGGAATAACCGCAGAAAAGAATGGAACGACGCCCCCGGCTATTCCCGACGACTCGGTTGGGACCTGTGAGGTCATGGGCGGCTTCCTTTCGCTTTGAGTGTTCCTTCTCAAAAAAACACCCCAAGAAAACTCGAATTCCGACACTGACTACGCAATCCTTTGGTGCGGCGACCTAAGTCAGACCGGATGCCAATGATTGCACACCACTACGTTTCAAGACCCTATTAATGTGTATTAGACGCTATCACGAATCACCCCTCCTGTCCACAGCTTTTTTTCAAGTTTTTTTTGGAGCCGCAAGCAGCCTGTGCCAAAGCGCCCCGCGGAACCCTCGGACAGGCCACCTCATGATCGTGTAAAAGACCTTATGGTCCGATGTATCCTATTGAAAACACGAACCTTGAAAAACTTCATCGAAAGCCAGCCGGAACCTGGTTGCGGGCCTCATGGCAGGGCCCCCGAGGGGCCTGTCCGGGTGGTCTTTTGAGGCCTCCGCGGCCTATGATTTTTGGTAGATGAACGGATCTAAATCTATGGAATTTTGCGGTGCGTCTGGCGGTGGCCAATAGGCTGGTTCTTTCATGCGGCGGGCGACCAAAAATGGGTCGCGGTTCAGGTCTGCCGCCGGAGTTTGCGCCCTGCATCCGGAGTTTCTGGATCTCGCTGATGACTTTCATCGGCATCAGGCTGGCAGCCCGGCCTTCTCACGGGCACTCGCGATAACGTGGCGCGCGCACGAGTGCGTGCCGCGCCGGCACTCGTCCCGACGCCCCGGCTCGACGGCCTGTCCGCACCCCCGAACGTGTCGAGAAGAGTCTCGGAACTCCTGATCTTCCGTCGTGGGGCATGCTTTAGCCCGACCTTCTCACAGGTATTTAGGTGCGATGGCGTGGCGGGCACTCCTGCCTGCCGCGTCCCGGCTCATGCCGACGCTTGGCTCCGACACTTTGTCGGACACGCGTAATTGTGGGGCAGGCGCTTTCGCCTGCCAACCGGCTTCGGTAGGCGGCGCCCGAGCTTCGCTTGGGTTGACAGGCGGAAGCGCCTGTCCCACATCGGAGGGTGGAGTGTGAGAAATGCAGGTTAGCTTGCCCGCCTCCACTGGGGCTCAACTCCGATTCCACGATATCAGGAGTTCGGAGTCTCGACACGGCACGCACGAGTGCGTGCGCCACGTTATCGCGCCGCCTATGAAAAATGCGGGGAAAGGCGCCGGAAAGCAGGCCTACCGCCCGCGGCCGTTTTGAAACTTCCGCAACGCCTCCAGGAGTTCTCGCGCCGGTCCGTCGTCGGGGTGGATGCGGAGAATCTCCTGGCACTCGGCAATGGCCTCCGGCACGCGGCCGGGGATCTGCGCCAGCGTATAAGCCAGTTCATAGCGCACGTCCGAGGGTTCGGGGTCGATCTCCAGCGATGTTCGGTACTCCGCCACGGCTTCCTCCAGCCGGCCCAACCTCTGGAAACTGTTTCCCAGTTGGTAGTGCGGCAAAGGGGAATCGGGCTTGAGCCGCAGGGCCTCCCGGTATTCGGCCATGGCCTCGGCCTGCCGGCTGGGCGTCTGGGCGTAAGCGATCCCCAGGTTGAGGTGCGCCTCCCAGAAATTGGGTTCGATGCGCAGCGCCGTCCGATACTCGGCGATGGCCTTCTCACACTCCGCCATGGCATCCTCCCGGCGGCCGGGCATCGACATCAAAGCCAGTCCCAGGTTGAGGTGCGCCGCCTGGAGGTTGGGGTCGATCCGCAAGGCCGTTTGATACTCCGCGATGGCGTCCGGCCCACGGCCGGGTATGGCCGCGAGAGCCAGTCCCAGGTTGTCGTGAAAATCGGGGCGATCGGGTTTGAGGCGCACGGCGGCCTCGAATTCGGCCGCCGCTTCCGGCCTGCGGCCGGCGCGCATCAGCGCCACGCCCAGATCGTTATGGAGATCGGGGCTGTCGGGATTGCCCTTCAGATTATCGCGGAAGAGCGTTTCCTCGTCGCGGTAGACGCCGCTGCGCCGCCAGGTCGCGGCCCCCAGCGTGGTCAGTAAAAGAGCGGACAGGACGATGGCGCCAATCTTGCCTGGCGCAATCCGCCGCGCCAAAACCGCCAGCCCGGCGGCGGCCGGAACGATGATGCCCAAGCTTGCCAGGTATTGGAAGTGATCGGCCACCCAGGAGTAGCGAAACGGATACACATTCAGGAAACCGAGCACGGGAAGAAGCGTGCCGGTGAAAATCAGAAAGCCGGCCAGCGGACCGCGGTTCTTCCGCGCCAGCCGGACCAGAGCCGCCGCCAGGGCCGCCATTCCCAGCGGGAAAAGGTATTGCCACCACTGGCCGGAATCGATCTTCCAGCGAGGATAAAAGAACATCAGGTTCGCCGGCCAAAGCACCTTGCTCGAGTAGAACCACGGCACGCGGCCAGCTAGCAGGAAACGCTGCGACAGGCTGAGCGCGTAGTCCGCTCCCTGCGCGCCGATCAAGCGCGGGGTCTTCTCCACCCACGCCGTGAAAAGGCCGGCGGGGGCGCCCACCGCGAACCACGGAAGCAACGGCAGCACATCGCGCCTCCACGCGATCCGGCCGCGCCGCCACCAGAAGATCGCCAGCAGCGCGGCCGGCAGCGTGGCCGTCACAGTCTTACTCATCAGGGCCAGAATAAACAGTCCCAAGGCCGTGAAGTACTGGGACCTCCGGCGCGTCCGGTCAAAGTGCAAATAGGCCAGTGCGGCGGCCAGACAGAAGACGCCGGAAAGAGCGCTTTTCTGCTCCGAGATCCAAGCCACGGCCTCCACGCACACCGGGTGCAGGGCAAAAACGAAGCCCGCCAGCCACGCCCCCGGGAGCGATAGGCGCCTGACGATCATCACCACCAGACAAGCCGACAGAGCGTGCAGGGCGACGTTGGTCAGGTGGTAACCGAGCACGGCGTCGCCCCACATGCGATGCTCCAGCCAGAACGCGCTGTGCAGCAGCGGATAGTACTGCTGGGTGGCGCCCAGGTCGAACCAGATACGCCACAGACCTTGCAGGGACCGCAGGTCCGCGCGGGTCACGTGCATATTGTCGTCCCAAAGCATGGCTCCATGGAGCGCCGGCAGATAAGCCGCCAGGGTGGCGCACGGCAGCAACGCCCACATTCCGGCCAGGCGCCAGACGCTGGGGCCGGAGGGCGCCTTGCGTGGCTCCAGCGCGGCCCGCGCCCGTTCCGAGCCGCGCGCCGAACGCTCCTTCGCCTTGCCCCGCCTCACGCCCATGGCATTGACACCCGCTTCGACATCTTCCTCCCATCCAGAATACGTCACAATAACTCGGGACGCGGGGCCAAGCCGTTGGGCTTGTCGCCGGCCCTTTGGCCGGCGGCCCTCGCGCCGGCGCCAGCAAGGCTTGGCCCCAAACGGGCCGTGAAGTGAAGACTCCTTTCCCGGAAACCACTGTTCTGACCGCATGATTACTTCCTCAGCGCTCCGGGCCGGGCGTGCCCGGCCCCTACACCGCACCGTAGGGGCCGGGCATGCCCGGCCCGCAGCGAGGAAACAAACCAAACGGTCGAGGTACTACCTCGTCACCATGCCTTGTAAGTCAGGGATTCGACTTATTTTCGGAGTACACCCAAAAGCCAATGAACATGGGCCGAAACACACATAGGCGAAAGCAATATCTCCAAGACGAAGACGGTTCAGATCGATAGCGCGCCTAGCCTCACTACTGTTCACTTAGCACGTCGGCTCCTCCGTGGCGCAGGCTCTCAGCCTGCCGACTCGACACTCGTGTCGAGTCTGGCGCTCGGTCCGCCACCAAGCGTCGAGAAGAGTCTCGACGCGGCAGCCTGAGAGGCTGCGCCACGGAAGCGAGCAGCGATTAAGTGAACAGTATTGCGCCTAGCCTGCATGTCTCACACCCGACTCTCCGATGTGGCGCGGACACTCCTGTCTGCCGTGTCGAGACTCGTCTCGACACGCGTTCGCGTGTCCGACGAAGCGCCGTAGCCAAGCGTCGGCCTGAGCGCCGACGCGGCACGCACGAGTGCGTGCGCCACGTTGTCACGGCCGAGTCCGGCTAAGTCGACCGTATTGGGCTGAAGCCGTGCCCTGATACAAGGCTTCCAACTTCGGGGTTCACCTGTCCCAACGGCTTGCGCCGACGGCTACTCTCTTTCACCCCTTCGGGGTCGATGACCGCCGCCGGCGAAAAAACGACCTCACTCTACTTCGCCGCCGAACTTATGACTTGCACCGGCCCCAGTAACCCGGACGGCAACAGGGGAGAGTTCTGTTGGTAGAATTGCTGCGTGGTGTAAGTGTACTTCCTCGTGGCGTCGGGCTGTTGGTCGCCTATCAGCCGGTTGACCCACAGGTTAGTCGCCTTCACCACCACGGCGTTCGGGCCGGGCTTCATGGCCGCGGTCGCATCCACGCGGAACGGCGCCTTCCACACAATGCCCATCGGCTGGCCGTTGACGGATACCTCAGCCAGGTTCTTCACGTCTCCCAGGTCGAGCCACAGCCGCGCGCCGGTCTGGAACCAGCCGGCCTGAGCCTGGACGGTCTTCGTGTAGGTCCCCGTTCCCGAGAAGTACTTGACTCCCCGGTCGGCGTTGTCGCTCCACGAGCTCAGCTTATCGAGCGTGATTCTCGCGGGCGCCCCGCGATCCGGCTGAAAGGCGACCTCCCAGGGGCCCTCCACCGTGGCGATGGCGGTGTCCGTCCATGCCGGCAGCGTGCGCGAGGGCTCGGCCGCCGGCTTGCGGAACACCACGAACACGGCTTCGTAAGGCTGCAAGCGCAGCGGCACGACGGTACTGCCGCCGGCGATGCGGTAGGATGCGGGTTCCATCTTGCCCGTGTCGGCATGCCACAGCTCGGCGGCCTTGCCCCGCACCCGAAACGTGGCATCCACGCTCTCCGCGCGGTTGTTGCGGTTATCCACCCAGTAAACCTCACCCCGCGGCAGGCTGCGGTGCACGAACAAGAGCTTCGTGTCGCTTTGCGGTTTGGCGTAAGCGAAGTCCGGCCCCACTTTCATGTCGGTGAGGGCTTCGGCCGCCGTCTGGCCCGCGTAGACCAAGCCCTTGCCGCAGGCGCGCCGGCCCGTGCCCGGGCCCCACACCTGGTCGGCGATGGCATGGAACTCCGCCTGGTCGTCGCCGAGGCTGGGGCTATCGGTGGGCTTGGCGCCAACCACCACGGCGCCGGCGTTCGCCAGGTCGCGTATTTTCCGCAGAACGGGCAGCGACATATGCCGGGCATAGGAATCCAAAACCAGCGCCCGGTAACTCATGCCGCTGGGCGTGGTAATCCGTCCGCCTTTTACCGAGAGGCGATGGATCAGCGCGTCGGCGTTTACATAGTCGAAGTTATAGCCTTCCGGAACGTCGGGCGACTTACTCGCGAACAAGGCGGTGAGATTGGAATCTTCGCCGTAGAAGTAAATGACGTCCGCCGCGAACTTACCCTGCTGGAGCATGAAGGAGCTGCGCGCCAGGTACGTGGTCCACGGTTTGGCCAGCTCCGCCCAGGTCTCATGGCGGGTGAACCACTGGCCGTACTGCCCCAGGCCAAGACCGGGTATCTTGTCCGACACCGGCTGATGGACCGATGTATGGATGACGAAGCGGTTCAATCCGTTCGCCAGTTCCTTGTCGGCCGTGGGCTTCAGCGTCTCGGGCGACCAGGACCACGCCCCGCTCCCCGCGGTCAGAGACTCGGCGGCCACCAGGTTCTGGCCATAGATATGGGCCACCGAGGCGGATTCGCGGATATCGGCGTTGTACCCGTATTGTTCGGCGTTGACGCCCGGCGACTGGGTCCACATGGCGCTCATGGGGATATCCGCGCTGCGCTTCACCTCCATGCCGTCTCCGATGAATGCGCGGCCGGATTCGTGCGATTCGCTGTAGCGGCCCATGCCGCGCTTGTGAAGGATAGTGGTGAGCTGATCGTAGTGGTTCTCGGCGGTCAGCTCGCCGATGGTTTTGCGGAAGTCCCAGAGGAACCGGTCGCTCGACTCGCCGCTCTCCACCACGCGGCCGGTGAGGACCGGCAGCCAGGGACGCGGATCGTAGCCGCGGCGTTTGGTGAACTCGGCGATCATGTCGTCGGTCCAGTTGGCGACTCCGGCCTCCCAACTATCGGTGACCACGAAGCGCAGGCCGCGCTTTCCCATCAGGCCGTCGACCGTATCCTTATACTGTCCGAGGTAGTTGTCGAAATAGGCCTTCACGAAACCGCGGTTGAGCTTGTCCACCTCCAGGCCGGTGGCTTCGGGCGAGGCCGGAGAGTTGCGCGCGCCGGTGAGCGAATAGCCCAGGCGAAGCACCACCCAGCGTCCCGCCGGCGGCGTCCAGTCGAGCGTTCCATCGGGCTTCATTTTGGCTGTCAGGTCGAGTACATCGGCCTTGCGGATCGCATCCTGGGCCGCCGTCGCCGGCGTGGCGAAACCGTAGAGGTCGGGCACCGCGGCAAAGGCCGCCTTCTCTTCGAACCGGTTGACTCGCGCGCCGGCGTGCAGGACCAGCTCCGCAATCCGGTACCCGGCCGGCGCGCCGCCGCGCCCGCCCGGGGGCGGCGGCGCGGCGCTGAAGGTGACGCGGAAAAGGCGGTCCGTGACCGGCGGAAACGCTATGGTGTGCTCGGCCGCTCCCCCGGCGGGAATCGCGGCCACCATGCGGAACCCCCGGCTGGGGCCGCCGACATAAAGTGCCTCGCTGCCGCCGCCGCGGCCGCCCCGGCCACCACCCGTAACGATGGTCAGCGCTTGAACGGCCTGCGGCTTGGGGAATTCCATTTGGATCCAGGCACTCTCGCCCGCTGGCGCCGCGGGGAGCGTTGTCGACTTCGCCAGGTCGCCATCGGTCAGCGCGGCCAGGTCGAAGGAGCCGCCGCTGGAGGTCACTTTGGGCTGCAATTCCGCCAAAGGCACGTCGTTCGACGGCGCGCGATAGGCCACCACGGCGGCATCGGCGTAATACTCGGCGGTGGCGCCGGCGCGGGGAATGTTCTGAAACGGTCCGGTGGTCGTGGGCGGCTTGGGCAGCGCGCCGGTGAACGGACGTCCGCCTTCCACGCGGGTCTCGCTCCACACCAGTTTCTTCATGGCCTGGGCGGGTGGCACCCAGGGGCCGCCGCTCTCGCTCCAGCCGGGCGAGCCGGCAATGGCCATTTCCAGTCCCAACTGGTCGGCCAGGGTGACGGCGTAGCGGAAGGCGTCCTTCCACTCCGGCGTCATGTACACCAGCCGCTTCTCGACGATCTGGGGCGTGTTGAGGGAGGCGTCGAAGTTCTGCATGCCGGCGACGCCCACGCGCTTCATCCACTCCAGGTCCAGCTTGATACCCTCTTTGGCGATGTTGCCGTTCATCCAGTGCCACCAGACGCGCGGCTTGGCGCTGTCCGGCGGATTCTGGAAACCGCGCTCCAGCGCATCGCCCGAGTTCTGGCCGGAAACGGCCCATGCCCCCGCCAGCGCAAGGGCCGCGGCGGCGCGGACGAGGCGCTTCGATCCGAAAAGCGCTTTCATGGTGGCGCTCCTTCGCTCCACATTTTAAGTGGTAGCGGCGCCGGTCTCAATGCGGGGCCGGCCAGAAGAACGCCGGCAAGGACGCCGGCGTGGCAGGCCGGAGGCCCGCTCTACGGTTGGAATCGTCGCGGCTCGGCTTGCCGGCTTGTGCCCAGATGTAGCTACAATGTAGTACGCGGGCGACAAGCGGAAGAAGGAGCAACACCGTGGCTACTTTGAAAAACAAGAAACTCTGGGAGAAGCTTGGCCTTTACGACAAAGGCGACGGCGTCGTCGGGATTCGGAACGTTCCTAATTTCCGCAACGAGGACGAGGAGGTCGAGTGGATCGAACGGACCAGCGACCCCATGTTTGAGTTCGCGAAGGAGCACGGCCTCAAGGGCAAGCGCCCGGCGCCCGGCGTGGCGCGGCCGACGTCCATACGGCTGCGGCCGGAAGATATCGAGCGGGCGCGGAAACTCGCCGCGCGCCGCGGCCTGGGGTATCAGACGTACCTGAAAATGCTGCTGCACGAAGCGCTGGATAAAGAGGAGCGCGCGGTGGCGTAGAGGGTGGGACAGGCGCTTCCGCCTGTCAACCCGAGCGAAGCTCGGGCTCCGCTTGGCAGGCGAAAGCGCCTGCCCCACGAGCTACCGCACCACCAGCTTGGCCCGCGGAAACGCGAATTTGCGCCCTACCTCATCCACTACGTTGATCTGGCACATGTACTCGCCGCGCGCGATGTCCTGCAGCGGCACCTCGACTTGCACGGGCACGGCCTCGGGACGGGTGGGCGAAAGTTGCGTGGCGTCGATGGGACCCACCTCGAAGGTCTTTACGTTCTTCTCGTTGAACAGGCTCATGGAGACCTTCACGCGGCGCCTTCGGGTGTTGGCGGGATCGGGCGCCGCGTCGTACACATCGAAGTTCACGTACATGCTCCCGGTGCGCCGGAACACGTGGGTGATGTTGGGAATCACCTTCTGGTCGCCCACGATCAGGGGGTTGGCGACCACCTCTCTCCTGGTAAATCGCTGCGCCGAGCCGACCGCGGCCGTCACGGCCTCCCGCTGGCTGCTCCACACGATGGTGCTCAGCTTCAGTCCCGAGGTGTCCGCGCTCAGGTCGGGCACCGTGAAGCGCGTGTCGAACGTCCCCATCTTGCCGCTGACGTTCTCGCGCACCACGAACTTCATGCGATACTGGCCCGGCTCGAGGGTGAAGCCGGCGTCGTACTGGTAGTTTTTCCGCCCGGCGGCCGCCGCGCCGGCCTGGTCGAGCTTGACCTGGATATTGTCGCGGACGTTGCCCACCACGGCGTGCCGCTCGTCCTGAACCTGGCCCACGAAATCGAGCTGCGTGACGCTGGCGCCGCCCTTGGCGGCCAGGGCCACCACCGAACCCGGCACTTTGATCGATACCGGGACGAAATAGGCCGTGGATGAGATGCGGAAAGCGTTAACCTGAAGGGCCAGCGGCAAATCGGTCACGGGATCGCCGGCCGAAAGAGCCTCGGTAAGCTGCTGCTCCTTGTCCTGCGCGTTCAACTTACCCCAGGTCTTCTCGGCGTAGTAACCTTCCCTGTGCTCCAGCTTCGCCACAAGCTGCTTGGCCGAGCTGTTCAGCCTCACGTCTATCTTCCGGTATTTGCCGTCCATGGCGTTGTTGGCGCTATAGTAACCCACCAGATAGTAACTGCCCATGGCTTCCTGGGTCTTGACGATGCCCAGCCCGATATCGTTGTTGTCGAAGAAGGTCTTGCCGCCGGTCTCCGCGGCCAGCGTGTAGAGGGTATCCTGGGAAGCCAGCACGCCGGACCGTTGGGAGTTGAAGACCGACCCGTTGAAAATACCCGATCCCCGCGACCCCGCTTTGCTCGCGCCGCCGCCCGGAGGATCGCCCATCAGCCCGCGGGCGTCGATGGCGTAAAAGGACACGTTCGCCCTGCCGGCGGCGTTGATGGTGGCCTGCAATTGGGCCTCGTTGTCCAGGCCCGTGCGGGTGACGCCGCTCGAGAAGTAAATCAGCGCCTTCTTTTCGGGGAAGGGTTTCAGCATCCGCGCGGCTTGCTCCAGGGCAAACAGCTTCTGGTCGGTGTTGAATATGTTGAACTCGGTCTCGTCGGCCACAAACGCCGCCTGCGTGTCCTCGCCGTTGTCGTCGTCCGTATCGGCCAGGCCGGCCAATTCGCTGGCTTCGCCTATGGGCAGGGTTCGGATGACCCGGGTGAGCACGTCGCGGTCGTCGGTGAAGTCGCTCAGAACCTGAACCGTGCTGGCGTAAAACAGAATCGCCACCACGTCGTCCTTGGTGACGTGCTTATTGAGGTAATCGAGCGCTCCGTCCTGCGCGCGCAACTGCTCGGGAATCTGCATCGACGAAAAGTCGAAGAAGAACACCATCAGCCGCTTGTCGTGGTACTGGATCTTGCCCGGCGTCGCCGCCGTGATGGTGGTCTTGGGCGCCTCCGGCAACTGGAGCTGCTCCTCCAGCTTGATCTCCTTTGGAGGCTCCGGCGTGGTCGAAATGCGCTGGTATTCGAACACCGCGATCTTCTGCGGCTTGCCGTCTTCGAGCACCGTGAAGTCCTCCTGGCGCAGTCCCTCGACGGGCTTGCCGGACTTATCCTTGGCGGTGACATCGACAATGACCAGATTGGCATTGGCCTGGAAGGTGGCGCCGGTGGCCATCACCGGCGGTTGGGCCGGAGTCTTCTGCGGCGCCGGGGCCGCGGGTCTCTGCGCCGCCGGCTGCTGCGCCAGCACCGCTGCCAGCGCCAGCGCCGCCATAACTGTGGATGGGATAGTCTTATTCGGCATAGGCATTAGAAAGCGAACCGCATGGCAAGCTGCACGGTGCGGGGCGAGGTGGCGGCGGTGGGCAGGCCGTAGGTCTGCGAGTTCACCGTCGTTCCGAACCCCGTGATGGCGAAGTGGTTGAGTACATTGGTGGTGTTGATGGTAAAAGTCAGCGTGCGCCGGCTCTCGCCGAAGCGGAAGGCGCGGTTCATGTTGGCATTCAATGAGGTGACGAACGGGCCCGGAATGGTGTCGCGGCCGGCGTTTCCGAACTGGCCCGAGGGCGGCGTGGTAAACGCCGCCAGATTGAAGAACGTGTAACCGGGCGCTTCGATCGGCAGGCCGGTCGCCTCGGCGCGAATGTTTCCCCCTCCCGACGCGAGGCCGCCGGTATTGGCGAGGTTGCCGGACACGTACGCCGTGAGCGGCGAGCCGTTGGCCGCGCTGAACGTGGCAGCCAGGTTCCAGTTCTTGAGCGCCTGGGTCCTCCAGCCGGAACTTCGCATGAATCCTCGAACCCCCACGGGAGACGAAAACTGGAAGCTGCCCGAGAGCTTATTCCGCTGGTCGAAGGTGGAGAGGCCGCGCTCCAGGCGCAGGTTGTTTAGGAACTCCACCGAGGTGCCGCCCGTGCCGCTGAAGCTCGACGCATCGTCGATGGATTTCGAGCGCGTGTACAGCGTGGTAAACGAGACGCTGCGGGAAAGCCGCTTGGTGAGCTGCACCTGCCCCGCGTTGTAGAGGGAGTTCGCTCCGTCCGTCTGATACGTGAAACTGGTGGCGTTGGCGATTTGAAGCTGTTGATTGGAGATGGAACCGGTCGGACGGTTGGGATTCTCCAGAACTCCCAGGTGCGTGCCCTTGGTCCATATGTAGTCCGTAAACAGGACAAACCCGTGCGGCAGCGTGTGCTGGAGAGTGAAATTCGCGATCTGCGCGTACGCGATCTTGAAGTTGGGATCGATGGCGTAGGTGTTGGTGAGTACGTTGGGATACGACGGAAATCCGTTTTGCAGGGTGAGCGGCGCCGCTACCGAGGTGGTGAGCGAAACCGAGGTCGTGAACGGCGGCTGGGTGTCCATCTGGCCGGCGATCTGGGCGTAGGAAGAGCCGCTGTAGAAAATGCTGTAGCCGGTGCGCACAATGGTGTTCAACCGCTTGAACGGCCGCCAGGCCACGCCGATGCGCGGCGAAAAGTCCCTGGGCATGGGCCGCACGATGCTGCTCGGCAGGCTCCCCGAATACGGTCCGTTCTCCCCGGAAGTCACCACCGCGACCGCCGTAAAGCCGGGGCTCACATCGAGGTTCGCCAGATGTCCCCGCAACTCCGTGTAAGGCGCCCAGAACTCGTAGCGGAGACCCACGTTGATGGTAAGCCCGGCGGCCACGCGGTAGTCGTCCTGCGCGTAGGCGCTGGTCGACCAGCCGCGGGGATAGAGGCTGGTTCCGAATCGCAGCGAGGTGCTCTGCGGGTATCCCAGCAGAAAGTCGGCGAAATCGTAGCCTGTCCCCTTCACCGGATTCCCCGTGGCGTCCAACTCGCTGGTAAGCAGGCCGCTGAAGCTGAACGAGCCGCGCGCGTTCGAGTAGTTGAGGCTGTTCGTCTCCAGGCGATTGTAAGTGTAGCCAAAGGTGAAGTTATGTTTCCTTTGGAACACCCAAATAAACGAGTCGCCGGCTGTAGTGGTCCGGTTGTGGCTCTCAGTCGAGGAGCCGTCGCTCAGGCCCGAAAAGTTGGTGAACGAGAGGCTCGGCGGCCCATAGGTAAGCGGGATCTGCTCGGTTCCCGTGATGCCCAGTTGGGACGCGATGTCCGCGCCGTTGGCGAAGAAGGGAGTGCCCACGGAGGAGGAGCGGCTGGTGGAAAAGGTGGCGGTGTTGTTGAGACGCGGCGCGAAACTGTGGCTCCAACTGGTGGAGAAGCTGAAATTCGCGCTGTTACTGCTGTCGAGGAAGCCGAAAAGCTGGTGGGATTTGGAATCGCTGGTCATCCTCTGGAAATTGAAGTTCAGCCGGTCTTTGTTGTTCAACGGCGCATTGAACCGCACGCCCAGGCTGCGGCTGGCGCTCGGGTTGGTGATGACGAAGCCGTAATTCTGCACCAGTCCGGGGTACATGGGGGCCGGAAAATACTGAAGCAGCCCGGCCGACGCGGAGTTGATGCGCGATGTGGGAATGACATTGTTGGGGAAAGGCGCGGCGTTCAGCGGATCGTATATCACCGGCGGGGTGGCGCTGACCTGCGAGAAATCTCCGCCGCGTTCCGCCGCCGTGGGAACCGAGCCCACATTGCTGCTGCCGCTGCGGTTGAGCGAGCCGGAAAAGCTGACCGTGAACTGGGCGCGCTGCCAGTTCACAATCTTGGGGATGTTGAAAGGTCCGCCTATATTGGCGTTGATGGTGTTATTGGCGGAGTAAGGTTTCTGCGTGATCTTCCCGTTGAGGGAATACGGCGCGGCGTTGATATCGGAGTTCCTCACATTCACCTGCACCGATCCGGTTAGCGGAGGGTTGGTGCGCCGCCGGTTTCCAAAGCTGGCGTACTGGCCGTTGAAGGGACCCCGTCCGCCGAGCCCGCCGCGGCCGCCACCGCCGCCGCCTCCGCGGCCGCCGCGTCCGCCGCCTCCACCGCCGCCGCCTCCACCGCCGGCGCCGCCACCGCCAAATCCGCTAAAGCCCCCGCCACCGCGGCCGCCGCCCGGCCCCAGGCCCCCGCCCGCGCCGGCGCCGGTGGGACCCACGCCAAATCCGCCAGTGATGGCGGTGGCGCCGAAGCCACCCAAGCCCAGGCTGTCATTGGTCACGGTCGCGGCCATTCCAGGGGGAAGCCCCGCCGAGTTCGTTAGGCCCTGCGCGGCGGACACCGCGCCGCCCCCTCCGCCCGGGCCTCCCACACCGCCGCGGCCAGCCATCGCCTGGCGGCGGGTTTCGTCGTCGCTCGATTGCCCCAACCCGCCGCTCACGCTGCCGTTGACCAGGAACGCTTCCTCGTCGTCCAAAGCGGCTTCGGGGGCCAGCGGCGGGCTCTGTTCGGCTTGCGCATCCGCGGCCGCGGCCGCCTGCTGGCCTTGTTCGGTTTGGCGGACGGCGGCTCTCTGGTAGCCCGGCGCGGCCTGGGTTCCGGGGCTGTTGAGAATGTCGATAAGGTTGGTGGAATCCGAAGAGCCGCGTCCAGCCGTAGCCGTGGAACTATCCGCCGCGCTGGCGGCGGGCGCCGTGCCGGCCGCCGGCGCGCTTTGTCCCGCGGCGGCGCCCTGCGCTCCTCGGCCGCTGCGTCCTCCGAAGCCCCGGCCGCCCGCGCGCCCCCGGCCGCCCGCGGCCCCGGTCGCCGGAGCGACCTGCGCCGCGGCGGTCGCCGCCGACCCGGCCCGCGCCGCCAGCTTCGGCATGTTCAACACCCAGTTCCGCGTCAGGGAGGTGGCCCCGATTTCCACTTGCCCGTTGTCCGGGGTGAACTCGAACATGTCCACCTGAATCTCCCAGACGCCCGGCGCCAGTTCCATGGAATAGCGGCCGTTCTCGTCGGTGAACGCCGTCACCTTCGTCTCGCCCTGGCGAGCGGTCACAGTCGCCCCCGGCACGGGCTGATCGGCGGCCCGCACCGAGCCGCTGAATTGGGCCGCCCGCAGCCACGGGCTGCAAACGGCCGAAATCAAGAAAATGGCGGACGCCCAGCGCATGAAGTTACCCCACGGACCGTGATAAACGCTCAATACAGTGGCGGACGCCCAGCGCCTGAAGTTACTTGAGCGACCGTAATGAACGTTCACTTCCAAGGGAGCCGTCTCGAATTCCAACGGGAATCGATAACGCGCCCATTAATTTTGATTCCGATTCACGGCCCTCGAAGTTCCATTGAATCTTTTCGGCGGAATAGTCGGCTCCAACACGAATTCTCTCTTGACGCGCGGCCTGCCAATCGCGGAGAATCAGCCTGTCGTGAGATTTCCCGCGCTTCTTTTCGTTTCCCTGCTGGCGCTGCCCGCGCCGGCCGATGAAGGCTTGTGGCTCTACAACCAGTTCCCTACCGCGACGGTGAAGCAAAAGCACGGCTTCGACGTCGAAACCGCGTTTCTCGACCACCTCCGGCTCGCCTCGGTGAAGATCGGCGGTGGATCGGGGGCGTTCGTTTCTCCCGCCGGACTGCTGCTCACCAGCCGGCAGATCGCGGGGGCATGCCTGGCGAGCCTCAGCTCTCCCCAGCGCGACTATTTTCGGGACGGCTACCAGGCGCCCGACCAGGCTTCCGAATTGAAATGCCCGGGAATGGACTCGAGCGTCCTGATCAAGATAGAGGAAGTTAGCGATGCGGTGAAGGCGGCCGGCCAATCGCTGCCACAGCGCAACGCGGCCATCGCGCGCTTGGAGAAAGAGTGCGCCGCCAAGACCGGCGATGTGTGCGCCGTGGTGCGCCTTTTTTCCGGGGGCCGGTACGATCTGTACCACTATAGGCGGTACGCCGACATCCGCTTGGTTTTCGCGCCCGAATACACCATCGCCTTCTTTGGCAAGGAGCGCGACAGCATCTCCTACCTGCGCTACGGCCTGAATATCGCCTTTCTACGCGCCTACGAGAACGGCAAGCCGGCGGCCACGCCGGAATACCTGAAGTGGAGCGCCGAGGGAATCGGGGAAAACGACCTGGTGTTCATGGCCGGCAACCCCGGCCCCACCGGACGCCTGTCCACATCCGCGCAGCTCACCTTCTACCGCGACGCCGAGCTGCCGCTGCGCATCGGCAAGCTTCAGCCGCGCATCCAGCAACTGAACACTTTCGCGGTGGCCAGCGAGGCGAACCTGCGCGCGGCGCAATCCACCCTGGCCGCTCTTTTGACCATGTACAAATCGGACGCGGGCAAGCTCATCGGGCTGCGCGACGACCGGCTGGTCACCCGCAAGACCAACTTCGAGGGCAAGATCCGCCGCGCGGTGGAGGGCGCCGCGAAAACGGGCGCGGAAGCGGGAAAGGTTTGGGACGAGGTGGCCGCGGCCTACAAGAAGTGGACGCCTTCCGAGAAGTCCTACCAGATTCTCGAAGGCTTCGCGGCCCCCGGCTCGCGCCTGTTCCGCATGGCGCGGCAGATTGTCCGCGGAGAGGCGCTCGAGGAATCCGGCGATCCGGTCAACGACGAGATGGAAACCCTGATGCTGGCCCAGTACCTGGTCGAACTGGAAAGCCTGGGCGAAAAGGAAGTTCCTCTTAAAGCTATTCTCGCCGGCGCGACCCCCAAGCTGGCGGCCGAGAAGATGGTGAAAACGAGCCACCTGAAAGACGCGGCGGAACGCCGCCGCCTGGCCGCCAACCACGACGCGGCGCTGCAATCGGGCGACGGCATCATCGCCCTGGCGGCAGCCCTGGAGGCCCCCGCCGAGCGTCTGCGCAAACAGCGCGAGGAGATCATCGGGACGCTCGAAGTCACCGCCACCGAGAAGATCGCGCAGTATCGCCTGCGTCTCTTCGGAGCCGCCGATTACCCGGACGGGACCAGCACTCCGAGAGTCGAATTCGGAGTGGTCAAAGGGTATGTGGACCGCGCCGGCGTGACACAGCCCTGGGCCTCCACCTTCAGCGGGCTGTACTATCGCAAGGACAACGAGGGGCCCTGGCAGGTTTCCGATCGATGGGTCGACATACGGCAGGCGCTCGATCCGGTAATGCCGCTCGATTTCGTCAGCACCGGCGATATCGGCGGCGGGGACTACGGAAGCCCGGTGGTGAATCGGCGCGGCGAGTTAGTGGGAGTCACCTTCGACGGCAACCTGGAAAGCCTGCCGGTCACCTACCTCTACAGCGACGATCAGGCCCGTGCCGTGCACGTGGACGCCGGTGGAATCGTGGAAGCGCTCGACAAGGCGTATAAGGCGACTGGCCTGTTGAAAGAGATCGGCGCCAAGGCAGGGCAGTAACAGCTTGGGTGGGACAGACGATCGGTTTTCGTCGTCTGTTGGGATGGGGCCTTCGCCCCGCGGAATTTCATGAAAAACATGACGGGCCAGCGTCGCCAGACCGCTCCCTGACGGTCGCGGCTCGTTATCTGTCTGGCGAGCCGCGAGCGTCAGGGAGCGGTTGGAGTAGTGGTCGCATGGCAGGTACGCGGTCAACGCCGGGGCGCTTCTCGGGCCAGACAGACCACCAAAGACGATGGCCTGTCCCACCACCGGCCTACCGGATTTCCGAGCCCGCCGCGGGTCTCAAAATCGAGTTACTGATGTTAGCCACAATCTCCGCGTCGGAGTTACCGGGCGCGGTACTCAGCTTCCGCCATTCGGGATCGGAGCTAAATGCCGCCCAGGCTTTGTCGTGCCCGGCCATGCCGTCGTAGGCCACCATGTAGGTGATGCGCGGCAGGTTCGAGCCGACTATGGCTTCTCCGAAGAACACCGGCTGCAATCCGGCGCGGCGGAAAATCGCAATCTCGCCTTCGTTGAACATCTTGACCTTGCGCCGCAGGGTGGTTTCATTGTCGGATTCATAGACGCGCAGCTCGAAAGTGCGCGCGCCGCGGCCCTCGGTGGGGGCCACCTCGATCTTGGGCACGGTATCGAAGCAGCGGAACAGCGCGCTCTCCATGCGGATATACGCCAGGTCGGGGCCGGCGTTGTAATCGGCGAGTATCTTCTGATACTCGGCGTCGGCGGCGAGTTTCTCGAGCGAAGTCTGCATCCCGCCGAGCGACGGGTAACCGGAAGCCACCAGGAGGAACGGCGTCTCCGGCGCAATGGAGGCGCTGAAAATACCAACGGGCCCGATGCCCGCCCGCTTAGCGGCCGGCGCGTACCCCTGGGAGAGAAATTCGGCGGTGCGCCGCACCTGGTTGGTCCGGTTGTTGCGCATGTGGTAGTAACGCAACTCGAAGAAGGAATTCTTGGGCGGCTCCTGGGCGGAGGCCATGGCGAAGGACCCGCCGGCCGCCGCGGCAAACATCTGTCTGCGCGTCATACACCACGATGATAGCCCGTAGAGCGGGCCTCCGGCCTGCCATGCCCGCGTCCTCGCGGGCATTCTTTCTTTTCGAGAATTCCCCACCGCACGAGCCACTCCTCAATTAACATGCCTTTTCATCGTCGCCGTCTGCCGCATTGGCAGCCTGAAGGCAAGAGCCTGTTCCTCACCTGGACTTGCGCGGCAGCCTGCCCCACAACCGCTTTCCTCCGCCGACTTCCCCCAGCGCAGGCGCTGCCTTCGTCTGGATGGATCGGTGTCTGGACCAAGCCCGTTCCGGTCCCAGGTGGTTGAAACTGCCGGAAATCGCGCAGATGGTCGTCGATACCTTAAACTACGGCGCCGATAAGCTCCGCTACTACGATTTGCACTCCTATGTGGTCATGCCAAACCACGTGCACGTGCTCTTGTCTCCCTTGACGAACGCCAGCAAGCTTTTGCAATCCGTCAAAGGGTTCTCGGCCAGAGAGGCGAACAAAATCCTCACTCGTTCCGGGGAACCGTTTTGGCAACCGGAATCCTACGATCATTGGGTGCGAGACGCGGCCGAGTTTGAGCGAATACGCAGGTATATCGAGGAGCACCCGGTTCGGGCAGGTTTGGCAGCCAAGCCGGAGGAATACTCCTGGACGAGCGCCTTTGCGGCGCCGGCGCCGTAACGAGGAATGCCCACTGGAAAAGAAAGAATGCCCGCGAGGACGCGGGCATGGCAGGCCGGAGGCCCGCTCTACGAATGGTCCGGCGCCTCACGCCAGTTTCGCGTTTACCGCCGCGGCGGCCTGGTCTACGGGTTCGTCCGTGGAGCGCCTGGTTTTGCGCTCCACCAGCTCCACCATGCCGCTCGCGAGTTTCTTGCCCACCACCACGCGCCACGGCACGCCGATCAGGTCGGCGTCCTTGAACTTCACTCCCGGGCGTTCGTCGCGGTCGTCGAGCAGGGCATCCATGCCCAGCGCCAGGCAGCTCTCGTAAATCTTCCGCGCCGTCTCCATCTGCGCCGCGTCGGAATTGTTGGCGGGCGTGATTACTACCTCGAATGGGGCGATGGAGGGCGGCAGAATCATGCCGTCCTTGTCGTGGAACAACTCGATGGCGCAGGTCAGAATGCGCTCGATGCCGATTCCGTAAGAGCCCATGATGGGGATCACTTCCTTGCCGTCGGCGCTCAAAACCCGCAGGCCCATCGTGTCCGAATACTTATACCCAAGCTTGAAGATATGGCCCACCTCGACCGTTTTGACCACCCGCAGCGGCTGGCCGCAGCGCGGGCAGCCATCGCCCGCCGCGACCTGGCGCAAGTCGTGGATCTCGGCCTGGAAATCTTCGCCCAGGGTCACGTTGCGCAGGTGATAGTCGTCCTTATTCGCCCCGGCGATCATGTTGCGCCGTCCTGCCAGCGCCTGGTCCGCCAGGATGGCCATGTTACCAACGCCCACCGGCCCTAGCGAGCCGGCCTCCGCGCCGAACCACTCGCGGATCTCCTCGGGATGCGCGGCGCGAAACTCCGGGTCGTTGGCCACCGCTCCGAACTTGGTCTCGCTCAGTTGATGATCGCCGCGCAACAGCGCCAGCACGGGCTGGCCGTCGGCCACCAGCACCAGGCTCTTCATCTGCGAGGTTTCCGGCAGCCCGGTGAAGGCGGCCACCTCGGCGATGGTCTTGCGGCCGGGGGTGTGAAACTCCTCGGGATCGAGATCGCCTTCGGGATCGGGCCGGCCCGGCGCGGCGGGCGTGGCCACGGCCTTCTCCAAATTGGCCGAGTAGCCGCAGCCCGAACACCGGGCCACGAAGTCCTCGCCCGCGTCCGATTCCACCATAAACTCGTGCGACTGGCTGCCGCCCATGGCCCCCGAATGCGCCTCCACGGCGGTGTACTGCAAACCGCAGCGGTCGAAAATGCGGCGGTAGGCCTCAAAGTGCTTTTCGTAGGCGGCGTCCAGGCCCGCCTGGTCCATGTCGAAGGAATACGAATCCTTCATGATGAACTGGCGCACGCGCAGCAGGCCGGACTTGGGGCGCGGCTCGTCGCGGAACTTGGTTTGAATCTGATACCAGATCTGGGGAAGTTGCTTGTAGCTGCGCAGCTCGCCGCGCGCGATGGTGGTCATGATCTCTTCGTGCGTCATCCCCAGACACAGGTCGCGCCCGAAGCGGTCTTTGAGCCGGAACATGTTGTCGCCCATGATGTCCCAGCGGCCTGACTCCTGCCACACTTCCGCGGGGTTGAGCCCCGGCAGGTACATCTCCTGCCCGCCGATGGCGTCCATCTCCTGGCGTACAATCCCCTGGATCTTGAGCAGCGAGCGCTGCGCCAGAAACAGGTAGTTGTAGAGGCCTGCGGAAAGCTGGCGGATGTATCCGGCGCGGAGCAGCAACTGGTGGCTGGCGACCTCCGCTTCAGCCGGGTTCTCGCGCAGCGTCGGAATGAACAACTTGCTCCAGAGCATAGGGTTGGAAAGGGAAAAAACAATTCTAGCATGGTAGAATCGAGGCTTCTCCCTTATGCGCATCGCCATTGGCGCGGACCATGCCGGTTTTGTCCTCAAAGAGAAACTGCGGCGCGCGCTCGCCGCGGAGGGCCACCAGGTAACGGATTTGGGAACCGATTCGACGGAAGCCTGCGACTACCCGGACTTCGCGCGCGCGGTGGCCCGCGAGGTGTCGAGCGGCGCCTGCGAGCGCGGCATCCTGGTGTGCTCCACGGGCATCGGCATGGCGATCGCGGCCAACAAAGTGGACGGCGTGCGCGCGGCCCCCGCCGAGTGCGTGGACGAAGTGCGGCTCACGCGCGGGCACAACGACGCCAACGTGTTGACCCTGGGAGCCAGATACGTGGATGAGATCCGCGCGCTCGATCTGGCTCACGTGTTTCTGAGCGCGCGGTTCGCCGGCGGAAGGCATGCCCGGCGGCTCGAGAAGATCGCGGCCATGGAGCGGGGCGAATTATCCGCCACGCCCTGAGAAGTTGGCCGCGAAAGCCGCCCGAAGGAGGGTTTTTCATATGAATGCAGCGCAACGGATGGCGCGGCCCCTGGCCGAGGTCGATCCCGAAGTTTACCAGGCCATTGAGCGCGAGGTGGAGCGGCAGCACTCCCAACTGGAGTTGATCGCCAGCGAGAACTTCACCTCCGAAGCGGTTCTCGAAGCCACCGCCAGCGTATTTACCAACAAATATGCGGAAGGGTATCCGGGCAAGCGCTACTACGGCGGCTGCGAGTTCACCGACATAGTCGAGGATCTGGCTCGAACTCGCGCCAAGAAGCTCTTCGGCGCGGAGTACGCCAACGTGCAGCCGCACTCCGGCTCGCAGGCCAACCAGGCCGCCTACTCCGCCGTGCTCTCTCCGGGCGATACCGTGATGGGCCTGAACCTGGCCCACGGCGGCCACCTCACCCACGGCCACAAGCTCAACTTCTCGGGAAAGACCTATAACATCGTGCCCTATGGCGTGCGCCGGGACGACGAGCGGATCGACTACGACGAAGTGGACCGTCTGGCCCAGGAGCACAAGCCCAAGCTCATCATCACCGGCGCCAGCGCCTACCCGCGCACGCTCGATTTCGCCCGCTTCCGCCAGATCGCCGACGCGGTGGGCGCGGTGTTCCTGGTGGATATGGCCCACATTTCCGGGCTGGTGGCCGCCGGTTTGCATCCCAACCCCTGCGAGTTCGCCGATATCGTCACCACCACCACGCATAAGACCCTGCGCGGCCCCCGCGCGGGCCTGATTCTGGCCAAGGAAAAGTACGGCGCGGCCATCGACAAGGCGGTCTTCCCCGGCATCCAGGGCGGTCCGCTGGTGCACGTGATGGCGGCCAAAGCGGTGTGCCTGCTGGAAGCCATGCAGCCGGAGTTCGTGGATTACCAGAAGCAGGTGGTGGCCAACGCCCGCGCGCTGGCGGAAACCCTGATCGGGGCCGGGTTCCGGGTGGTCTCGGGAGGCACCGATACCCACCTGCTGCTGCTCGACGTCTTCTCCAAAGGCATTCGCGGAAGGGAAGCCGAGCAGGCGCTCGACCGGGCCCGCATCACGGTGAACAAGAACGCCATCCCCTTCGACGTGAACCCGCCCATGAACCCCAGCGGTATCCGGCTGGGCTCTCCGGCCGTCACCACCCGCGGTTTTGAGGAGCCGGAGATGCGCGAAGTGGGCGCGCTGATCGCGGAAACGCTCCACCACATGGCCGACGAGGATGTCATCGCCTCGGTGCGGCAACGGGTCGGCCTGCTCACCGCCCGCTTCCCGCTCTACACCTGGAAGCTCGACTCCGTGCGAGCCTAGAGCCGCCTCATGGCGCTGCACATTGTCATCGACGCCCGCCGCATCCGGGATTTCGGCATCGGCACGTACATACGCAGCCTGGCCCACGCTCTGGGGGCCATCGATCGAGTGAACCGGTACACCCTGGTCAGCGCGCCCGAGGACGCCCGCATTCTGGCCGGCCTGCCGCCGAATTTCCACTCCGCGGTGTATAACCGCAGGGATACCGCGCTGCTCGATAACATCGCTTTCCCTCTATTTCTGCGCGGGCTTTCGCCGGACCTGACGCACATCCCCCTCAACCGCGTGCCGCTGTTCATGGCGCGGCCTTACGTGGTGACCATTCACGACATGGCGAGCCTGCTTTACCCCGAGGACGAGCCCGATTTCCGCATGCATTACCGGCGCTACCACTTTCGCCGCGGCTTGCAGCGCGCCACCCGTGTGATGGCGGTCTCGGAAGCCACCAAGCGCGATGTGGAGAAGTTGCTGGCCGCGCCGCCGAGCCGCATCCGCAGAGTTTACAACGCCCCCGATCCCGGTTTTCTGGAGAAGGCCCACGCCACCGGGGCCGAGGACCGGCGGCGCATCATGGAGCGCTACCAGATCACCCACCCGTTTCTGCTGTACGCCGGCAACATCCGCCGCCACAAGAACGTGCCGCGCCTGGTGGAAGCGTTTGCGGTGGTGCGCGGGCAGCTCGCTTCCCATCCGGTCTACAAGAACCTGCGCCTGGTCATTATCGGCGATACGATCTCGCAGTACCCGGCCGTGCGCCAGACCGTGATCAAGAGCCGCGTGGAGCAGTCGGTCCGCTTCCTGGGGTTCGTCCCGTTCGATACCCTGCGCTGCTTCTATGAATCGGCGGCGGCCTTCGTATTCCCCTCGCGCTACGAGGGCTTCGGGCTGCCCCCGCTCGAAGCCATGGCCTGCGGCACGCCGGTGGTCGCTTCCAACGTCAGCTCTTTGCCGGAGGTGGTGGGCGACGCCGCGATGCTGGTGAATCCGGTGAATGTCTTCGATATCGCCCGTGGAATTGAGGAAGTGCTGCTCGATGAGGGGCTGCGGGCCGGCCTGATTTCGAAGGGCCGCCAACAGGCCGCCCGTTTTAGCTGGGAGAGCACCGCGCGCCAGGCGTTGGAGATATACGGGGAGGCGGCGGCCGGCTGAGGGCGCGGATTGGCAGGCGGAAGCGCCTGCCCCACAATGGGAGGAGGCTCGATTATGCGCCACGCCATGATAGCCGTCGGATGGCTGGGCTGCGCTGTTTCCGCGGCGCTCGCTCAGGGCAATTACGAAGTGCAGGTCTATGGCTCCGACCTCGTCCCCAAGGACGTCACCATGGTGGAGCTTCACAGCAACTTCACCGCCCAGGGCGCCCAGGGAGCGGACGGAGTGCTCCCCACCAACCACGCCGAGCATGAAACCCTGGAAGTCACCCACGGCTTCGGAGAGTGGTTCGAGCTGGGGTCTTACCTCTTCACCAGCATCCAGCCGGATGGCAGTTGGATGTGGGTGGGCAGCCACATTCGTCCCAGGATCGCCATCCCCGACCGTTATGGCTTGCCCGTGGGTTTGAGCCTTTCCACGGAGATCGGCTACCAGCGGCCCGACATTTCGCCCGACACGTGGACCTGGGAAATCCGCCCGATTATCGACAAAAAAATAGACAAGTGGTATTTCGCCTTCAATCCGGCGCTGGAAAGAACCTTCCATGGGCCGGACGCCGCGAAGGGAGTGGGGTTCTCCCCCAACGTGAAGTTCAGTTACGACGTGACCAAGCGGGTGGCGGCCGGGGTGGAATACTACGGCGGCTACGGCCCCATCACCGGTTTCGACCCCTTGCGGGAGCAGCAGCACGACATCATACCCGCCCTGGACGTGGATTTCGGCGACAAATGGGAGTTCAATTTCGGGGTGGGACTGGGCGTAACGCAGGCCACCGATCACCTGCTGATCAAGGCCATCCTGGGCTACCGTTTCAACTTCCACAAAATCTGAAGCACGATAACGCCGCATCGAGACGCCACCGGCCCGACGGGAGCGTCGGCGGCCCCAGGGGGACGCCCCATGGGGGTCTGCCCCACCCGCTCCACATGGCCCCGTTCGTTGGCCTTTCCCGCGTAGTAGATGAAAGGAATTCTCTGTTAGAAGGACACGTTTGTCATGCGCAGGTTCTCGTTCGCCGTCCTGATTCCGGTGGTTTTGTTTGGCCAAGCGCTGGTCGTCGCCGCCCGTGCGCAGGAGTTGCGCGCCGCGGTCGACCCCCGCGTCGAACTGATGAGCATCCTGTTCCGGCTCGCCGGAAACCAGGAATACCGCCAGTGCCGCGTTCCCCTATACGACCAGGCCATTGACGCGTATTTCGCGCCATTCCGCGATCACGAGGCCGTTCAGTTGGCGCGCTCGCTGGGCGTCGGCTTTGAAGCCCCTATGAAGATCGCCGCCTACGTACGGGACGCCGGCGCTCTTGACGAGCGCGTCCCGTTCGACAGCCCAGGCGTACATTTGTTTGAAAAGTGGGACCCCGGCAAGGCTCGCGCTTTCCTGAGCGCGGCGCGGCAATTCGCCGCCGACGCCAATTTCGAAGATTTCCTGAAATCCCAGCAGCCGCTTTACGAAGCCGCAAACGACCGCCTGGAAGCGTTCCTGCAAGACAAGGCCGACCTGGCCTGGTTCATGCGGTTCTTCGGCCTGCCGGGGCCGGCGGCGTTCGTCATCGTCCCCGGCCTCGCGAACGGGGCCCCGAGCTACGCGGCGCGCGTGATCGACGAGAACGGGGCTGAAGAGATCTACGCCATCCCCGGCGTCTCCAAGGTGGACGCCGAAGGCCTTCCCGTCTTCGACTCCGATTGGGGCGTCACCATGACGCATGAGATTGCGCACACGTACGTGAACCCGGCCGTCGATGAGTTCGCGGCGCGGATGGAGAAAGCGGCCGGCCGGATTTATGAGGCGGTGTCCCCGGCCATGGAGCGGCAGTCTTACGGGAACTGGAAGACCATGCTGAACGAATCTCTGGCGCGCGCCGTCACCATTGAATACGTGACGGAACACGATGGGCCGCAAGCCGCGCGGACGCTGATCGGGAAGGAGAACTCGCGCTCCTTCTTCTGGATGTCCGGCCTGGTGGACCTTCTGGGAGCCTATCGGAAAGACCGTGAACGGTACCCCACATTCGAGTCGTTCATGCCGCGCGTCGTCGTTTTCTTCAACCAGGCAGCGGCCGGTATTCATGAACTGACCGACAGTCTACAACCCAAGGTGGTTTCCACGAGCATCGCGGACGGGGCCCGGGACGTCGACCCCGGCGTGACGAAAATCGCGGTCCGTTTCAGCCTGCCGATGAACCGGACTGGGCCCGACAAAAGCGCCAAAGTCAGCGGCGGGCGCTTCGACCAAACCGGCACGGCGCTTACCATCCCGGTCACCCTGGAACCGGAGCGCGACTACGCCATTCCGTTGCGCTGGTCGGGAGGACAGTCTTTCGTCAGCGCGAGCGGCGTCCCGCTGCCGGATACGGTGCTTCGATTCAGGACCGGCGCGGCTCGAGCGCCGAAACAACCATGACGGCAACCGCGGAGGCGGCGACAACCGGAGCGCCAGGCATCGCTTCCGATCCGTGGCGATTGCCGGCGGAACTCTTTGTCCTGCCTCTCGGTCAATCGGAGTACTTGATCTACGCGCCGTTGCGCCGCGCGGCGCTGATAGCGAATGCCCCGCTGGCGCGCTTCCTGCGCGAGCTGCAAGCCGGCGAGATGGATCTCGACCGAGCGCCCGAAATAGCCGGCGTGCTGCGAAACTGCGGGATTCTCGCCGTTGATGCAGAGCGCGCGCCCGTCGCTTCGCCTGCTGGCCCGCCCAGGCCAACCGCCGTTACGCTGCTTCTGACCAGCGCATGCAATCTGCGCTGCCGGTACTGCTATGCGGCTGCCGGCGAAGCGTCGCCGGCGTTCATGCGGCCTGAAACGGCCCGGCGCGCCATCGATTTCGTCGCGGCGAATGCGGCTGCCTCGGGGGCTCCATGGTTCGAGGTCGGCTATCACGCGGCCGGCGAGCCGACGTTGCATTGGAAGCTGCTGGTGGAATCGCATCTCTACGCCCGCGGCGTGGCCCGGAGTCGCGGTCTGCGGCTGCGCAGTTCGCTCACCACCAATGGAGTGCTCACGGCGGACAAGCGGGCGTGGATCGTTTCACACCTTGACAGCGCCAACGTCTCGTTCGACGGCTTGCCGGAAGTTCAGGACGCTAACCGGCCTTTTCCGTCTGGGCGCGGTTCGAGCGATATCGTCCTCGCCACGCTGCGAGCTTTCGACCGCGCCGGTTTTCGCTATTCCATCCGCATGACCGTGGCCGCCGAAACCGTCCCTCGCCTGGCGCAATCCGTGGCCTTCCTTTGCCGCCGCTTCCGGCCGCGGGCCATTCAGGTGGAACCGCTTTACCGGATGGGGCGAGGGCGCGACGCGGCGGATGCGGAGACCGCGGCTTTCATCGAGGCATACCGGGCCGCGCGCCGCACATCCCCAAAAGCGGCCAGGTTGGTGCGCTTCTCCGGCGCCCGCCTCGGAACGCTGACTACCCGCTTCTGCGGCGTGGCGAATGACAATTTCTGCGTTTCGCCTGGAGGCAATATCAGCGCTTGCCATGAGGTAGCCGACGAGCGGCAGCCGTGGGCGGAGCGGTTCTTCTATGGGCGGCCCTCGGCCGGAGCGTCGGGCTTCGATTTCGACGAGCGGGCGTACTCCGCGCTGCGCGCGCACACCGTGGACCGCCTGGAGTACTGCGGCGGATGCTTCGCGAAATGGAGTTGCGCGGGCGACTGTTATCACAAGGCCCTTCATTGGGATTCCACGGAGTTCGCGGGCGCCGGTCGATGCGAGATCAGCCGCGCGCTGACCAAGGACCAGATTCTGGAGAAGATCGCCGCTTCCGGCGGAGCGTACTGGAAGGGCCGGCCTGCACTGCCTGGAAAAGAGGTAACTAACGATGGACCAACCGAGCCGCGACCGTCCGAGCCGCGACCGTGAGGGAGCGGTTATGCCTTCCAAAAAGCGATTTGAAGACCGGCTTATCGGTTTCCCCCTGCCTCCCAGCCAGGCCGGAGAGATTCCCGGCGTCTCCGCCGTGGAGCGCGGCGCGGGTGACTGGCGGCTGACTCGCCGAAGCCTGATGGGTCTGATAGCCGCGGGGGCCTTCGCGCGACTTCCCAGGGCCGCCTACGCGCAAACCTGTTCGACCGGCGCCTTTGCTCACCGGGCCCTCCTGGAGAGCCTGAGTTTCTTCCCTGACGGCAATACCCTGGTAAGCGCCGGGCGGGACAGCTTCGTGAAGTTCTGGACCATTCCGGGCGCCGCTCTTTTTCGCGCCATCGCCACCGAAGCCATTCCCTTGCAGGTGGCCGTGAGTCCCAACGGAAATCAGATCGCCGTGGCGATGGACGGAGGCCGTCTCGAACTCTGGTCGGCCGACGGCGCAACGCGACGCGCGCTGGTGGGACACACGGAGGCGGTCAACGGAGTTGCATTCACGCCCGACGGCAGCCAATTGGTCTCAGTCAGTTTGGATCGAACCACTAAGGTGTGGTCGGTTTCGGGCGCCACGCTACTGACCAGCTTCGCCGATTCGACCGACGTGATGACTCAGGCGGCCGTTTGGTGGTCCTCCGAGCGCGGCGCTCCGACGCCCCGTTTACGTGTCCCCGACAGGCCGCCGGAGCGGCAGCAGCGTTTTCTGATAACCTCGGGCGCACAGTTGCATCTGCGCCTGCTCACGAGTGGAACGATCCAGAAAACCGTGGCGGGCAAAGCGTTCGCCCTCAGTCCGGACGGCAATTTCCTTGCCGCGCACGATGGAGTGCGATTGTACATCTACGCTTTTCCAAGCCTTACCCCGCTCGTCTCCGTGGTGGAGAACCTCAGCGCGACATCGCTCGCCTTCAGCGCCGATGGAAAACTCCTGGCCATCGCCTATACGGACGCGCCGGCGCGGCTTTATTCCGCGCCCGATCTGACCCTGGCGCGCACAATGGAAGCCAACGAAGGTCCGTGCTTATCGACGGTCATGGATGCCCAAAACACTTACTTCGCAGTTGCTTCGGGAAAGAGCATACGCCTGTACCAATTGCCGGCGGGCAGCCGCGCCCTGGTCTGTTTCATGGACATCGCCGCGTCTTCGCCGGCATCGACTGGAATTCAGTACGCCTGGGGCGGGGTCGCCTACACGGTCGGTTGCGGGAGCGGGATTCCGTATGGCAGCGAGTGCTCGTGCGACTGCGTGCCGGGCGACTGCCCTTGCGTTTCCGACACGGGCTGCTCGTGCGACTCGGACACGGGATGCGCCTGCGATTCCGACGCCGGCTGTTCCTGCGTCGCGGACACCGGCTGCGCTTGTGTCGATGATATCGGGTGCTCCTGCGACTCGGACTATGGCTGCGGGTGCGTGGACGACGCCGGCTGTTCCTGCGATTCGGATACCGGCTGCGGGTGCGTGGACGACGCCGGCTGTGGCTGCGATTCGGATACCGGCTGCGGGTGTGTGGACGATTGATGGCGCCAATCTGGCTTCGCCGAATTCAGACCTCAAGCCTTGGACCTATTTCGCATATCTCACACTCCACCCTCCGATGTGGGACAGGCGCTTCCGCCTGTCAACCCGAGCGAAGCTCGGGAGCCGGTTGGCAGGCGGAAGCGCCTGCCCCACAATTACTCGCGTCTGCCGTGTCGAGACTCCGAACTCCTGATCTCACCAAGCGACTTTGGGCGGTCGAGGAAAATGGGTTGACCCATAATCGGCGCGTGGCGGAGGCGGGCAAGCTAGTCATGCCCCACCAAGCGGGCTGATCTCCTCCATCGTGGGGCATGCTTTAGCTTGCCCGCCTCCACTGGGGCTCAACTCCGGTTCCACGATATCAGGAGAACACCTGTGAGAAGGTCCGGCTATTTCGGCTCCGGTCCGCACGATAACACCGACGCGCGCCGAGAACCGGCCCGTACTCCACGCGGCGCTCCGAGTGGCTCTTCACGCTGTACCAGAAGTTCTTTGAGGAGAACCGCTACAAGCACACGCGCCGCATATTGGATGCCATCGACTCATACCCCGGAATGATCCTTTCCTCAGGTTCGAGCGAATGGGTGACTGGCGAGGTGTATCGGCTTCACAGTCCTGAGAGAACCCTGGCAATTCTGGACGAGTATGAGGGCTGCGGACCCCATGACGATCCTCCTCATGAGTTTGAGAGGGTTTTGGCGGAGGTTGTTCTTGACGGCGGCGGACGGGTGCGGTGTTGGATGTATTTGTACCGCGGACAGCCCGTGGAGCAGCGTAGGATCCACTCGGGGGATTACTTCGCAAGCCGCTGAGAACTTGCTCCGCCGGCCGCCTTGGTCTGTGATACCTTCGGATCATGCGTTGCTCCTTTGCCGGGGAAGCATTGCTGATCGCGTTGGCTCTCGCGATCCCCCTTCGCGCCGCCGATCCGGATCGGGATTTCTCCGGGAAATGGATCCTCGACCCAGCCGCCAGCAGCACTCGCGCGCTGGGACAAACGGAGACGTCTCTGACGATTTCGCAAGGCGACGTTGGCATCCTGTGCTCGACGGGAGAGTCCCAATGGTCGTACGCCCTCGACGGCAGCGAGACGCGGAAGCGCATCGGCGAGGAATCCAGGAACTCGATCGCCAAGTGGGAGGGATCGGCGCTGTTGATCAGTACCCTGGTTTCGGGCCCGCCGGACTATACCGTGATGGACCGCTGGCAGCTCTCGCGCAGCCGCGACACTCTGACCATCTCCCGGCAGGTGGTTCGCGACACCGTGCAGGTGGAAGGCACGCTGGTGTTCCGGCGGGAAGGCGCCCTCAATATGGCGGCCGCTCGTTCCGTGGAACCGCGCGCCGAAGCGGCCGCCGACGTGCCAAGCCCAGCCCTGGCGAAGCGAACGGCGCCGGGCCTGCCGCCCGATGTCACGGTTCCCACGGGGACGCGCGTCCTGCTGGAGCTCGTCGGCGAGTTGAGTACCAAGAGCGCCAGGGAGGGTGATCGCGTCTATCTGCGCACTGCCGTTCCGGTGGCCGTGGACGGGCGCGTGGTGATCCCGCGCGGCAGCGACGTCCAAGGGAGCATCACCCGCGCCAAACCGGCGGGCCGCGTCTCCGGCAAAGGCGAGTTGTACATCCGCTTCGACTCGCTGATCATGCCCAACGGCGTGTCGCGCGATTTTCACGCCCGGCCGCCGGGAAGCGAGGGCCAGGTTCCGGGAAACGGCAAGTCCGCCGATGGCCGCACGGTGATGATGGGGACCGGCATGGGCGCCTCGATCGGCGCCATCACCAGGGGATTGCCGGGGGCCGCTGTCGGCGGCGGGATAGGGGCCCTGGCCGGCGTTCTTCTTTCCCGCAATCAAGACGTTGTTTTGCGCCCCGGCACGCACGTCGAGATGGTCTTGGATCGCGATCTGGTCTTTCATCCCGAAGAGATTCCGGGGAACCTGGGTCGTTTCTGAGGAGCCCGGCTCGGCCCGTTTTGGGCAAGCCGCCCAAAACGGGGCCGCAAGCGATTGAAATACAAGGAGTTATTTTTTGGAGTTTGGAATTTTTGGCAAAATGCCCAAAATCCCCCTTCGATGGCGTGACGAACGCCGGAGTGCGCGACACGGAAACGATACCCTCGGGTGAAGCTTCGGAGGAGCCAAAGAAAGTAGCCCACGGCGTAACTGGGCACGTACTGAGGTCCTGGAACTCGACGGCGTTTTCTCCTGAATAGAATATGTAGAGAGGAGATCTGTCCATGATAAGAACTTTTCTAGGTTTTCTAGTGGTGGCGGCCTTCGGCTGCGCTTGCGCCTTCGGGCAACTAATGGGAACGGTCACCGTAACGCAGGGAACGGTCACCGTAACGCAGGATTCTGCTTTTCCTCCCGTCGGCTTGGCCCCCGGCCAGACCGCGGCCGTGAGTCTGGTCAACATTGCGCCAGCGTCGACGACGTCGGGCGCCACCGCGCCTTCCTGCACGGGCACGGTTACATTCACCAACGCTTCAGGCTCGACAATCGGTACGCCGACTTCATTCACCACGACCGGTAGCGCGATTCAAACCGTAAGCCTGCCGTTCGCCAACTCGGGCCTTTCTACTCGCGGCGAGATTCTCGCCAGCGTGCAGCAGACGATCACGAGGCCGTCGGCTGCGCCGTGCTCGCTCGTGTTTTCGCTCGAGATTTTCACCAACTCCAGCGGCGCGACGCAAGTTTTCCTGGGCAACGCATCCGCCGCGGCGCCCCCGGTGATGGTGATCAGTCCCGAGCCGGTTCACTAAACGGCTTTCATCCGCCCCGAATACGAGTTCGCCCGCGCTGGCGGGAGCCTTGCGCCACGTTGACTTTTGTCTCGCCTTTCGGTACAAATCGGACCAGGGAGGTCGCCCCATGGACGATTTCCGGATAGATTCCACCTCGCCGTACGATGTGCGCCACGGCGAGCAGCAACTGGCCGATCCGAATCGCAGGAAAGCCAGACGCCCCAGGAACGAGTTTCCCGAGGATGAGGTTCTCCTGGATCAATCCGCCGCGAGCGATTCGGAAACGGAAGACAACCCCGGCGTGCAGGACTACTACACGCCATCGGCTCGAACCGAAGAACCTGAGTAGCCGGGTGGCCGGGTAACCACGGGACGCCCGATTGCGTCTCACTGGGTTGCCGCTACCGGGCGGTGTTCGCTCCTTTGCTATGGACCAGGGATTTCTCGCATGGCTTGACGCCCAGCAGGGCCGGCAGTACGAATTGCACGAGCGTTATATCAACCCCGCGTTCGTGAAGACGATCCGGACCATCGGTTTCGACAAGAACTACGTTCTTGGACGAGGCGCATGGCTCTTCGATGCCGAGGGCCGCCGTTATCTGGATCTTCTGACGGGCTGGGGAGTCTTCGCGCTGGGGCGAAACCACCCCAAGGTGCGATCGATTCTCGAACAGGCGCTGTCGCGCGATATGCCGAACCTGGTTCGGATGGATTGCTCCCTGCTCGCCGGTCTGGTGGCGGAAAAGCTGACCCATCACGCTGGCGCGGATTCCGGCCGGGACCTGACGCGCGTCTTTTTCTGCAACTCCGGAACGGAAAGCGTCGAAGCGGCCATCAAATTCGCCCGCTGCCATACCCGGAAGCCGCGGATTCTTTTCTGCGACCACGCGTTTCACGGGCTCACGGTCGGCTCGCTATCGCTCAACGGCTCCGACTTCTTCCGCGAACGGTTCGGTAACCTGATGCCGGATACCGAGAAGGTTCCGTTCAATGACTTGGCGGCGCTCGAGAAGGCGCTCCACGGAAAAGACACGGCGGCTTTTGTAGTGGAACCGGTTCAGGGGAAGACCTGCGCGGTAGTGGCCGACGGCTATCTGGCGGAAGCCGGCCGGCTTTGCCGCAAGGCCGGCGCTTTGCTGGTGGCCGACGAGGTGCAGTGTGGCTTGGGGCGCACCGGCGAATGGTTTGCGTACCAGCACTGGCCTGAAGTGGAACCGGATATCGTCTGCGTGGCCAAGGCGCTCTCCGGCGGCTATGTGCCCGTGGGCGCCGTGATTGCCGCGCCGCGCATCATGGACTCCGTGTTCGACAGTATGGAGCATTGCGTGATCCATTCGAACACGTTCGGCCAGAACGATCTGGCGATGGCGGCGGCGCTGGCCACCCTGCAGGTGATGGAAGAGGAGCAGGTGGCCGCCAACGCGGCCCGGCTGGGAGCCAGGACAATTGCGCGCCTGACCGAGATCGGGAAGACATGCCCCTTCGTCTTCGAAGTGAGAGGCAAAGGGCTGATGTTCGGGATCGACTTCCGGCGCCCCGAAGGCTCGGTGAAACTGAGGGCCGCCTGGGATGCGCTCCATCTCCTCAACGAGGGAGTCTTCAGCCAGACCGTCATTATGCCGCTGCTGCACGAGCACCGCATTCTCGCCCAGGTGGCCGGCTATCACACGGAGCTGATCAAGTTCCTGCCTCCCCTCAATATCGCGGAGGAAGATCTCGATTGCTTTCTGTCCGCCATGCGGAAAGTGCTGGAAGGTCTTCAGGACGTTCGTGGCAGCGCCTGGAGCACGGTGCGGACGCTGGCGAAGGGCGCCGCCGCCCAATTGGTGCGCTGACGGCGCACGGGTCCACGCCGCCCGCCGGAAGCGGGATCCCCGCTCCCAGGCCGGCCCGCTCTACCGAATGTTCACCAGTTCCGGCAGTTCGGGGCGCTTCTGCGCTTCCGGCGCCTCCACGAAGTCCGGCGTGGTATACCGCGGCCGATTCCCGTTGGAGAAATCCAGATAGAGCTTCCTCCGTAGGAACCGCTCCGGGAAATGGCCCAGGCGGAACAGGGGGTATTTCATGGGCGGACCGTAGAGTTTACGGCCGATGGAGTAGTAATACAGCGGAATGCCAAGGTTATATTTCCACTGGATGCTCTTCTCGCGGCGGAAAAAGTCGAGGTTGTATCGCCAGCACGTGAAAAAGAACTCCCACTGCAGGTCCGTCATACGAGCGATCCTGGCGGCGTCTTGGGATGCCAGGCGGGTATCCTCAAGCGGCACGAACAGGGTGGGGATGACGCACCATTTCGCGTCCTTGAGCGAGTAAAGCAAGTCCAGCGACTCGCGCATGTCCGCGTCGGTCTCGCCCGGCAAACCGATGATGAAGGTGCACATCGGAAACCAGTTGGCGCGGTTCATGATCTCCATGCCCTTCAGCACCACGTCGGGCCACTGCTCCGGGCGGTAGGGATAGCTCTTGCCCTTCATGAATTGCTTGAAGAGACGGACCGAGCCGGTCTCCAGACCCACGAACATCATGGCGTAACGGTGCTCGGGATGGGTCGATTCCGGATGCGTGTGTACGCTCATGTCGACCGCCAGATGAAGCTGGTCCACGAGCGCCGGCTGCACCACCACCGGCGCCATGGTGCCGTGAGTCAGCATGATGTAGCGCACTCCGGGAACATCGGTCACCGATTGCAGAAGCCGTTGCAGCGCCGGGGCATTGGTGGCGAATTTCCGGCCCTGCTCATAGAGGAACAGGTCCTCGGTGGTGAGGGTGATGGAATCGGCCCCTTGGGCCACTTGCCGCCGGACATTGTCGAGGATGTGGTCGAGCGGTATGCTCTTGCCGTCGCGCAACGCCACCGAGCAGAACTGGCAGCCCCGGCCGCAGCCGCGGGTTATCTCGACCACGCCGAAAGTGGAGCGGTTCAATCCATACGGGATGCTTTCGAGTTTCGGGCTCTCGCACTCCACCCTGCGCGGGATGGCCTCGCCACGCACCACGGCGTCGAACAATCCAACCACCACCTCCTCGGCTTCACCGTGGACGAGGCAATCGATCCCCCACTCGTCCTGGAGGTTCTTGTGCTCGATCTGCCAGGCGCCCGGCCCGCCGATAATGAGCTTGAGGCCGGGCCGCCGCCGCTGGATCGCCGGATGATGAATCAGGCGCCGGAACTCACAGGCATTGATTGGCTCGCACGTCCGCCCGTAAAGGCCGGAGTACACGTTGGTGGCGAAGGAGATCCCCAGAGGATTGTGGGCATGGACGCCGACCACGCGCGTTTCCTCCCCCACGAACTTCTCGAGCTCTTGGGGATAGCAGACGGCGATATCGTCTGGCGAAAAATGGCGGCTGAGCAGAGCCTCCACCACGCGCAGGCCGTTGGGGACATACTTGGCCGACCCGTCCGGGTTTCTCTCGACCTGGGTGGACCAGTCCACGCCCATCCACTTGGCGTATTGCTGGGGAAGAGTGGCCAGCAACATCTGCCGCCAGGTACTGCGCTGATACTCAGTCGATTCAGAGGTGCTCGCGGTCAAAACAATTAGTTTTCCGTTTGGCATAAATCAAACTTCGGCCTCAGGCAGCCGTAAATGAGGTATACGAACTTGCGGCGATTCCGGTTACAGCGGCGCGCCAAAATCGTTCATTTTTGGGAGGATGCCGGTGCGGCCCGGCGCGAAACGCCTCCACGGCGTGGAGTGGCGCACACTTGCGCATCCCAGGTTGGCTTCCAAATGTGCAGCCGGGCACGATTTCGCCGTCCAGGGCGAGGAAATCGCCTCGCAAACTCGGCCTGGGGCGATTGGGTGTATACTGATCGGACTCGGGAACAAAAATCCGGCTGAGCCTCGCCTCGCGGAACACCAGCCGAGACCAAAGGGATCGTATATGCGCTCAGGAAAAATCGGGACCGCCGCTCGTCTCGCCGCCGTCATGCTGTTGGCCGCGTCCGCCGCGTTGGCGCAAATGGGCCGGACCTGGCCGTCCGAGAAGAAGATCGTGCCGGACCCGGTCACCGGTCTTCCGCTCACATTTCTGACCAGCACCGATGGCGGCTACAGCCAATCCAAGATCTATCAGACGCATCGGCAGTGGACCGCCGATGGCAAGTGGCTCATCTTCCGGGGTGTGCGGGAGACAGGCCCGCAGGCGTTGGCGGTGAACGAGGAGACGGGTCAAATCGTGCAGGTGACCGAGACGGGCTTCCAGGGAATGCTGTGCGCCGGGAACAAAACGATGAAGCTGTACGTCCTGGACGGCGGCGGCGGGAGAGGCCCGGGCCCAACCACCCCGCCCGGCGCCGCCGAAGGCGCGGGCCGCGGACCGGGACGGGCCGCGGGCGGACCGGCGGCCGCGCCGGCGCCGCCTCGAGGCCCCAGCGGACCGCGGCGGATTCTGGAAATCGACCTCGCCAAGCTCTTCGCCGACGTGGCCGCCGGAACGGTGAAACCCGCGGCCAATTACCAACGCGTCTGCGGAACCATCCCGCCCACCCTTCAGGTGGATGGCAACATGGGCCTGGATGCCAACGACGACTTCATGTACTTCCGGGTTGACGGGCCGGAAACCACCCAACTGTCTCCCGGGCAGACGCTCCTGCCGGGATTCGGTCCGCGCGCCCGCCAGGCCACCAGCGGCCTGCGGAGCATGAACCTCAAGACCGGGGAGATAAAGTTCATCGCCAATGTCGGCTTCCAGATCGGGCACGTGCAATCCAATCCCTGGATGCCCGGCGAGATCGTCTTCTGCTGGGAGACCACCGGCAAGGCGCCGCAGCGGACGTGGATCGTCGAGTCCGACGGGACCGGCTTGCGGCCGCTCTATCCGGAGGCGCCCTACGAATGGATCACCCACGAGGCCGTTATCAACAAGGATGAAGCGGTAATCGCCATCCTCGGCCACCGCTCGATCGCCAGCGCCACGCCCCAATCCGATTGGGGCATCGCGGGAACCTTTGAACATCCCACCGGCGTGGCCATCGTCAATTTGCGGACCCGCGAGATGCGGATTGTGGGGCAGATTCCCGCGTGGTCGCCGGGCCGCTCGGACTGGCATGTCGCCGGATCGGTCGACGGCCGCTGGGCCGCCTCCGACGATTTTCAGTTCGAGGTCTGGCTCTATGATCGGCACAGCGGCGAGATGAACCTGCTGGCCGGTCCCCAAAAACAGGGCGCCGATCACATCCACCCCACCTTCAACGCGGACGGCACAAAGATCGAGATTCAGTCCGCCCTGATCTCCAAGGACAACCGGTCTCTGAACATCTGCGTCGTTCCGATACCCAAGACCTGGCTGCATCGGACGTACAGCGTCAAGGCGCCCGAATGACGCCCAGGCCATGCGGGTTTCGGAGCCGTCAAGCGCGCGCGCGACAAAAACCTTAGAAAGTCATGCGCGGGTCGCCGATACAAAATACTGGAGAGCTGTAACGAGCGGTGAGGATTACAGATAGTGATCGGGCTTCCGAGCCGGCTTCGGCCCCGCCTGCTTCGGAGGTGAAACAGGTTCGCCGGACCGCGGGGCAGCCGGAAGTCCTCAAACCGGACGAAGCGGCCGTCTCCTCTTTCGCGGCCAGGCTCACGGACCGCCAGACAGCCCTTGATGTCGAGGAAGGGGCCAAGGTGGAACGGCTGAGAAGCGCCTACCAGACGGGGGCCTATACCGTGGATTCAGCCAACCTCAGCCGCGCCATTGTGAATGGCTGCCTCGGCTTTGGACCGGCCTTATCATAGGTGAAACACTCATGGAACGAATTCTGAGATATGCGCCACGCCTGGCGATGTTCGTGGCGGGAGCCGCTGCCGCCGCGCTAATCGGACCCCGCCGCGAACGGGGAGGGATGGATGCGCCGGTCAAGGAGTTGAAGCGTTCGCTCGCCGAGCTGGAAGGCCGCCTGGTATCCCAGGAAACCGCCAGCGCCGCCCGCTTCACCCAGATTGAAGCGCGCTTGGACGAGCACGCCGCCAAACTCGCCGAGGCGCCTTCCACCGCGCAAATCGTGGCGGCCATGGAGCAGTTTCTTTCCAAGACCATGGGTTCCCTGGACGATCGGCTTACCGCCCAGGCCCAGTCCATAGATGTTCTGAAGACCACCGTCTCGCAAACCGACAGCCTTCTCGAGCGCGTGCTGGAATCGCTGGACTCTCTGCAGGCCTATACGGACCCCGCGGAGTTATCGCAGGATACGCTGCTCGAGCGGTCCGCGGCATAGAGGACCGCCTGCCCGCGCGCCGTGCGCCGCAACCAACGAGCGGCGGATAACGTCAAGAGATGAGATGAAACTGGCGCTTGCGGCCCTGCTGGTCCCGGTTGTGTTTTTTGCGCAGACCGGACCCACGGAGGCGCGCGGAGCGTTCGACCAGGCGGAGCGGGCGGCGCAGCAGAAAAGGACCGCCGAGGCCATTCAGGGCTATGAGCGAGCTGTTTCTCTGGACCCTCGGTTCGCCGAAGCCTGGTACAGGCTGGGTGAACTTCAGCTAGACTCCCACGATCTGGAAGCCGCGCGTAAATCCTTGGAGGCGGCCATAAAGGCCGACCCGGATTACGCGGCGCCGTATTCCCTCTTGGCCACCTTGGAGCACGATACAGGCGATTGGAAGGGTCTGCTCGCGAGCACGGAACGGCTGATTGAAATCGATCCCGGCAGGAATCGTCTGAATTACCTGTACAACGCCGTCGCCAACTTCAATCTCCACCATCCGGAAGCGGCGGAACGCAGTGTCCGGGAAGCCATCCGGCTGGATAGCGAGCACCGGTATCCGGAGTCCTGGAGGTTGCTTGGAGAGATGCTGTTGCGGCGCCAGGATTACGCCGGCGCGGCCGAGCAGTTCCGCGAGTTTCTCCGCTTCGCCAAACCCGGCCCCGAGATGGATGCGGTTCTCGCCCGGCTGTCGGAGGTGGAGAAACGTCCCGACGCCCTCGCGCCGGCCGGCGCGACTTTTCGCGCCGACACGGATCTCGCGTTGGTTCGATTCCAGTTCGTTCCGCGGAACAACCAGCCCGCGACCGACCTCCGCCCGGACGACATCCAAATCAAGGAGGATGGCGTTCCGCAAAAGATCGCCGTCTTTGAAGGCGGCCGCTTTTACCCGCGCCGGGTTCCGCTCGAGATCACGCTCCTGTTCGACTGCAGCGGCAGCGTGCAGTCGGCCGGCGCGCTCGAACCGCACGTCTTCGAAACCACCCTGCTGAACGAGTATGAGCACGTGACCATCGCGGTCTACGCCTTTAGCGACAGTTTGGTGCGCATCGCCACCCCCACGCGTTATGGGCCGGCCCTGGAGCGCGCCATGAATACGGTTTCGAGGGTCGAAGCGGGTAATACGCCGCTGTTTGCGTTCATCGCCGAAACGGCGCGTCAGGCGGCGGCCAACGGCGGCGCCGCAGTTCGCATGATGGTGATCTTCTCCGACGGCCAAGCGGACTACGACGACCTGGACCGGTACGAGGACGCCGTCGCCGCCGCGCTGAAGCTGGGTATCGCGCTATATCCCGTTTTGCTGCGGCCGCCCAACGCCAATCTGGCCGAGGCCCAAGGCGCCATGCCCCCTTACGTTTGGGAGTCGATGGACAAGTACCAGAATCTGGCCAAGCGCACCGGCGGCGTGAGCTTCACCGCGCCCGCCACCAGGGACCTGCTGCCCGCGATCCTCAGCGCCATCGCGCAGCACATCCGGTACGACTATGTGGCGGGGTTTTATCCCTCCGCTCCCGGCGCCACCAGGAAACGGCATTCCGTGGAAGTGTCCTTGCGGGCCGGAAACAAAGGTCAAATTACCGGCGGAAAACGCCTGCTGGAGCACTGAGGCGTTGGCCCGAACCCTACCGGTACTTCCGCAGCACGGCCAGCAGCCTTCCCTGAATCTGCACGTCCTTGGCCGCCACCAGAATCGGCCGCAGCGCGGAGTTGGCCGGCTGCAGCCGCACCATGTCTCCGGATTCCCGGTAGAACCTCTTCAGGGTGGTCTCGGCCCCCGCCACCAGTGCCACCACAATGTCGCCGTCGCGCACCTCCGCCGAGCGCTCCAGCAGAATCACGTCGCCGTCGCAGATGTGATCGTCGATCATCGATTCGCCGCGCACTTCGAGAGCATAGGCGTCGCCGTGTCCCGCGAAGTCCGCGAAATTGAGCGTCTCGCGCTGTTCCATCGCCTCCACCGGCGCGCCCGCGGCGATGCGCCCCAGCAGGGGGATCTCCATCGGCGAGGGCTTAAAACGGCGCTGCTCCTGCAAATACTTCGGCGCCAGCTCGAGCGAGCGGCTCTGGTTGAACCCGCGCTTCAGATAGCTCTTCTTCTCGAGCAGCGTGATGTGTTTGTGAACCGTGGCCAGCGAGGCCAGGCTCAACCCGCGCGCGATCTCCTCATAGCTCGGGCAATACCCGTGTTCCTCCACGAAGCCGGCTATGAATTCGAGGACCTGCTTCTGCCGTTTGGTGAGTGCCATGAAGGCTCCTACCCTATTCTGGGCGAACAAAAAGGGAAAATCAAGGGGAAACCGCGATTGTACACCTGACAAAATGTAGAGAAATACGACATTATGGGTGGTAGTGACAGGCTGGCGAGGACGGTGCTTCTAATGTAAAATGCAACCCAGGTTCGGGTTCAGCGTCTATTTCTCAGGGGTTAAGAGTACCGGTATGCTTGTGGTGGGGAGGGATGTGCTGTAAAATGGCCCACGTGGCTACGATAGAGTTTACGATCAACATGAACTGCCAGATCCATCGAGACGAGGATGCTGGCGTGTTTGTTAGCCATTGCCCCACGCTGAATGTCTATTCACAAGGGGAATCCGAAGAAGAGGCGCTGGAGGCCATCAAGGAAGCGGTCACGCTTCATGTGACCACGGCCTTCGACTTCAACCGTCTCGATAAGGTTCTTCGTAAGGCAGGCTTCGAGAGGTTCACGCTCGATCAGGCCGTGGACGCCGCCGCGTCGCCCGCAGAATTCGTAAAGGTAGCAATGCGAAAGGACACCAAGGAGTTCCCGATCTCCCTACCTTTCTGCCTGAGGGCTGATCAGCGGCAATATGCCTGCGTTAGCTAAATGTAGTCCCGAAACGCTGAAGAGCATTCTCCTAGAGGCAGGCTGGAAGCTTTACAACGACGGTACCCTAAATTGGTCCTTGGTCCGCGGAATCGGCGGTGATTCTTTGGAAATTCCCAAGAAAGGCAAGCTCGTTTCGTTCGAGGTTCTTTACCATTGCTTGGAAGTTGCCCAACTTGCCCCAGGGGACTATTTTGATTTAATAAACCGCGTCGAGGCCAAATCGAAGCCGTCTAGTTGAATGGCCTACCGCTTCTTTACGGCCGACTTCGCCTTAGGCCGCTTCGGGCTTACCCCGGCCATCGGCATCGGCGGAGCCTTCAAAAAGCGCGGCCAGGACGGCATCGAACCGGGCTTTGGGGACTTTCGGGGTGTGCACACCACAATTGTACGCCCAGATCAGGCCCCCTGAAAAAGGATATGAGAAAATAGGGAGTACGAAGGTACTAACCGTCTGGAGGGGCATCCTTTGGGGGAAGATTCGTGTATAGTTGACTGGGAAGGGTGCCGATATGCCACGTATGGAACCAAATGGCCTAGCGCTGGAATACCAGCGATACTACGGGACTGCCTGCCGGGATCTCGACATTTCTGATCTCGTCAACAATCCCACAGCTAACGGCGTATGTAGCATCCTTGGTCTGGGCCTCCAAAAAAAGTTTCCCGGCCTCGGCCTCGGTGATTCGGGTTCTCTCGGCGATGACCGCCCCGATCCGTTTTTGATCGCTACGAATGCCATCGAGTCTTTCAAGTAGAAACTTCTCTTCCAGCCTGACCCCCTGCTGCCAATCAAAACCGACTCCGTGAAACATAAAAGTCGAATACGGACACGCATAGCGTTTGGTACCAGCCAGGAATACGGCATTTCCAATTGAGTCAACATTTCCAACATTATGGGTGATAAGTTCAACTGGAAACGCGCGAAGCACGTTGTAGAGGTTCATTCCATGCATCACGGAGCCACCGGGAGTGGAAAGCATCAGATATATGGATCTCACCTTTTGATTCACGAAATTGGAGACCGCCGCGATTAGGCTCTCTGTAGTGTGGGGCACTATTTCTGCCGAAAAGGAAATGTAGACCGTATCTGGCGGCTGCACTGGAGACTGTGGCAAGAGTGGTAGCGGCATATTGGACCCTATTCTACCTTATGTTTTGGTTTGGCCTTATAATCATAAAGCCGGAGGGCGGGGGGATCGGACCCCATGCCCGGCGGAGCATTGCGGTTTAAAAGGACCGCTCCTAGCGCCAGCTAGACGCCCTCCTCAGTTGACTAGGGCATTTTCGCTTACCGGCCCTACGTCAAAACTCCCATCGGCGTTTTTGTTGATACCCCGCAGATGAGAGAGCTTGGCAAGGATGAGCGCCACGGTCTGCGGACGCATATTGAGCGCGCTGGCGACCTCGGCGGTTGTAATACGCTTTCCTTCCTTCTCAGAAACGTATTTCGCAATCACTGCCTGCGGTCCTTGCGATTCGTTAACCACGAGAACGGGCTTGGCGTTGGCAATCTTCTCCGCGGATGATCTTTTAGCCTTCGCTCTTGCCTTCTTCTTCGCTTTGCGCACAGGTTTTTGGTTCTGCGCTAAACGCGCCCGGAGCGACTCGTTGTAGTGTTCTGCCAATCCCCAGCCATCCTTGAAGCGCAGAACTTCGCCGGCCACCCGCAAACGATTTAGTGCGGTTGTAATAATGCTAGAAAAACTCTCTGCGGTCGATTCGAGACCACCTTGCCGTAGCGCATGAGTGATTTCGGTATTGGTCTGTTTCCTCTTTACGGCCGCGAGGTACAACTTGATCGCTGCTGGCACGCTCTTATTTGAGAACGCCCCGACTGGCAATTCTATAGATCCCCCGATCGTTGATTGGGAGACTCCCGGCGCGGCTTCTGGGGGTAATTCACTTGGCTGTCCAAGGGCACCTGAGGCAAGGGCGGCCTCCAACCCGGCAATTGACACATCTAACGCGGACCGCTTAGCCTTCATGTCATTCAGTATTGACGAATAATCGATAGCCATCGCGCATTTTCTCCTTCCAAAATCCCAAGAATCGTGCTATAAAAACAGAGGAGGCAGGTTTTGTATGGGGGCGGATTTCTCCGCCCCCCGCCCATTTACCGGGCGGCGATCACCTCGTCATACCAACACCTTCTCTCTTGCGGTGGGCCCGGTTCGGTCGGGAAAATCGAGACCGGGTTCACCCACTTATAGATATCTAAGCACACTCCCCACTACGATGCAAGCGGAAAATGTTTCAACGCATATCATCCCTGTAATGTTCTGATACCTGGGGGCCAACGGGAACGTAATGCCCTAGAACGGCTCCCAGTCCGGTTTCCCTTCCGGCCCCTTGTCGGTCTCACTTTTCGTCGATTCGATGGGTTGGGCGTATGGCAGCGCAGACCCTATCACCAGCGCGGCCATGACGAGCGCGAATATGTCTTGGGCCTCGCGGTTGTTCCAGCGGAATTGGAACTCACTGAGGCTGTCGAATCCTATTTCCTCGATTTTCTCCGCGTCTCAGCGTCTCCGCGTCAAAAAGCGGCTGATTAAAGGAAACTCTCTTAAGCGCCGATATAAGTTCCGACGGGGTATCCGTCTATGATTTCCATTAAAGAATCCCTTGCGGAACTGGAGCGCTACGACGCCCTGCGCCGGCTCACGCTGGAGTGCTACGTCGCCGGCATTCGAAATACAGCGCACTACGCCATCGATCTGAACGATGCCGCCACCGGAGCGCATCGCGCCCATCTGAACGCGCTGGCGGAGACAGCCGCTTCCGGGGAGGAGAGCGCTCTTCTCGATAGCCGGGCCACCCTGCGCGGGCTTCTGCGCGCCTACCGGGACCATGCCTCCCATTACCTCAACGGGATCCGCGAGGATCTGGCCCGCTCCACGCGCGCCCTGGAAGAGCTCATGGAGACTATGTCGAGGGGCGATGGCGATCACCACGCAGCCTTGCGAAAGTCTCTCGCCCGCCTTCGTGAGATCGCCGCCCTGCCGGAGGCGCGCCCGGTCAGCGCGGCGGTGGTCTCCGCCACCGAAGCCGCCGAGGGCGAGGTGGAGCAGATTCGGCTGCAAGGCCAGTTGCTGGCCGCGCAGTTCCAGGTGGAGATCCGCATGCTCCATTCGCGCATCGACGGCCTGGAGGCGGCGGCTATGGTGGACAGCATGAGCAATCTGCTCAGCCGCTCGGAGATGGAGAAACGCATTGGCGCCTCCGGCGACGCCTGGTTTTCGCTCTTGTTGATGCGCATCGAGGGCCTGCGCCTGGCCGAGCGCCAATGGGGCGAACCGGTAGCCGCGGAATTGGCCGGGGCGTTCGGCAAGCGACTGCGCAGCGGCCTGCCGCCCGACGCCGTCATCGGGCGCTGGGGACACGAGGAATTCATCGCCCAGGTCGCTCTTGGGAGAGCCGAAGGGCTGGCCGCCGCCAGGTGGCTTACGGAAAACCTCTCGGGCCGGTACGCCTGCCTGAAGGATGGCAAGACGGTCCGCCCGGTCTTGCAGGTCAGCACGGCGGTGGTGGACAGGGAGGCGGCGGAATCTCCCGCCCATATGCTGCTTCGGGCGGCGGAGTTCCTCAAATGCTGAGCGGCGCCGGCGCGCCAGGAAACTGGCGCTCGCGGCAAGAACTTGGCCTCGCCTTTTCGAAGCCCTGCTGTTTTCACTGGGCTTTCCGATTGGCACGCCACATGCCCTTCTCGCGGCGACGATGCTCGATGGGGTGACGGGACATCTCGAACGATACATGGATCTGCTCGTCGCGCGGCAGAAGCTGGTGGCTTCCAACGTGGCCAATGCGGATACGCCGGGCTATCAGACGCTCGATGTCGACTTTCAGTCGGAGCTGAGCGACGCGGCCGCGGGCGCCCCGCGCGCCATCGAAGTCCAGGGGCTGCGCGTCAAGAACGACGGCAACAACGTCAGTGTCGACCGGGAGGCGCGCCTGCTGGCGGAGAATGCCCTTCGATTCCAGATCGCCTCCAGCCTCATGCGCACTCAAATCCAGATGGTGCGCTCGGCCATCGAGGAGGGCAAAAGCTGATGAGCCTGTTCTCGGCGCTCTCGGTTAGCGCATCGGGGATGGCCGCGCAACGCGCGCGCGCCGAGCTGTTGGTGGAAAACCTGGCGAATGCGGAAACCACGCGCACGCCGGAAGGCGGGCCCTACCGGCGAAAGGACGTGGTGTTTGAAAGCGTTCCCGCCGAGCCGGGGTTTCAGTCGCTTCTCGAAGAGGCCCAAGGCGGCGGGGTGGCGGTGTCGGACGTGATAACGGACGCGCGCGATCCCGAGCGCCGTTACATGCCCGGGCATCCCGACGCCGACGCCAACGGCTACGTGGCTTTCCCGCGCATGAACCCGGCCGAAGACATGGTGGATCTGATGGGCGCGGCGCGCGGCTACGACGCCAACGTGGCGGCCATCGCCGCGGTCAAGGACATGATTGTGCGCTCGATCGGACTGCTGAGCTGAGGGAGACATGCCCGGACCGATTCTTCCCATTGCGGCCCCTTCCCCGGTCGACGCCATCCGGCCGGCGGGGGCGGCCACCACGGCCGGGACCGCATTCCAGGAGGTTTTCTCTTCGGCCGTGCGGACGGTGGAAGCCTTCGGACAGGACGCCTCCGCTTCCGTGGAGCGCTTTCTCTCGGGGGACGGCGAAGAGCTGCACACGGCCGTCCTGGCGACCGAGCGCGCCGACCTGGCGTTCGAGCTTTTCCTGCAGACCCGCAACAAGGTGGTCAGCGCGTACCAGACGATCATGCAGATGCAGTTGTGAAGACCTCAGGTTTTCGGCGCGATCCGCCGATCTAAGCAGTGGACCCCGATGGCCCGCGGCGCTGTCTGAATGAAGAAACTTCTAGCGAGTTTTACGCTACGGCAACAGATTGCGATCATCGCCGTCGCCATAGCGGCGGGCGCGGCTCTCTACGCGTTTGTCGGGTGGCGGCGGGAGGCCGATTTCCGCCCGCTCTTCACCGGTCTGGCGGCGGAGGACGCCGCCGCCATCGTCCAGAAATTGAAGGAAGGCGGCGTCGAGTACCGGCTGGAGGACGGCGGCGCCGTGGTGCTGGTTCCTTCTTCCCGGTCCGCCGAGCTGCGCATCGGCATGGCCGCGGCGGGGCTGCCCAAATCCGGCCGGATCGGCTTCGAGCTGTTCGATAAGGCCAACCTGGGGGCCACGGAATTCTCCGAACACGTGAACTACAAGCGCGCTCTCGAAGGCGAGTTGGAGCGCTCCGTCATGTCGCTGGCGGAAGTCGAGCAGGCGCGCGTCCATCTCAGTTTCCCCAAGGAATCGGTCTTTTTGGACGATCAGCAGCCCGCCAAGGCGAGCGTTCTGGTGCGCCTGCGGCCCGGCGCGCGCCTGGCCCCGCAGAACGTACTGGCTATCGACCACCTGGTGGCCAGCGCGGTGGAAGGCCTTTCCCCGGAAGCGGTGTCGGTGGTCGATATGAACGGCAACCTTTTGGGCCGTCCCCGGGCCCCCGAATCGCCCGACGGTCCGGGGCCGTCGGAGGCCTCCATGGACTACCGGCGCAGGTTGGAAGGGGACCTTCTCACCAAGATCAATGCCACCTTGGGGCCGCTGCTGGGGGCCGAGAAGTTCCGCGCGGGCGTGTCGGTGGAATGCGATATGACGGGCGGAGAACAGAGCGAGGAGATATTCGACCCCGCGCGCTCGGTGATGGCGAGCTCCCAGCGGTCGGAAGATTCCTCGGGTTCGCTGGCGGCCAACGGCGTACCGGGTACGGCATCCACGCTCCCGCGCCCCACCTCGCGCCCGCGGAGTTCGTCGAATCGCGTATCGCGCGTCACCGAGAACATCACCTACCAGGCCACTCGCACGGTCAAGAAGACCCGCCTGCCGGCGGGCGCCGTGCGCAAAATGTCGCTGGCCGTGCTGGTGGATCAGACCGTCGACTGGGTGAAGGAGGGCGCCGGATACAAGCGCGCTCTGGTTCCACCCGATCCCGAAAAGCTCAAGGTGATTCACGATCTGGTGGCTGGGATCACGGGGTTCAACGCGGAGCGCGGCGACCAGTTGATCGTCGAGACGCTGCCCTTCGAGACCACGCTCTTGACCGAGCCGCCCGACAGCCATCCGGCGGGGCCCCCCAAACCGGCGCCGCCGTCCCTGCCATTCGGATGGAGCCCCCAAATCCTCGCTATCGTTGGCGGCGTGGGGCTGGTTCTGATCGTGGTCCTGGCGGCGTCGGTGCTGCGGCGCAGGGGAGGGCCCGGCGTGCGGGTCAGCTCGCCCGCGGCTCTCGAGGCGGGCGAAAGCGGCGAAACCGGAACGGAAGCGGCCCCCGACGCCTCCCTCGAAGCCGCCTTCGACGCCAGGCTGGCCGAACGGGACGCGCTGCAGAAGAAACTGGACGTCCAGGCGTTGAACGGGCTGAAATTGGCGCCGCCCGTCACCAAGACTTCCGAGCTGCTGGCCAGACACCTTCGCGAAAAAATCAAGCAGGACGCCAGCGTGCCCGCCCAGATTCTGCAATCCTGGATCCGCGGGGATGAGGGCTCGGTAGGGTGAGGCGCCCGCCATGATCGTCAATGCCCTGGACGATACCGCTCCCGTGCTGGCCGGCCTGCGCAAGGCCGCCGTGCTGCTGGTCACGCTCGGAGAACAGGCCAGCGCCGATGTGTTGCAGCAACTGGCCGAGGAGGACGTGCAGAACGTCAGCCGCGAGGTTGCCCGGCTGACGGCCATCTCGACCGAACAGGCCGAAGCGGTGTTGCAGGAATTCCACCACCTGGTGGAGGCCGGCGACTATGTCGCCAGGGGCGGCATCGAATTCGCCCGCAAGCTGCTGCAACGGGCGTTTCCCCCGGATACCGCCCGCCGTATGCTGGACAAGCTGACCAAGGCCCTGGGTTCGGAGGCCGTCTCTTTCGACGCCATTCAAAAGGCCGACCCGCAGCAACTCTCCAAGTTCATCCACAACGAACACCCCCAGACCATCGCCCTGGTGCTCTCCCACCTCAACCCCTCGCAGGCCGCCGCGGTGCTCGCCGCGCTGCCGGGGGAAATACGCGCCGACGTCGCGCAGCGGATGGCCAATCTCGATCAGATCTCACCCGACATTATCCTCAAAATCGCCTTGGTGATCGGGCAGAAGCTGAAGACCCTGGGCGAGTTCAGCCGTGAGTCGTACGGCGGCGTGCGGGCCGTGGCGGAAATGTTGAACCGCCTGGATTCCGGATCGAGCCGCGTCATTCTGGACGATATCGAGAAGGCCGAGCCCAACATCGCGGAAACCATCCGTCACTTGATGTTCACCTTCGAAGACCTTCTGCTCATCGACCCCATGGGGCTGAAGGAAGTCCTGGGCAAGGTGGACCGGAAGGTGCTGACGGTGGCGCTGAAGGGCACCAGCGAGCAGTTGCGGAACCACATGATGAGCTGCATGTCGCAGCGCGGAGCGGAGATGCTGCGCGAGGACATGGAGGCGCTCGGCCCCATCAAGATCAAGGAAGTGGACGCCGCCCAGCAGCAGATCATCGCCGCCGTGCGCCAGTTGGAGTCGGAGGGATCCCTCAGCCTGAAGGGAACCGTGGGGGAACAGTATGTCGTGTAAGCTGCTGCCGCCCGACGAGACGCAGACCGGCGCGCCCGTGGTGTGGCGGCAGGTGCGCGGGCAGGCGGGAGGGGCGCCCGGCGCTCCGGATGCAGCCGCGCGTCTGGCGCAGACGGAGCAGGAAGGCGAACGGCGCTCGAAGGAAGCCCACCAGGCGGGCGTTCGCGAGGGGGACGCCTCAGGCCGGCAGCGCGCCATGGCCGAGCTCCAGCCGGTCATGGAACGGCTGGCGCGCTCCATCGAGGAAATCGGCTCCATGCGCGCGCGTCTGCGCCGCGAGGCCGAAGCGGATGTGGTTCAGCTTGCCCTGGCCATCGCGCGCCGGGTCCTGCGCCGCGAATTGGCGGTGGATCCCGAGGCCCTGCGCGGGCTGGCCCTGGCCGCCATGGAGAAGCTCCAAGCCCAGGAAATCCGCCGCGTACGGACCCACCCTTCGCACGCCGCCCTGCTGTCCGCCGTTCTGCGCGAAAAGACCGGCGCCGAAATCGAGGTGGTGGCGGATCCCTCGCGGGAGCCCGGGTCGGTGGTGTTTGAAACCACGCGCGGCAATCTGGACGCTTCCGTGGAATCGCAACTGCGGGAAATCGAGCGGGGCTTGACCGACCGCCTGCGGAGGACATCGTGAAAGAGGGAATCTCCCTGGCCGGCTACCGGGAAGAGCTGGAGCGCATGGTCACCTTGCGCTGGACCGGGCAGGTCACCGATGTGGTCGGCTTGCTCATCGAGTCGCACGGGCCGAGCGCGGCCATCGGGGATTTCTGCGAAATCGATACCGGCGCGGGCCGCCGCATCCGCACGCAAGTGATCGGGTTTCGCGATGGGCGGGTGTTGTCCATGCCGCTCGACGAGATCGACGGCCTGCAGGCGGGCGACGTAGTCGAGGCGCGCAGCGAGGATGCCCGGGTCGAGGTGGGACCCACGCTGCTCGGCCGCGTGATCGACGGATTCGGCAAGCCCATGGACGGCGGCCCGCCCATCGACGCCAAGGAGAGTTACTGGCTCTACGGAAAGCCGGTCAACCCGCTGGACCGGGAGCACATCACCAAGCCCCTGGTCACCGGCATCCGGGCCATCGACGGGCTGCTGCCGTGCGGAAAGGGACAGCGCATCGGGATCTTCGGCGGCAGCGGCGTCGGCAAGAGCACTCTGCTGGGCTCCATGTCGCGGAACAATTCGGCGGACGTGACGGTCATCGCCATGATCGGCGAGCGCAACCGCGAGGTGCGGGCCTTCATCGATCACGTATTGGGAGCGGAGGGGCGCAAGCATTCGGTGGTGGTGGTGGCCACCTCCGAAAAACCCGCGCCGCTGCGCGTGCGCGCCTGCTTCGTGGCGCTGGCGGTAGCCGAATACTTCCGCGACCAGGGGACCAGCGTGCTGCTGGTCATGGATTCGGTGACGCGCCTCGCCATGGCGCAACGGGAGATCGGGCTGGCCGCCCGCGAACCTCCCAGCCAGAAAGGCTACACCCCCTCCGTATTCAACCTGCTGCCCAAGGTCCTGGAACGCGCCGGAAATTTCAAGCGCGGATCCATCACCGGCTTTTTCACCGTGCTGGTGGAGGGCGACGATTTCAACGAACCCATCTGCGACGCGGTGCGCGCCATCCTCGACGGCCACATCATCCTCTCGCGGCAACTCGCGGCCCAGGGCCACTATCCGGCCATCGACATTCTGCATTCCGTCAGCCGTCTCACTTCGGAAATAGCCGCGCCGGCGCAAAAGGAGGCCGCGCGGCGCATTCGAGAAGCCTTGGCCGTATACCGCGACTCCGAGGACCTCATCCAGTTGGGGGCCTACGCGGCCGGCTCGAATCCCGCGCTCGACGCGAGCATCCGGCTGCGGCCCGAGATGCTCGATTTCCTGCGCCAGGACCAGGCCGCCACTTCCACCCTGCAACAAACCCTTTCCAAGCTGGAAGAACTGGGGGCGCGGCTGCGCTCCGGGCAACCGGCCCTTTCCGTCACGGGGCCGAAGCTGGCCTGATGTTCCCCCATAGCGGCCTATGAACGCGTTTCGCTTTCGTCTGGAGAAGGTCCTCGAGTGGCGCGGCAAGCAACTCGAGCTGGAGGAAAACAAATTCCGGCGGGAGATCGCCGCGCTAGCCGCGCTGGACTGCGTCCGGGCCGAGTTGGAAGCCGCCGGCGTCAAAGCCGAAGTGCAGGTGCGCCAGTCCCGGACCATCCTCGGGCGGGAGTTGGCGGCGCTGGGAGAATTCCGGCTCCTGGTCAGGTCGCGGGAAGCCGACATCGCCCGGCAGCGCGCCGAGCGGGTGAAGAGCCTGGCCGCTCGGAAAGCGGCTTTGCTCGAAGCGCAGCGCCGTTGCCGCTTGCTCGAGCGGCTGAGGGACCGCCGCCTGGAAGAGTGGCGCCTCGCGGGCAATAAAGAGACCGAGGACCTGGCCTCCGAGACGTATCTGGCGCAATGGACGCCGGGGACGAGATAATCCGTCGCGGCTCCATCGGACCTCACGGAGCGCCGCCTTGACGATTCGGGCGCAACCCGCCGGCGCAATCGAGGATGAAGAACTCAGCCGGAAGCTCGCGTTGCGCAAACGATACTCCTCGACGCGAACCTTCCGATCTACGCTGCCAACCCGCATATCTCACACTCCACCCTCCGATGTGGCGCGGACACGTGTCTGCCGTGTCGAGACTCCGAACTCCTGATTTCGCCTGGGGATTTCGAGCTGTCGAAGAAAATGACTCGGCCCAATTTCGCGCCGAAGCGGGTGCTTGCTCGGCTTGGCGCCAGGAGGGAAACTGGACCATGCCGCGGCGCGCACGAGTGCGTGCGCCACGTTGTCACGGCCGAGTGTCTGTGAGGAGGTCGGGCTGGCGCACGACGAACCGCAACGGCCAATCCGCGGACTGGCGGATGCCCACGCGAGGAGTGACGCCGATCTCGAACGGATGTTCCGCCAGAGGGCGGCGCACCACCAGGCTTCCGCGGGTGACGTCGGCGCCGTTATGCGCGCGCGTAATGGCCATGGCCAGGGTGAGTTTGCCGGGGCCCGACGCCAGGTCTTCCACGCGTCGCGCGCGCGGGCGGCGCCGGCGCATGAGGTCGATCCCAGCCAGCGGCTGGAGCGCGCGAATCAGGACGCAGCCGGGCTTGCCGTCCGGTTCGGCCACCAGATTCAGGCATTCGTACATGCCGTAGACGAGGTACACATAGGCGTGTCCCGGGGGGCCGAAGATCACCCGGGTGCGCGGCGTCAGCCCACGCGCGGAGTGGGCCGCCAAGTCGTCCGCGCCCAGATAGGCTTCCGTTTCGACGATCCTTCCCGCCGCCGGCCCGTGGACCAGGATCTTGCCCACAAGGTCGCGCGCCACCTCCGCCGTGGGGCGCTCATAGAAGCTGCGTTTGAGGATGGGACCGAAGCGCATAGGCGTTGCCTGGTGGGGTCGGCCTTTTCAGGCTGCCGCCGGGCTTCTGCCCGGCGTTCTTCGGACGGCCGCGAGACGCCGGCCAGAAGGCCGGCCGCAGGCTGAAAGCCAGACCCAACTTGGCAGCGATCACCATCTTCCCCCATCCGCCGCTACAATGGAGAGCATTCATGAGACTTTTCTTCGGCCTCGACCTGCCGGCCGAAACGGTTCGCAGCCTGGAAGCGCTGGTGGACCGGTTGCGGCCCATGGCGCGCATCCAGTGGTGCCCTCCCGCGAACTTGCACATCACCACTAAGTTCGTCGGCGAATGGCCCGACGAGCGGTTGGCCGAAATGAAGGCGGCAGCAGCGGGGCTGGCGTCCCGGCCGCCCATCCAGGTGCACGTCCGCCGGGTGGGCTTTTTCCCCAATCCGCACGCGCCGCGCGTGTTCTGGTGCGGCATCGAAGCGCCCGGGCTGGAAGGGCTGGCGATGGATACGGACCGCGCCACGGCAGCCATCGGCGTGGCCGGCGAGACGCGCGCCTTCTCGCCTCATCTGACCCTGGCGCGCATCAAGGAGAGGCTCGACTTTCAGCCCTTGCGCGAGGCCATCGCCGCGCTGCCCTCGCTCGAGTTCGGGCAGTTTGAGGCGTCCCGTTTCTTTCTCTACCGCAGCCAGTTGCGGCCGGCCGGCGCCGTGTACACAAAACTGGCCGAATTCCCGCTCTCAAAGTGATGATTCCACTACTAGTTGTCGCGATTGCGTACCTGATGGGCGGAATCCCCTTCGGATACCTTCTGGTCAAAATGACCACCGGCGCCGACGTGCGCCATGCGGGCAGCGGGAATATTGGCGCCACTAACGTGCTGCGCACCACCGGGCGCGCGGCCGGTGTGGCTACCCTGCTGCTCGATATTGGAAAAGGGTACCTGGCGGTGTGGCTCGCCGGTCGCCTGACGGAGCAGAGTCCCCTGTGGATGGCCGCCGCTGCCCTGGCGGTCATGGTGGGACACGCCTTCCCGGTGTTCCTGCACTTCAAGGGCGGCAAGGCCGTAGCCTGCTTCGTGGGGGCGTTTCTGTGTCTTACGCCTGTAGCATTAGTGGCCACGCTGCTGGTGTTCCTGGTGACCGTCGCCTGGACCCGCTACATTTCCATGGGGTCGATTGTCGCGGCGGCCACTTTTCCATTGGCCGTGTGGCTGATCCAGCGTCCCACGTGGCCCGTGATACTGGCGTCTTTCATGGCCGGTGGATTTATTATCTACAGGCATAGTAGTAATATTCGCCGGCTTCGCCATGGCCAGGAGCATGTCTTTCGTTTCGGAGCCCCGAAATCGTGAAGAACTTGGCCATTATCGGCGCGGGAGGTTGGGGGACGGCCTTGGCCATCGTCCTCGCGCCACGCTTCCCGCGTATCCGTCTGTGGGTCTACGAGGCGGATCTGGCCGACCGAATGCGTCTTTCCCGTCAGAACGATATCTACCTGCCCGGCTGTAAGCTGCCGCCCCAAGCTGAGCCGGTACCCGACCTGGCGGCCGCCCTGGATGGGGCCGAAATCGTCCTCAGCGTGATGCCCTCCCACCTGGTGCGCGGGCTGTACCAGCAGATGCTCCCATTCCTCCAGGAGTCCATGCTTTTCGTCAGCGCCACCAAGGGTCTGGAAAACGACACGTTGCTACGAATGTCGGACGTTATCGCCCAGGTGTTGCGTCCTCGTTTCGCCGCGCGCATCGCGGTTATCTCGGGCCCCACCTTCGCGAGTGAGGTTGCCCGCTTCGAACCCACCACCCTGGTGGTTGCCTCGGAGGATATAGGGCTCGCCGGCTCCGTCCAACAGGCATTTTCCGGGCCTACCTTCCGGCTCTATACCAGCTCCGATCCTATAGGTGTAGAAATTGGTGGTTCCATCAAGAATGTGGTGGCCATAGGGGCTGGCGTTTTGCATGGGATGGGGTTAGGGCACAATGTAATGGCCGCGCTGATCACCCGCGGCCTGGCCGAAATGACGCGCCTGGCGACGGCGTTGGGGGGGCGCAGCCAAACCCTCGCCGGGCTGGCAGGCTTGGGCGATCTGGTTCTCACCTGCACGGGGGATCTGAGCCGCAACCGCGCCGTGGGGGTCGAACTGGCCCACGGGCGCAAGCTGGACGAGATTGTCGGCTCCATGAAGATGGTGGCCGAGGGCATAAAAACTACAAATGCAGCAGTAGACCTGGCGCGGCGGCTTTCGGTGGAAATGCCCATCGCCCACCAGATGTTCCAGATGCTGCATTTCGGGGTTTCTCCCAGGGACGCCATCCAGCGCCTGATGGAGCGGTCGTTGAAAGGGGAATGAGGGGCCGCAGCCCGCCTGCGGGCCGGTTGGCGATGGAATTGATGGACTGTAACACAAAGCCGACGCAACCTTGGCCGCTGGAGCGGGTTGACATTCATATGGGAGGCGCCACGGCGGCCCTGGATTACGACGCCGAACTGATGGTGCGCGTCAAGGAAGGCGACGGCGCAAGCTTCGCCTTGCTCTTGAGCAAGCACCGTGGCGCCGTGGTGCACTTCCTCTATCGCATGGTTCACAGCCAGGCGGTGGCCGAAGAACTGGCGCAGGAGGTTTTTCTGCGCGTATACCGCTCGCGCGGCGCTTATGAGCCCACGGCCAAGTTCACCACCTGGCTGTTCCGCATCGCCACCCACCTGGCCCTGAACTGGCTTCGGGACGGGAAGAACGAGCGGGGGCAGCAGAGTCTGGATCAGCGCGATTGTGGAATGCCGGCGCGCGAGGCCGCGGACGGGAGGCCTTCGGTGGAGCAGCGGATGGTGCGGGAGTCCAGATTCGAGGAAGTGCGCCACGCGGTGGCGGCGCTGCCGGCGAATCAGCGCGCGGCGGTCCTGATGCACAAGTACGAGGAGATGGAGTATTCGCAAATCGCCAAGGTTCTGCATTGTACGGAATCGGCGGTGAAGTCATTACTATTCCGGGCCTATGAAACACTGCGGGCCCGGCTGGCCCACATGGCATGAAAGTGAGGACCTATGAGCCATAACGGGTGTCGGGGAAGAACGGAGCTTTTGCTGGAATACGCCGCGGGCGGTCTGGACGCGGCTGGCAGGGAAGCCGTGGAAAGGCACCTCGGGGAGTGCGGTCCGTGCCGCGATCTCGTCGCGGGCCAACGGGCTGTTTGGGCGGCTCTCGATCAATGGGAAGCGCCTCTGGTAACGGCGGATTTCGACCACCGGCTGTACGCCCGCATCGCGCGGGAAGGGTCCTGGTGGGATCGCATCCTGCGGCCATTCAGCCCCGCGCTCATGCGGCGGGGCCTGCCGGTTGCGGCCGCGGCCGGTTTGGCCCTGGTGGCCATCCTTGTTATGAGTCGCCCGGCGCCGGTTCCCCCCGCGCCGCTGGCCAAGGTGCAGCAGGTAGAGCCGCTGCGCCCCGACCAGGTGGAAACCGCCCTGCAGGACATGGAAATGCTGCGCGAGTTCAACGGGTTGGTGCGTCCGGATCCGGCGGACTCGAAGATGTGAGGGAGGGCGCTCTTGACGCGGAGACGCAGAGACGCGGAGAATCTTGAGGGGAAGGACTGCGCCTGAGGTAGCGCGATGATGCGGAGCGCATGGATCTGCGCCATTCCGATACTGGCTGCCGGCGCGCTGATGGCGCAGGAGAAGGGCTCCGCGGAGCGCGCCGCGGCCGCCCGCCCGGCGCTTGGCCCGCCCGGATTGCGGGTCGCCCAGCCGGCGCAGCCGCGTCTTCTCAATCCTGCCAGCCAGGCTGCCCGCCTGATGCTGGCCACTCCGGAGCAGCGGCAACGTGCGCTCGAGCAACTGCCACCCGAGCGCCAGGAGCTGGTGCGCCAACAACTGCAATGGTTTGACAGCCTTCCCAAGGCGCAGCAGGCCATCGAAATACGGCGCATCGAGCGGTTTGCCGCCCTGCCTCCCGAGCAGCGCGCGGCGGTGCGCGGCGCGATGCAGGCCCTCAACCAATTGCCGCCGGCGCGCAGGCAGGCCATCCGCCGGGCGCTGATCGCTCTGGGCGCCCTGAACGCCAATCAGCGGGCCCGGCGCATGAACAATCCGGCGTTTCGAGCCAGGTTTACCGCCGACGAGCAGCGCATCATCGCCATCCTCTCCGACGGCTTGCTGCCACCTTTGTAAACGTGCGCACGCTATCCTCCGGGGTTTCCGAAAATAAACATTGTTTTTAGGCGAGAATTTTGCTAATTTTCTCACACCAATGAGACGCAGCCATCCCCTTTTCGGATGGCTACTGCGAGGGTCGATGAGAAAAATCGCGCCGGTCTACGAAAGCAAGGACGACTGCAGGCGAAAGCTGGTCGAGAAACGCCGGGAAGTGATCGCCGGCATGGGTATGAAGTTCGATATGATGGCGCGCATGGGCCGGGTGGCCGAAGACGACCAGGCCCAGCTCTCGCACGACGAGTTTGTGTCGCTGCGGCTCAACAGCCTGGATTACGCGCAGCTCCGGCTGGTGGAAGAGGCTCTGGATCGCCTGGATTCGGGCGACTACGGAACATGCTTGTGCTGCGAGGAGCCCATTCCGGCGAAGCGTCTGGGGGCGCTTCCCTGGGCGCGCTATTGCGTAAGGTGCCAGGAGGGCATGGGGGCCGATCTGGAAGCCTCATGGGCCGCCGAGCGCTATGCGCCGCATCCCCTGAGGGGATAGCTACGGCGCGGTCTGAAACGCATCGCGATGGCTGTCCAGCCAGGCGGCGGCCTGGGCTACGGCGCGGTCGCGCTCTTCGGATGTCATTCCCTGCCTGAATTGGAATTCACCGGAGACTCCTGCCACCATGGCTGCCGCGAGGTCGCAATACCGAAGCTCCCCATTCCAAGGGCGGTGGTCGTCTATGGCGACTGCCGCGACCCGAAGCCAGCGTTTGCTGTAACTGGTGTCACCGGAAAGGAAGAGCTTCCGGTACTGATCTTCGTTCTCGTTCTTGAGACGGCGAAGAGTGGCGGGAATGACGTCGAATTGCCGGTCGCTGCCATAATCGTCCAAGAGATAGGAAGCGGCGCGCAAGCTGTATTGGGCCACCGGCCCGGGATCGCTCACCAGCTTGACCGCGGCGTCGAGGGCTTCCGGCAGGAAGGCACGCTGCCCGCCGCGGACCAGCCTCCACGCAACGTTGATAGAACCGCCGGGGTCGCGCGCCAGTAAGGCGGTCGTCTCGCGGATGAGGAGCGGCGAATCCTTGAAATCGAGAAGCGTAAACACGGCGCCCTCGTAGGCGGGCAGGTTGCGCAGGATGCAGCGGATCAGGCGGTCGGGGTAATCGCGCTTCGCGCCCTTCGCCAGCAGCCAGGCGGCAGCCTGGTTATGCGCCCCTGGGGGGTTTGGGTTGGTCATGAGCTGGCCGATGGGGACATGCGGAGTTCCCAGGCCCGCCAAAACCGCGCATGCCACTTCGAGCCACTGGTCATCGTCCGTCCCGAGGGTTTGCTCCAGCATGGCGCGGAGGTCGGGCCAAACCTCCTGATCCTGGAATAATAGTTCGTTGATCAGGTAAGAGGCCGCGGCGCTACGCCTGGCCGCGCTGCCATTGGCTAACGTATTGACGAGCTCGCCAATGATAAACGAGCGTCCACTATGCGGTGCCTCCCGTGCCTGGAAGTCCTCCACGATAGCCGGCACAGTCAAGTTTTCGCCCTCATCCGCGACCAGCCGCCACCGGGCGCCGCCGATTGGCGCGAGCGCGAACAACGCCGTGACGCCCTTGGCAAACCTGGGCCATATCGGGCCGCCGATCTGGCCCATTTCTTCGCGGAAAGCGACATAGCGGGCGGTGATCGTGGCGCCCGCGCTCACGGCCTCACGAGGATACGCTCGATGAACCCGTAGCGTGGCTTCCCAATAGTGCTCGGGGATACTCGAACGCGTCTGGCCGGGGGGCACGGGCTCTTTTCGGGCGACGCCCTCGACGGTTGCTACAACCAGGGCGGGCGAATCCTGGATCTCGCGAATCTTCCACATGTGGACTGCGCCAGCGCGGAGATGGGGCGCCGACCCAAGCGCCAAAACAAAAGCCAGGACAAGCTTCATACCGCCATCCGACAGCCACCTTCAAGGTACCTCGATGGGTCCGGCCGGACAAGGGCGCGAATTGCGTGAGCCCGTCCGTATGCGATCCTGAGAATGCCAATCCGGATATTGGCGTTACCGGGAGGAGGACTTATGATCGAACAGCCGGCAATCGACTACGCCGAGGCGATGCGGGCGCTGGAGACCATGGCGGCGGAGATCTCGCGGCGTGGGAAAGCGGCCGTCATGGCGGTGGCCGACGCTCACGGCGAGTTGATCGCCCTGGCGCGCATGGACGGCGCCCGCCTCTCATCGATCGCCATTGCAACTAACAAAGCGTGGACGTCGGCGCGGTCGGGGAGGACCACGGCCGAGGTCGGCGCCAAGGTGCGCGACCCCCAGAAGGGGTTTGACATCGCTTACTACGGCGACCCGCGTTTCGTGGGATGGGGCGGCGGCGTGCCCATCTGGAAAGACGGCCGGATCGCGGGTTCGGTGGCGGTGAGCGGGCTTCCGGAGTCCGAGGACATCGAGGTAGCCGCGATGGGCGCCGGCGCGATCGCGGCGCCGTAGGATTCGGGTGGCAGCCTGCCTGGCGTACCCGTACGCTCGGATTCCGGCAGTTTTGTCGGTCAATCACGCCGCCATCCACTCTCGCACACCCGATTCGGTTGCGCGGGTCCGTTTCCCCGCCTTCAGTCTGTTATGCTCGGTAGTCTCACGAGGAGGCATTATGCGCGGCGTTATCGGCAAAGCAGTAGTGGCTGCCCTGGCAGCGTCGGCTTGCATGATTGCGGCGGACTCCGCATTCCTGCGCCGGCAAGTGGCGGACGTGAAACCCCAGCCGGACGATCTGACGGCGAGCGCCAAAGCGGCCTCCTACAAGCCGCTCTTCGGCATCGGCGACGCGGACGCGGATCAACTCAAGAGCGTCGCCCGCTATGGCGAGCTCACCCTGGGGCCGGATGGCGCGAGCGCCCTGGTGAGCTACCCGGCCGAGGAGCAGATGTACTTCGTCGAGGAAGGCGCCGGCACGCTGCTCTATGGCGGCGAGAAGGCCCCCATAAAGAAGAACGACTTCATGTATCTTCCCGTGGGAGTGAAGCACGGCCTCGCCAACGCGTCCAGTGCGCCGCTCAAGGTAATCGTCATGGGTTACAAGATTCCCGCCGCCATGAGCGTCCAGCCCACAGCCAAGCTGATGCTGGCCAGCACGGACGATATTCAGTTGCAGATTCTGGGGCAGCATGGCCCGACCAGCCAGTTCAAGCTGATGATGGGGACCACCACGAGCACTCGGGACAAACTCCCCGCGGCCTACGTAATGAACAGCCTGTTCATCCTGGATTTCGCGCCGGGCGGAACGAATATCCCCCACAACCATCCCGATGAAGAGGAGATCTACCTTCTGCTGCGAGGCAGCGGCGACATGGTGGCGGACAAGGACGCCGACGGCAAGGACATTCGGCATCCGGTGACCGAAGGCGCGGTGTTTCTCTTCAAACCGGGCTGCCAGGTGGGTTATTACAGCAACGCCAAAGAGGGCCAGCCGCACGACCTGATTCTGGCCGCCCGGTCGTCGGCCCGCCCCCGCGCACCCAGAGCGCCGGGGGCCGGCCGCGGCCAATAGGCGGCCTTCCATCGCCGGTGCCCGGAACCCTTTGGAAGGTCGCGACGTCGGGGCCGGGCAAGCCCGGCCCGGCCCGCGGGAGTGGGACAGGCGCTTCCGCCTGTCAACCCGAGCGAAGCTCAGGTCACAATTCGGTGACAAATTCGGTGGGGAGTTTCGTAGCCTGTCACCGAATTGCCTTGCGTTCCTTGCCGCCGAAGGGCGGATTGGCCAACACCACATCGAAGCGGTCCTTTTCCTGGATGTCGGCGAGGTTCTCGGTGAGGGTGTTGGTGTGGATGATGTTGGGCGCGTCGATGCCATGCAGAATCATATTCATGATGCCGATGACATAGGTGAGCGACTTCTTTTCCTTGCCGGTGAACGCGCGGGACTGGAGGGTTTGCAGGCCCTTGGTGGTGAGGCCGTGCGTGGCTTTCATGAAATCGAACGACTCGCACAGGAAGCCCGCGGAGCCGCAATTTGGAGGTCCAAGTGCGGACGGGCCGCTGCTGGCGCGACCTCATGCCGATGCTGAACCACCTCCCGGCCCGTGGTGTGAACTCCATTCGTGCACCGAGGCAAGCGACACGACGACGCCCACAAACCGCGCCATGTCGCGGATGAGCGGGGGGGTGGCCGAGTTGCAAACCAGTCTGATTTCAGAACGGACACGCGGCGCACGGAACGCCAGGTTAGTTGAGGCGCCCTTGAAAAATCGTCCTTGAAAAATCGGTGCGGCCCGGCTGAACTTCGGCTACAATAGGCTTGCGGTCCCGAAGTTTCTCGTTGAAGCTCCGATACTCCTGTTCTCGTACTTTCGGGACCGCGCTCTCCTTTCGACCCGCCGCCGGCCTCTTCTTTTGTGGCACGATAGCAATTGTGGGGGCGTAGCTCAGGCGGATAGAGCAACGGCCTTCTAAGCCGTGGGTCGGGCGTTCGAGTCGCCCCGCCCCTACCACTTCGCGCCGCCAGCCATGGGTTCGCGCCGCGGAATCTTTTATCGTGGTCGGGCCGTATGAACCTTCGCTGGGCCGCTGCGCTTTCCCTTCGTTTCCGGCGCCGCCGCATGGAGCGCTTCACGCGCGAGTTTGGCATCACGGGCGACACGCGGGTGCTCGATATCGGCGGTACTCCCGAGTGCTGGCGCCTGCTGCCCGGGCCCCCGCGCGTGGTCCTGCTGAACATGCCGCGCGCCGGGGCCGATATGCAAGGCGCGGAGCTGTGGGTGGCGGGCGACGCCCGGGCGCTGCCGTTCCGCGATGGGGCCTTCGACGTGGTATTCAGCAACTCCGCCATCGAGCACGTGGGCGGCTGGGAAAGCCAGCGGCGTTTCGCCCGCGAGGCGGCGCGCGTGGGACGGCGCTACTGGATCCAGACCCCCAACCGCTGGTTCCCGGTGGAGCAGCACCTGCTTACGCCCATCATTCATTGGCTGCCCAAACGCTGGCAGCGCGCCATAGTCCCGCGCTGGACGGTTTGGGCCGCCCTGGCGCGGGTCTCGGAAGACCGCCGGGAATTCTATGTGCGGCATTTCCTGGACGATGTGCGGTTGCTTGGCCCCGGCGAGATGCGCCTGCTGTTTCCGGGCGCGCGCCTGATCCGGGAGCGTCTCTGCGGGATCGCCAAGTCGCTGATCGCGGCGGGCTAAGCCGGGGTCAGCCCGCTATCACAGGCATTCGGTGGCGCCGCATCATCGGGCCACTTGTAAGAAATCCGGGTCAGTTCCCTCCGACCGTGGCGAACTTGCCGGACTTGACCCACATCCAGTCGCCGCCATCGGTAAGCTTGTTCGGATTCTTGAAGACGTAAAGCAATACGGTCTGCGGACCCGAGCACTGGCGGTACAGATATGCGCTGGCGCCGCCGCCCTCGAATAACATTTCCAGGTTGAAGTGGTCCGGCACATTGTCAATGCGCAAAGTTCCATTCCGCACCTGGTCGGTGTACTCCTTGAGGCTGCCACCAGAGAATCGGGGAGACCCTCCCATCACATAGTGCGGCGGATGCTCGAAATCGACGTTCAGATCAAGAGCCAGATAGTATCCGCCGGCGATGGGTTGCATGGCGGGGGCGCCGACGATGCGCAGCAGCATGGCGCAGGAGTTCTTGGAGCCAGGCCCCTTGGTTGCGTCGATGAGATCCTCGCTATTGGCGCCGATCTCGGCGGCGACCCGTTCCTCGGCCGTGGGGACATGGGCCGGAAGGCTGGCCTTGGCGCAAGCGGCCGGCAGGGCGAAGACCGAGGCGTTGGGCTTCAAGACAGTGAGCTTCTTCACTTCGCCCGACATCATCGTCTTGCCGTCGGGACCGGCGGCTTCGATCTTGACTACCATCCCATATTGCGGTTCCATCCAGAGTTTGTACTTGGATTTGGAATTGGGCTCGATCGCCTCGATCACCTTGGCGGCGAATCCATTGACGGTCTCGTTGCCAATCTGTTGGGGATTCATTATCGCCAGTCCGTCGCGGAATTCGGCCGAGCTCGCAAACGGATCGCCCCAGTCCCCTGAAAAAGTGGCCGCGGTGCACGGAGCCGAAGCGTCCACCAGATCCCAGGTGTAATTGGTGTGAGCCTGCAGATCGTAGAGAGTGCGGGTGTGGCGCCCCTTGGGGTACGCCTGGTCGGCCGCATAGCTCTCCTCGACCAGCACCTTCGAACCGTCCCGGGCGATCTGTTTGGCGCTGGCTACGCCCATCATGGAACCGCTCTCCGACTCGGTATACGCCGTTGGAGGGCTGGCATACTGCGCCCGCAGCCCAGGCGCCGCAAAACCACCCGCCACCGCCAAACTCGCCAACCACGCAACCGACCGTCTCTTGAACATGCTCCCCTCCGTTGCCCCAGACGCTCTTCAGTGTAGAACGCCGTTTCGCTGGCGGGGCCGGTTCAAGCCGGCGGCAGGCCGGGAATGTGCCGAAGAACACGGTTCCAATTCACGGAGGCCTTTGCGGTGCGCGAGCGCGCGCGCTACCGCACCAGCCACTGGGTCTTCGGCCGCTTACAACTCGATCCGCGTCCCGAGGACCTTCAGGAACTGCGCCAGCCACGCCGGGTGCGCTGGCCAGGCGGGGGCCGTCACCAGGTTGCCGCAGGTAAATGCCTGGTCGATACCGATTTCGATGTACGTTCCGCCGGCTTGGGTAACATCGGGCGCCACGGCGGGATAGCAGCTACACGATTGGCCCTTGAGCGCGCCGGCCGCGGCCAGCACCTGCGCGGCGTGGCAGATGGCGGCGATGGGCTTGCCCGAATCCGCGAAGTGGCGCACGATTTCGAGAACGCGTGGGTTGAGGCGGATATACTCCGGCGCGCGGCCGCCGGGAATCACCAGTCCGTCGTAGTCCTCGGGGCGAACCTCGTCGAAAGTCGCGTTTAACGCGAAATTGTGGCCCCGTTTCTCGCTGTAGGTCTGGTCGCCTTCGAAATCGTGGATGGCCGTGCGGACGGAATCGCCGGCGCGCTTGTTGGGGCACACGGCGTCGACCGTGTGACCTACCATGAGAAGCGCCTGGAACGGAACCATCGCTTCGTAGTCTTCCACGTAGTCGCCCACCAGCATCAGCAGTTTCTTTGCGGCCATGTAAGATCTCTCCTGAGAGCTATGTTCCCACTTCCGGGGCGGCGGCGGAGCTTGGCAAGCGAGGGCAGGCGCTTGCGATACCATCGAAGAGAGGAGAAGGCGCCTCGGCATGACCAGCATCCAACTCTACCTGGCAGTCGGCATCCCGATTATCGCCATTCTCACCAGCCTGACAGTAAGCCTCCTGCAAGTCAGCGCCATCCGCGCCGAGGTGGCCCGCATCCACGAAGACATGCGCGGCCTTCGCGCCGACTTCCGCGAAGATATGAAAGCTATGTACGCGACTTCCGCGAGGACATGCGCGCCATCCGCGCCGATCTCAACACCCTAACCGGCAAAGTGATCGAGATCGATAACCGCCTGAACCGCATCGAAGAACGCCTGGAACACCGCTGACCAGGCGCCGGAAATGGGCCGCGCGCCCCGGCCCACGCCGGCCTTGCTACCATAAAGAAACACCTTGACAGACGTTGTTCCGGACATCCTGGCCCGTATTGTCGCCAGAAAACGCGAAGAGATCGCCGCGATGCCCACGGACCTCGAACCGTGGGAGCGCACAGCCGAATTGCGCGTGGCCGCGCGCCGCGACTTTCGCGCGGCGCTGGCCGCCCGCGCGCCCGCCATTATCGCCGAAGTGAAGAAGGCGTCGCCCAGCAAGGGCGTGTTCTCGGCCGATTTCGATCCCGCGCGCATCGCCCGCGCTTACGAGGGCGGCGGCGCGGCGGCCCTTTCCGTCCTCACCGACCGGAGCTTTTTCGAGGGCAGCCTGGGCGATCTCGAAGCCGCGCGCGAAGCCACCGGCCTGGCCGTGCTGCGCAAGGATTTTATCATCGCGGAATCGCAGGTGCTGGAAGCCGCGGCCCACGGCGCGGATGCCATCCTGCTCATCGCGGCGGCGCTGTCCGAACGGGAAATCCGCGAATTCCGGGAGGCCGCGGCGCGTTATCGCATGGCCGCGATGGTGGAGGTCCACAACCTTCGCGAGATGGAAGCCGCCATCGCCGCGGGCAGCGGCATCATCGGCGTGAACAATCGCGATCTCACCACCTTTGAGGTTTCGCTCGACGTTTCCCTGCGCCTTGCCGGGCACATGCCGGCGGGCGTCCTGGCGGTCAGCGAAAGCGGCATTCACTCCGCGCGCGACATCGCACGGCTTAGGGAAGCCGGCTACACTGCGTTTCTGGTGGGCGAGCGGCTCATGAAATCCGGCGATCCCGCCGCCGCGCTGCGGGAACTGGCGGCCGCATGACCATCAAGATCTGCGGCATCACCAATGCGGAAGACGCGCTGGCCGCGGCGGCCGCGGGCGCCACCGCGCTCGGCTTCAATTTCCACCCGCGCAGCCCGCGTTACATCGCGCCGGAACGCGCGGCCGAAATCGCAACACCCGCCGGCGTGCGCCGCGTAGGCGTCTTCGTGAACGAGCCGGCGTCGCGCGTGGAAGAGATCGCGCGCATCGCCAGGCTCGATGTCGCGCAGCTTTCCGGCGATGAGCGGCCCGCCGATTTTCCGGCCGCGCTGGCCGTCTGGAAAGGCGTGCGGGTAACGGGAGATTTCGATCTATCGCTCTATGCCGAATGCGCGGCGGAGGCTTTGCTGCTCGATGGCCCGGCCCCGGGGCTTTACGGCGGAGCGGGAATCGCGTTCGACTGGAGCGTGATCGGAAGGTTGGCAGGCGAAAGCGCCTGCCCCACAAGGATGGACGCGCTTCGAAAGCAAGGTGGGGCAGGCGCTTTCGCCTGCCATTCCGGCTGGGCTCCAAGCGCGGCGAAGCCCATCATCCTGGCCGGCGGTCTCGATGCCTCGAACGTCGCTCGCGCCGTCGCGCTGGCGCATCCCTGGGGCGTGGACGCCTGTTCCCGCATCGAAGCTTCGCCCGGCAAGAAGGATCACAAGAAGATGACCGAATTCATCGCGGCGGCCCGGGAGGCGCTGCGCGCATGACTCCGCTGCCCGACTCAAGCGGCCACTTTGGGCCCTATGGCGGCCGCTTCGTCCCGGAAGTCCTCATGGCGCCCGTCGAGGAGCTCGAAAAGGCCTACCTGGAGGCGCGCGACGATCCCGCGTTCCAGGCCGAGCTGGCCGATCTTCTCCACAACTACGCCGGACGCCCCACCCCGCTCTGGTTCGCCAGGCGCCTTACCGAACAACTCGGCGGCGCCCGCATTTACCTCAAGCGCGAAGACCTGCTGCACACCGGCGCGCACAAGATCAACAACTGCCTGGGCCAGGCGCTGGTGGCGCGGCGCATGGGCAAGCGCCGCATCATCGCCGAGACCGGCGCCGGCCAGCACGGCGTGGCCACCGCCACCGTCTGCGCCCTGATGGGCTTCGAATGCGTGGTCTACATGGGTACGGAAGACATGCGCCGCCAGCGCCTCAATGTTTTCCGCATGCGCCTGCTGGGGGCCAAGGTCGTCGGAGTCTCCTCCGGCAGCCGCACTCTCAAGGACGCCATCAGCGAAGCCATGCGCGATTGGGTGGCCAACGTGGCCGATACCTACTACCTGCTCGGCTCGGCCCTCGGCTCGCACCCCTATCCCATGATGGTGCGCGATTTTCAGAAGGTGATCGGCGAGGAAGCCCGCGGCCAGATCTTCGAAGCCGAAGGACGCCTGCCCGACGCCGTTTTCGCCTGCGTGGGCGGGGGTTCGAACGCCATCGGCATCTTCCACGCCTTTCTGCCCGAAGCTTCGGTGCAACTGATCGGCGTGGAAGCCGGCGGCCGCGGCGATGCGCCCGGCAGCCATGCGGCGCGTTTCCGCGGCGGCGCTCCGGGCGTTCTGCAAGGCGCTTACAGTTACCTGCTCCAGGATGAAAACGGCCAGGTCTCGCTCACGCACTCGGTTTCCGCCGGGCTGGATTACGCCATGATCGGCCCGGAACACGCCTGGCTGCACGACCGCGGCCGCGCCGAATACGTGGCCGCCTCCGACGGCGAGGCGCTCGACGCGGCGCGCCTGCTGGCCCACGCCGAAGGGATCATCCCCGCGCTCGAATCCGCGCACGCCGTGGCCGAAGCGGTGAAACGCGCGCCCCAGGCCAAGGGCCAGACCTTCCTGGTGAATATCTCCGGCCGCGGCGACAAAGACATCGATATCTACCGCGAGAACTTCCAGGAGCTGGACGAAGCATGACGCGCATCGGCCGGCTTTTCGAAAACCTGAAGCGGGACGGCCGCAAGGGCCTGATCGCGTTCCTCACGGCGGGCGATCCCGAGCCCGAGCGTACGCCCGCGCTGGTCGAAGCGCTGGTGCGCGGCGGCGCCGACCTCATCGAGTTGGGCGTGCCTTTCTCCGACCCCATCGCCGACGGTCCCGTGATCCAGCGCGCCGGCGAGCGCGCGCTGGCCGCGGGGACCAATCTTCAAGCCGTGCTCGATATCGCGGTCCAGATCCGCGAGCGCTCCGAGGTCCCGCTGCTCCTGTTCACCTATTTGAACCCCGTGCTGCGCTACGGGCTGGACCGCCTGGCGAGCGAAGCCGCGAGCCGCGGCATCGACGGCTGCCTGCTCACGGACGCGTCGGTGGAAGAAGCGCAGGACTATGTCGACGCCATGCGCCAGCACGGCCTCGACACGGTTTTTTTGGCCGCGCCCACCAGCACCGAGCGGCGCCTCAAACTGGTGGCCCAATACTCCACTGGGTTCGTCTACCTGGTTTCGCGCACCGGCGTCACCGGCGAGCGGGAGTCGCTCTCCGGCGCCGTTGCGCCGCTGGTCGCAGCCATGCGCGCCATTACGAATCTTCCCCTCGCCGTGGGGTTCGGCGTTTCGAAGCCCGAGCACGTGGCCGAGCTGGGCCGGCAAGTGGAGGCGGTGGTGGTGGGCAGCGCATTCGTGAGGCTTATCGAAAAGGCAGGCCAGGAGGCCGGCCCCTCGCTCGAAATTCAGCTCGAATCCTGTGCGCGCGAGCTCAAACACGGTTTCGGAGCGGCGAAATGACGGTGGAGGAAGCGCGCGCCAGGCTGGAGGAGTTTCGCGTCGCTATCGACGACGTGGATCGCCGCATCGTCGCTCTCCTCAACGAGCGCACCCTAGTCGTCCATGACATCGGGCGAGTGAAGCGCGCGGCGGATCTGCCGATTTACGAGCCCAAGCGCGAGGACCAGGTGTTCGCCAACGTCGGCGCCGTCAATCGCGGCCCCATGAGCCAGGAGGCCGTGCGCCGCATCTTCGAGCGCATTATCGACGAGATGCGCACGATTCAGCGCTTGCGAATGGAAAAGGGGGACGGCCCGGCGGCCGTCGCCGGACCCGGAGACAAAACATGTTAGTCGTGATGCAACAGGGAGCGACGGAGCCGCAGATCCAGGCGGTGATCGACCGCCTGGTGGAACTGGGTTTCGATGTGCACCGCTCGACCGGCGTGATTCACACGCTGCTCGGCGGGGTGGGCGGCAAGGACGAGTTCGACATCGCCATGTTCGAGGTGATGGACGGGGTGAAGGAAGCGCACCGCATCGTCTCGCCCTATAAGCTCGCCAGCCGCAGCTTCCGCCCGGGAGGAACCATCGTCAAAGTGGGCAATCTGGAGATCGGTGGCAGTCGCGTGGCCATCATGGCCGGGCCGTGCAGCGTGGAAAGCCGCGAGCAGATCGAGCGCTCGGCCGAGGTGGTGGCCCGCGCGGGCGCCGCCGTGATCCGCGGCGGGGCCTTCAAACCGCGCAGCTCGCCTTACGCCTTCCAGGGCCTCGGCGAAGAGGGCCTCAAGCTGCTGCGTGCGGCGGCCGACCGGCACGGGCTGCTGGTGGTGAGCGAGGTGATGGATCAAACCCAGATTCCGCTGGTCGGGGAGTACGCCGACATCCTCCAGGTGGGCGCGCGCAACATGCAGAATTACACGCTGCTCCGCGAGTTGGGCAAGCTCCGCAAGCCGGTGCTGCTCAAGCGCGGCATTTCCGCCACCATCGAGGAGCTGCTGCTCTCGGCGGAGTACATCCTGGCCGGGGGCAATTATGACGTCATCCTCTGCGAGCGCGGCATCCGCACCTTCGAAACCTACACCCGCAATACCATGGACATCTCCGCCATTCCGGTGGTGAAGTCGCTCTCGCACTTGCCAATAGTGGCCGACCCGTCGCACGGCACCGGCCGCCGCGACAAGGTGGCCCCCATGGCGCGCGCCGCGGTGGCCGCGGGCGCCGACGGGCTGCTGATGGAAGTCCACCCCGATCCCGATCACGCCCTCAGCGACGGCGCGCAGTCGCTGCGTCCCGAGCAGTTCCAGGAGCTGATGGCGCAGTTGCGCATCATAGCGCCGGCGGTGGGGCGGTCCGTTTCGGAGCCGCGATGAGCGCGTCAAGTACTTGTGGGGCAGGCGCTTCCGCCCGCCAACCTGACCCTTGTCGAGTGCGCGATTGGCAGGCGGAAGCGCCTGCCCCGCAATTCCAGGACACTGCCGGCATCCCATGAACACCGTAGCCATCGTCGGAACGGGCCTGATTGGCGCATCCTTCGGGCTGGCTTTGCGGGAAGCCGGCTTCGGCGGCCCGATCGTTGGGGTCAGTTCCCCGCGCTCCATCGCGGAAGCCCAGGCGCGGGGAGCCATCGATCGCGGCGCCCCTCTAGCCGAGGCCCTGGCCGAAGCGGACCTCGTGTTTCTCTCTCACGCCATCGGCCGCATCATCGATACCATCCGCCACATCGACCCGCTGCTGCGCCCCGGCGCCCTGGTGACCGACGCCGGCAGTACCAAGTGTGAAATCGTGGACGCCGCGCGCCAGCACATTGGGCGTGGCCAGTTCCTGGGCGGCCATCCCATGGCCGGCAAGGAGACCCGCGGAGCGGCCGGGGCCGAAGCCGGGTTGTTCCGCGGCCGCATCTGGGTCCTCACCCCGGACGATCCCGCCGAGCTCGAGACCCCCGCGGCCCGCGAGTTCCGCGCCTGGCTCGACCGTTTCGGAGCGCGCATCGTGATCCTCGATTCCGACCGGCACGACCGCGCTGTTTCGCTGGCCTCCCATCTGCCGCAACTGGCGTCCACCGCCCTGGCGGCGGCCATTGGAGAGCGCGCGGCAGCCTCCAGGGCGCTCGAGGTGGCCGGGCCGGGCCTCTTCGATTGCACCCGCCTGGCCCTCAGCTCTTACGACATTTGGCGCGACATACTGGCCACCAATGCCGATTACATAGACCGCGCCCTGGCGGTCTACATCCAGGAACTGGAGCACATCCGCGAGAACCTGCGCACGCGGCAACTGGAGGAGGAGTTCCGGCGCGCGGGGGCCTTCGCCGCACGGTTGCGGAAGGGCGGATAATCCGCGGTTGCAGCCGGCGCCACGATGCTCCTCGCAATCGTCCGTCGAAACGGGCTCCGCAAAACGGGCCCATGCGACGGCCCGTTTTACGATAAACTACGCATAGGCCCAGAGCCGTAGTCGCGCCGCCGCCGTGAACCAAGTTTGCGCCGGAGGGCGCGCCGGCCTTCGGGCGCGGTGGACCGCCAGGCCCGCCACGCCGATCGCCCTATTAAGGAAACATCCGAAATGGAACAAAAACTCAAGATCGCCGTGTTTATCGATTTTGATAATATCGAAATCGGCGTCAAGTCCACACTGCACCGCGAATTCGACGTGGCTGCCGTGCTGGACGCGCTGAAAGAGCGCGGCGAAATCGTCACCAAGTTCGCCTACGCGAATTGGGGAAGGCAGGAATCCGCCACGCGCGCTCTCTCCGAGCACGCGGTGCAGATGGTTCAGCGCGATCCTTCGCCCCGCGGCGATAAGAACGGCGCCGACATCAACCTGGCCTTGGACGCCCTCGAAATGGCGTTCACCCACGACCACATCAACGCCTTTGCCATCGTCAGCGGCGACAGCGATTTCATTGCGCTGGTCAACAAGCTGAAACAATACGACAAGCGCATCTTCGTCGTCGGCGGCAGGGCCTTTACCAGCACCATTCTCCAGAAAAACTGCCACGAGTTCGTAGCCTACGAATCGGTCATCGACGACCGCCCCCAGTCTTCCCGGCGCCACCATGCGGAGCAGCAACAACAGGCACCGCCGCCGCAACCGTCTCAACAGCAACAGCAACAGCCGCAGCCGCAGCCGCAGCAGGAAAGGCCGCCCCAGGCGGAACGCCAGCAGCAACAGCAGCAGCGCCAGCCCCACAAGCGGGTGGCGCTCGACTTGGCCCTCGCCATGCCCCTGGTGGAGCGCGCCCTCGGCGTTCTGGAGCGGCGCGAGGTTCGCCCCCAGCTTGGCCTGTTGAAATCGACCATGCTGCAGCTCGATTCCACGTTCAACGAGAAGGCGTACGGCGCCGGTTCCTTCACTGATTTCGTGGAAAAGCTGCAAAAGGCCGACTACGTGGAGGTCAGCGGCGGCGAAGGCCGCTACATGATCCGGATGAAAGGCGGCGGCGCCACTCCCGAAAAGCCGGGCGCCAAGCCCGAAGAGGCCATCCCGTTGCTGCGCGACGTGCTCGAAACGCGCCGCCTGGAGGTGGACAACGGGGCCGGCATCGACGAGCTTTCCGATTGGGTCCGCCAGGAGCATCCTAACTTCGATTGGCGCGCCTATGGCTTCCAGGAGTTCGGCGAATTGCTGAACTACGCGCAGGATAAAGGGCTGGTTCGAGTCCAGGCGGACGAGGAGAAAGGTCTCACCGTCTATCTGGGAACCGAGTTCCACCCGCCCGCCCCGCCGCCGCAGCCCGAGCCGGTTGCGGAGATTGAGGAAGAGATCGACGAACCGCAGCCGCTGGTGCCCGGCCAGCCCACGGCCACCGGCGAGATTCCCATCCCCGAGGCGCCGCCCAAGCCCGTTCGCCGGCCCAGAGTTCCGCGCAAGGCGGCCGGGGCCGGCGGCAGTGGTGGCGGGGTGGCCAAGAAGCGCACCGTCAGACCGCGGAAAAAGCAGCCCGGCGCATAGTGTTCCGTGGTGGGGCGGACGATCGGCTTTCGTTCGTCTGCCAACTCCGGGGGGCCTCGCAACCGGGGTTGAAACAAGGCAGGCGGAACCACCTGCCCCACCGACTGCGGCCAGGTGGGGCTAGCCGTCTTTTCTCATGGGGGGTCTAGCAAAAAGCCGCTTTTTCTGGCATAACTGAGTTTCCAGGCAACAGTTAACGCCAAGAAGAAAGCGGCTTTCGCTATGACAGAGTGTACCCAATCCAGC
>Ga0326727_10000557_pt1 | contig 151856 bp, 149 predicted proteins | sample MB2enrmetagenome_FD_207643 | JGI IMG/M metagenome (GOLD analysis project Ga0326727, IMG submission 207643) | Lab enriched peat soil microbial communities from McLean, Ithaca, NY, United States - MB29MY | ecosystem: Environmental > Terrestrial > Soil > Wetlands > Peat | place: USA: New York... | reverse complement strand
GCCTGGTTAAAAAACTTCCGCCGCCTGACGAGCCGCTGGGAACATCGTGCCGTCAACTTCCTCGGCATGGTTCAACTCGGCTGCATATTGATCCTGTTGAGGCATCTGTGAGACTGCTTCTAGGGCATCAGACCCCTGAGGTCTAGGCACAAAATCCAAGAAACCACTCATCAAAACCGCTTGCAATCGCCCACCGTTCCATTTCCCCGTTAGCTTCCGTTCGCCCCCCGCATCTCCAGCCTGTATCCATTGAACCATTTTCTTGCTGTCTCTGGGGATCATGATGCTGGGCATTCGACTTTCACTGCGGGTTGTTAGGAGTAAGTTCGCACATTTCAAATTGTTCACAGGCAGTCCTCCAGTGCGCTTGCAGTCTCAAGGCCCCACGAATCGTGCTATTTGCATTGGGGAATGCTGTCAGCGGAGCCGAGGCGGTTCAGAAGGTCCCAAAATGATACTCGGTATCTGGGTTTTTCAAGCGTTTTGAACTCCGGCCGATTCCCGAAATGGGTGTATCCGCAACAAATATAGTGTTGAGAATTAGGGGAAGTCACTAGGGGAAATCATTGGTTCATGTCATCCTTACTTGTGTTTGAGGTGTTCGTATGTCAGCGGAATATATCTCTGAGATCATCGATGTATTTCTGCTTGCACAAAACCGGCTTTTGAGAGAAGCCCTCACCAGAGTCCTTAACAAGAAGAGTGACCTGCGTGTAGTGGCTTCATCCTCTCTGACCCCAGAAGTTCTCGAGCAGATCAGCGCCGCCGCGCCCCACGTGCTTTTGTTGGGCTCTGACCTCGAGGGTGGTAGCGTTCAGATTGCCGAAGAAGTTCGCAAACAAATGCCGGAAGTGAAGGTGGTGATGGTCGGTATGGATGAGGATAAGGAAGCGTTTCTCCGCTTCGTGCGCGCCGGCGTGGCTGGCTACCTTTTGAAAGACGCCTCGGCATCGGAGATTGCGGCCGCGGTGCGCTCCGTGGTACGAGCTGAGGCCGTATGTTCGCCCAGACTGTGCCAGTTGCTCTTCGATTATATGGCGCGGCAGAGCACCCGCATTCCCGGAATCTATGGGAAACTGCAATTCGGACTCACCAATCGTGAGCAACAGTTAGTTCAGTTGATCAGCCATGGCCTCAGCAACAAGGAGATTGCCAGCCAGTTGAGCATCTCCGACCAGACGGTGAAGCATCACGTCCACCAGGTATTACGCAAGTTGGGCGCGAATGATCGCCTGTCTGCGGTGGAAGTCTGTCGGCTTCATGGTATGTGTGCCTAAGGCGCTCGTCTGAAACTTCACCATAAGAAGGACGCTCCTTAGAAGCGTCTGAACTCGACTTCGCTCGTGGGGAGCTGTGCGCGTGGTTCTGCACTGCATCGCGCGTCATCGACGTTGCTTTACTTACATCGCACCTCGCGACCATGCACACGCCCGCCTTGTCTCCTGCGTGGTGACCGTCGACATTTTTAATGTGGTTGCGAGGCGACACTCTTAATCGGGGATTTCCTTATTGCCTTGAAGACGTCCTGTGTGCCCTGACCCGAGTCAGTCGCGCGGGTTTCTATGGGCGCGGAGTTATCTCTGAGGCCGCGACCGTGGAACTGCGCGATCAGGTGCAGCGCGTGGCGCTGGAGTGGCCGACCTATGGCAGGCGGCGGATCACGGCGGAGTTAGGGCGCTGTGGCCTGTCGGTCAATCGCAAACGGGTGCAGCGGCTGATGCGGGAAGACAACCTGCTGTGTTTGCGGAGACGTAAGCTCGTGGCGACCACCGATTCCGCGCACGGGTTGAAAGTGTATCCCAACCTGGCGGCGGCGCTGGTGGTGAGCGGCATCGACCAGCTCCGGCGGGCCAGCTGCGAGTCGTTCATGAAAACGCTGAAGTGCGAGGAAGTCTATCGCAGCGAGTATCGCAACCTGGCCGAAGCGCGCGCCCGCATCGGCGAGTTTCTGGAGGAGATCTACAACCAGAAGCGGTTGCATTCGTCGCTGGGCTATTGTCCGCCCGCCGAGTTCGAACGTCTGCAATCGTCGCCCATGCTGGTGGCGGCCGTGGCGCAGGAGGCCGTATGAGTTTTCTGAGGCATGGGGAAATCTATCCATGCGATCAGGGCACGATCTCGCGACCGTGCCCTCGCTCATCGCCGTGGATGAGTCTCCAGCTGGTTATTCCTGGCAGGTTGCTCTCCAGCAGAGCCCGCTTCCGCTTCACCAGCCGGAGCTATACTGCCCATCATCAACCGCGCCCGACAGTGCTTCGCGAGCGAACGGCGCAATGTCGCTTAACCGATTGTCTCAGCCGGGGGGTCCAGTCCAGCTATGGCCCAAGTGGAGACGACCTGTTGACCCTTGTGGCTTTCACCGCCCTCAAAATCGACTACAGTCGGTTTTCGGGGGTTCTGAAAAGGCTCGCATCTGCTTGAAAAGATTGGTCGGGGAGAGAGGATTTGAACCTCCGACCCCCTGGTCCCGAACCAGGTGCTCTACCAGGCTGAGCCACTCCCCGACGAATTCATTCTGCGCGAGAGGAACCGACTGCGCAGCAGTTGCGGATCTGATTCACGCAACCATTGCGATTATAGCATCCTGCGCACCATCGGAACTCGAGGGGTAGAGCGGATTCCATCCCTTTCGCCAACCCCTAGCTGCGGAACGAACCCTTGCCTACGGCCGCAAGGCGTGACGGATATCTCCCACGATCAAGCCGGGGATCGAAAACGGGCGGGCCGCGCTTCAGGGGCGCAAGAGGAGTTTCATCAGGTCCTGTGAATGCAAGCCGTGATGGCTGGCACAGACCCGCATACCTGCGCTCGCGTCGAAGTGGTAGACTTTTGAGTTTTCTCATGGAGGAACGGTTTTATGAACATTCAACGGGTGGGCATAGTTGGCGCGGGCACAATGGGGAACGGCATCGCCCATGTTTTTTCGCGCTGCGGCTATCAGGTTCTGCTCTGCGATGTGGAACAGCGGTTTCTGGATCGTGCTCTGGAAACCATCGGCAAGAACCTGGAACGCGAGGTTGCCAAGAACAAGATAAGCGCTGCTGACAAGGCTGCGGCGTTGGGCCGGATTCAACCGGTGCTGGACCGCGGCAAGCTGGCCGATTGCGATTTTGTCATCGAGGCAGCTACGGAGAAATTTGAAATCAAGACAGAAATTTTCCGCGATCTCGATCGCATCTGCCGGCCGGAGATTCTGCTGGCTTCCAACACATCTTCCATCTCCATCACCAAGCTGGCCGCCTTGACCAAACGACCGGACAAGGTGATTGGCATGCATTTCTTCAATCCGGTTCCGGTGATGAAGTTGGTTGAAGTCATCCGCGGTCTGGCCACTACGGACGAGACCTTCCAGACCGTGCGCGACCTGGCACTGAAACTGGAAAAAACGCCGGTCGAAGTCAATGACGCGCCCGGCTTCGTTTCCAACCGCGTGCTGATGCCGCTGCTCAACGAAGCCATCTATGCGGTGATGGAAGGCGTGGCTACACCCGAGGCGGTGGACGAGGTGTTTAAGCTGGGCATGGCGCACCCCATGGGCCCACTGACGCTGGCGGACTTCATCGGCCTAGACGTTTGCCTCGACATTATGCGGGTGATGCAAACCGGCCTGGGCGATCCCAAGTACCGGCCCTGCCCGCTGCTGATTAAGATGGTAGATGCGGGCTGGCTGGGAAGAAAGAGCGGGCGAGGATTCTACAAGTATTAGCATTTGAGAAAATCATCTGTAGAGACGTTGCTTGCAACGTCTCCTTACCTATAGGACTGTGTGTTCATGTAGCCATGCCAACCTACATCTCCATGCTGCGCGGCATCAACGTTGGAGGGCACAACCCGGTCAAGATGTACGCGCTCAGGGAACTATTTGAATCACTAGGCTTCGAGCAGGTTCAGACCTATATTCAAAGCGGCAACGTGGTCTTCAAGGCGGGCAAGAGTTCCAGCCTCCAACTATCAAAGAAAATCGAGGAGCGGATCGCCAAAGAGTTTGGGTTTCGGATGCCGGTCGTCAGCCGGACTTCCGCGGAAATGGGCAGCGTGATCGAGAGCAATCCTCTTGCTAAGACGAAGGATATTGACCTGACGAAGCTGCACGTGACGTTTCTGTCCGAGGCGCCCGATCCGGCTGCGTTGAAAAAGCTTGAGCCGCTGGCCGCCACGCCGGATGCGTTCCGAAGCTGCGGAAGCGAAATCTACCTGTACTGTCCCAACGGGTACAGCAACACCAAGTTGACCAACAACGCGATCGAAAGAATACTAGCTGTTCCGGCCACGACCCGAAATTGGAACACAGTCAACAAACTCTATGAAATGTCATTGGGGCGCGGTGGATAGAATTGCTGCCGAGGTCGTCCCCTGGGCGCGTTGGCGGCCCATTTCCCAGAGCAGAAACACGGCAAGAAACAACAGGCTCCAGACCGCGTGAGGCATGACGAACTCATTCCACAACCAACTGGTGGCGATGGAAGAAGGAATCCTTCCACTGTCGCGCAGCGTTTCCAGCAGCGATCCGCCCGGCAGCAAGAAAGGAACGAAGAGCAAAGCGGCAAGCCGTGCCGATACTCGGCTGAGCCAGCGGAGATTGGCCAAGTACCAGCAGAGCGGAACTACCAGCAATACCGCATCATGGAACCTGTGGTAAACAGGCAGCAGACTGATGACCGCAAGTGCGCTCAATTCAAGAAGGTTTGCCTGCGATCCGGGTCGGCTGACGAACCAAGCCCAAACGGCAAACAGGAGCGCGCCCAGTGCAATCGCAAGGACATTGGCAAAACCCGCCGTCCCGACGAGCGGATCGAGGACTAGTTGCAGGTTTAGCATCCCAAACCGGGTGGGGTTCAGCGGCCGAAAATCTCCGAGAATACCTCCGCCAAATAAGGCTTGATTGTCCTGAATATAGTTGGGCAGCCATGCCACGTGACTCCAGTGCAACCGCAGCAGCCCGATCGACATAGCAAGGCAGAAGATTGTCGCGGCGACTGCCACCACGCGCCAGCAGCGGCGAACCAGAAAGTACAACAGAAAACAGAATCCGATTTGGGGCTTTATTCCTAGGGACAGCGCCATCAAGACGCCGGTCGCGATATTGTGATTTGTCTTTGCCGTCCAGAGTGCGAGGATCGATAATTCCGCCGCAATCACAGCTGGATTTCCATTACTGATCCCGGTGTGAAATGGAGCCAGCGCAAGACTGCCCGCAATGAAGGCGAATGTCAGAGTCTTGTCATGGGGCATTCCGGCGCAGGAGACGAGTGCCAACAACATCGCCGCGAATAAGCCAACGCTGATGAGGACCCAGGCCAGGTTCGCAGCCGGCCAGGGAAGCAAGGTGAATGGCGACAGCAAAACAAAGCAGCTCAGGGGGTATGCGGTTGGGATTCCGCGCCTCGCGGTCAGGCTCCCGTCCGCGAGTTCCTTGGCAAGAAACTTAAAGCGAGTTGCTCCCAACGGCCAAAGCCGAACCAGTTCTTTCGGACTGTAAGGATCGTTTCCGAGCGCCCAGGCCCGTGATTGCACGTAGGGCGACAGAAAGTCATTAAAGCCGGCCTCCACTCGCAGCGCTCTCGCCGGTCCGCGCCATACGAACTCTGCGCCTGCCAGCACGATTAGAATCGCCAGGACCACGAGCGTTTTCTTTTCCCTTTTGTAAACGCCGAGTTTACGCTTCGCTGGACCCAGATCCGATAGAAGAACCGGCGCCGCGGAATCTGGACCCTGCCGGTCAACAGCCGAGCTGACAGCACCAGAACTCATAGACGAGACTTCTGAAAGGAGCTGAGCAAAATGGTATGGACACTCTGGCAGAATCGCAATTCCTTTGTGCGTCCCGAACACACCTTGTTACCGGGCGCGCAAGGGAACGGCCCCGCCGACCCAAATGAAGAGCCCGCGGAGTACAATCGGACACGTCGACTGGGACGCCAAAATGCCTGACGATCCAACACTCCGCTCTGACACCGCGATCTATTGTCTCGGGGCGCTTCTAGGCCTTTGTGCCGGCGCGTTGGATGTAAGGATCGGCGACCTGCTGCTCACCGCGCTCTTCGTGCTCGCGTCGACCATGCTGCTGGGCGCGTTGCGGCCCGAGCGGCCATGGCGATGGGTGATCGTGGTCGGGATGTTCGTGCCGATTATTCAAATGCTGGCATACTTGTTCTTGACAGAAAAGCCTTATCGCGCGCAAATCTACGAGTCGTTCCTCGGCTTCCTGACCGGCGTGGCGGGAGCGTACGGAGGTGCAGTAGCACGGCGCGTGTTCAATGAACTGAGGAAGTAGTTTTCCGCGAGGCGATCACAATTCCGCGGTTGAACCACTAGGCGATGATGGCCAGCACGTCGGCAGGGTTCACGCTGGCGCCTTCCATTACCACGATCTTCTGGACGGTGCCCTTCTTGGGCGACTTGATCTCGTTTTGCATCTTCATGGCTTCCACCACGAGAATGCCCTGGCCAGCTTCGACCGCGTCTTTTTCGGCGACCAGCAGGCGGACCACTTTGCCCGGCATCGGGGCCACCAGTTTCTTGGGGCCGGCATCATCGCTACCCGCGGCTTTGCGGCTTCGCAGGGAGCGAGGATCGCGCACTTCAGCGTTGTAGCGCACGGGCCCAACCCAGAAGTGCAAATCGACCGCCGTGCGCTCGCGCTTGATCTCATACGCCTTGCCTTCGATGAGAATGGAGAGCACATCAGGCCGCGTGAGTACCGCATCCATCTGGACCTCGCGGCCATTCAGCCGGCAGCGCCAGTTCTTTTCAACGCGCTCCAGTTCCAGCCGGTGGTCGTTGCCGTCAATGGTGACATCGTAAATCATAGCTCTCCGTGAGCGTCCCTTTGTTCTGCAACACTGAGTCTATGCGCGAAGCGCTTCGACCCTGGCGGCCTGCTTCCAGCCGTTGCCGGTCTCTTTCTTTGCTGCGCTATTGCCACTAGCCCCCGCGCGCCCATTGCTTCCTGCCGACATAGGATCGAGCATGGCAAAAATCCCCGCCGCGATGGCAGCGACCTCTGCGTGTTCTCCTTTGACTGCGGGTGGCGGCGTCTTCAGCAAGCGGTCGAGGTAGCCAGTGTCGACTCTGCCGGCATGAAAGTCCGGATCGCTGAGAATCCGCCGGAACAGTGAAATATTGGTTTTGATCCCGCCGACGAAGTACTCGTTGAGGGCGCGCACCAGCCGCGAAATCGCCTGGTTGCGGTCGGTACCATAACCGATCAGCTTGGCCAGCAGCGGGTCATAATCGATGGGTACGGTCCAGCCTTCATACATGCCGCTGTCGCGGCGAATGCCGGGACCCGAGGGAGCCAGCAGCAAAGTAATCTTTCCGGGGCTGGGAAAGTAATTGTTGTCAGGATCTTCCGCATAGATGCGGCATTCAATGGCGTGGCCGCGAATGCGGATGTCGTCCTGGGTGAACGGCAGCTTTTCACCGGCGGCAATATGAATTTGCAGGTGCACCAGATCGAGACCGGTAATGAGTTCGGTTACCGGATGCTCCACCTGCAAACGCGTGTTCATTTCCAGGAAGTAGAAATTCTTCTGGTGATCAACCAGAAACTCGACCGTGCCGGCGTTAGTGTACCCGGCAGCCTGAGCCACGCGCACAGCTATTTCGCCCATCCGGCGCCGCATTTCAGGATCGACAACTGGCGATGGAGACTCCTCCAGCACCTTCTGATGACGGCGCTGGATGGAACATTCGCGCTCGCCGAGATAGACGGTGTGGCCGTGTTCGTCGGCCAGGATCTGCATTTCGATGTGGCGGGGATTGATGATTGCTTTCTCGATGTAAACTTCGCCATCGCCAAACGCACGCTGGGCCTCGCTCTGGGCAGATTCGAGAGCGGACTTCAGATCCTCCGGCCTATGCACCAGGCGCATGCCTTTGCCACCGCCGCCTGCAGCCGCCTTTAGCATCACCGGGTATCCGATCGTTGCCGCCACCTGCTCAGCTTGCTCGGGCGATTCCACGCCCCGCGACGTCCCCGGCACGAAAGGCACGCCGGCTTTTTCCATGTTTTGACGGGCGCGCGTTTTCGATCCCATCATTTCCATGGAATGCGGGGTCGGGCCGATGAACTTGATGCCAGCATCGGCGCAGGCCTGGGCGAAGCGCGCGTTCTCGGAAAGAAAACCATACCCCGGGTGGATGGCTTCAGCTCCGCTCAGTTTCGCCACACCCAGAATCTTGTCGAAGTTCAAATAGGATTCGGCGGCCGCCGCAGGGCCAATGTGGTAAGCCTCGTCCGCCTTGCGCACGTAAAGCGCAGAGCGATCCACGTCAGAAAAAACCGCAACTGACGTGATACCCAACTCGCGGCAAGCACGGATAACGCGGACTGCAATTTCTCCGCGGTTGGCGATAAGGATTTTCTTGAACATACTCAAGCGTAACCTGGGGCGAAGCCTGATCTTCACATTCTACCCTTTCCTTGCCACTCGGGAGGAACTCCGCCGCTCGGATGCTGGCTGCGGCTGCGAAATCACCAATCCTACGATTCCCCCCGAACTGCGATAAGCTTTAGAGAGTTCGCAGGGAGGCAACGTGTCCATCACTGGCCCGGAAGAATTGGAAGGCATGCGCGCTGCCGGCGAGGTGGTGCGCTTGATGATCGAAAGCATGAAGCGTGAGGTTCGCCCCGGCATCACTACGGCAGAACTGGATGCGGTGGGCGCAGGCGTCATGCAGAAGCACGGAGCCAAGTCAGCCCCAGCGATGGTTTATAACTTTCCCGGGACCAACTGCATCAGCGTCAATGAAGAGGCCGTGCATGGCATCCCCGGTGCGCGGGCGCTGCGCGACGGCGATCTGGTGAAGCTCGACGTAACGGTGGAAAAGAACGGCTTCATGGCCGATGCCGCTGTGACCGTGCCGGTAGGAAATGTATCGCAAGAAAATCAAAGGCTGATTGCCTGCGCGGAGCGGGCCTTTGCGAAAGCCATGCTGGTGGCGCGCGCTGGATTCCGCGTGTCCGAGATTGGCCGCGTGGTGGAGCGCGAAGTGCGGCGCAACGGCTTTTCCGTGATTCGTGCTCTTGGCGGACACGGCATTGGCCGCACCATTCACGAGCTGCCGCGCGTGCCAAACTACCCTGATCCGGAGGCTCGCCAGGTTCTTACCGAAGGGCTGGTGATTACGGTCGAGCCGATCATTGCTGCCGGATCGGGACGGTCTTTCGTGGCCGCTGACGGATGGACCGTGTGCACGGCCGACGGACGGCCCTCAGCCCATTATGAGCACACGTTGGTTGTGACCAAAGGCGAACCAATTCTGCTGACGGCTGCGTAACGGCCCCCTTATGGTCAGCGCATGAATTCTTCCCACCTGACGAAAAAGTCTTCGCCCGGCCTGACGGCCATTGGCGTCTTCTTGTTGTTTGCGGCCATCATTGCGTCTCTAGCAGGAACGACCCTGGTGTGGCGGGGCACTGTTCTTGATCGAATGTGGACTCTCAATCCGCGCGCCTACAGGGATCTCGCGCCTTTCGGAAAGGCAGTGGGCATTTCGTTTCTGCTGCTCGGTATCACGCTTTCCGTTACCGGCATAGGGTGGTTCCGACGCCGCCTCTGGGGATGGCGGTTGGCTGTGGCCGTCATTGCTACACAGGTTTTGGGAGATCTGGTCAACGCTTTTCGGGGACGTGTCTTCGAGGGCGTGATCGGTGTCGCGATAGCTGGTGCGCTACTGTTCTATCTCTCGCGAACAAACACGCGCGCTGCCTTTGCCGGCGGGTCGCGGACCAAGAACCAATGAGTCCTGTTCTTCTGCGGAACTCCCAACGATCCCTACTTCCCGCCCATGACTAGCTTTGCGATCGTGGCCAACTGCATGTTGGACGTGCCTTCGTAGATTTTGCCAATCTTCGAATCGCGCCAGTATTTTTCCACCGGATAATCCTTGGTGAATCCGTAGCCGCCGTAAATCTCTATGGCCAGCGACGCCACGCGCTCCGCCACCTGCGAGCAGAACAGCTTAGCCATGGCCGCTTCCTTCACAAAGGGTACGCCGGCGTCTTTCATGCGGGCGGCGTTGTACACCAGCAGGCGTGCGGCTTCGATGTCAGTGGCCATCTGGGCAATCTGGAACTGGATGCCTTGAAACTCGGCAATCGCCTTGCCGAACTGCTTGCGCTCCTGCGCATACTTGGCGGCATGTTCCCAGGCGCCGCGGGCTACGCCCAGCATCTGCGCGCCGATGCCGATGCGGCCCTCGTTCAGCGTTTCAATGGCGATCTTGTAGCCCTTGCCCACTACTCCCAGAACATTCGACTTGGGCACGCGGCAATCCTCCAGAATCAGCTCGCAGGTGGAAGACGCGCGAATGCCCAGCTTGTCTTCTTTCTTGCCGACGGTGAAACCGGGAAATTCTTTTTCGATGATGAACGCGGTAATTCCCTTGTACCCAGCCGCGGGATCGACGGTCGCGAACAGAATGAACACGCCCGCTTCTTTCCCGTTTGTGATCCAGAGCTTGCGGCCGTTCAGAATGTAATCACTGCCTTTCAGTTCGGCTTTGGTTTGCAAGGCAAAGGCATCGGAACCGGAGCCGGCTTCGCTCAATGCATACGCGCCGCAGGTGTCTGCCGCCATGCGCGGCAGGTAGCGTTTTTTCTGGTCTTCGGTAGTCCAGCGCAGGAGCGCGTTATTGACCAGGGTGTTTTGCACGTCGACAATCACGCCGGCCGAAGCGTCCACGCGGGAAAGTTCTTCCACAGCCAGAATGGCCTCAAAAAACTTTCCCCCGCCACCGCCGTACTGCTCGGGGATTTCGATGCCCATAAGGCCGAGCTGGAAAAATTGCTGGATCAGGTCGTGGTCAAAGACGGCTTTCTCGTCCATTTCCTTGGCCAGGGGACGTATGTTCTCCTCGGAGAACTGGTGGATGTTGTCGCGAAAAAGGAGTTCATCTTCGTTCAGCGTGGTAAGCGGCGTGGCGGCAGGGGCTTGCATGGTCGTGTCGGGCATAAGGGGTACCTTTTGAGGTCAGAATCGAACTCAAAAATTCTAACACTCCTTGAGCCGCGGGGGTTCCAGCTTATCCCTGCCCCTCGGACCAGGCCGATGCTGAGGGCTAGTGCGCGAGTGCGCTAGAATACGGTGCATGACCCAGGCTGCTCCCGCAATCACGCGCCGCCCGGCAGAGGTGGTGAGGCAAACACCGGTGTCGCAGGCGGCGAACGGAATTTGCTACGCCGTCGCCGGCGAAGTAGGTGTGTCGTCGAAGGATGTGGAGAGGATGGTGGCTGCCGTGCCCGACGCGGCCGCGGCGGCGCTGCACCATAAGGCCTACTACTTCGTTCCCCTCACCGTGAACCAGGGCGATGAAACCGTGATTGCCGACCGTTATGACGTAATGCTGAGCGACAACGCGGTTTGCCACCGCAATCTCGACTTGGGCGACTCGCAGTGCGTGTTTATTTCCACGCGGCTCATGGACGACAAGTTTTCCGTCGCTTTTGAGTTCTTCATCAACGTAGGCCACGCGGTGGTTGAGCGGGCCGGCGTGTCGCAGGCTTTTGCCGACCTGGTCTGGAAACAGGTGGAATCGAACGCTCGCGGCGAAACGTCGCTGGATGCGTGGGAGTTGCGGAAGGCCGCTACGGCACCGGGCGTCGATGACGAGAAGCCCAAGAACGATTACTTTGCGGCGGCCTTTTCTGACGCCATCTCGATTTATCTGCTTTCGCTGTTCATTGACGTGGACTACTACGATCTACGCGAACGCGACTACCCGTTGCTAGCCCCGGCGGCGCTGGCAGAGCGCCTCAGGAAAGTGGCGGAACTGTTCCCGCCCAATCCAGGGTTTGAGTTCGCGGTGTACTACAAGCGGAGATGATAATTCCTCCCAGGTCTCGAAACGCGCGAGACCTGGGGCATCCGCGGTTCTGGCTGATAACTGAAAAGAATCCGTGAACATCCGCGCCAATCTGTGGCTGAGTTGGTTTCTTCTGGTTGCGACAGCAGTAGCGCCGGCGCGCGATAAGCCGGAGAACTGGCTGGAGGTGCGCAGCCCTCATTTCACCCTGCTTAGCACCGGCGGCGAGAAGCAAGCCCGGCATCTCGCCGGCCAGTTCGAGCGCATGCGCTCGGTGTTCCACGCCCGCTTTCCCCAGTTGGAAATCGATCCGGCTGGTCCCATCGTAGTGCTGGCGGTCAATGACGAAAAGGACTTCCGGGCGCTTGAGCCCGAGGTCTATCTGGCCAAAGGCTCAGTGGATCTGGCCGGGCTTTTCCTGCGTGCGCCGGATAAGAACTATGTGCTCATGCGGCTGGATGCCAGCGGCGAGCATCCTTATCGCGTCATTTATCACGAGTACACCCATCTGGTTCTGAGCAAGGGCGCGGAGTGGCTGCCGTTGTGGCTCAATGAAGGGACGGCCGAGTTTTACGAAAGCACGATGATCCGGGACAAGGATGTGTCAATCGGAGAACCAACCAAGGAAACTCTCTATGTGTTGCACCAGAACCACCTTCTCCCACTGGCCACGTTGCTGGCCGTAGATTACAACTCGCCGTATTACCACCAGGAGGATAAGGGCTCGATCTTCTACGCCGAATCTTGGGCCCTTACTCACTACCTGATCATTCAGGACCGGCAACAAAACACTCACAAGCTGTCCGACTACATGGACCTGGTACGCCAGAACGTTGACGCGGTGACCGCCGCAACCCGTGCCTTCGGCGATCTCAAGCGCCTGCAATCCGAGTTGGAGGCATACGTGGCCCAGCCGGTCTTCACCTACGTCAAGGCGCCCATCGCAACCGAGGTGGATGAAGGAGCTCTCCAGGTCCAACCTGTGACCAGGGCACACGCCGATGCAGTCCGCGCTGACTTGCTGGCCTACAACGACCGAGACAAAGACGCGCGCCGTTTGCTCGACGAAGTGCTGCACGACGACCCCAACAATGCCTTGGCGCACGAAACCATGGGACATCTGGAATTTCAGCAGGGACGGATGGACGAAGCGCGCAAATGGTACGAGCAAGCGGTCAAGCTGGATTCGCAAAGCTACCTCGCTCACTACTACTTCGCGGCTATGTCGATGAACAGTGGTCCGCTGAAACCAGACACCGAGGCTCAGGTGGAGGCCAGCTTGCGGACTGCCATCAAGCTCAACCCCGCCTTCGCTCCGCCCTATGACCGGTTGGCGGTCTTCTATGGCATGCGGCGCAAAAACCTCGACGAAGCCTACATGCTGAATCTGCAAGCCGTACAAATGGACCCGGGCAATGTCGGATACCGGGTGAATACCGCAAGCGTCCTGCTCATCATGCAGCGTGAGAATGACGCGCTCGCTGCGCTGCAGAACGCGCTGAAAGTGGCGAAGAAGCCGGAAGATGCCCTGGCAGTACAGACGCAAATGGAAAACGTGCAGCAAGCCATTTCCGCGCGCCGGCAGATGGAGGAAGAGAGCCAGCGCCTTAAAGAGGAGGCGAAGTCTGCGTTGTCCGAACAACAAGCAGGTAGCGAGGAAACGGCCGGTCCGGCTGTGACCGCGCCCAGCCATCCGCCCGAAGAGGTTCCGCGCGGACCGCATCACTTCGAGCGCGGCAGTGTGAAAAATGTGCGCTGCTCCACGCCGGCAATCATGGATCTGGACCTCGATGCGGGCGGGCACACCATCGCTCTTTACGCCGTGGATTACTACAAGATCAGGTTTTCCGCCTTGCACATCATGCCCAAGCCTGGGTTCGACCCTTGCATCGACTTGGAAGGCGTGCGCGCCCGGGTTGAGTTCGTGGCACCCTCCGGGAATGTGAAAGCGGGAGCCATCGTCTCCATCGAACTGCTGAAGTGAGAAGCGGGCATTGCGGCAGAGCCGCCGTCGCAATTCCTGCGCCGACACTTTACAATCATCCGTCCATGTTTGTCACCGTCCGATCCTTCGCCAAGATCAACCTCGGTCTGCGCATCGGTGCGCTGCGCCCGGACGGATTCCATGATCTCAGGACGGTCTATCAAACCATCGCGCTGCATGACGTGGTGCGCGTCGAGGTCGGGCGCGGTTCAGGGATCGAGATTCGCTGCGCAGATCCTCGCGTGCCAAAAGACGAATCGAACACGTGCTGCCGGATCGTCGAGCGGGCCATGGCGGCGTTAAGAGCTCGCGGGCGCGTGATCGTCGAGATCGAAAAGCGCCTGCCAGTACAGGGTGGACTGGGCGGCGCATCCAGCAATGCGGTTGCGGCGCTGCTGGCGCTGGAGCGAGCCGTGAAGAAATCACTGTCGGGCGCGGAGGGCCTGCGGATTGCAGCCGAAGTAGGGTCGGACTTGCCGCTGTTCCTGGTGGGCGGGACAGTACTGGGAGCGGGCCGCGGCGAAGAAGTCTATCCCCTGCCCGATTTGCCGGCAACGCCGTGCGTAATTGCGACCCCGAACATCGGAGTTTCGACACCAAAGGCGTTCGCGGATTGGGATGCCTTGGTCGCGGCCGTGCAAAGGGCAGATTCCTCGGCGGATCCCCCCCCGCTCGGAATGACAAGTCCTCGCAGTGTCTCCAATTTGACCATTGCCGATCCGTCCGATAGAATAACTAAGTTCGGTCGCGTGATTACCGCGTGGCTGAGCGGGTCCCAGACGAAGTCTGGGAAGTTTTACTCCGGTGTCCCTGCGAGTGGCAGGGGCCGGGCCGAGACCCCGCTTCTCGACCTTGTCCGTACCGGGATCGAAAACGACTTTGAGCAGGTCGTCTTTCCTCAGTATCCCGAGTTGCGCGAGGTGAAGCGTGTGCTGGAGCGCGCTGAGGCGTTTTATGCCTCGTTGTCGGGTTCGGGATCAGCGACCTACGGCCTGTTTGGCTCCCGCGAAGGGGCGGAAAAAGCGGCAGCGAAACTGCGCAAGGACGGGATTCCTGCACTGGCCACGGCTACGTTGACGCGGCCGCAGTATTGGAAGAAGTTTCCAGTTTCAGGTTTCTAGTTTCTAGTATCCTGATAGTGGCGTTGCTTCCGGAAACTGGAAACAAGCAACTGAAAACTGTCCTACTGGGCCGTCGACTAATGGTAGGTCAAGTGCCTTTGGAGCACTTTGTCTAGGTTCGAATCCTAGCGGCCCAGCCAAAAGAAAGCTATCAGCTCTCAGCCGTCAGTATTCAGGAGCGCACGGCTGCCGGTTTAAGCTGAGAGCCGAAAGCTGAGAGCTAGAAATCATGGCAACTCTTGCAACAGACACGGAGAAAAGGTCCTCTATGAGCCCCGAGGAAAAGCCGGAGCGCAAGCCGCACCGCGCCCGTGTGGATGACAAGTTCAAGATTTTCTCCGGCACCGCGAACGAGCCCCTGGCGGATGAAATCTGCGCGTTTCTGGGATTGACCCGTGGCCAGGCGCAGGTCACGCGCTTCAGCGATGGCGAGGCCTACGTGCAAGTGCAGGAAAACGTGCGCGGTGCGGACGTCTTTGTGGTGCAGCCCACCTGCCATCCGGTGGACTCGCATTTGATGGAACTGCTGCTCATGATTGATGCTCTTAAACGAGCCTCCGCCCGGCGCATCACGGCCGTGATCCCGTATTTTGGCTATGCCCGCCAGGACCGCAAGGACAAGCCGAGGGCTCCGATTTCTTCCAAACTGGTGGCCGACCTGCTCACCACCGCTGGGGCGCAGCGGGCCCTGATCGTCGATTTGCACGCCCCGCAATTGCAGGGCTTTTTTAATATTCCCGTGGACCACCTGTTTGCTTCGCCGGTGCTGGTTGATCATTTCAGGAAACTGAACCTGCCGAACCTGACGGTGGTTTCCCCAGATGCTGGCGGCGTGGAGCGGGCGCGGTTTTTTGCCAAGAAAATGGACGCTGCCTTGGCCATCGTCGACAAGCGCCGCGTGGAGATGAACGTGGCGGAAGTCATGCACGTCATCGGCGACGTCCACGGGCGCACTTGTCTGTTGATTGACGACCTGATCGACACCGCCGGTACCCTGGTCAAGACGGCTTCGGCGTTGATGGAAAATGGAGCGGCGGAAGTCTATGCCTGCGCGTCCCACCCGGTGCTGTCGGGGCCGGCGGTGAGCAACCTTTCTAGCTCCTGCATTAAAGAAGTGGTGGTGACCAACACGATCCCGTTGAGCGAGGCGGCGCGGCAAGAGCCGAAAATCAAAGTGCTCTCCATTGCGGGGCTGATTGGACGCGCGATTCAAGCCAACCACGAAGAGACTTCAGTAAGCAAATTGTTCTTATAGACAGGAATTGAACGTTTTATGGCGACTGCAACGGAAAACAACATTTTGGAAGCCCAGCCGCGAGCGGCGGGAACAAAGAACGATGCGCGGCGGGTGCGCCGCCAGGGCAAAGTGCCGGGTGTGCTGTACGGGGCCGGCGAAAACGCCCTGCCAGTCAGTCTGGATCCGCGACAGATCTCGCGCATCCTTCATTCACAAACCGGCCACAACAGCATTTTCGACTTGACCCTGGAGGGCGGAAAAGCCACTAAGGCCATGATCGTGGACTGGCAGTACGAGCCGCTGAAGGGAGCGCTGCTGCACGTCGACCTCAAGCGCATCGCCATGGATCAGAAGCTGCGGGTGCGCGTGCCTATCGTGCTCAAGGGTGAAGCCGAGGGTGTCAAGACCCAGGGTGGCATCCTGGAGCAGAACTTGCGCGAGCTGGAAATTGAATGCTTACCCGCGGACATCCCGACTTCCATCGAAACTGATGTCAGCCACCTCGTGTTTGGGACGGTCCTGCGCGTTTCCGATTTGCCGCACCATGACAAGCTGAAGGTCGTGACAGAGTCTAACCAGATGGTCGCGCACATCATCACGATCAAGGAAGAAGTTGCCGTAGCACCGGAAGTGGCGGCAGCGGAAGCATCTGCAGCCCCGGCCGAGCCCGAAGTCATCAAGAAGGGTAAGCAGGAAACTGAGGAAGAGGCCGCGGAAGGCGAGAAGCCCGAGAAGGCTGAGAAGGCGGAAAAGAAAGAAAAGAAGTGACGGCGTTTGGCGGGCCCTTCGGCATCCTTCGCTCTGCTCAGTTGTCCAGAGCAGGCCAGGAACTGATTCCGCCGTCATCCTGACCCTGAGCACAGTTGAAGGGGAAGGATCTCTGCCGGGGGCTGCTGCCATAAGCTGAGTATTGTCCGCGTTTGACGGTCCTGGCGAGGAGATGGAAGTTTAAGAGTTGAGCGTGAAGCTGATTGTGGGACTCGGTAATCCGGGAATCGAATATCAGTTCACGCCTCACAACGTGGGATTTCTCGCTGTTGACCGGCTGGCCGAGGAATACGGCGTAGATGTGAACAACCGGCAGTGCCGGGCGCTCACCGCGAGGATTGCGTTGGGTTCAGAGAGCGTGCTTCTGGCCAAGCCAGAGACTTTCATGAATCTGAGTGGTCTGTCGGTTTGTGAATTGGTTCAGAAGAATAAGCTTCGGCCGGAAGAGGACCTGATCGTCATTCAGGATGAACTGGATTTTCCGCTGGGCACGGTGCGCATTCACCGGCGGCGAAGTTCAGCTGGGCATAACGGTATCGAGTCGGTCATCGGAGCCCTGGGCACGCAGGATTTCCTGCGCATCCGCATGGGCGTCGCTCCTGCAAGAGCGATCTCCGACGGCATGAGCTACCTGCTGACGCCCATGCGCAAAGCGCAGCTTAAGGTGGTGGACGAGATGCTGGACACTACAGCGGCCGCTGTGAAGGTGATTTTGACGGAAGGCGCGGCAGCGGCCATGAACGTGTTCAATCGCAAGTCGGATGAGGAAAAGGATTAGCCACGGAGAAACCAGGATGAGACAGCGGGCAATCCGCGAAACCTGCAGTCAGTGGCCAAAAATGGAGATAACGAATGAATCGTACTTATGAGCTCATGTTCATCGTCCGCCCGGATATGGCGGACGAGGAGCAGGACAAGCTGCTTTCGACGCTGGAGACGGCGGTGACTTCCTCGGGCGGACAGGTGAAAAATGTGGAGCGCATGGGCAAACGGCGGTTGGCGTACACCGTCCGCAAGTTCAACGATGGCATCTATATGTTACTCACCGTGGAAGGCAGCGGCGGGATGGTCCATGAACTGGAGCGCCGCCTGCGGGTTACCGAACCAGTGATTAAGTTCCTGACCGTGCGCATTGATGAGGCGCAAAAGCGCATCGACAAGCTCAAGGCGATCCGCGATGCCAAGCGCAAAACTTCGGCTGCAGCGGCGCCAGCGGCGACTCCCGAACCGGCAGGAGAGCCTCCGGCCGCGACGGCATAGGAAACCGCCGTTCTTGGCTGGCTTGTTCGTGGTTGATCCGCAGCGCGTAGTTTCGCGCGGCGCTCTACGATCGAAGCGTAAAGCTCAGGACCAACGGCTAACGACTGAAGACATGAAGACAAATGACAGGTTTTAAGGAGCATCATGGCTGACGAAGCAAGACCAACAACATCACCAGCCGCCGATGGCGGATCCGACCGCACGGAACGCCGCCCACCGCGGCCTTACGGCCAAGGCGGGCCCGGCGGCAGTCGCGACGCCGGCGGCCGCAAGTTTTTCCGGCGCAAGAAAGTCTGCAAGTTCTGCACCGAGAAAATCGATTCGGTTAATTACAAGGACGTGCGCCTGCTGGCCCAGTTCGTGGCCGAAAGCGGCAAGATCGTTCCGCGGCGCCTGACTGGAGTCTGCACGCCGCACCAGAGACGGCTGTCGGCGGCGATCAAGCAAGCTCGCAACATCGCCCTGCTGCCGTTTGCGGGTCGCGCATCGTAAGAGCAGTTCGGCCAGGGATTTACACGGATTCTCACGGGTTCATTTGAAGTAGGCGCCTTATCCGCATGAATTCGTGCATATCCGTGACCCAGGAAATCTAAGACGGAGTCATCTCATGGAAGTCATTTTGAAAGAAGATGTAGTCAAGCTAGGCTCGCGTGGCGAAGTGGTGAAGGTTGCCGAGGGCTATGGACGGAATTTCCTGCTGCCCCGCAAACTCGCCATTGAGGCGACCAAAGGCAACAAGGCCGTGATTGAGCAGATGAAGGCCGCTTCGGTGCGCCGTTCCGCCAAAGAAAAGTCCCAGGCCGAGGAGTTGGCCAAGCAATTCGATGGCTTGTCCGTGGAGTTCAAACGTCGCGCTGGCGAGCACGATCAACTCTTTGGATCGGTTACATCCAGCGATGTTGCCGACGCCCTGGAGAAGAAAGGCTTCAACATCGACCGCCGTAAGATTCAACTGCACGAATCGCTGCGTACGCTGGGCGAGTTTACCATCCCCATCAAGCTGCACAAGGACGTAGCTGCGCACCTGAAAGTGATTATCGAGAAAGACGCGGCAGAGTAAGTCAGATGCGGTGCGGGGCGAACGGCGCCTCGCGCCTCCAACCCTGGTAGCCCGCCTTGCGGGAGGGTCTGACCCCGGGCTCGCAAGTTGCGGAGTTTCTAATCTGCTACTGCACCACCAGCGTTACCGTCTGGTTGCGCACCGCACTGCCCGAGGTCGCGCTCACCGTCACGGTGTAGGTTCCTGCCGGAGTTCCGGTGGTGGTCGTCGTGGTTTGGGTCGAACTGCAAGCCGGCTGGAGAGCAACCAGAGAGAACAAAACGACAAACAGAATACCGACCAATAGCTGCCGCTTCCACGATTTTTTTCCGACCATACTCACGCCAAGCAAAGCCAGCCCTGAAACTGGCAGCCAGGCCGCATACAAAAGTCCTTTCTGCCATAGCCGCGTCGTGGTCGTCACCCTGGCGGTGGTATTGATCACCAGAGTTGTGCTGGCCGCTCCGGTACCCAGATTCGGAATCGGGTTCGTAGTCAAAGTACACTTTGCCCCAGTCGGCAAACCAGAAGAACAGGCCAGGGTCACGGCATCCGGAATGGCTCCGCTCGGCGTTAAAACGGCGGTGTAGCTTGCCGGCACTCCTGCCGGAACCGTCACCGATGCCGGGGAAACCGCCAGCGTAAAGTCGTTGACATACACGCTGGCCGAAGGGCTTGGAGTCGCGCTGTAATTCGTTCCGTAGATTCCCACCGTGCCCGTATTGCCCAGGATGATCGCACCCGTTCTGGGGGTCGCAGGCGCCACTGGCGTCAGGACCACGGTGACGGTCGCGGTCGCACTGGCGTTCAACGCCCCCACATTGCACACAATGATGCCGTTCGTCGGCTGCGCCGGACAACTGTTTGAACCTGAGCCGGTGGCGGAGGTAAATGTGGCCACTCCGCTTAATGACTGCAGGCTGTCAGTGAAGGTAATGCCGCTTACATAGTCGCCGGGGTTGGTGATTACGCCGTTGATATTCGTGCCGTTGGTGATCGTGTAGGTGAAAGTCACCTGGTTCCCCACGCCGACCGGAGTGGGTGCGGCGGTTTCATCGACGGTCACGTTGAGGTATGGCCCCAGCTTACTGACGAAGGCATCGCTCGGACCGTTCAACGCAGGCTGGAACGCATTCAGCAGGGGAAAGCCGGCGGTCGATGAGGTTTCCCCGGCGAGATAGTCCGCTCCCTCGCTATCGGTGGCGATGCTCGTCCCAATGTCGGTGCCATTTCCACCGAAATAGGCGGAATTGTGGCCGGGGGCCGTGGGTGTGGTCGCGGTTGTGTCCACCCGAGCGACAAACGCGTCGCTGTTGCCGCCGCCGTAGTTGGTCTGCGCCAAACGGCTGTTGAAAACCGGGAAATTGGTCGAATTGGTCCAGCCTGTAACGCGGGCGCCACCAATCGTGTCCACCGCGATCGCCGTGCCCACGTCGGTTCCAGCCCCCCCGAGATAGGTAAAGTAAGTCAACGGCACAGTGGTCGTTGTACAACTCGTCCCCGTGCACGCGACCCCCAGCTTAGCTACGAAAGCGTCCGACTCCCCGCCCCCATAGGTCCCCTGAAACGCCGTGCTGCCTGAAGTTTGGGTGATCCCGAAGTCATCGGTGGAATTCGTCGCCCCGGTCACATAGGCATAAAAGCTGCTGTCCACCGCAATGCCGTAACCAAAATCGTCTCCGGCTCCTCCCAGGTAGGTGGAATAAACCAGTTGTGATCCTGAAACTGCCGTAGGGTTAAACTTAGCCACAAAAACGTCATAGCCCCCAAGCAGAGTTCCCTGGTATGCATTCAACACCGGCAAATTGGTGAAGTTCGTACCTCCGGTGATGTAAGCGTTTGAGTTTGTGTCTACGGCAACGCCGCCGCCGACTACACTGCCATTGCTGGGGCTGCTTCCGCCGAAATATGTCGAATAGACAACGCTTCCAGGGCCTGGAGTTGCCGCATCCAGCTTGGCGAGGAAAATCTGGTTGGTGGCATTGGGCGCAATCTGGAACGCGCCCACAGTCGATGGAAACCCTGTTTCTTGCTCGCTGGACGTTGTAGTCCCGGTGACGTAGATGTTGGCGCTCGGGTCCAGCGCGACGCCGGAGGCAATGTCTGTGCCGTTGCCCGACAAGTACGTGGAATACATCAAGCCCGATCCGGCGCTGTTGAGCACGCTCACGAAAACATGCTTGCCGGCGGAAAGTGGAGCACTCTGGAAAGGCGCATTCAGGCCGTTGGTCGGAAAATTGCTCGAAGTGGTCGTCCCCGCGACATAAGCGTCGCCCGCGGAGTCCACTGCAACCCCCGCAGTGTAGTCCAGGCCATTGCCGCCCAGATAAGTCGAATACACCAGCGACGAGCCAGTGGTATTGAACTTCGTCACGAAGACATTGGCCTTAAACCCGGCGGCTGGAGCACCCTGATAGACACCGGCGGTCACCGGAAAGTTCGTCGAAGTGGTCGCACCGGCAACGTATACGCTCCCGGCCGAATCGACCGCAATCGCCGGACAACCCGGCGTCTGCGGAAGCCCGGTAATTGTTGAGCAACTTTCGATCCCCGAGCCTCCCAGGTAGGTCGAGTACGTCAGCACGGGATCGATCACCAGCTCACGGCTGCGGTCGAATTCGCCAAGTGCAAAGCCGACTTCCTTTTCGCCCAACATCAGGAATCGGGCCGAGACTGTCCTCTGTTCGGAGCCGTAATTCTGATAAACCCGAGGCGCGAGCAGCCGCAACTCGGCTCCATTCAAGCCCACTTCGAGGTCGCCATTCTCCGCGAGCTTCAGGTTTCTTGATCCTTCGAAGCGCAGCTTGATTTGATTGGGGTCGCTCCCCGGCGCAACCTCAAAGTCGTACTCCAGCCGCCCTTGCCGGCCATAGTAAACCAGGTCCACTCCCCGATAGACACTGCGGTAGCGGATGCGCGCAAACTGCGGAACGTCGCGATGCCATTTCTTCGGATCATTCCCGATGAAATAATTGCCCTTCCCCGGCAGGCGCTCTGTGCCAGCCAAGTCAGCATTTGGATTCGCGTTCGCCAGCTTCATGCGGACAACTGAGGCTTCGGAGGGTGCAGCCCCGTGGCCGCTCCGCAGGGCAAGTACAGCTTCGTTTCTGGTCAGGAAAAGTCCGTATCCGGCGCCGCGAGCCAGGAACTTCACCGCAGCGTCAGTCTGCCCTTGGTTAGCTTCAAACATCAACGGCAGGCGGTTGTAAAGCACCGCGGCGGGTTCTTTGCCCGACATCCGATTTGCCGCACTGCGCAACTCCGCCATCTGCGGCCTCACATGCAGCGCAGCCACACTCAAGGCCGCCAGCACCGCGACCGAGCAAACGGCGCGGCATCGCCAACCAGCGACTCCCGATCCAAGACGGCTCAATTTCACTCGTTAATCCTCCGAAGTTCGGCTTGCGTGGAGAGAAGGAAGAAATGGCACGCAAACCACGCACCACCTCGCGCCCGCGAAGCGGCGTGCGTTCGTGTCACCGGAATCCTGCGCTCGAAAATTAAATAACTACTTAAACATCTTACAAATAGCGGTGTCAAGCCACGGGCACGGCGGGTAGTAGGTCGGTTTGATTGTCATCCTGAGCAAGCGTTCTTTGCGCCGCGAAGGATCTGGGCGAGCCGCCCGGGGTGTCGCGTTCTTTGCGACACAGCAATCGCGCGTCTGGCTCGCTTCCTTCCCAAACTGACCCACTACCGCACGCCGCATGCCGCATATCTGTTGGATGCCTCCGCCAGCGCGGCTGCAGCTCCCGAATACAAGGAAGTTGATCTTTAGGAGTTTTGCGCCTGGCTCTCGGGCTGGATCACCCCAGCGCGGCGTGCAGGGTTTTCAGCAGGGAAGCTCGCGTGAACGGCTTTTCCAGCAATTCAATCCCGGCGGCGGTCCTTCTATCTGGGACCAAGTCGCCAGTATACCCGGACATGTAAAGGACCTTCATTTCAGGGTGCGATTCAGTGAGCCGCAAAACCAGTTCGGGCCCGCTCATGCCTCGCATGACTACATCCGTTAATGTCAGGTCAATTTCGTGGCGTGTTCCGACGCGTTCGAGGGCCGTTTTGCCGTCTTCAGCCTCGACCACCCGGTAGCCGTGCTCCTCCAACATCTGCCGAGTCAGCGAGCGCATAGTTTCGTCGTCCTCGACCAGCAGGATGGTTGTGCCCTCGCGTCGAGGCGGCAGCGCCTCCGCCTCAACCTCCGGCGCTGCTCCGAGTTTATGATCAGCGCAGGGCAGATAGATGCGAAACGTCGTTCCGCGGCCCGGCTCGCTGTAGACCCAAATGTGCCCGCCAGCCTGTTTGACGATGCCATAAACGTTGGCCAGCCCCAAGCCTGTTCCCTTGCCCATCTCCTTCGTGGTAAAGAACGGCTCGAAGATGCGGGACACGGTTGTCTGGTCCATGCCAGTTCCGTTGTCGCTGACCGCCAACATTACGTAACGGCCAGCAGTCATGGGCGGATGCTGTGCCGCGAAAGCTTCGTCAAAATCTCTGACCGCTGTTTCTAGAATCAGCTTGCCGCCGTGCGGCATGGCATCCCGCGAATTCACCGCCAGGTTCAACACGATCTGATCGAACTGGCCGGGATCTGCCTCTACAATCGCAGACCCCGGTCCAGGCCGGAGTGCGACCTGAACATCGTCGCCCAGCAGCGGACGAACCAATTTACTCACCTCGGTCAACCGCTGGTTCATGTCCAGCAAGCGGGGCTGCAAGGGTTGCCTGCGGCTGAAGGCAAGCAATTGGCGCGTCAACGATGCGCCGCGTTCGGCGGCTTCGCGGATGCTGTCAACGTAGGGCAAGCCGGCGGCTGCCGGGTCCATGCGGCTGCGCAACAGTTCGCACGAGGCGATGATGATGCCCAGGATATTGTTAAAGTCGTGTGCGACTCCACCCGCCAGCCGCCCTACCGCCTCCATCTTTTGCGCTTGCCGAAGTTGTTCCTCCGCCCGCTTTTGCGCCGTGATGTTTCTGGCAATGGCAGAAGCCCCAACAATCCTCCCCTCGGCGTCACAAACCGGAGAAACAGAGATCGAGACGTTCAGAAGACGCCCGTCTTTTGTGACCCGCACAGATTCAAAATTCTCGACGCTCTGCCCCAGCTTGATCTTTTCCAGAATGCCGGGGATCTCATCTGGCCGATCCGGAGGGGCAAGCCTCGTGATGGGCTTGCCAATCATCTCTTCCGCTTTATGGCCGTAGATTAGTTCGGCGCCCCGATTCCAACTGGTGATGATGCCGTCGAGATTCTTGCCGATAATCGCGTCCTGGGAGGAATCTACGATCAGCGCCAGGCGGTTCTGATATTCCCAGAGCTGCCGGTCCCGGCGCCGCTCCAGCGCTTGATAAGCCAGGTGCAGTTGCACCTCGATGCGCTTGCGATCGCTGATATCGCGGATCGCGCTCAACACCAGCAGCCCGCCGCTGGTATGTACTGGACTCAGACTGATTTCCACCGGGAACTCTGACCCGTCCCGGCGGCGTCCGTGAAGATCCAGGCCCGCCCCCATGCGGCGGACAGAAGGCTCTCGGCCAAACCGCTCGCGGTGGTGCTGGTGTTGCTGGCGTTGCGCCTCCGGAACCAGAAGCTCGACCTTCTGGCCGACCAGTTCGCCGCGCGTGTACCCGAAAAGATCCTCCGTTTGGGAATTGACCTGTACGATGATTCCTTCATGATTCACCGCCACCATGGCATCGGGAACCGCTTCCAGAAGAGCCGGCGACAAAACGGTCTCGAGAGGGCTCTTAAGGACCGGAGAAACCTTCGGATCAGACGTAAACCCACTCATACGCACCCCACAACACCCTACCCACTATTTACCACAGTGCAGACGGAGATGCCAATTCTCGCCCGGCGGGCTGCAAGGGACGCTGCTGTCGACGAACCGCAATTAGGCTGGGAGCTTTTTTAGTGCGGCCGCAAGCGCGTCCATAGCCAGATGACTAGCATGAGTGGACGCCTCGGGCAGCCCGCCCAGCTTGTCAACCAACTCTTCCCGCCGCAGCCGCCAGGCTTCGGCAATGGTTTTTCCCTTCGCCAACTCGGTAAGCGCCGAGGCGCATGCCATGGCAGGCACGCATCCTTTGCAGCGAAAGCGTATCTCGCTGATGCAGCCATGGGCAACTGTGAGGCTTAGCTGCAGAATGTCGCCGCACGCCGGATTCTCCACCTGAATCGATACATCTGGGTTGGCCACTTCTCCGGCATTCCGTGGGTGCTCGAAATGATCAAGGAGCTGAGGAGAGTACATCGCAGAAGATTGTAGCTCGGTTTTCAGCTTTCTCCCAACGCGGTCATCGGTTGTGTGTTTTTCCACAGGCCCGCAGGCTATGATGCAATACGCAAGAAGCTTTCAAATATGAAGATTGGTTTTTTCCCTAATCTTCTATGGCGACAACTGTAAAGACCGAGGACGCGCGCTACGAAGTGGAGCATTCCGCACAAGCGGCCACTTCTGCGCACGACCTGATGGCTCGCATTGTGAAAGTGCTGCATGAGCGCATGCTGAAATACAACTGGGTGGGTTTTTACATGATTCAGAGAGCTCCTGATCAGCCCCCGGTTCTGGTTTTGGGCCAGTTTGAGGGAGCGATGACGCCGCATACTCGCATCCCGATGAATGAGGGCATTTGTGGCGCCGCCGCTTCCAGCGGGAAAACTGTCGTTGTCGATGACGTCGCCCAAGATTCTCGCTATTTGGCCTGCTCGCTTGAGACCAAATCCGAGATCGTGGTCCCCGTTTTCGCCCGCGGCCAGGTAGTGGGCGAGTTGGATATCGACAGCCACTTTCCCGCAGCCTTCAAAGATGAAGACCGCGCACTGGTGGAATTCTGTGCGAGCTTGGTCGGCCAATATCTGGACAAACATCCGGCATGAAGCAAGTCGTAGCAGCGTTGATTCTGCGAGAACAGAAGCTACTGGTCTGCCAGCGAACCCGGCATCAGACCATGCCGCTGAAATGGGAGTTTCCCGGCGGCAAGATCGAGGAAGGCGAACAACCCCGTGACGCCCTGCGCCGCGAACTCGAAGAGGAACTCGGCATCGACGCGCAGATCGGCGACGAAGTGGCCCGCATTCGCCACGAGTATCCTAACGGGGGCGCCGTCGAACTTCGTTTCTATCGGGTAACGGAGTACCGCGGCCAAATCGAAAACCGCATCTTTCGCGACATCCAATGGGTCGCCCGCGCTGAACTTCCGACGTTTGATTTTCTGGAAGCGGACCTGACCCTGGTGCAGGACCTGACCGAGGGAAGAATTCTGTAGGAGGATTGCGGACATCCAAGGCTACGCTACCCTCCGCCCGGCCGCAGTGTCCAAATATACGCCACGCTGAGCACGGTCATGATGATGGTTGTCGCCCATGCGATCGCGTCATAAAGACGTGAGTTCACGTACTCACCCATCAGTTCTTTCTTGTTCACCAGAAGCAGCATGAAGATCAACACCGGCGGAATGGCAATCCCATTTACCACCTGCGAAAGAATGGAAATTTTCACCAGCGGCAGGTCGGGAATGAGAATGATCCCCGCGCCGGCAACGATCAGAATGGTATACAGCCAGTAAAACACCGGCGCTTCATTGAACTTCCTGCCTACGCCCGATTCGAATCCCAAGCCTTCACAAACGGTATAAGCAGTCGACAGGGGCAGAATCGAAGCCGCGAATAACGAGGCGTTAAACAGGCCTACAGCAAAGAGAATGTATGCGTACCTGCCGGCTAGCGGCAACAGAGCCTGGGCCGCATCGGCGGCATCGGAGATGTTGTGGTATCCGTGAACGTACAGCGTAGCCGCACAAGCCACGATGATGAACCACGCGACAATGTCAGTGAAAATGCAGCCGGAAATGACGTCAAGCTGCGACGCCCGGTATTGGCGCTTGGTGATGCCTTTTTCTACGATCGACGATTGCAGATAGAACTGCATCCACGGCGCGATGGTTGTACCCACAACGCCGATCGCCATATACAGATAACCGGGCAGAAAAAATGCTGACTTTGGCGGAGGCTTCACGGTCAGCACAAGAGCTTCGAGCCAGGCCGGCTTGGCGAAGAAACCGGCCAAAATGTACGTGACGTAGAAGAACGACGCCGCCAAAAACACTTTCTCCACGCTCTTGTATTGGCCTTTCACCACAATCAGCCAGACAATCACCGCGCAGACTGGCACGGTGATGTACTTGGAAAGGCCGAACAGTTCCAGGCTGCCGGCGATTCCGGCGAATTCCCCTACAACGTTGCCAAAGTTGATGATCAGAATGCCGATCATCATGAAAAACGTAATGCGGAAGCCAAACTCCTCGCGAATCAGGTCGCTCAGGCCTTTGCCGGTGACCGCGCCCATGCGGGCGCTGATTTCCTGCACTACGATCAGGGCGATGGTGATGGGAATCAACGTCCAGAGAAGCAAGTGCCCAAACTGTGCGCCAGCCGCGGAATACGTGTAGATGCCGTTGGCATCGTTATCGACGTTCGCGGTAATAAAGCCCGGCCCGACAACCGCAAAAAACAGCAGAATCCGGGTCTTCCAGCGTCTCAGGAATCTCATGGGCACAGTTCGCAGACATGGTTTGCCAGACGAGCAAATCGATCAAATAGGATAAACGCGATTCAGCAATCTGAACAGGTGAAAAGTGAAAAAAGGGTGGGTCCCGTTTGCGACCCCTTGCTGCATGGGTCAAGTCAGTCCCGCGCTACAGCTTTTCGCGCAGCATGCTGATCACATCGTCGGATGTAATCACGCCGGTCAGCTTATTGTTTTCATCGACCACGGGCAGCATGAGCAGGTTGTACTTGTCGAACAACTCCGCCACTTCTTTTTCTCCTATATCGGCATGGCACGAGATCAGCGGTTCCTGCGTAAGCGAAAGCAGCGGCGCATCCGGCGAAGCCAACACCAGTTTGGCCAGCGGCACTGCGCCGGCCAGCGTGCCGTGCGAGTCCACCATATAAATCGTGCTTACGGACTCGATACCACCTTCAAAATTCCGCAGCGTCTCGACCGCATCATGCGCGCTGGAAGCCAAGGGCAGCGCAATGTACTCGGTGTTCATCCGCCCAGCGGCGGTGTTCTCCCCAAACTCGAGTAACCCAGAGACTTCCTCGCGTTCCTCGGGCGCCATTTCCTGCAGAATCTGTTCGGTGCGCTCCTCGGGCAGGTCGGCCAGCAGGTCGGCGGCGGCATCCGGATCCATCTCTTCCACGATGTCAGCGGCGCGGTCAGAATCCAGCGATTCGACAATCGACTTTTGCACCTTGGGCTCAACTTCTTCCAGCGCCTCGGCGGCCACTCCTTCGTCGAGTGTCTCAAACACCGCCTCGCGCTCGTCCGGCGCCAGATCTTCAACGATATCGGCAATGTCAGCCGGATGCAGTTTCGCCAGCCGCTCGTGGGAAATCTTAAGCTTCACGCGTCGCGCCGGATCGGTTTCAATGAGATCCACGAACTCCCAAGGAATGGCCCGCGCCGGAATCTGCCTCAGCACCGCATGCAGCGCCCCCGTTGGCACCAGACCTTTTAGCAAGCGGCGAATGGCGCCGCGGGCGCCGACATCCACTGAACTGATCCTGAGCACGGGGTGCGGCTGCCCCAGTTCCTGATGCAAGTCAACGTCGTTCACGCGGACCACTTTGCGGCCGTGCACGTCGATGATTTGCTGGTCGAGCAGATCGCGGGCCAGCAAAAACAGGCCTTCAGCGCCATCGGAAAGCTGCCAACTTGCGGCCGCAGTGTTAGCCACAATGCCACCGTTGATGGAGGAAACCGAGGTGAAGGGCAACAGCCGGTCGCCGCTCTTGGTGCGCACCATCAGCATGGCCACGCGCGACGGATCTTCTTGCAGCGCGAGCGCCAGTTCGCGTACACGTCCGCAGCGGCCCGCGGGGTCATATACCGGTTGTCCGAGCAGCTCGGTTAGCGCGACGGTGGACATCATCCAGAGGATACTCGGGTGAGGCCGGAGAATCCAGACGCCGTTGGCAATCGTACCAAGTTCCCGCCCAAGCCCTAAGCGCGACCCAGTCGTCAGTTCACGATAGTCCGCCGGGTCTACGAATCAAACTCACTCACAGCATCTTGACGTTCTCGATGTGAATCGAGTCGTCTTTCACCTCGCCCGAAGCGGCGATGTGATGGCCTTCATGCCCCTTCAGTACATCGGGGTTGTCAACGGTCAGCACCTTCTGGTCACCGTCGGTTACGATGACCGCCTTGGCCCCTGTGGACAGGCACTTCTTCATGCAGTCGGCATGACTTTCGTTGGCTCCTTTTGCGCCGCACATGGAGTCGCTTACGTATCCCTTTACCGTTGTATCCGCACTCCAGCCAGTGCCAGTCATCAGGCAAAACACGCACGGGGCAATGCAAACCAGCAATGCTCTCTTCATGGGAACCTCTTTTTTAGGCAGATTTATCCTCGGGACTTCACCCACATCGAGGGAATAGAAGGAATATAGCACAAGCAGGTAGGAGTTGCGCCGGCCCATGCGGTCTCAGACGACAGCCCGGCTCATTGGATCTGGATCACACCTGCCGCCGCGCTGGCGTTGATCTCCTCCACCCGCTTTACCACCGCGCGGGCAAATCCATACACGGCTTCTGCCTGAGGAGATTTCTCCCCGTTCAGTGCCGTCGGTTTGCCGCTGTCTCCGGCTTCGCGGATGCTCGGATCGAGCGGCACGCTGCCCAGAAACGCCACGCCAAACTGGCGAGATGTCTTCTCGGCTCCGCCCCGGGAAAAAATGTCGACCTCATGTTTGCAGTGCGGGCAGACGAAGTAGCTCATGTTTTCCACCATGCCAACCAGATCCACTTTCATCTGGCGGAACATCTCAATCGCCTTGCGCGCGTCCTGCAGCGAGACGTCCGACGGCGTGGAAACCACAATGGCGCCGGTGAGCGGGACAGTTTGAATCAGCGACAAAGCCACATCGCCGGTCCCCGGCGGCAGGTCTACGATCAGATAGTCGAGTATCCCCCACGCCACCGAGCCAACGAATTGGCGAACGATGGAGTGCAGCATCGGACCGCGCCAGATCAACGGTTTGTCGCCGGGATTCAGAAAGCCGACCGAGATCACCTTGATGCCGTACGCTTCCAGAGGCTCTATCCGGTTCTCGCCAACCATTCGCGGCTGCGCATTGACGCCCAGCATCAACGGCACGTTGGGTCCGTAAACGTCCGCGTCCAGCAAGCCCACTTTGCGGCCCATTTTCTCGAGCGCGACCGCCAGGTTCACCGCCAAGGTCGTCTTGCCGACCCCGCCTTTGCCGGAACCGACGGCAACGATGGAACCAACGCCCGGTAAAGGCTGCGGTCCCTGCATGGGTTGGTCCGGGTGGTTGTGCATGGGCGCGTTCAATGGATTTCCCTCCTGATGGGAACCTTGGTGTAAAACGCAACTCTTAGATTATACAGGCGTCACAGGAGGATGTGACGCGCCCTTCGCGCTGTCATCGCACCCAAGTCGGCGCGTTGGCGTGGCACGTGTTGCAGTTGTTCAGAGGAAACGCAACCCTCCCGTGACAGGCCCCGCAGTAGCGACCTTCAGTATTCAGGAACATTGAGTCCCGCACCGTTTCTTTTGGGGCAGTGGGGAAAATTTCGGGATGGCAAAGCTCGCAGCCGTTCCAGATGGCGTGCCTCTCATGCGAGAACACGATCGGATGAACCCAAGGCAAAGCCGCCTTGATGGAAAAATCGGGCCTGGTCAGGATGGGCGTCTTCTTGACGGATATGCCTTCCAGAAAATCGATCGGTTTGATTTTTCCTTTGCCCTCCGCGATTCTCCAGTCCACGCCATACAACCCCTTGGGGAGTTTGGCCGTATACGCTTTGTATGTGTATTTCCGCACGTCCTTCTTGCCCAGCGAGTGGCAGCGGTTGCAGTCCTTGCTGTTGGTGTTCTCGGAACAGGAGGCGAAGACAGTCTTTTTGTCGATCACCCGCTTTCCGTCGTGGCAGGCGCCACAATGGAAGCCTTGGCGGTTGGTAGTGGCTGTGATTCCGGTGGCGTTGGCCTGCATGGCAAAACCAATGTCTACGTGACAAAGGCGGCAAGTGAATTTGGCGCGATGAAGCCAATGATCAAACACCACCGGCCCAGGTCCTGTGGTTGACGAGGTCTTCCCAATGATGACCTTGCCGTAGTCGGAAGGCTGCTCGGGGGGCGGTTGCGGAAGATAGATTTGTGCCAGCCCTGGACCTGAACCCGCCAGAAAGAAAACCGCACAGATCAGCGCGTATAGGAGACGCTCGCGCTCACTTCTTGTCGTTTTTCTTTTTTGACTCGAGCACATATGCATAAAGGCCCCGGCACATTCGCAGGCGCTCCAGGTAAACTTTTTTTCTGGTTTCGTCGAGTTTCTCGATCTGCGGCCGCAGCGCATCACATCTGGAAACCAGGGAGGTAAGCTCCTCCTGGGAGAAAGTCATGGCGTCCTGGGTCTTGGAGCAAATGTCATCGAACTCTTTCTGCCACGCCTCCTGCGTCGTCGATTGCGAACTGGACGAACTGGGATGGCCGATGGTTCGTACGCCGCCGAAAGCTACCAGCCCGGTTGAAAGTATCACTGCAATCATCGTCGGCTTCAATCGGCACCCTCCGCTCAAGGTTGTACCGGCTTGGAATGGCAGCGCTGGCAATCCGTCAGGGGAAACGCTACGGTCACATGGCAGACTCCGCAAGACTTTCCCTCGGAGATCTCCAGCATCGTGTAATGCGAGGCCCCCTTTTTGACGCCCATGAATATGTCGGGATGGCACAGCTCACAACCGTTCCACACGGTGTGTTTCTTGTGGGAGAAGATAATGTCAGGCATCCCCGCAACCTTCGCATCGAGCGCAAAATCCTTCTGGACGGGAAAAGCGTTTCGTTTGGCGGAAACGCCCTCCAGCACGGCCACCGGCTTGATGAGTCCTGACTCCTCGGCTTTCTCCCAATCAATGCCGTTTCCGAAACGCTCCTTGGGGAGAGGCTTGCTGAAAGCGAAGAAATCAAAATCGCTGGTGACGTTCTTGCCGAGAGAATGGCAGCGTTCGCATCGCTTGCTATCGGACGCGCTCGAAGGGCTCGAACAGGCCTCAAAAACCGTTTTCCCTTCAACCACTTTCTTGCCGTCGTGGCAAGTCCCGCAGTAGAATCCGCGTTCGTTGTCCACGGCCTTGATGCCGGTTCCACCGGCCTTCATGGCAAAGCCGATATCCACGTGGCAGACGCGGCAGGTGAACATGGAGCGATGAATCCAGTGCTCGAAGACCACCGGAGCAAGGTTCGCCCGCTCAGAGGAGTTGTTGATGATTACTCGGCCGTATTCGTAAGGCAGGGGCCGTCTCTTTTTGGTTCCTGTCTGAGAGAGTGATGGCGCGCACAAAATCGAAACTAACGCCACAGCAACGAGGACCTTCCGGTTCATCGAGAGCCTCCTTCCCGACTGACCTTCGCTGGTTCACCTTGCCCCTACGCCAGCCTGTCCCTTCGCTCCTCCCCGAGATTGCCACAACCAGGAGGAGCCCGGCGGCAAGCAGTGCGAGGCGGGCGCCGCGAGTCCAAGACGAATTCTCCGTCTTCACCCGGTTGTCTACCGTGACTCGTGTCACGATTGGTCGTGATGGGTGGGCCGCGCTCACTTGTGCTACAGCTTTTCCGGCCCAGAATCTGCACAGGTTAGTGCGACATTAAATGACGTCTGCGGCAGCGTGGCGACGCTAGGAGGCGCTGGGACCGACTCCGCTCTTCAGGTTTTGTTCCGGAAAGCTTAGGGCTGGACAGGACTTTCTACAGATTCCCATCGATATTGCCGATAGGAGCAGGGGGCAGGGTGCGCCGTTGCCCCTGGGCTCAGATACACGCGATTCCTGGAATTGGAGCATTCTTATGCGCGCTGCCTTTGCTTGGGCTTTGACTTTTGCTGTTCTGGGCGGTTTGTACGGGTTCGTGTACTTCGCGCCGGTCGCCACCTTTGCTGCCGCTTCTGCGCCAGCCGCACAGTGGAACACGTACCACGATCCGGCGGGTTTCAGCATTGCTGTGCCAGCCGGGTGGCGCGTCACTACTAATAAACATGCAGGCCGGGTTACCGTGCAGGGCAAGAATGGCGAACGCGCCGTCATTTGGCCCACATTCCTTGAGCAGCACCAGCTTGATGTACGTTCGGCCGAAACGTTGGTGGAGCAACTGGCCGCTAAACTTGATCCGCAGTTGAGTTGGGGATCTCCGGAAGCTTCCGCCAACTTTGTCCGGGTTGCTGCGCGGGGCGGGCAACGCAAAGGAACAACGCTTCTGAGCTGGTCGAATGCGCCTAACGGAGCAGTGCTCTATGTGTATAGCCTGTCAGCTCCCGCCGCGGTTTACCGCGCTTCGGTGGATACGTTCACAGGAATTCTCAAGAGCTTCCAGATTGAGCCTGCGGCTAAGAGTGCCGCCCCAGGTGGGGCTTCCGGCGGAGCTTTCGCTGCTCCCACCAGCTACGTCCCATGGATGGAACCGCACGAGAACGTGTTCACACTTTCCGTGCCGCAAGGATGGAAGGTGAGCGGAGGTGCGTATCGCCTGACCGCCACCGATGTCCGCAAGGGAGTCAACATCGTCTCGCCTGACGGGCACGCCCGGGTCATGTTCGGCGATGCAGATATTCCGGCTTTCAGCCTGCCGACCCAAATGGGGTATCAATTGGGCATGCGCGAGGGCAGCTATACCTCGATCGGCGATGGCAGCAAGTTGCAGATTCGCCGCTATCTGAGCGGGCAACAATTCGCGCGCGAGTATGCCGAGAGCAAGGTCAGTCGCGGATGCAGCGACGTTAAAATCAATTCCAACAATAACCGTCCCGATCTTACCCAGTTGGTTCCCCAGCAGCGGATTCCGGGGGTTGCCCGCATGGAGGTCACCGGCGGCGACGTAACGTTTTCCTGCATGCAGAACGGCCGGCTGGTGGAAGGTTACGTTGCCGCGGTCACGCGGGTCGTCTATTCCTCCATGCAAGGAGGCATCTGGTACGCGGAGACGCTGTTTGGATCTTTCGCGCCGCCCGGAAACAGTCAGCAGGTCCGCGCTGTCGCAGAAAAGATTGCCGCGTCTTTCCATCTCGACTCGAATTGGGAAGCGCGCGAGAAGCAGATTGCCAGCTCCGCAGTGCAACAGGACAACCAGCGCAGCCAGCAGATTCAGCAGCGCGCCTTGCGGGCCATCGAGGAAGATCAGCGCGCGACCAGCGACATGATCGTTAACGACTACAATCAGCGGCAAGCTGTGTACGACGAAATCTCACGCAAACGCGAGAATGCCATCCTAGGCACTGTGGATGTTGTGGACCCATCGAGTGGCACGCAGTACAAGATCGACAACTATTCCGACTACCACTGGATGGATAATCAGGGCAACATCGCCGGTACAAAAACAGCCGATTCCCCCGGCGTGGGATGGCGACAGATGGTCGATCTGCCGTAGAGCACTGCTACCCCAATCGTGAAGTCACGTGGTTATTACCCTAACGCACTGCGGAAAAGCTCCTGTTCAGGCAGGCTTGGGGAAGGGCACGAGATCAACTCGTGCCGTTAACTCGTTGAAAATGTGCCCGCCCTTCAGCCGTCTGCGGTAACCTTTTTGCGTCCCCGACGACTTTTTCCGCAGCCTGCTAAGGAACCTCTGATTAGCCTGTAGTATTGTCATTTCGAGCGCAGCGAGCCGAACGGGAACCCGCTTTTGCCTCTGCCAGACCGAGCAGAGTTTCCCTAAGCGCACCGAGTATCTATAACGCTCAGTACACCCCGCCTTCCAGCCGCACCTTGCCGCGAAACATGCGAAAGATGAAAACGAAATATGCAATCGCCAGAATCGTGCCCAGGATCCACCAGGTGAATCCCACCGCCAAGCCATGTGCGCCCGCGACAGTGTTGGAAATGGTCAGGCTGTAAGCCGGATCAGTGCTGGCGGGCAGCACCACCGGATACAGCGCAAACGCCGCACCTCCCAACATCGCAATGATGTAAAAGCTCGAACTCAGGAACGCAGACTTCTCCTTGCGTTGCCGCATCGCCCAGATCATGGCTACCAAGCTGGCCACGACAATCAAAGGCAGTATCAGGCCAATGGGATATAGGTGGTAATTGTCGAGCGCCTGCGGGCGAACGTAGCAGGTTGCCGCCAGGCTCGCTGCAGTCAGTAACAACTGCACCGGCCACAACGCGAGCGCAATCTTCCGTGCGCGCTGGTTCAGTTCGCCCTCGCTCTTGAGCGCCACGTAGAGCGCGCCGTGGGCAGTCAGCGTGACCAAGGCCACAACTCCCGCCATTACCGTGTACCAGTCGAGAATGCCGGGATGCGGGCCCACGCGAAAATCGGTCCACAGCGGTTCAAAGAAGTATCCATCCGGCCCCAGCGGCACGCCGCGGATGACGTTGGCCAGCGCCGCCCCGAAAAAGATCGTCAGCAGCGCGCTTGCCCCGCAGAAGACCGCGTCGAAAAATCCCTGCCACACCGGATTTTCCATGTGCGTGCGGAATTCGATTCCAATGGCCCGCAGCATGAGCAGCCAGAGCACCATCATCAGCGGAAGATAGAAGCCGCTAAAGCTGGACGCGTAAAGCTGCGGGAACGCGAAATACAGCGTCCCGCCGGCCGCCAGCAGCCAGACTTCGTTCCCATCCCATACCGGTCCGATTGCCCGCAGAATCGTCCGGCGTTCGTCGTGGGTCCTGGCCGCGATCAGGTAAATCACGCCCGCCCCCAGATCAAACCCGTCCAGCACTACATAGGCGGTCAGCATCGCCGCCACGATCATGAACCATAGGGTTGCCATAATCCTCCTCGACCGGCAGGCGCGGAAAGACTGCGATTTTGGGTGGCGTAGCGTTTCAGCGCTGCGGTAACCGTTTTATGATGACCCGCGCTTTAGCGCCTGAGGTCGCAAGCTTAACTTCTTCCACAGCCTAGTGGGCCAGCGCCTCCGCTTCCGGGCCCTGCTCAATTTCGCGCCGCACCAGGAACAAGAACAAAATTCCGAGAACGGTGTACATCCCCATAAATCCCAGCAACGTGAACATGCTGTTTCCGGCGGAAACCGTCTTCGAGTAGCCGTCGGCCGTGCGCATCAATCCGTAGACCAGCCAGGGCTGACGGCCCAGTTCGGCAGTCATCCATCCTGCAGTGTTCGCAATATAAGGGAACGGCAGGCTCAGCAGCAGCACCCACAGCATCCAGCGCGACTGAAACAACGTTCCTCGCCAAAGCAGAAATACGCTCACCACCATGATGGCTATGAACACCGTCCCCAATCCCACCATGATGTGATAGCTGTAATAGAGAAGAGGAATGTTTCCCGGCCAGAGCGATTCGGGGAATTCATCCAATCCCTGGACGCGCGCTGCCCAGTGCCGGTAAGTCAGAAAGCTCAGCGCCTTCGGCACCTCGATCGGGTTGTCGATCCGGCGCTTGTCCATGTCCGGCTGCCCGATCAGTAACAGCGGTGCTCCCGGCTGGCTATGGAACAGAGCTTCCATCCCGGCCAGGGTAACAGGCTGGTGCTCGGCCACCAGACTGCCCTGTCCATCGCCGGTGGGAAACAGTTGCAGAATGCTGAAAATGCATCCTGCTACCACGCCCACCCTAATAAAAATTCTCGCGTATTCCTGATACTTTCCCCACAACAGGTAAAACGCTCCCACCGAGGCCATGGCGAACGCTCCCGTAATGGCCGCGCCGCTCATATTGTGCGCATATTGCCACCACGCCCACGGGTTGAGCACCAACTGCCAGAAACTCGCCAGTTGCACCGATCCATCCGGGGCGCTGAAGTATCCCACGGGATGCTGCATCCACGCATCGGTCGCCACAATGAAAAATCCGGAAAGCCACGAGCCCACAAATACTGCGACTGCCGACCACCAGTGCGCCCGCGGACTCAGCCGCTTTTCGCCATAGAGGAACAGCCCCAGAAACGCCGATTCCAGAAAGAAGGCGAACATGCCTTCCATGCCCAGCGTTTGTCCAATCACGCCTCCGGCAAAGCGGGAGAAGACGGACCAATTGGTGCCGAACTGAAATTCCATGGGAATTCCAGTCACCACGCCGAGAACAAAATTGATGCCGAAAATCCGCGCCCAGAACCGCGCCGCCTGGTTGTAGATCTCATGCCCCGGCCGCAGCCCCAGCGTCTTCAGCACCACAATGAGCGGCGCCAGGCCCATGGTGAGTTGTGGAAACAGATAATGAAAAGTCACGGTGAAGGCAAAATGCAAACGGTGGAGCAGTAAAGCGCTGTCCATAGGTACATCCCTTTAGGTTTGGTTCGCTTATTAGCTTACTCTTGGATGACCCTCATTTTCCGACCGATGCAGGCGCCGCTCCGAAACAGGGCGTGGTCGCCGCAACAGGAGCTGGATAGCAGAAAGCCGGTCCTTCGCCGCCGGGTGCCCCATTCATTCGCGTTCTTTGCGAATGAGTGGGGCGAGCACGGCAGATAGCTTTTGACCTGTCCCGCAGAACGTCTAACGACGGGTTGAAGGAAACTGGGGCCTGCCATGGATATGATCCCGCTCAAACCGGAGCGCAAGGCGCAACTAGAAGAGTACGCCAAACGGCGTGGCCAGGATCCTGCCGCCGCTCTTGACGATGCCCTGGCCGCCTATCTGGAATGGGAGCGGCAGGACTTCGCGGAAGCGGCTGCGGGAATCCGCCAAGGCTATGAAAATGTAAGAGCCGGACGTACCAGCCCGCTGCCGACTTTCTCGCGGAGCTGCGCCGCAAGCATGACCTTCCGCGTTGAGACGACGGCGGCAGCCGAGCAGAACGCGGATGAGATTCTTGACGGCTGCTTTCGCAGCACGCCGGAGACGCCGGCATCAGGTGGTTCCTGGCACTGCAGGGTGCCATAGCATCACTGGCCGAATTCCCGGAGCGTTGCCCGCTAGCCCCGGAGAGCGCGATCCTCCTTTTCGAAGTGCGCCATCTGCTCTATGGCCGGCCGCCCCACGTTCAGACGCAATGCCGTGGCGTATCCGGGCATCGCTCATGTGGCGCAGCCGGTTCCAGTCCGTACCTGCGCTGCGCTTAGCTTTCGATGTTCCGCCAGTAGGAGCGCCTTTCGCGCGGCTCCGCTAGTCGCGCTGAGATCAAAGCTAACCTCCGAGAAACTCACTGCCCCAGAACGGCGAAGCCGGGGAGCAAGCCGCTGGTTGCGTACCATTGACCGCTGGTTCCGTTGCACTTTCCCTGCTTCGAGTCGTCGCAGTAAGAAGCAAAAGGATGGGACCTCATATCGGTGCTGTTGACCTCCCAAGCGGCGAAAATGTTGCTGTCGTTTGAATTGGTGCTTACCACCAGCCAGTACTGTGTGCCTTTCTGCACTGCTATTCCCGTCGCGCTTTTCCCAGTCGCCAGTTGGCAGCAACTCCCTATGGTCGCGAGATTCTTGACATTCCAGCTATGGATTGCCTTTCCGGGCAAACCGCCGGAATCGCTATTGAGACTCAAAACGACCGCGTTGGTGCCTTCGTCCCATACCACGGACGCTTCAACCTCCTTCACCGTCATGTCTGCCGTCGGCGTGAAAGGCACTGCCTGCCAGTATTCAGGAACCACAACGAGCAAGTTGGTCAGCCCAGTAATGTAATCGCCGTAGCAGCAAAAGAACACGCCGTAGGGATAATCACTGAGGTTGCCAGCGATGGTTTTCAGGCTAGCGTCAGGCTGAACCGTCGGGATGATCGTCTTGGACGGCTCTTTGACGTATACCCCTCTTTCGCTGAGTATCAGGTTACTGCGGTCTGCGGCGAAGGCGCTCACAGCGGTTACCAGAACGATCAAACAAACTAACGAACCTACAAGCGTTTTCTTCACTTCTGTGTCCTCCATATCTTTCTGTTCATCCTTACTTGACTTCAAGAACAGTGAGGAGTGTATACCCATCTGCCCCTTTACAACAGTGTGAAGAGATTTTCAGCTGAAGCGCACAGAATTGGTATGCCGTCCTGCCCGAACATAGCCGTGCAACTCAGATTCCGAGGAGTCTCAATTGGGAACGCTGAAAATGCAGCCCCTCGCGTTCTTTGCGGATTCCTTGGCTCCCTTTGCGGTTAAAGGCTCTTGCTGCGGCGTTCCAGATGAGCGCGGCGAATCTCCCGGCGGGCGCCGGCATCGTCATAACGCCGCTTTTGGTCATCGCTCTCCGGAACCACGACCGGGACCGGAAGATGATTTCCAGAACCATCCACCGCGACAAACGTCAAATAAGCCGAGCTCACGTGCTGACATTCATCGCGCAGGTAGTGTTCTACCCACACCTTCACCCCGACCTCCATCGAGGTATGAAACACGCGATTCACAGACGACCGCAAAATCACCAGGTCCCCCACTCGCACCGGCACCAGAAAGTCCATGTGGTCGATGGACGCAGTCACCACGTAGCTCCGCGAATGGCGATGGGCAGCCATAGCGCCGGCCAGGTCGATCCAGTGCATCAATCGCCCGCCGAGCAAGGAGCCAAGCGGATTGGCGTCGTTGGGAAGAACAATCTCAGTCATCTCTGACTGCGAATCGCTGACTGGCCGAGGCTGCAGTGGATCGTCATGTTTCATGAATGTGCGCTCACTCTCTGGACCGTTGTAACAGGCTCGACTCTGCGCGACAAGTACGACGGCAGGTAACATTCCGCCATTTTCTGAATGCGTGCGGCGGAGTGCGAAGAAAACCACTTCTTTGATGCCGCGTCGTAATCCAGAGCTCCATAATTGAGCGGGCGGAGTCACAGGCGTACGCAATCGGGCCCGTAGCTTGAACCTTTTGAGTGGCAAGTGCAGCCTGATTTGCACCATCCGCCAAATCGATATGCGACTGGAGAGGCAGATCGCGCCGCGGGTTCTGCGACCTTCGTACCGTCTGTAGTACTTTGGTTACGAATCGGGCTAAACGGGCGAAGTAGGCTCATTCACAACCCATTCCATAGTAGTCATGTAATCGTCGCCTACAACCTATAGACGTCGCCTGCAACTGCCGATTGGTTACCTTCCGAGAAAACCGCATAAAACCCAACAAAAACAGGAAATAGACTTCGGCCTCGTGTTTTTTCCGGTTGCGCTATGCTCGGGATAACTGAAATCGCTCAGACCAGTTGCCTGAGCGGTTCCCTCCCAAAATGTTCTGTGGCCGGAAAGAGCCCTGATGCAGGGCTTGGTTCTGTGGAAGAGGAAGGAACCATGGCCGACTCGCGAGAAGTGATGAACATCCGGCAAGCTTCGCAGTACTTGGGGGTCAGCCCGGACACGCTTTACAAATACGTCGGCGAACAGAAGATTCCTGCGTTCAAGCTGGGCAACCTCTGGCGTTTCAAGAAATCGAAGCTCGACCAGTGGATGGAAGAGAAATCCAATCAGCGGGAACGGGAAAGCAGTCGATCGGAGGCAACCGGCAAAGCAGCCGGGGCGGTCTAGGCAAAACCAACGGGCCGGCGGCACGCCGGCACGGCAAAAGGTGGGCACATGTTTGGATTGGGATCGAAGGCGATTGTTGGTTTGGATGTGGGTTCTTCCAGCATCAAGGCGGTGGAATTGAAAAAGAGCCGGGGGGCGCTCGAAGTGGTCCACCTGGGACTGGAACCGCTGGCGCCAGACATTGTGGTGGATTCGATGATCGTGGACTCGGGCACGGTTTCGAGCGCCATCTCCAAGTTGTTTATTGATAACCAGATCAAGACCAAGGCCGTAGCTACGGCGGTGAGCGGACACTCGGTGATTGTGAAGAAGATCTCACTGCCTTCGATGAGCGATGCGGAACTGGCTGACACAATCCAAAAGGAAGCTGCGCAGCACATTCCCTTCGATCTCGGCGACGTGAACCTGGACTACCAGATCCTGTCGGAAGACAGCAGCAATCCGCAAATGGATGTGCTGTTGGTCGCAGTGAAGAAGGACAAAATCCTCAACTACACCAACGTGCTCTCCATGGCGGGCAAGACTCCGGCCATCGTGGACATTGACGCGCTGGCCTTGCAGAACTGCTACGAGTACAACTATCAGCCCGCGCCTGAGCAAGTCGTTGCCCTGCTGAACCTGGGGGCCAGCGTGATGAACATCAACATCGTGAAGGGCACCACACCCTTGTTCCCGCGCGACGTCAGCGTGGGCGGACACCAGTACACCGACTCGCTGCAGAAGGAACTGGATTTGAGTTTCGATGATGCCGAGTCGCTCAAGCTGGGCAACAAAGTGGGCACGGTGAGCGAGGACGCCAAGACGCCAATCCTGCAACAGGTGACGGAAATCATCGTGCTGGAAATCCAGAAAACGTTCGATTTCTTCCGTGCCAGCGCCAGCGGCGAGCACATCGAGAGAATCTACCTGGCGGGCGGCAGTTGCATGGTGCCCGGGCTGATGGAAGCTCTGCGCCAGGAGTTCTCGTTGCCCGTGGATTTGCTGAACCCATTTCAGAGAATTGCGCCTCCTTCCAGCGGGGCGGGGGCGGAACTGATTGAGAAGAATGCCGGCCAGTTGGCGGTTGCCGTGGGCTTGGCATTGAGGAGTTTTGAGAACCTATGATCCGAATCAATCTGTTGGGAGCACCGAAACCGAAAAACAAGCGCGGTTCCACCCCGGCGGTCACGCTGGAAGTGGCCGCGCCAAGTTCACCCAAGATGAAAATCCTGTTGGTGCTGGCGCTGGCAATCACTGCCAACGGCGCCTATTGGATGCGGCTGGACAAGCAGCAGCAGGCCGTGACCGCCAAGATGCAGACCGCGGAAGAGAACAACCGGAAACTCGCGGATGTCAAGCAAAAGTACCTGGAGCGGCAGCGCCAAGCTGAGAGCTACAAGCGCCGCGTTGATGTGATTGATCAACTGCGGAGCAATCAGGCCGGGCCGGTGAATCTGTTGAACACGCTCGGCGATACGGTCAACGGCACCGAAGCAGTGTGGTTGTCGGTGGTCAAGGATTCCGGGACCAGCGTGGATATCAATGGCATGGCATTAAGCACCGATGCCGTGGCCTCCCTGATTCAAAACCTGCAGAAGACCGGCTACTTCAAGAACATCGAGATCAAAGAGACGTATCAGGACGATTCCTTCAAGGAAATGCAGGCGTTTCAATTTACCTTGACCTGCGAGAAAGGCAAGTCCTAGAGGCGGAATATGGAGAACTTCAGCGAACTATCGAGCCTGAAGCAATGGGCGGCGGTGATGTTCGGCGGAGTGGTCGTTACGGCGGCGCTCTATTTCACCGTGTTCAAGACCCAGCGCGACGCGGTGGACCAAGCCCAGCAGGCCTTGAGCAGCAAACTGGCCGAAAACGCCGAACTGCAGGCCTACATGCCCAAGCTCAAGGACATGAACCAGCAACTGGAAAATCTGAAACAGCAGATGGAAATCGAGCGCCACATCGTGCCGGATGAAAAAGAGGTGCCGGAGTTCATCAAGCTGCTCGATGCGGAAGCGCTGAAGTCAGGGGTTGAAATCCGGCGCTATACGGCCAAAGCGGGAAACACAAAAGACTTTTATACGGAAGTGCCATTTGAGATGGAGTTGGACGGTTCCTACTACGCGGTGCTGGATTTCTTTGACCGGGTAGGAAAACTGGAGAGGATCATCAACATCTCCAGCGTCGCAATGGCCACCACCAAGAAGGCCACGGAAGCCAAGGCGAAGCACTCATACCAGTACGGAGCCGCTGCCAGCGTGGTTGTGGTCTGCGATGCGACGACGTTCTTCAGTCATGATGTTGCCCCGCCCGCGGCGGCAACTAAGACGAAGGGGGCATTATGAGGCGGACGACGGTGTTCTTGGCAATGGCCCTGGCGGTCGCCGCCGCCTGGGGGCAATCCGCCAGCGTGGTGGGTCAGACCCAACAGAAACTGGCGGCGGTGCAACAGCAGCAGACCGCTGCTTCCAATAGCGCTATAGCGGCAGTTCAGGGTCAGGCAAGCACGGCTGCACCGTCCCCCCATCCTGCACCGACGTCAGTCATGACTCGGCCAGCGACCCCGCCGGCCGCGCCGGTCCCTGGCGCTAAGAAGCCGCAGGTAACCGTTGTTCCGATGGCCGTCCCGAAAGAAACTGACGGAAAGGCAACGGCGAAAATCAAGGCGCCCACGCCCATCGCACCAGCAGCCAAGCCCGTGGAAGCCAGCGCGGCAACCGCGACGGAAACCAAGCCGCCGGCAGAGGAGACCAAGAAGGACGAGCCCAAAGCCATCAGCATGGCAGGGCGGCGCGATCCGTTTATCAGCCCCGTGGTGGGCCACATCAGCGGCGGGTCAGGATGCAGCTCCGGCAAACGCTGCCTGGCGGTCGATCAGATCGCGCTGACTGGGATCGTGAAATCGGATAACGGAATGATCGCGATCGTCGTGAACGCCCTGAACAAAGCTTATTTTCTGCGGGAGAACGACCCGGTCTTCAACGGATATGTGGTGAAGATCACCGGGGACTCGATCGTGTTCAAGGAAACCTTCCAGGACGATCTGGGTAAACCGGTAACGCGGGAGATCACGAAGAAGATATCGACCCCGGCAGTGTAAGCCGGGTGGCACGTGCTCCGGCAACGCCGGAGTGCAGGCGACGAATTCGAGACAAAGCACGGGGCCCGCAAAGGCAAGCCCGTGAGGAGAAGGGAAATGCGAAAGCAACTGCTGGGGTTCATGGTTCTACTGCTGGTTTCGGTGACGGTTACCGCCGGCCAGACTCAGAGGGCGAGCACAGGCGGGGACCAACACGCCATCGTGCAGAAAGTGGACGTGTTGCGAGGGGATGACGGTGTCCTGGTGGAAGTCACGGCCCACGGGGCCGCGACTCCGCAGATGAGCACCCTGGACTCGCCGCCACGCCTGCTGATGACCTTGCCTAATACGGTAGTGGCCACCACCCGCAATCACATCGCGGTGGACCGCGACGGGATCAAGGGAGTGAGAATCGGCATGAACGGCCAGACGCCGCCCACCACCAGCGTGGTCATCGACCTGTTGCAGCCGTGCGCATATGAGCTCCTGCCCAGCGGTGACAAGCTGGTGGTGAAGCTGCATCCTGCCGGGGCCTCCGGGAAAGCCGTCCCTCCAGTCTCCGAGCCCGCGCCATCGGTGGCATCCGCCAAGGTGGAAACCCCGATCCAGCCGGCAACCACTGTCGCCGCTCAGCCTGACCAGGCCAGCGCAACGGCAGATGCGAGCAACTTCGTGATGGTTGAGCCTTCCGAGCAGAAGTCTCCTGAGGTCGACAACAATGCTGCCACGCGGCAGGAAGCGGCTGTGCCGCAGCCGCGAGCCAACGAAGCGGCTTCGCGATTCGTTGACAAGCCGGAAGGCAATCTGCTGCCGGTGGCAAGCGCCGCCATGCAGGCCCAGGGCGGGGCAGCGGTCAGCGCGATTCAGCCGGCGGTGAACCTGGCCGCCGAGCAAAAGGCCCAATTGTCGCCGACGGTTCCGAATAACCCCGAGCCGAAATATACCGGAGAGCCGGTCTCCGTCAACCTCAAGGATGTGGATCTGAAGGATTTCTTCCGGCTCATCCACGAGATCAGTGGCCTGAATGTGGTGCTGGATCCCAACGTGAGGGGGACGCTAACCATCGTTCTGGACGACGTTCCGTGGGACCAGGCTCTCGATGTGGTTCTGAAAAACAATGGCCTGGCGCGACAACTGGACGGCAACGTCCTGCGCATCGCAACCATAGAGACGCTGCGCAAAGAAGCGGACGCGCGCCGGGCTCAGCGTGAAGCCGAAGCCCTGGCTGTGGATAAGGTCACATTCACACGCTTTATGAGCTACGGGCACGCCAAGGACATGGTGATTACAGTCAAGAAATTCCTCACCCAGCGTGGAGACGTGATCGCCGATGAGCGCACTAACGCCGTCATCGTGACCGATGTTCCGTCGGTAATCCCGAATATCGACCGTCTGTTAGGCCAACTGGACCGCAAGACTCAGCAGGTGGAAATCGAAGCCCGGGTCGTGGCTGCCACACGCACATTCGCGCGTGATATCGGCACCCAACTCGGTTTCGGTTTCGGCAATAACGGCACCGGAATCGGTGGCGCGAGCTCCGTGGGTTCATCGCCGAACGCAACCTTCGGCATTATTCCCTACTACCCGATCGTCGGAACCACTGCGCCCACAGCCACGCAAGGCGTGCAGATCCCCTTGTTTTCGAATCTGGCGGCCAATGGCCCGACCAGCGGCTTTAACTTCACCACTGCCAGCAAGAATGTCCGCCTCGATGCAGTGCTGACCATGGCCGAGTCTCGCGGCTTGGTCAAGGTGCTCTCACGTCCACGAGTGGTAACGCAGAATAACATTCAGGCTGTGGTTAAACAAGGAACGCGAATTCCGGTCGTGACCCAGGCGCAGTTGGGTGGTCCGCCGACCGTGACTTACGTAGATGCCTTCCTGCGGTTGACAGTGATCCCGCAAATCACCTCGGAAGGCACCATCTTCCTGAACGTCGATGTGGAAAACACCACCCCGGACTTCAGCGAACAGGTCCAAGGCAACCCCGCACTCAATACCCAGCAGGCTACCACTCAGGTGCTGGTCACCGATGGCGGCACAGTGGTGATCGGCGGCGTGGTGCAGACCAACAACTCAATCAACGTCACCCAGGTACCCCTGCTGGGCAGCATTCCCTGGCTGGGCAACCTGTTCAAACACACGGCCGTGGCCACCAGCAATCAGGAACTGATTTTCTTCATTACACCGCGCATTATCCAAACGTAAACCCACTCAATCGGGGAAAAACGCCCGCCGGTCCGGTCACACGGACCGGCGGTTTGCTCTTGGCTGGAGTCCAGGCTGCTTCCCTGCCGGCCTCTGGCCTAATGGACAACGATTCCGTTCAGCTTTCATGTTGCGGTTCAACACGCCGCCATCCGCCGGCGATTTCCGCTATACTGTCCGGCACACGAACAGGAGGATCGCCTTGTTATCGCGACGGCTTTTTCTGGAACGAGCGGGCCTGGTTGCTGGCCTGGGCTTTCTGAATCGGTCTTTGTTTGCCGGCAACGTGACGCCTCTGCCATCCGCTGCGGGGACGCCCGCACCCGCCGACGCACCGACCGCAAGTCCCGCTTTGCTGGACCATGCACGCAAGCTGTTGCAGGACGCTCCGCTGATCGACACGCACAATGATCTGCCGAGCATGCTGATCGAAGCCGGCGCGGACATGACCAAGTTTGACCTGACCAAGGTACAACCCACGCTCTGCGCCGATGTTCCGCGCCTCCGCGAAGGCCGCGTTGGAGCGCAATATTGGTCGGTGTACGTGGAATCGGCGCTGCAAAAGGATCATCGAGCGCTGCATGAGTCGCTGCGCGAATTCGATGTGACGCTGCGCATGATTCGCAGCCAGCCTGATTTTGAACAGGCGCGGACGGCGGACGACATTGAACGCATCCACCAAGCTGGACGCATTGCCTGCCTGATCGGCGTCGAGGGCGGCCACATGATCGAGAACTCGCTCGCGGCCTTGCGCATTTTCTACGAACTCGGCGCGCGCTACATGACCCTGACCCATTGGGACAACATCGACTGGGCCGACTCTGCGACCGACCGGCCCGAGCACCACGGCCTGACCGAATTTGGCAAGCAGGTCGTGCGCGAAATGAACCGCGTGGGAATGTTCGCTGATCTTTCCCACGTCAGCGCCGAAACCATGCGGGATGCGCTCAGCGTGAGCCGGGCGCCGGTGATTTTTTCTCACTCCAGCGCATTCGCTATCAACCCCCACGTCCGCAATGTTCCGGACGATGTTCTTCGCCAACTGACGACCAATGGCGGAGTTTGCCACGTGAACTTCATCAAGGAGTTCATCTCTCCGAAAAATGTGGCCTGGCAGGACCAGAAGGCAGCCGCGCTCCGGGAATTGCATACGCACGCCGACACCGACCAGGCGATCGAAAAGGGGATGCAGGAATGGGAGAAGAAAAGTCCTTTCCCGCGTCCGACCATCGCCGATGTCGCCAACCACATCGACCATATCCGCGAGGTTGCCGGAATCGATCACATCGGCATCGGCGCGGATTTCTACGAGGCAAGCGGCAACTCGATGGCGGAAGGGCTGGAAAATGTAACTCGCTATCCGTACCTGTTTGCGGAACTGTTAAGCCGGAAATATTCCGACGAGGATGTGATGAAAATTGCCGGCCGGAATCACCTGCGCGCCATGCGCCAGATGGAACGGGTAGCTACCGAATTGCAAAAGACGGAGGCGCCGCTGCTGGGCGAAGGAGTGCAGAAACACTAACCGACGCCTTATCGACTCTTAAGACGTGCACGCTCCGCAAAGGCGGCCGAGGACGCCAGCCTCCACCTTAGCAACGTCTACGCGCTAATCGCTTCCGGCTTGCTCTTGCTCGCCAGCAACTGCCGCAGCACGTAGTGCAGGATGCCGCCGTTGGCGTAGTATTGCGCTTCCTGCGGTGTATCGATGCGCACCAGCGCCCGGAATTCCTTCAGGTTACCGGCCGAAGCTGCCCGGACTTTCACCTGGCACCCCGCCGCGAAGTGCTCAAACCGCTGTAAGATGTCCCAAATTCCGAAGATCTCCAAAACTTCTTCGCCAGTCAAGCCGAGCGATTGCACATTTTCTCCGCTCGTAAACTGCAACGGCAGAATACCCATGCCCACCAAATTCGACCGATGGATGCGCTCGAAACTCTCCGCAATCACCGCGCGCACACCCAGCAAGCACGGACCTTTGGCGGCCCAGTCACGCGATGAGCCGGAGCCATACTCCTTGCCCGCCAGAATGACCAGCGGCACGCCTTCCTTGATGTACTTCTCGGACGCTTCGAAGATAGTCATCTCCGCCCCGTCCGGCAGATGGCGGGTGAATCCGCCTTCCAGGTTCGGCACCATTTTGTTGCGTAGCCGCACATTGGCGAACGTGCCGCGCACCATCACTTCATGATTGCCGCGCCGCGATCCATAGGAATTGAAGTCGGCAGGATTGACTCCGTGCGCGATCAGATATTTTCCAGCCGGACTGTCTTTCTTGATGTTGCCGGCAGGCGAAATGTGATCGGTGGTAACGCTGTCGCCCAGCACCGCCAGCACGCGGGCGTTGCGGATTTCTTGCACTTCGCCAGGCTTTACCTTCATGCCATCGAAATAGGGAGCCTTACGAATATAGGTCGAGTTCGGCTCCCACGCGTAGGTTTCGCCCTTGGGCACGGCCAGCGCGCGCCAGCGTGCGTCTCCGTGATAGACATCGCCGTAGCTGCGCCGGAAGATTTCGGAGGAAATCGATTGGCTGGCAGCTTCGTCCACTTCGCGTCGGGTCGGCCAAAGGTCAGCCAGGAATACCGGCTTGCCGTCTTTGCCAGTGCCGATCGGGTCGGTGCGAAGATCGAGATCGATGCGTCCGGCCAGCGCAAACGCCACTACCAGCGGCGGCGACATCAGATAGTTCGCCCGTACTTCGGGACTGATGCGGCCTTCGAAGTTGCGATTGCCGGAAAGCACCGAAGCCACCACCAGGTTGCCTTCCTCAATCGCTTTCGACACTTCCTCCGGCAGCGGACCCGAATTACCGATGCAAGTCGTGCACCCGTAGCCCACAATGTGGAATTTCAGTTTCTCAAGATAAGGCATAAGACCAGCAGCCTCCAGATAGTCGCGAACGGCTTTTGATCCCGGCGCAAGCGAAGTCTTGACCCACGCCGGCATTTGCAGCCCGTGCTCGACAGCCTTCTTGGCCAGCAGTCCGGCGGCCATCATCACCGACGGATTGGATGTGTTCGTGCAACTGGTAATAGCTGCGATCACCACGTTGCCGTGGCGAAGCTTGCCGTTGCCCGAAGCTGGTGCGCCAGGCTTGGCGCTGCCTTTCCCCGGCTTGATCAGAGACGGCAACGCCTGCTCGAACGACTCTTTTGCCTTGGAAAGCACAACCCGGTCCTGCGGACGCTTCGGCCCAGCCAGGCTTGGTTCGACGGTCGCCAGATCGAGTGCAAGCAATTCGGAATATTCCGCTTCCGGCGTTTTCTCGTCGTGGAACAGACCTTGTTCGCGGGCATAGGCTTCCACCAGCGCGATCTGCTCCTCGGCGCGTCCGGTGAGGCGCAGGTAGGCGAGCGTTTCTTTGTCGATGGGGAAAATGCCGCAAGTGGCGCCGTACTCCGGCGACATGTTGGCAATCGTAGCGCGGTCGGCCAGCGGCAAGTCCTGCAAGCCGGGCCCGAAATATTCCACGAACTTACCCACCACGCCGTGCTTCCGCAGCATCTCCGTAATGGTGAGCACCAAATCGGTCGCGGTCGCGCCTTCGCGCAAGCGGCCGCTCAGCTTCACACCGACCACGCGCGGAATCAGCATGGACACCGGCTGTCCGAGCATGGCGGCCTCGGCTTCAATACCACCCACGCCCCAGCCGAGCACGCCCAGCCCGTTAATCATGGTGGTGTGCGAGTCGGTGCCAACCAGCGTGTCCGGGTACGCCACTTTCTTGCCGTCCTGCGGCTGCACGAACACCACTCGCGCCAGATATTCGAGGTTTACCTGGTGACAGATTCCGGTGTCCGGGGGAACAATGGCAGTGTTGCGAAAGGCAGTTTGTCCCCAGCGCAGGAACGCGTAGCGCTCCTTATTGCGCATGAACTCCAGCTCCGCATTCAGCTCGAAGGCATTGGGCGTGCCGAACTGGTCCACCTGCACCGAGTGGTCGATCACCAACTCCGCCGGCTGCAACGGATTGATGAGCGTAGGATCGCCCTTCAACTCCTTCATGGCATCGCGCATGGCGGCCAAGTCAACCACCGCGGGCACGCCGGTGAAGTCTTGCATCAGCACGCGGCTGGGCGTGAAGGCGATTTCCTTGTCCGGCTTGGACTGGCTGTTCCAGGCAGCCAGCGCGCGAATGTCTTCCTTTTTCACGTTCTGCCCGTCTTCGGTGCGTAACAGGTTTTCCAGCAGAATGCGCAGGGAAAATGGAAGATGCCTGGTGGAGATGCCTTGCTTGTCGAGGGCATCGAGGCGGTAGATTTCGTAATCGTGCCCGCCAACTTTGAGGGTAGAGCGGCTATCGAAGCTGTTCATGGAAGGAAAGCCTTTCTATGAGATAGATGCCACACTTGCGCGCTGAGCACCAAGCCGCATCGGCCATGCCCACCTGATTAGTTTAGTCGTTTCCCGGAGGATTGCGTAGTGCAAGGGACAGCTATTGAGGTGTTGCACAATATGGCGACGCTTCGCACCCCTGTCATTTCGAGCGAAGCAAGATTGTCCGCTCACGGACAATCTTGCGGAGTCGAGAAACCTGCTGGACGGACGACTGGAACAGCCGGCTCCGCGACTGCGGTTCACCATCCACAAAGCTGCTTTCTTTTCATGCCGATACAAGATGTACATACATATCCGCAAATACGAAATGTTCCACGTGGAACATTTTGACGATTCTGCTCACGGTCCCCGTGTTTCAAGATTCACCGGAGTAACTTCGCGTCCTGGTTTACCGCGCGGCCATCCACACCTGGTACCCGACCACTGCCATCATGAACAGAAGGTAGATTCGCAGCGCCCAGAGGACAACCAGTTCGAGGCCTTTAAGGTGCCGTCGCGGGATAAGATGCTTTTTCGCTCTTGCGAGCTGATCGTGTTCGAGCAACGATAAAACCAGCTTTTGATCGGCGCTCGAGACCACAACTGGCGCTTCCTCTTTTTTCACCATAAGCCTGCCTCCTACTTCCCGTCCAAAGCGGCAAAGATGTTGGGCGCAATTACGCTGATCCCGAAAAGTACGCCAGCCGTTGTCAAAACAAGTACGACGCCTGTTGACAGTATGTTCGCCCACAGCGGATTGACAAGGTCTCCCATGACTTCCTTGTCATTCACCAGCATGAACAGAAACACCAGCGCCGGGGGCATAGCCAGAACCGCGACCACGTTCACCACCAGAACCACATACACCAGCGGCAGCCCTGGAATCAAAACGATTCCCGCCGCTGCCACGGAGCACAGAGTCAGCACCGCATAAAAAGACTTGCCTTGCCCGATGGGAAGGTTCAGGCTGTGGGGTTTGTGCGTCACCTCTCCGAACGCATACGCCGAAGAAGTGGAAATCGTGATCATGGCCACGATTCCGGCTTCCACCATCCCAAGTGCAAACAGGGAAGCGCCAAACCGGCCGATGAGCGGTTGAAGAGCCTGCGCAAACTCGGCCGCTTGGAAGTTATCAGCCGTCATCTTGTGGACGAACAACGGCGCAGTCGCCAGGATCGTGGCCGCCGCAGCCGCGGTTGCCAACGCCGCCCCCAGTACAGTGTCAAAGCGGCCGAAGTAAATGTCTTTCCTGGTCATACCCTTGTCGACCGTTGCGCTTTGCTGAAAAAAAAGCATCCAGGGCGTGACGGTCGCGCCGATGTCGGCCAGCACGATCAGAAGAGTGTCTTTGTTGAAGCCGGGAAGCGGTCGCCACGTGATCATTGCGTGGCCCACTGAGCTCCAATTCGGGTGGGTCATGAGCGCCACCGGAATGAAGACGAGGTTGAGTGCCGCGGCAGCGAGAGTGATCCGTTCCCACGTCCAATAGCGGTGACTCATCAGCGCCGAATACAGGATGACCAGCGCAATCAGAATCGCCACCCAGGGCCGCACTCCAAAGAAACCCAGGCCAGCGCGTATGGCGATGAACTCAGTGATCAGGGTCAGGAAGTTTCCGATAGCCAGGTCGATCATCGAAAACCATCCCCAGAATGGCCCGAAACGGTCGAAGATCAGCTCGGCGTGGCCGCGATGGGTCGCGGCGCCCAGGCGAACCGTCATTTCCTGCACTACGATCGCCATGCAAAACGTCAGCGCAACAAACGGAAGGAAGAATCCGATGCCAAACTTCGCGCCCGTAGCCGCGTAGGAGAGCATGCTGGGCCCGTCATTCTCGCCCAGCATGACCAGGACCCCGGGCCCAACCAGCAACCACAGCAAACGCGCTCGGGAGAAAAATCCCCGCTCAGCGCGGGCGGCTGATACTCGAACGCGATCATGCGCGCGATCCACGTCTTCGTGGGTAATGACGACCGCGTCGTTGCCGGGTATGGAAGCCAAGTCGTTCGACATCTCGGAAAATGCGCCGTCCGCTGCTAACGCCTTCGCAAATTAGCGTAAGTATACATAGTTTAGTGAACCATAGTTAACTAAATTATGAAAACTGAAACGAAGGGAGTATGAAAAAACGTGTTCAGGAGCGTTTGGCCGATTTCCTGGTGTCCTCGGCCACGACCCAAACTTTCTCTGCTGCGGCTGGCCCGAGAGAAACGCTGCCGGCATCCGTGGCAAGCGTGAGGGTCTGATCGTAATTCCGCCCGGAGACTCGAACCCGTGCCCCCGGCCGGATGCCTCGTTCTTCGAGGAACTCAAGCAACCGCCGATCACGCTCATAGATTCCGCTTACCGTGAAGTGCTTTCCGCTTTCGGCTTGTGCCAGCAGCACCAACCCACGGCGCCGGCGGCTGGCCGGGCTTTCCATTTCACTGAGGTTGCCGTGCGGGCACGCGGTGCCGCTGCCCAGCTTGGCGAGCAACTTGGCTTCAAAGTCGTGCGACACGGCATGCTCCAGGCGTTCAGCCTCGTCGTGGACCTTGTACCATTCCATTCCGAAAATCTCTGCCAGCATGCGCTCAATCAGGTGGTGCCGCAGTGTTAGCTTGCGGGCGATCTTGCGACCCGCCGGCGTCAGTCCCACGTGGCCGCCTGCCTGCACTCGGACCAAGCCATCTTTCTTCAGCCGCCGTAACGCCATGGTCACGGCTGGCGGCGAGACCGAAAGCCAATGAGCCAGCGTCGCCGAAATCACGATTTCGCCCTCGCTCTCGGCTTCGAGGATCGCCTTGAGATAGTCTTCCTTGGAAACGGTGATCATCTGCGAAGATTATACGGCAGAGGTTAAGCGTAGTTAATATCTAAGCCGTAGAGACGTAGCTAGCTACGTCTCTACAACTCCAGGTTTGACATCACTGCTTCCCGCGCCCTAACCTTGACTGTCCCGAGCTATGAAGGTCCTGGTCATTGGCAGTGGCGGCCGCGAACATGCACTGGTCTGGAAGCTGCGCCAGTCTACGCGAATCACCAAGCTCTATTGTGCTACCGGCAACGGGGGAATTGCCGCCGAGGCCGAGTGCCTTCCGGCCGACTTAAAGAACCTCAATTCACTCACCGCTTTGGCCGAGCAAATCAAACCGGACCTCACCGTCGTGGGCCCGGAAATACCTCTGGCGCTGGGCGTAGTGGATCAGTTCACCCAACGCGGCTGGCCGGTTTTCGGTCCGACGCAGGCGGCAGCTCAACTGGAGTCCAGCAAGATATTCGCCAAGGAGTTCATGCAGCGCCACCACATTCCGACGGCGCACTATGCCATTTGCACATCGCTCGACGACGTTCGCAATGCCCTGCCGCACTTCCACACGCCGGTGGTGGTGAAGGCTGATGGCTTAGCAGCGGGGAAAGGGGTGGTGCTGTGCAAGAGCAAAGAAGACGCTCAGTCCACGGCTGCCGAAATGCTGAGCGGCAAGATGCTCGGCGAAGCTGGCTCCCGCGTGGTGCTGGAAGAATGTTTGCAGGGTGAGGAACTGTCTTTCCTGGTGGTCAGCGACGGCGAACGCGTGGTTCCCCTGGTGGCGGCGCAGGATCACAAACGCGTGGGCGACGGCGACACCGGCCCGAATACGGGCGGCATGGGCGCCTATTCCACGCAGACGATTCTCGATCCAGAGATGCAGAACTGGCTGATGCAGCACATCGCGCGCCCGGTCATCGCCGGCATGAAGGCGGAAGGCGCGGAGTACAAAGGCGTCCTCTATTGTGGCCTGATGATGACCGCTCGCGGTCCGATGGTGCTGGAATTCAACTGCCGTTTCGGTGACCCGGAAACCCAACCCATTCTGATGCGGCTGGAGAGCGACCTGGTGGACGCGCTGGAAGCCTCAATTCAGGGCCGCGTAAGCGATGGCAATTTCCGCTGGTCGCCGGATGCCTCGGTTTGCGTGGTCATGGCCTCAGGCGGCTATCCCGGCGCCTACGAGGCTGGGAAGAAGATCACCGGTGTCGAGGCAGCGGACAGCATGGAAGCCGTGAAGGTGTTTCACGCCGGCACCACAAGACGCGATGCCGCCTACTTCACCGCCGGTGGACGCGTTCTCGGAGTCACGGCCCGCGCGCCTGAACTGAGAGCCGCTGTGGACCGAGCGTACGAGGCGGTCGCACGTATCAGCTTTGAAGGAGCGCATTTCCGCAAAGACATTGCGGCAAGGGCGTTGAAGAAATAGGCGGGACGGCTAACATCTACCACGGAGACACAGAGTCACAGAGAGAACCAGAAATGAAATAGAGGTTTTTCTCCGTGTCTCTGTGCCTCCGTGGTGAGAGTTTGAAGATCAGTTAGGCGGGGCGGACATTTATGAGCAAGCCACTGGTTTCGATTGTGATGGGAAGCGATTCCGATCTGGAAACCATGCGCGCTGCGGCCAAGGCGCTGGAAGACTTCGGAATTGCCTACGAAATTGACGTGACCTCCGCCCACCGTTCGCCTGAGCGCACCGCGGAATTCGCGCGGCAGGCGGCCGGGCGCGGCATTAAGGTCATCATTGCCGGGGCGGGTGGCGCGGCGCATCTGGCCGGGGTCATCGCGGCGCACACCACTTTGCCGGTGATTGGCGTTCCCATTCCTTCCACCGCGCTGAACGGGCTGGATTCGCTGTTGGCAACGGTGCAGATGCCGGCCGGCATTCCGGTGGCTACGGTCGCCATCGGTCAGGCCGGGGCTACGAATGCCGGCATTCTGGCAGCTCAGATTCTGGGGCTGGCCAGCACGGCGATCAGCAAGAAACTGACCGCTCACAAAGAACAACTCGCTCAAGGCGTGGAAGAAAAATCCCGCAAGCTGCGGATTACCTTGGGAATTTCCTGATGCGGGTTTCCGCCGCGCCAACCGTGACGCGTACCATTCGCGCCCGCACCATTATCACGTGCTCACGTGAAGTACGTCATATTGCCCCAAACAACATTCTCTATACTCTTAAGGGTTGGAACACTCTTAACCAAGGAAACTTCCTATGAAATTACTAGTCATTGGATCAGGCATGATGGGTTCGGCGGCGGCCTACGACATGGCACGCCAGGATGCCGTGAGCGCGGTCACGCTGGCCGACAACAATGTGAAGCTTGCCAAAGAAGTTGCCGCGCGGTTGAATCGGCTCACCGGCGACAAGAAAGTTCGCGCAGTGCCACTGGACGCTTCCAAAGAGAAAGATGCCGCGCGGCTGATGAAAGGCCACGACGGCGTGCTGTCGGCAGTGCCTTACTTTTTGAACCTTGGCTTGGCCAAGGCGGCGATTGAAGCGGGATGCCACTTTGCCGATCTGGGCGGCAACAACACTGTGGTGCGGCAGGAACTGGCTCTGGCAAAACATGCGGAAAAGAAGGGGGTGGGTCTGGCTCCCGATTGCGGCCTTTCGCCGGGCATGGCGTCGATTTTGGCGGGAGAGTTGGTCCGGCGGATGGGCGGGCACGCCGACGCGCTCCGGTTGTACGTGGGCGGCCTGCCGGAAAGACCGACGCCGCCTTTTCACTATCAACTGGTATTCTCCGTCGAGGGCCTGATCAACGAGTTTGTGGAACCTGCGCGCATTCTGCGCAAGGGCAAGCTGACCATCATCGAGCCGCTTACCGAGCCGGAAGAGTTCCACATGCACGGTTTCCCGCCCTTGGTTGCGTTTCAGACCTCGGGTGGCACCTCGACCCTGCCGGAAACATTTGAGGGGAAAGTCGGCGAGTGCTTTGAGAAGACGCTGCGGTATCCGGGCCACTATGACCTGCTGTGCGAATTGAAAGAGCTGGGCCTGTTCTCCAGCGAAAAAATGCAGATCGGCAACGCCGAAGTCTCGCCGCGCGCCGTCATGTCCAAGATTCTTGAACGCAAGTTCGCAGGGAAAGCAGCGGATGTCACGATCATGCGGATCGAAGCCCACGAGTCTGTCAAAGCGCCTGGAATGCGCGGACTGCTGGGCGGAAAGCTCGAAGGACGCGTGGCCACCTTCAGTCTGGTGGACCACTACGATCCCAAGACCGACATGAGTTCCATGATGCGAACTACGGCGTTCCCCGCCTCGGTGGTGCTGCAGATGATGTGCTCCGGCGCAGTCGAGAAACGCGGGGCTGTGCTGCAGGAGCGGGACGTGCCGGCGGAAATGTTCCTGGAGGAGATGGAGCGCCGCAACATAAAGATCGAATACCGGATGGAGTAGGCGGAGTGGTCGCCAGCGCGGGGCCTTTCACCGAAGGGCAATCCAGATTGCCCGGTTCGCTGTCAACGGAGTGCGGCCTAACTACTGCCTGGGTGAGATAATGCCGTTCAGGTATGACGACCCCGCTCAAGGGAAAGTCAAGCTACCGGCCGCTACTATTCGGGCTGGCGCTAGTGTTTGCCGTCGCGGCGATAGTTCAGGCCGTCACGTGGATGTATTACGTGCGCTTTACAGAGCCGGGGGCACTAGTCGAACTGGGCTTCGACTCCGATTATGACCCGAGCTTGCACGGCGAACTGATCCGCGCCGTCTGGCCCGATAGCCCGGCTGAAGCGGCGGGGCTGAAGCCTAACGACATCATTGTGGCTGCAAACGGGGTACCGCTCACGACCTCCGACGCCCCCCGCATCCAGATCTGGATGGCGGGCCACGTCGGCGAAGCTGTGGATCTCACGATCCGGCGACCCGGAGAAACGCAGCTACGCGTCCTCCGCGGGTATTTCAGAGAACGCAAGCAGGCCAATCCCGGGACCATCCGGGCAGGCGTGCAACAGATTACCGGCTCGTTCCCGGTGTTATTCCTCCTGGTCGGTCTGCCAGTGCTCTTCCTGCGGCTGGAGGACCGGAACGCATGGCTGCTGGCTCTGCTGTTCGGCGCATTCGCTGCGGCGCCTGGTTTCCCGGGGTCATTTTCCAATGCGCCGGAAGGGTTGCGAATTTTTGCCTTCGCATACAGGGCAATCATTTTCCCGTTTCTCGGCGCTCTGTTTTTCTGTTTCTTCTCGGTGTTCCCGGCGCGCTCGCCTTTGGACCAGCGCTTTCCGTGGGTCAAGTGGGCATGGTTGTCGTTGAGCGCGATCTTCGTCATTCCCGGATTGAGCGTCGGCGACCCACGAACCCCGCAAATGTTAGTCAGCTTGATGGGGAAATCGGCCGCACGCACCCTGCGCCTGTCACATTTATACGGGGGACTGTTTCTAGGCTTGTTTTCGCTGGCTGCCAACAGCTTGAGCGACATGGCGGAACAAGAGCGCCGCAAGCTCCGGGTCCTGTTTTGGGGCACGGTGGTAGGACTGGGGCCGGCTCTTGGCATAAGAGCGTTTGCCGATTTCGCTCGCTGGGAAAAGCCTTTCTGGCTGGACGTCACGACCGTGATCGTGCTGATGTTGTTCCCGCTGTCGTTCGGCTACGCGGTGGTTAAGCACCGCGTGCTGGACATCCCGGTGCTGCTCAAGCGCAGCGCGCGTTATGTGCTGGTGCGGCGCGGTTTCGCCTTTCTGGTTGTTCTGCTGGCGGTGTGCGCCGATGTGCTTTTCACGCTTGTGTTTTCGCACATTTCGCCGGTCGGACCCAGGCTGGCCACGTCGGCTGGCGTCGGCTTCGGCATTATGCTGGCCTGGATTTCCGCACCGGCGCTGCGCCAGGTCACCGAGCGCATTGACCGCAGCTTCTTTCGCGGCGCGTATGACGTGCGCCTCATCCTCCAGGAACTGGCGGAACACGCCCGCGCCGCGACCAGCCGCGAGCAGTTGGCCGGATTGCTGGAGCAGCAAGTCACGCGCGCGCTCCATCCCAGCTCGGGCGCCATCTACCTGCGAACCGGACCAGAATTTCTGGAACGCCAGAGTGCGCTGCACGCGGCAGGCCCGGCGAAGCTGCGCGCTGATCTTCCGGAATTGCTCGCTCTGGCACGCGACGGCGCGCCGCGCGAGGCCCCGGAGGAGGGGGAACGCGCTGAATCGCTTTGGTCGCTTTTGCATGCCGAGTGTCTGGTGCCGATCCGCGGAAGGGGCGAACAGCTTCTGGGACTGGCGGTCATGGGTCCGCGGCGGTCTGAGGAGGCCTATTCCAGCGAAGACAAAGCGCTGCTGCGCTCGGTGGCCGGGCAAGCGGGCATTGCGCTGGAGAACATTGCTCTGGCCGAGCAGATGGCCGAGCGGCTGGACGCGGAGCGCCGCACCGCGCAGGAGATGCAAATTGCCCGCGAAGTGCAACGCAAACTCTTGCCGCAGCAGGCGCCGCCGCTGGCCACGCTCGACTACGCTGGGGAATGCCTGCAGGCGCGCGCGGTAGGAGGCGACTACTACGACTTCCTCGATCTGGGGCCGGGGCGTGTCGGTTTTGTGCTGGCCGATGTGGCTGGGAAAGGCATCTCCGCTGCGCTGCTCATGGCCAACCTGCAAGCCAACCTGCGCAGCCAGTACGCCACTGCCCTCGAAGACCCGCGCCGGCTGCTGCGCGGGGTGAACCAACTTTTTTACAGCAACACCGAGGATAACCGCTACGCCACGCTCTTCTTCGGCTGTTACGACGATGCCCACCGCCGGCTGCAATACATCAATTGCGGCCATAACCCGCCAGTTCTGTTACGGCGCGAAGGCTCGCGTGAACGCCTGTGCGCCACGGCAACTGTTTTGGGCATGTTTCCTGATTGGACCTGCGAACTCGCCGAAGTTCAGCTCTCGAGCGGCGACGTTCTGGTGGTGTACACCGACGGGGTGACCGAGGCCAGCGATCGGGCGGGCAATGAATTCGGAGAAGCGCGCCTGATCGAAGCGATCTCATCCGGCCGCGATCTACCCGCGGCAGAACTGCTGCACCGGATCCAGGCGGCCGTACAGAGCTTCAGCCCCGGCGAGCAGCAGGACGATCTTACCTTGCTGGTGGCGGGCTGCCGGCGGGAGTGACGGTGCCGAGCGAGTGGGCAGTTGTCGGATACTGAGCCGCATTTCCGGGACCGAGTTCTCAACTTCCGGATGCCGACAATCCGACTGAAATGCGACATGGCTGCCAGATCTTTGCGGTTTACCTGAGGCGCGCTACGTGGATGCTCCGCTAAAATTCCATTCGTATAGGAAAATAGGTCATGACCTCCGTGCGAATGGACAAGTGGCTCTGGGCTGCCAGGTTTTTCAAGACGCGCTCATTGGCCGCACGAGCCTGTGAACTGGGTAGGATTCAATCCAACGGACAGCCCGTTAAGCCCGCGCGCGATGTCCGGATTGGCGACAGGTTGCGAGTGACCAACGACGGCGGCGACTTTCAGGTGGAAGTCCTGCTGCTCAGCGAGGTGCGCGGCCCGGCTTCGGTTGCGCAAACGCTCTACCGCGAGACGGAGGCGAGCCGGGAGTTGCGCCTGAAGGCAGCAGCGGAGCGTAAGGCGATGCGGCAGTTCGAAGAGTTGCCCGCAGGCAGACCCTCAAAACGCGATCGCCGGAAGATCATTCAGTTCCGCGGAAGCCTAATCCCAGACGAGTGACGGCGAACCAGAACCTTTGTCCTGCTATCTGGACGGTCGGCCCTTGCCGTCATCGGTTTCACTCTTCGGGCCGTCCGTGCGGGCGGTGCCGGAGTTGTCTTTCGGGTGTTTGACGTTTCCCTTTATTCATCTAGAATAACAATCTAGATTGTCATTGGAGGCCACGCATGCACACAGTAGGATTGTTCGAAGCGAAACAGAAGCTTTCTGAAATCGTCGAGCGGGCCGCCGCGGGGGAGCGGATCGGCATTACCCGGCGCGGGAAGCTCGCAGCCATTGTGGTTCCCGCACCTTCGCAAGCCGACGTCAAGAGCATCTTTGAGGATATCGAGCGCATTCGCAAGACGGCCAAGCGTCCCAAGGGGTTTCGCAGCAAGCAACTGATTGAGGAAGGCCGGCTTTGAAGCGCTTCGTGCTGGACGCTTCCGTTGCGCTGGCTTGGTTCGTGGATCATCCATTGCCGCCGCAGGCAACCAAGGCAAGAGAATTCCTGCTCAGGGGCGGCACAGCCCTGGTGCCTGCGCTTTGGCATCTGGAAATGGCGAACGGCTTCGCAATGGCGGAACGCCGCCGCATTCTGAGCGCGCCGGCGCTCGACGAGTGCCTTATCAAGCTGAACCAATTGCTGGCTCACCGAATTGAAACCAGTTCAACTCTAATCAGTCTTCGCGAGGCTCTGACCACGGCGCGGTCTTTCCATCTTTCGGCCTACGATGCCGTATATCTGGCTACTGCGCGCAACCAAGCCCTGCCGCTCGCCACCCTCGACCGCGAACTCCGCGCTGCGGCCAGCAAGGCCGGGGTTGAGGTGATTGGTTAGCGTTGCTTCTATTTGTCGTAGTGCAGCAACGAGAACACGTCGTAGTTCTTCAGCTTCTCGCGGGGGTTGAGGAAGTCGAGTTCCACCACAAAGCCCAGCCCAACGATTTCGCCGCCCAGCGACGCGGCCAGTTTGGCGGTCGCTTCCGCGGTGCCTCCGGTAGCCAGCAGATCATCCACGATAAGCACGCGCTGGCCGGGCTGAATGGCGTCCTTGTGAATTTCGAGCGTGTTGGTGCCGTACTCCAGGGCATAGTCGAAGCGGGCGGTTGCCGCGGGAAGCTTGCCAGGCTTGCGCACCGGAACGAATCCGGCATTCAGGCGGTAGGCCAGGGCTGGGCCAAAGATAAATCCGCGGGCTTCCATGCCCAACACCAGGTCAATTTCTTTGTCGATGTAATGCTCGGCCAGCGCGTCGATCAGCGTGGCAAAACCGCGCTTGTCTTTGAGCAACGTGGTGATGTCGTAAAAAAGAATCCCCTTCTTGGGGAAATCGGGAACTTCACGTATAAGCTTCTTCAACGGTTCACAATTGATCTTCTTGTTCGCGATCTTTGCATCCGGCATTTACCAGGCTCCTTCAATTCGAAACGTCGTCAAATCGGCGATCGGTTCAGCTTCAGATTCTTCCACATCATCTACGCGGGCAGCCCGCGGACCTTCCCGCAAGCGGGAGCGCAGACCGGCGAGTTGCTCGCGAGTTCCTATGGCCAGGACCTCAACGCTACTGTCGGAATTGTTGCGCACCCAGCCGGCGATACCCAGAATATGGGCTTCTCGCTCCACGAACCAGCGGAAGCCGACGCCTTGCACGCGTCCGCGAACAATGAAGCGGCGGGCAGTTTTTTCGGCGGAAGTCATGGCTCGGCTCAAAATGCAGAACTAAGAAGCTGAAATTCAAAAGGTCTCCGGCCACAGATTAGCGCGGACCGACACGGATCTTTCATGATTCAGAATTCGCGCAGATCAGTGGAAATCTGTGGCCGCAAACTCGAACTTCCTTCCACTCCTATGCTCTCGACAAGTACACGCCCTCAGCCGTGTCCACCTTTATCTTCTCGCCTTCGTTGATAAACGGCGGAACCTGCACGACCAGCCCGGTCTCGGTCTTAGCCGGCTTGGTCACGTTGGAGGCGGTAGCGCTTTTCAGCCCCGGTTCGGTCTCCAGCACGGTCAACTCCACCGTTTGGGGCAGTTCAATACCCACAGCTTTGCCGTCGAAGAATTCGACCTTGATCTGCAGGTTCGGGATCAGGTAATCGACGGCGTCGCCGAGGATCTCCCGCGTCAAATGGGTCTGCTCGTAATTCGTTGTGTCCATGAAGTAGTAGCTATCGCCGTCGTTATAGAGATACTCCATCTCGGTTTCATCCACGGTGATCTTCTCGATCGGGTCGGGCGAGCGGAAACGGTGCTCGAACATGGCCCCGGTGCGCAGATTGCGCAGTTTGGCCTGGATGAAGGCGCGCAGATTGCCGGGGGTGCGGTGCTCGACGCTGAACACGGAATGTAGATCGTTGTTGTGCTTGATGATCATGCCCGGCCGAAGCTGGGTGGCAGGAATCGACATTGCTGAATCAATCTCCTTTGATGGCGGGTAGGCGGCGGAAGCAGGCGCAACTCAATTCTCACCGCACGCAAGGCCCAAACAATATAGTCTACAGGACGGAAGGAGCTTGTGGGAAGGCCGGGGCGGGCGTCGTGAGCGCAGAATACAGAAGTGAGATTTTCCGCCAACCATGGGTGTCTTCGCCGGAGACGACTTGGCGACCTCGCAAGCCAGCGGTCTCGAACGGCCTGGCCGAAATGGAGCGGGATCGACCGCTCACCTTCCGTACTTGCCCATTACCTCAGTTTGCGCCAGCACGTGACCGCTTATGGCGCGTTCCAACTCGGCTCGGCTGGATCCGGCACGAAGGTCGAGCTTACTGTCAAGCGCATAAAGCCGGAAGAAGTAGCGATGCGGCTTACCAGGCGGAGGGCAAGGCCCACCATAACCGATCCGCCGGAAGTCGTTCCTTCCTTGGCGGGTTCCGTCGGCCAGTGCCTCCGTTTTCAGAACGTTTTCGGCCAGCCCTGTCAGCTTTGCCGGAATGTTCCAGATCACCCAGTGCGTCCACGTGCCTACGGGGGCATCAGGATCGTCGGCGATCAGCGCGAAAGTCTGCGTGCCTGCGGGTGCGTCATTCCAAGCGAGCGCAGGCGACAAGTCGGCGCCATCGCAAGTATTCTTCTTGGGGATTTCTCCACCGGCAGAAAACGCCGCCGTGGTTACAGCGAATGCCATGGTGCGACCTCCTTGGGACTGAGATGCCTCCGCGTACTCGGGGCGGTTGAAGCCTTCGCCCGGCAACTGCAAGCCTGCGATGGGCCATGTAGTCAGCAGCAGAGTTACTACGGCAGTGATCATTCAGACCTCAAGCGAACCTGAATATTTCCAAAACCTACGACGGAGCCATTTTACTCAGGAATGGCTTGCCGTGCCTCCCGCGCCACGCTGGCGGGCGAGTTTGCCCTGTCGCGGGTGCCGCAAAAATCTACCCTGAGTGCCGAATGTGGAGCACGTCGCCGTCCTGCACAATGTAATCCTTGCCTTCCAGACGAAGCGTGCCGCGGGTGCGGGCATTGGCCTCCGATCCGGCGTCCAGCAACTGGTCCCAGCGGATGGTTTCGGCGCGGATGAAGTGTTTCTCCAAATCAGAATGAATGGCTCCGGCAGCTTCTACGGCACGGCTACGAACGGGGACGGTCCAGGCGCGGCATTCATCTTCGCCGGCAGTGAAGAAAGAAATCAGGCCAAGCAGTGCGTAGGTGGTGCGGATCAGCCGTGTCAGCCCGCTTTCCGTCAGGCCGTAGCTGGACAAAAATTCGGCGGCTTCCTCGTCACTCATTTCGGAAAGTTCGGCTTCCACCTTGCCGCAAATGGCTGCGGCTGCGGCATTCGGACGAGAGGCCACTTCGGCCAACTGGTATTTTGCCACTGCCTCCTCAAGATCCTTGCCGAGTTCGGTGGTCTCGCTTACGTTCAGCACAAAGAGGATTGGTTTTTCGCTCAGGAACATGAATCCGCGGAAACGTTTCTTGTCCTCGGGCGTCATTTCCAGTTCGCGCAGCGGCCGCTCGGTCTCCAGGTGCTCCTTGGCGCGCTTGAGCAAGTCGAATTCTTTTTCCAGATCGGCGGAGCGCATTTTCTTCAGGTCTTTTTCCACGCGCTCCAGACGCTTCTCGATCTGGCCGAGATCGCTGACCATGAGATCGAATTCCACGTTGCGGATGTCGTGCAGGGGATCGATTGGGCCCGCGTGGGGAATGGACGCGTCTTCGAAGGCGCGCACTACGTGGGCCAGCGCATCCACGCTGCGTAAATGCGCGAGGTATGCGGTTTCCTTGAGCGCCTCCTGGCCGATGGCGCCCACGTCTACGTATTCCACCGAAGCGTGGGTGAGCTTCTTGGGATTGTAGAGAGCGGCTAGACGGTCCAGGCGCTCGTCGGGAACCTTGGCGATGCCGACGTGAGCCTCGCGCGGATTGGCGTAGGCGTGCTCGGAGAGTTGCGCCTTGGTCAAAATGCGAAACAGCGATGTTTTACCTACCTGTGGCAGGCCGATGATGCCAGTTCTCATGAAGGTCAGTTTTTAGCTCTTAAGCTTTTGGCTCTTAGGAAGAACAATTCAGGATAAATGATCAAGTCGAGATCGCCAAAATTCAACGCGCCCCACCATGCTATTCTTAAATAGAGCCAGTCGATTGCCGTGGATTCCTACCGTATGCAGAGGTTCCTTCGTCCTGCGGTTCTTGCAGTGCTTTTCTGTTCCCTGACCGCTGCGCAGGTTGAGTTTCGGAAAATCGATCGCAGCGTAGTCGAATCTCGGCTGAAGGACTTTGTTGCGAAGAACGACGACCGCGAAGTCGAGATCAAGAAGCTGTTTGCCGAATCTGGCTGCAAGGACAAATATCTTTCCGAGCAGACGGTGCGCAGCAAGCTCCCGCCCAACGTGGTTTGCGTACTCCCTGGGCAAACCGATGACATGATTGTGGTGGGCGCGCACACTGACAAGGTCGATGCGGGCGACGGCGTGGTCGATAACTGGAGTGGCGCGTCGCTGCTGCCGAGCCTGTACCAGAGCCTCGATGCCGAACCTCGTCGTCACACTTATGTGTTCGTCGGATTCACCGGCGAAGAAAAGGGGCTGGTGGGCTCTGAGTATTACGCGCACCACATGAGCCAAGAACAGCGGGCGAAGACCGTTGCCATGGTAAACATGGATACGCTCGGCGTCAGCTCGACTAAAGTGTGGGCGAGTCACGGCGACAAGAATCTGCTGCGGGCGCTGTCGCAGACGGCTGCCGGGATGAAACTCCCGCTGGCAGCAGTGAATGTCGATGGCTTGGGTACGGCGGATTCGGAATCGTTCGCAGAACTCAAGATCCCAAGGATTACGATCCACTCGATTACGCAAGAAACCTGGCCAATCCTACACTCCAACCGCGACCGTTTGTCAGTGGTCAAGATGGACGATTACTACAATTCGTACCTGTTGATCGCGGGGTATTTGGCATATCTGGACGCGTATCTGGGGCAGCCTGCTCCGGCGGCGCGTAAGGTGGAGCATTAGTGTGCGCGTGTGAACTACCTTTGGGTTGCATGGCGGAATGGAACCGACACGATTCAGCTCCGGAGGAGCGACATAGTGTAGCCCCGGACGTAAGTCCGGGGTTAGAAGGGAACGAGGTTACGCGCCCGAAGGGCGCCAGACGAGCCCTCACGCATGGGCACTAGCGCTGGCGACTACGGGGTTTCGCTCACCCGCTGCCTTCGTCATCGCTAGGGCAGGCTCGCGACAAGCCCGAGATTGCCTGTGCTAGGTGGCTAAGGCTGTTCAGCGCACAGCCAACTGCTGCGCGGTCAGATAAGTCAGCACCAGCGCCAGCAGCAGCACTCCGCCTTCGACGCGCACGGACCAAACGTGCAGCGCGTCAAACGCCACACGGTCAGGGTCGTTCAGCGGCACGGAATCGATGAGCACCATGGAATTCCGCAGCGCGACCATGCGCGGCGTGATGCCGAACTGCGAGAACAGCGTCAGGACGAGCATCAGCACAATAAGTACATTGCTCGCAGCGAAGGGATGCGGCGAACCTATGGTCAGGCGACTGTAGATTAAAGATGCGATCAGAAAAATCATGCCAGAGATGATGCCCATCCAGTGCAAGCTGGTCAGCGAGCGGCCAACCACCGTGCCGGCCATATGCCGTGTGGGAATCACCGCGAAGGCGGTGGGCGCCAAAACGAAAGAGAGAAAGATCAGCCCCCCCAGCCAGACGATTAGAGACAAGAGCATGAGATAGCGAAGAAATGGCATGGCGGAAATATTATCATGCAGGCAACACTCTGAAACTCGACGGGATGCCACTTAAGCTTAAGGAGCCGACCATGAATCGCTCGATCATAGCAGTTGTTTTCACCGTCCTCTGCATGTTTTCTGCGAGTGCCGAGACGGAATCGGCGATTGTGGGACGAGTCACGGATTCAGAAGGCGCCGTGATCGCGAATGCTCGTGTGCTCATTCATTGGGATTCCAGTGGCAGTGCGGTTGGCCTTGCGGACAACGTGGGCACCAAGCAAGACGTAATAGTATTCAGTGACGCCAACGGCCGCTACGAAGCTAGAGTTCCGCCAGGCTTTTATGACGTTTTCATCTCAGCGACGGCATTTACACCAATTGCCGGCAAGGCACGAGTCAAAGAAGGCCGAGCTGCGACATTCGGGGCAAGCCTCAGGGCTGACCCGCTAGTTACGAAGGAGCTTGGCGATGAGTTTCCGGCAGCGTCGAGGAAGCATTGACTGGGAACTGACGACTGACGACTGAGGACCAGCAGTCCCCCCTACACCGGCACGGGCGTACTTTCCACGATTTCCTGAATGACTTGTTCGGCCTGTTCCGACCGCTTCAAAGTCGAGGCGTATAGGCCATTCACCACCACGCGGTGGGCGAAGACTGGCACGGCCAGCGGCTTGAAGTCTTCCGGAATGCAGAAACTGCGGCCATTGAGGAACGCCATAGCTTGCGCCGCGCGATAGAGCATCTGCGAACCGCGCGGAGAAACTCCCAGGGACAAGTGCTCCGACTCGCGAGTCTTGCGTACAATCGTCAAGGCGTATTGCACAAGAGAATCATCGACCCGAATGCCGGTGACCGCCTGCTGCATTTCGAGGACGTCGGCCCCGGTCAGCACCGGCTGCATGGCTTCCAGCACGGTGGTGCCGGCTTCGCAGCGCAGAATTTCGCGCTCGGCGTTGCTGTCGGGATAGCCCATGCGCACCCGCATCAGAAAGCGGTCCATCTGCGATTCCGGCAGGGGATAAGTTCCATGGTGCTCGACCGGATTCTGCGTGGCAATCACCAGAAATGGCTGCGGCAGCGCATAGGAATGGGCATCGACTGTGACCTGGTTCTCGTTCATGGCTTCGAGCAGCGCCGACTGGGTTTTGGGCGTGGTGCGATTGATCTCGTCGGCCAGCAGCACGTTGGTAAACACCGGGCCACGCTTGAACTCAAATTCCTGTTCAACCGCCGAATAGATGGAGATGCCAAGCACGTCGGAGGGCAGCATGTCGCTGGTGAACTGCACCCTCTGGAAGCTGCATTCCAGGGCGCGGGCAATGGCTTGCCCAAGAGTGGTCTTGCCGACGCCGGGTACACCCTCAATCAAGAGGTGACCACGGGCAAGCAGGGAGACCACCGACAGGCGAACCACCTCATCCTTGCCGCGGATGACTTTGTGCAGCGCCTTCTCGAGCAGGGCGGATCGGGAGGAAACGGCGCTGGCGGTTTCAGGGGGCATTACATGGATTCTACTATCGTGCGGGCCATCGCATCGGTTACGGAGGTTATGGAAAGCATTCAGCTTTCAGCACTCAGCCGTCAGCATTCAGCGATTAAGGGCCAGTCCTGTAGAGACGTAGCTTAGCTACGTCTCTACTGCGTGAACTCTGCCGGCCTTCCCGTCAGGCGCTCGATGCGCTTGGCGATGGGCGGGTGCGTCGAGAACAAATTTCCAAAGCTCATTCCGCCGAGCAGCGGCTGGATGATAAACAGATGCGCCGTCGAGGGCGTCGCCTGCATCGGCAGGCGGCGCGAATAGGCGTCGAGCTTGGTCAACGCGCTGGCCAACGCATACGGGTTGCCAGTGAAGTGCGCGCCAGTGGCATCGGCTTGATACTCGCGAGAGCGCGACACGGCAAGCTGAATCAACGAGGCTGCGATCGGTGCCAGAATCAGCATGAGAATCGCGCCGATTCCACCGCCGCGATCGCGACTATCACGTCCGCCGATCCCGCCGAAAAACATACCCCAGCGTGCGATGCTGGCCAGCATGGTAATAGCCCCGGCGATAGTTGCTGCCACAGAACTGATCAGGATGTCGCGGTTATTCACGTGTCCGAGTTCATGGGCCAGCACGCCTTCGAGCTCTTCGTCGGTGAGCAGGTTCAAGATGCCCTCGGTCACGGCAACGGAAGCATGTGCTGGATTGCGGCCGGTGGCGAACGCGTTGGGCGAGTCGTTGGGAATCACGTAGATCTTCGGCATAGGAATGCCGATCTTCTGCGTGAGACGCTCTACCGCCTGATAAGCGCGCGGCAGTTGCTCGCGCGTGACCGGCTGAGCACGGTACACGGCCAGCGCAATCTTGTCGGAATAGAAATACGACACGAAGTTCATAACCGCCGCGAACACCAGCGCCAGAATCATGCCGTTCTGGCCAGCGAAGGCGCGGCCAATGAACATCAGCAAAAGAGTCAGCAGGGTCAGCAGAAATGCGGTCTTAAATGTATTTCCCATAGGGTCTCACGTGATTAGATGGTACCCCGAGCCTCAGGATTCACCAAGGGGGCGAATGGACTGCGAATATTATGACCACGCCATGCAAAAACTTAACTATCTTAATTTTGTACTTGACATTATTAATTCTATTGTGCAATTATGTAAACATACTTGATGGAGCTAGGATGGATATAGCAAAGGCGCTTTGTCCCGAATGCAACAAGGCTCTGAGGATCGACCGCATGTCCTGCCCGTCGTGCAAGCTGAGCCTCGAAGGAGACTTTGAGATTTCCGCTTTGGGGAAGCTGAGCGTTGACGACCAGGCATTCGTCATCGCATTTGTGCGCCATCATGGCTCGATCAAGAAAATGGAGAGCCTGTTCGGAATCAGCTATCCGACCGTCAAGAACCGGCTGAATGCCATTTCTGCGGCGCTGGACAAGAATTTTCAAGCGCCATCGCCAAACCTGTACGTGCTGGAACAAGTCTCTCGCGGGGACCTCAGTGTAGAAGAAGCCCTTGACCGGCTTGTGTAGAAAGTTTTAAGGAGGAACGAATCCATGTCCGAAGAAACCAGAAAAGTGCTGGAGATGCTGGCTGCAGGAAAGATCAACGCCGACCAAGCTGACAAACTGCTCGAGAAGCTGACGGCTTCGGCGTCGAGCCAGACGCCCCCGGCTGAAAAACGTGAGGAACCATCCGGGACGGGAACGCAAAAACCGCGATTTCTGCGGATCATCGTTGACAAACCCGGCCAAGACCAAGTCAATATTCGCATGCCGCTTTCGTTCACCCGTAAGGGGAGCAGGCTGCTGGCTATACTCCCGCCGCGGGTCACGGAAAAATTGGCCGAACTGGGAATCGATTTGTCCGCTTTAGCCTCGGGCGACGACAAAGAATGGGCGGAGGCCATTGAAACCGCCAACATCAACATACAAAAAGGCGACGGAAGGAAAGTGCAGGTCTTTTGTGAGTGAGCGGGCCGCTGGCTGGGAGGGCGTTTTTGTAGAACTGGGAAGCAGTCTTTGCAGGGATGGACGGGCGCGGACGCCCGTCCTCCATCGTGCAAGCGCTCCTTCGAGGCTTATAGTTTTGCCGCCCGACGCAGGGCTTAGCGAGTGAACCCAGCTCTAGAAGCTGCTGTTGATGGTGTACCCGCAAGCCACGCCGCTGATATCCCCATGACCATCCGATCCGGCATTGATGGATACGTTCAGCTGACAGCTTTGTCCCCCAGCGATAAAACCGCCGCTCAAGGTCATCTCTAATGAATCTGCGGGATAGGTATACGTCCCGGTGAGCGAAACGTAAGGATCCCCGTTAATGGTGGGGCCATCGCACGTCCAATTGTTGATGGTCTCCGTAACTTGTATCGAGAGATATGCCATATTCGGGGTTCCGGTGCCGTTCATGTCTCCGGTGATGTTCATGGTTCCACCGGATTGACACGAATATGGAACGCTAAATTGGTCGAGGAATGTACACGACGTTCCATTGGAGTTGCATTGCACTGTCAGGGTTTGCGGCGTGACGTGCAGCTTGGCAAAAGACGTCCCCTTCAGCATGCGGGCCGGCAAGCCTTTCAGCATGCCCGCTGGCCTGCCCTGAGCTTGCGCGCTGGAGTTCAGTCCGCTCACCGCCGACCCTGCAAGCAGCGACACAAAGTCCCCAGTTTCCGCTTGTGTTATGTTGTTGCTTCCACTGCTACTGCTGCTACTGCCGCCGCCGCAGCCGATAATCACCACGCCTGACAGCACCAATATGGCAGTAACCCCCATCGCCTTCTTCATTGCGTTGTTCTCCTTACTGTAGGTTCGAATAAGCGCCTTGCATGTATTCCCTGAGCTTGAGACTAAGAAGGCGGAGGCGAACGGGCAATGCTTATCCGCGATGGAAAATTACGAGGGTAACCAGCGGTGTCCGCGGATGGTCCGCTCATTCGTGTTCTGTGCGAATGAGTGGGGCATTAGGACGCCGAGCCACGCTTTACTGCCCGCTGCAGCGTCTCATCGAGCGCAGCTTTGGCCTTTTGGTATTCGGCTTGAGAGATGCGGCCCTGCTTATGTTCCAGTTCAAGATGAAACAGCTCATCCTTCAGGGCTTCGAGGATGCTTGTCGATCGCTCTGCCGCTTTCGGCGCCGAGGTTGTCGCAGGCGCGGAAGGAGCAATGTCCGACGGCGCAAAATCAGGGACAGGTGCGGCAGTGTGCGAGCGCTCGTACACGAAGATAGCACCGCCCGCGAGCACAATGGCAAAGCCTCCCAAAATGAACCAGCGGTACTTTTCCAGCGGATCAGGAGCATCAATGGGCGGACCAAGTCCGCCGCCGGGTCGGGCGTCGCGGCCAGCGGCGGCGCTTTCGGTCTGTCCTTCGGCCGGGCGTGGAGCGCCCTGGCTCCCGTCAGCTTGTCCCAATGTGCCAGTACCAGAAATCTTGAACCCTAAGGGTTGCCCAACCGCCGCGTTAGATACAAGCTGCACAACCGCATCGGCCTGGCGAGGGTCATCCATCGCCTGGTAGGTTACCCCGGGGTTGGCGGTGAACTGCATGGTCTTGGGCATCAAGACGACGAAATGCTGTGCGTTGTATAGCAGCTTCGGATCGATGCTGGCTGAGCCGTTGTACGGCTGGTGGTACACCACCTGAAACTCGGTTTCGCCGGGCCGCAACGGATAGGCGATGGCGTAGCGGTTCTTTTCTTTCTGCGGAATGGCGTCGGAACTGATGGGCTGGCCGTTGGCGGTCATCGCCGTGGATTGATCGATCTGCGCCCCCTCGGGCAGATAAAACTCGAAGTTGGCATCGTTCATCTGCGTGCGCGGCGGAGTGGAAGTATTGTCCACTGCGAAAATCCGAATGCCCTGAATCTGCCCTTTGTCTGCCTGCAGCCGCATCACGTCGGCCGTCACGCGAATGGCGTCTAACTTCTTGGCGACATCGAAGACCTCGATATCTGCCGAAGTCGTTCCCGGCGGCACCATGTGGTAGTAGGGCACATTCTGGTGGGTTACGCGGACCAGGTGTGGAACTGCGGTGCTGTCGAGCTTGAGCCTGAAATTACCGCTGCTATCAGTTTTGGTGCTGCCTGTTTCCGCCATGCCTTGGGAAAGCGTCATGAGCACGACTTCGTCGCCGCCGGATGGGCGGTTGCTGGTACCGTTCTTCACGGTGCCGGTCAAGGTTTGAGCGTGAGCCGAGGTGAGAAACACCGCAAGGAGGAAGATGGCAAAAATGCAACTAATGCCGGCCCGTTCATCCCGAAGGAAGCGAGAAACCCGCAGAGGCTTGAGAGTCCTTGACGGCAATAGGGATGCTTTGCTCCGCTCAGCATGACAATCTGGCAGGGGACGGCTAGTCAAAACTTTCACACTCCTGCTCCTCTAGGCTTGTCAAAAGCCGCCTTGGCGGCCTCTTCCAGCCGGGCGATTTCTGCCAACACGGCGGCGGCTTCTTCTTCCAAAGAAGTTTTCAGCGACTGGTAGTCGGCATCGGAAAACTTGCCGGCTTTGTATTCGAAATTCAGATCGCGCAGGTTCTCGTAAACCACTTCCTTGCGTTCGCGCAGGTAAGCCAAGCGCGTTTTCTGCGGACCGAGATAAAGATGCGTGGGAATGGAAAAGACATAAAACAGGCAACCGAGGGTCATCACAGCGCAGACGAGAATTGCGAGGGTCATAATTCCGTCTCCTTGCGAGCGACGTCGCGAAAACGCTCCAGTTCAGCGCCATGCACGGGAGCCGGCGTATCCGCGGGCAAGACCAGCGGGCGCGATCTCCAGATTCGGACCACGTAACTGACGCCGATCAACCCGGCCAGCAAGGCCACGTAAGGCATGATCCAGGCGAGGCGATTGAATCCGCTTTTGGTGGGCGCAGCCAAAACCGTCGGGCCGTACTTCTGTACGAAGGACTGCAAAACAAGATCGTCGGCGTCGCCGCGGTCCAGTGCCGCCATAAGCTCGCCGCGCATGCGGTCGGAATAAGAACAGCCGACGTGGTTGCATTCCAGCAGGATCTGGTTGCAGCCGCAGGCGCACATCAGCCGGTGACCGAGATCGTTGAAGCGCGACGATTGGTCGCCTGCGCCTACCAGCGCCACGACCACCACAACGAGGAAAGCCATCTGCATCGCTCGCTTCGCCGTGATTGGGTTGGAGCGATTCATGTTGAACTGCATCAATCCCCCGCTCCTGCCGGGACGGGCTCAACGCGCGCCGTCGCCGCCACCCGTAAGGGCGCGGCATTCGGAATTAGTGCCGCAATGGTTCCCACGATCATGATCCAGACGCCGATCCAGATCCAGCTGACCAGCGGATTCAGATGTGCTTTGATGATCGGCCTGCCGGTGTCCTGGTTTTGGCCCTCATACACTAGATACAAGTCTTCCTGCGCGGTGGAGCGAACGCGAGGAATGGTCGAGGTTTGTTGGCTGGCCTTGTAGAAGCGACGCTCGGGATAGAGCGTGTCGATCTGTTTTCCATCCTTGAGCACATCCATCACCGCCCATTCGCTGCTGTAGTTCGGGTTGTCGTCCTGGGTAAAGGAACGGCAGATTAGCGTGTAGCGCCCGATCGACATCTGGTCGCCGAAGCCCATTTCTTGTTCTTTGTCCTGGTTAAACGCGGCGCCGGCAAAGCCAATCATGATGACGACCACACCGAGATGGACGATGTAGCCGCCATAGCGCCGTGTGTTGCGGTGGGCGAGGTGAATCATGGAGCCGAGCAGGCCCTGGCCGGTGTGGCGGCTGATGACCCGGCCCCCGCGGACAAATTCCATCGCCACGGTGAAAGCCACCAGCGCGGAAAGCAAAATGGTCATCAGGGAATAAAACGCGGACGCGTCTTGCCACGGGCGCATGCCAAACGGGGCGCCCCAACTGGAAGGCGTGATCACCAGCAGAATCGCCACCACGAGCGATGCCACCGCGGGCCAAGTGAAGTTACGATGAATGCTCTCCACGGAAGTTCTGCGCCAAGCCAGCAGAGGTCCGACGGCGGTCAGCAGAAGAAGAAGCAACGCCACCGGGATGTTGACCCGATTGAAGAACGGCGGGCCCACCGTGACTTTATTGCCCTGCACCCACTCGGAGAGCACAGGGAACAGCGTTCCCCAAAGCACGGTGAAGCAGGCCAGCAGCAACAGCAGGTTGTTGAACAGGAAACTCGACTCGCGTGAAACCAGCGATTCCAATTTATGCTCGCTGCGCAAATGGGAGCGGTTCTTCACGTAGAAGTAAACGCAGACGGCGAGGATCAGGGCCAGAAAACCTACGAACCAATCGCCGATTGACGACTGCGCAAAAGCATGGACCGAACTGACCACGCCGCTGCGGGTCAGGAAGGTGCCGAAGATCGAAAGCCCGAAGGTGGCGAAAATCAGCCACATGTTCCAGGTCTTCAGCATGCCGCGTTTTTCCTGCATCATGACAGAGTGCAGAAATGCGGTTCCAGTGAGCCACGGCATCAGAGAAGCGTTTTCGACCGCGTCCCATCCCCAGTATCCGCCCCAACCCAGCACGGCGTAGGCCCAGTGCGCGCCAAGAAAGATGCCGCAGGTCAGGAATCCCCAGGTCACCATAGTCCAGCGGCGGGTAATGTGGATCCACTTCTCGCCCGGATACTTCATGGCCAACGCGCCCAAGGCAAACGCGAAAGGCACGGTAAAGCCGACATACCCGAGATAAAGCATGGGCGGGTGAATGACCATCTCGGGATACTGCAGAAGCGGATTCAACCCGCTGCCGTCTTCGGGTAGGCTGCCTTGCATCACGGCGAAGGGATGGGCGGCAAAATTCACCAACAACAGAAAAAAGACCTGCACCGCAGCGATGACGACCGAGGCGTAGGCGAACAGCCGCGGATCCGTCCTGTAACGGACGCGCAGCACAAAGCCATACGCGGAAAGCAGCAAGGCCCAAAACAGCAGTGAACCTTCTTGTCCGGACCAGAGCGTGGCGAACTTGTACGGGCCGGGCAAATCGCGGTTGCTGTGATGAAAGATGTAAGCGATCGAAAAATCGTTTTCGAAGGCCGCAACTACCAGTACCATCGCGGCCAGGAACACCACCGCGAACACAGCAACGCCGGCGCGGCGCGCGGTTTCGCCCAGGCGTTCTGCGCCTTCATCCTTGCGGACGAGGGCCACAATGCCAGCCAGAAACGAATACCCGCTCAGCGCCAAAGCAAAGAGGAGGGCAAAACTGCCTATTTGTGCCATCGAAAGCCTGACCCATTTTTTCAGAAAGCGCGCACGCTGGCAACCGCAAAGCGGCCCAATGCGGATTAGCCACCGGGTGAGGGAACTTGATGTCAGGCAGGGGCATTGCGAGGCGCTTGCAGCGCAGAAAGTTCCGAGCGCCTCGTACTGTTACGCGGAGGAGAATTACGCGTTGTGCCGCCCGAGATGGGCGCGGATTTCCTGCTCGGCTCTGAACCAGTCGTCATTTTCCTGCCCAGGCGTGCAGCCACGCTCCTCGTACAACTGATAGGCGCGCATGCGGATCTGGGCTTCCAGGTCGATTTGGGTTGCGATGAAGGAATTGGGCGTGCCCGGCGATGCGGTTTTCGGTACCGTCGCGGTGGAGATTTCGGACATGGTGGGCGCTGGTGCGCCGTTGCCTTTGCTGTTACGTGTGATCCTCGGTTTGGCCATTTGGGTTACTCCTTCCAGTAATTTGGTTCTATGAATAGACTGCGTATATAAACCTGCGCGTACACAACGGGCTCGGCTAATTTCAGAGCCTGCTAGGTTGTGCCGGTAAGGTTAATGATAAACCCGGTGGCTGAAAACGGGAAGAGTAATTAGAGGAAATTAATCGGATTGAAACAAAGGAAGTTAACACACCCGGCGATTGGCTCAGTAGAAGTCGTGCGAAGTGGTAGGAGCGCGAGTAATGGTTAGTGCGGCGACGCTTTCGGCCCGCACAGAGATAACGTTGTCCTGGTTTTGCAAGATCCCCTCCACCAGCAAAAACTGCGCGGAACTCACCAGCAGGCGGTTTTTCTGAAACACCTCGGGATGAAGAATGGCATTGGCCACGCCGGTTTCATCCTCGAGGCTGAGAAACACAAATCCTTTGGCGGTTCCGGGACGCTGGCGGGCGATGACGCATCCTGCAATACGAACGTGCTGGCCGTTGGGAACATGGCTCAGGTCGCTGGCTCGGCGCACGCCCAGCGTGTGCATGCGTGACCGGTGGTATGCCATGGGATGTGGCCCTGCCGTCAACCCGGTGCCGCGAAAATCGGCTACCAGGCGTTCTTCTGCGGTCATTGGCCGGAGTGGCGATGGAGAATCAGGCTCGGCGAGCGCATCCAGCAATGGCCCCGCGTGCCGGACTGCGCGCTCTACTTGCCAGAGGGCATCGCGGCGATGCAGGGGAACCCTACCACGGAGACACGGAGGCACAGAGAACAGAAGCGCATCAGATTTCTCCGTGTCTCGGTGACTCCGTGGTAGATGACCTACTGCGTTCAGAGCCCCAATTTCCGCCAGCGTGTTCAATTCTGTTTTTCGCAGCTCGGGCACACGATGCGCCAGATCGCGGATGGACGTGAAAGGAGCAAGGTCGCGCTGGTGGATCAGTGCTCGCGCCGCTTCTTCGCGTAGTCCCCGGGCGTAGCGCAGGCCGAGGCGGAGAGCAAGTTGCGAGTTTCCAGTTTCTGGTTTCGAGTTCAGTCGTTGGTCGTTGGTCGTTGGTCGTTCGTCGTCCACCGTTCGCCGCTGGGGTGCGATCTGATTTTCACTGGCTACTGGCCACTGGCCACTGGCCGCTGCCTCCAGCGTACAGTTCCATTCCGATTTCGTCACATCCACCGGCAGAACCTTCAGCCCGTGGCGCTGCGCATCTTTCACCAGCGTGGCCGGACGGTAGAAGCCCATCGGCTGGTTATTCAGCAAAGCCGCGGTGAATGCGGCCAGATAATGGCATTTCAAATAGGCGCTGGCATAGGCGAGCAGGGCGAAGCTGGCAGCGTGGGATTCCGGAAATCCATACAACGCGAACGAGGTGATGGAAAGAATGATCTGTTCCTGGGCCTCGCGCGAAATGCCATTGCGCTCCATGCCGGCGCACAGCCGGGCTTCGATGTCGCGCATGCGTTGTTGGGAACGCTTGAATCCCATGGCGCGGCGAAGTTCTTCGGCTTCGCCTCCGGTAAAATTGGCAGCCACCATGGCAATCCGTAATAACTGTTCCTGAAAAAGCGGAACCCCTAGGGTGCGTTTCAGCACGGGTTCGAGCGAAGGATGGGGATAAATGACTTCCTGCCGCCCCTGCCGCCGCTGAATGTAGGGATTGACCATTTGCCCGACGATCGGCCCCGGACGGATGATGGCGACCTGCACCACCAAATCATAAAAATGTTGCGGGCGCAGGCGCGGCAAGCACGACATCTGGGCGCGGCTCTCAATCTGGAACATGCCAATAGTGTCTGCCTTCTGCAAAGTGGCGTACACCGTGGGATCATCGGGCGGCAGGTGGGCGAGATCGACATCTTCGTGGTAATGCTGGCGAATGAGTTCGAGCGAATCTTCCAGCGCGGCCATCATCCCCAGGCCGAGCAGGTCCACTTTAATAATGCCGAGGTCGGCGCAGTCTTCTTTGTCCCACTGCACGACCACGCGGCCCGGCATGGAGGCCGGTTCGAGGGGAACGACGGAATCCAGTTGCCCCTGGCACACCACCATGCCCCCAGAATGTTGACCAAGATGGCGCGGCAGATCCTGCACGGCAACGCACAGCTCGAAATACTTCCGCAAGCGTGGATGCGACAAGTCCAGCCCGGCCTGGCGAAAGCGTTCATCGAAGCTGTCGTTGGCGTCCTTATATTCCCAGTTGTGAGCGGCGGCGGAAAGTTTCTCCAGGGTTTCCGGATCGAACCCCAGAGCCTTGCCGATTTCCCGCGCCGCCATGCGGCTGCGATAAGTGATCACGTTGGCGGTCATGGCCGCGCCCCGCTCGCCATAACGCCGGTAGAGATATTGGATGACACGCTCGCGCTGGTCGCCGCTGGGCAGATCGAGGTCGATGTCCGGCCACTCGCCGCGTTCTTCGGAAAGAAATCGCTCGAAAAGAAGCTCCATGCCGACGGGATCGACTGCGGTAATTCCCAGCGAATAACACACTGCGCTGTTGGCGGCCGAGCCGCGTCCCTGCGCCAGAATTTTCTGCTCGCGGCAGTAGCGCACCAGATCCCACACAATGAGAAAATATCCCGCCAGAGCGAGCTTCTCGATCAGCGCTAATTCGCGGTCAATCTGCCGCCGGGCGCGGGCTTTGAGATCAGGGTCTGCCCGGCCATAGCGATGCTGAAATCCTTCGCGCGTGCGCTCCCGCAAAAACGACATCATGGTTTCGCCGTCCGGAACGGGATATTTAGGGAATTCGTATCCCAGGTCTTTCAGCGTAAATTCCAGCCGCGCAGAAAGTTCGGCAGTGTTGGCGATGGCCTCGGGCAGATCGGCAAATAGCACCTGCATTTCCTGCGGAGATTTCACATGACGCTCGGAGTTGCGCGCCAGCAGACGCCCGGCAGTGGCTAGGGTACGATGATGGCGGAGCGCGGTAAAGACATCGCACAGCTCGCGCTGCTTGGGCGTGGCATAGCAGACGCCATTGGTGGCCAACAACGGAAGCTGCAGAGAACGGGCAATCTCAATAGCGGCGTGGTTGCGGGCTTCCTGCTCGCGATGGAGGTGACGCTGCAATTCCACGTACACATTATTTCTGCCGAAGATTCGCACCAGCCGTTCGACCACGCTGCGGGCGGCTTCCATGCCGCCGCGGGCCAACGCGCGGGCGAGAGGACCATCATCACCGCCAGTCAAGCAGACCAGACCGGCGGAGTGTTCCTCGAGTTCCGCTTTGCAGACCGCTCCTTCGCCTTTGGCCGCGCGCAGCTTCATCCGGGTAATCAGGCGACAGAGATTCTGATATCCGTGGCGGGAAGATACCAAGAGAGGAAGACGAAAGGAATTGCAGATTGCAGAAGGCAGAAGGCAGAACGAAGTTCCAGTTTCCGGTTTCCAGTTTCTAGTTTCCGGCTTCCAATGGAAGGCAGATTCCTCCGTTTCGCTTTGCACAAGGCCGGAATGACAAGTCAAACTTTCTTTCTCCTGCTCACTGGAAACTCGAAACTGGAAACTCGAAACTGCACATGTGATCTCTGCTCCGACATGCGCCTTGACCCCGGCTTTCTTCGCCGCCATGTGAAAACGCGGCGAGCCATAAACTCCGTCGCGGTCGAGCAGCGCCATAGCGGGCATATGGAAGTTGGCGCAGGTTTCGATCAACTGTTCAGGCAGCGAAGCGCCTTCCAGAAAGCTGAACGCAGAACGGGAATGGAGCTCGATGTACATGGTAGGAGTCAGTCATCAGTCATCAGTAGGTGCTCACTACTGATGACTGACAACTGACAACTGCTCTAGTCATAAATTCCTTCCACCAGCCATCGCCCGGCGAGCCAGTCGCGGACCAGGCGGTAGAGCGTAATGCCCGAGGTGGTTTCAACCGCGATGTCCCACTCGTCCCGTGCCCAGGGCTGTTGCTCCCACCAGTCACCGGAAGAACGCCATGGCCCCGCTGCCCAGACAATTTCGCCGCCTACTTCTTGGCGCCGGGAGCAAATAATTTCTTGTGGCCGGCCCGCTCGCATGGTGACGGTCACCACCACGGGAGGGCGGAACATCCGCAATGCCGTTACCAAGTCACCGGTTGGTTTTGTCGCAGGTTTCTCTCGCGGCTCGCTGGGAGCAAAGCGCTGCATGCGAAACCCATCCCGGCGATGCGTGTCCAGCCACTGCAACGATCCGGCTTTGCCTTCCCCGACAATTCCGGCAATCTTCCCCAGCGTGAGTTCCAATTTTTCCGGCTCGGGAGAAGGCGGAAGAAAAAGTCCGCTCTGCGCGGCACGGGGAGATGCAGGCTGAGCAGTAAGACGGACTTTCACAATCGGCGCGCCGGGCGGATGCGCTTTCAAATCCAGTTGCAGCAGCTTGAGAAAGGTGCGGGGATCGAGAAGCGGCACCGGAAGCCGCAGCGTGCGGTGAAAACGCTGGCGGGGATCTCGGCTCAGATGAGCGGGGGTACCCGCGGTGCTTTCTTCGTCGGCATATCCATTCGCTAATTCCAACTCCAACCTTAGTTCCTGCGTGGCCAGCGCCCGCGCGCCAAGACGCGCGCACAATTGCTCCAGCATCCGGTTCAGCAGAAACGCCAGCGGCTCCAGCAACACCAACGGATCCTCCAGTTCCGCCGCCTCCTCAAACACCAGCGGTAGCTCAACCGGAACCAGAGTGCGTGAAGTCGCCCCCCGCGCCAGTCTTTGCAAATCAATTCCTTGTTGCCCCAGACGTTCACTTACGCCTACTTCCGGCAATGCCGCCAGATCGCGCAAGCGGCGCACCCCCCAGCGGCGGAGGGTCTCAAAAATCTCATCCCGAGGTTGGCTGCCGCCAGTCAACAGATCTTCTTGCAGCAGAATCTCCACCGGCAAACCACCAAGCTGATCGGATTCCTTTCCTTCCACAATCACGGTCACGCCGGAAAATCCGCGAGCGGCGATGATCGCCGTGCCGATGTTGGCAGCCACCGCTACATTGCTCTCCAGTCCAAGTTCGGAAGCGCGCCGCGCCAGATCACGGGCAATTTTGGGCAGCGGGCCAAACAAGCATCCCAGACCCGCCAGATCCAGCACGACCGTGCCAGGCGCCACGTCTTCCACGCACGGCGAAAATGACTGCGCGCAGTCGAGCAAGGCTGCATGAGCAGCGTTTTCCTGCAGCCGTGAGCGAGGGCGCAGCACCAGGCCAGAACAGGCTTCCACCTGCGCTTTGGCCATTGCGGGATCGATTCCCATGCGACGGCCAGGCCCGTTCACAGCAAAAACCTTTTGCAACGGAGCTTTGCCTTCGAGCACCGCCAGCGGCTGAGAGCGCAACTCGGGCTCGGCGCGCAGCAGCGCCTCCAAGGAAAAATCAGGAACGAAGATGCAGGCAAAGGGCATTTTTTCAAAAAAGCTGTCAGCTCTCGGCTGTCAGCTTTCAGCATTCCGAACATTCATCCTGCGCATAGTGTTTTTGTCTCGAATGCAGTGGCTACGGAACCAACTGGTTTCCTCAACCGCGAACGCAAAAGTTCTCCTTGTACGGAAAATCCATTCAGAAGTTGCGTATGCGCCGGAGCTGATAGCTGGGAGCTGATAGCTGAAAGCTGTTTCACCTCCAGCAGCACGGTGGCGCAGGTCTGCGCGCAAGGCGCCGGAGTGGTCACTAACAACACTGTGGGCGTGTGTTCCACCGCGCGCTGAAAGCGGAACCAGGAAGTCAGCGGAATGCGGCGTGCAGTGCGATATGGCACGCCGCCGAGATCGATGACCACCAGGCCGAAGCCGCCGCTTTGCAACACCAGGTCGGTGACGCGCAACGCTTGCTCTACGGCGGACGCCGTTTGTGAACTCTCGGCATTGTTTTTCTTCTCCGTGTCGGAGCCTGCCCTGAGCGCAGTCGAAGGGTGTCTCCCTGGTGAGTCCTTGGCATGGGAATCGCACCGCACCCACAACAATCTTTCAAAGTTCACTCCTGCCGTTGCCGCCGACGCCGGATCAAACATATCGCCGGTATCTACCAGCGCACAGGCTTCCTGCCGTTGCGTGGCCGCAGCCAAAGCGGCCAGCAGCACGCTGGTTCGTCCCGAAGAGGCTGCGCCGCAAATCTCGCTCAGGCACCCTCGCGGCCAGCCGCCCGTCAGCGCATCCAGTTCACGCACGCCGCTCGAAACCATTTCCGGCGCAGGCTGCACTTCGAGCCGCGACGCCGGAGTTACTTGCGCGAGTTTGGGAAGAGCAGATACCCGCTCGCAGCCCAGCCGTTTTCCGGGACCAGGGACAATGGGATTCCTCTCCGCAGTGGAAAAAAGCGGAATCGACGACATAAAAACCTCGGAATTTCAGGGAACTTCAGGGCGGGTTGCCGTCCTGCGCGATCATATTCGCCTTTTGTTCGCCTATGGGATTGTGCTACGACAAACCCGGGTTGTCAAGCAAACTAAAGTGAGGAGAGAGCCACTCCAGCAGGGCACAGTCGCAGTTTGCTATAATCACTCTGCCCATGGCGCTATCGTCTAGGGGTTAGGACGGAAGATTCTCAATCTTCAAACCCGGGTTCGATTCCCGGTAGCGCTACCAGCGTCATCCGGGACCGGTTGCTGGTTGAGTACTCACGCGAACCTCCTTAAGTTCGCTGCGGAGCTTTGTCCGCCGGATCGAAACCGACGATCATTTACTCCCCTTGCACCATCTCTCGCTGTCCTACTCCGGAGGTCAAGTAGGAGAGTCTGACTTAGGAATGGCACAATTCCTGCCGTTTTGCTGGGCATCGCATATGGCGAGGGGGCCTCTCTTCGAAATGATTCTCCGCTTGTCGACGCCCCGACCGTTCCAGCCCCTCTAAAGTACGAACCCAAAACTGCCGATAGTCCTATGGTCGTGCTCGCGAGCTTGTGCGTCACCTGCTTGATTTGCATTGCGGCTGCTTGTGGCGTACTGCGCACGGGTTCTAGTCGCATTTCACAAATTGGCGGCGTGCAAACAGAATGGACGCTTGCATAATGCTCAGCCTTTCCAACCTTGTCCTTGGAGACATCTCGTCGCAGCCGGGTGCGCTGGCGGCTGCATGGATATCCGCGCGGGATCCCTCACCTGTTATTCTGCACGGCATCTCTTCTGGCGCGACCGCACTTTTCTCTTGGGCTGGCCTGCAGGCCACTGGTCTTCTGACAGAAGAGTTTGAGCAATGGAGCGGGGTTTTGGTCGCGGCGCTGGTCATTTTGATGGCCTGCCAGCAATGGCGGCTCTATCGGTTTCGCCAGCATTTGGCCAAGCGCGAGGAGCTGTTCCGCATCGTTGCCGAGAATGCCGCCGATATGATCGCGCTGGTGGACACGAAAGGCCGGCGGCTTTACAACAGTCCGGCCTACGAACGGGTGCTGGGTTACTCGGCCCAGGAACTGGCGGAAACTCCCGCCTTCGAGCAGATTCATCCCGAAGACCGCTTCAAGGTGCTCGATGCCGCCCGCGAGGCTCAGAGCACGGGAATTGGCAGGAAGCTGGAGTACCGCATCCGGCACAAAGATGGCGCCTGGCGAATACTGGAATCGAGCGCCAGAGTGATCAAGAACGCGCGCGGCGTGGTCGAAAAACTGGTGATTGTAAATCGTGACGTCACCGAACGGAAGCGCGCCGAGGAATTATCGGAGCACAGTTCGTTTCACGATACGCTGACCGGCCTGCCCAACCGGCGTTTGTTTGTGGACCGGCTGCAGCGTTCGTTTGCCCGCGCACAGCGCAACCCGGATTTTCAGTATGCCGTGTTGTTCGTTGACCTGGACGACTTCAAAACCTTGAACGAAACTCTGGGCGTGACGGTTGGTGATCAAGTCCTTATAGAAACCAGCCAACGCTTAACGGCATGTCTGCGCCAGGGCGATACCGTAGCCCGTCCAAAGGGCAAGCTGCCGATCCCGGACGCGGTGCTCTCTCGATTGGACGGCGATGAATTCACCATCCTGTTGGAAGGGCTAAAAGACCCCAGCGACGGGCTGCGGGTGGCAAGGAGAATTCAAGCCGCGGTGAACGTTCCCCACATCATCGACGGCCGGGAAATACGCACTTCTGCCAGTATCGGACTTGCTTTGAGCAACGACCCTCACGACCAGCCCGAGGACTTGCTGCGGGAAGCCGACGTTGCCATGCGCCGGGCGCAGTCGCTGGGCGGCTCCAGGTCGGAAATGTTTGACGAAGCCACGCATACCCGCGCTACCAACCGGCTGAAGCTGGAATCCGACTTGCGCTCCGCCATTGACTACCAACAATTTCAAATCTGCTATCAGCCCGTCGTCCACCTGGACGGCGGGCAGATTGCAGGTTTGGAAGCCCTGGTTCGATGGAACCATCCGGAGCAAGGTTTGATTCCGCCGTGCCGTTTCATTGAGGCCGCCGAGAGCGCTGGATTGTTAATCCCCATTGGAAGATGGGTGCTGCAGGAAGCGTGCAAGCAACTGTACAGTTGGCAGTCCAGGTTTCCTGCATTGGAGGAAGCCTTCAACCTGACCGTTAATCTCTCTGCCAAACAGTTTGCCTACGCGCATTTGGCTGACGACATCCGGTCTGTGTTCCAGGAGATTCCGATCGAGCCGTCCCGGCTGCAGTTCGAACTGGCGGAAAGTGTAGCCATGGCAGCTCCCAAACTGACCTCCGGGGTCTTGGCTCAGCTTAAGCAACTCGGCGTCCGCATCAGCATTGGTGATTTTGGAACCGGGTATTCCTCGCTCAGTTGGCTGCGCCGATTGTCCATCGACGAAGTTAAGGTGGATCGTTCGCTGGTTGGCAGCATGCCGAGCGATCGCGCCAGTTGTGACATCATTCGCCTCATCGTGGCCGTCGCGCGTGAGCTGAACCTGAGAGTGATAGCGGAAGGAATCGAATCAATGACCCACCTGGAACGGGTCAAGACGCTAGGCTGCAAGTTCGGACAGGGATATTTGTTTTCGCATCCTCTTGCCGCGGAACAGATGGGGCAATTATTGCAGCAGCAATCATCCCGGCGGGCAAGTGCGGCAAGAGCGCCGGATACGCTGCGTTGATCGCTGGTCTCCAGTTGAAAGAAATCGCCGTTGCAGACATAACGGCCACGCGGCAACGATCAGGTAGCCGCTGATTGATGGGACATCTGAGCTGAACCAAGAGGGTTTGAAAGCCACTTCCGTCCCGTCGCCGCGCAGGATCTACTCAGCCAACCTGGGTTTTCAGATTTCTCCCGTCCAGCAGGGACCGGACCTTGCGTGCTAACGCATCAAGAGGAAACGGCTTCTGAAGAAAGACTGTGCCCTCCTGGCCAAGTTCGCTCTGGATGGCCTGGTCGGTGAACCCGGACACATAAATAACATGCAGGTGTGGAAACCTCTCGAGCAATAACTTCGCGACTTCAGGCCCACTGCCATGAGGCATGACGACATCAGTCACCATGAGGTGAATCGTGCCGGGATGAGAAGTGGAAACCTGCAAGGCCTCTTGCGGGTCGCCGGCTTCAAGAACTGCATAACCCTTGCGCCGCAAATACTCCGCTGTCACCTCCCGAAGCGCAGTTTCGTCTTCCACAACCAGGATGGTTTCCGTTCCGCCTGCCGCCGGTTCACTGGTGAGCGCCGATTCCGAGGGAGCCTCGGCGCCAGCCCTTGGCAGAAAAACCTTGAAGGCGCTGCCTCGGCCGGGCTCGCTATACACCCAGATATGCCCTCCGCTCTGCTTCACGATGCCGTAAGCCGTAGCTAGGCCCAGTCCTGTACCCCGGCCGAACTCCTTGGTTGTGAAGAAGGGTTCGAAGATCCTTGACTGAGTCTCCGCATCCATGCCGACGCCGGTATCAGTCACTGCCAACATCACGTAGCGACCGGGAGGAGTCTCCACGCTGTGCCGGGCCGCAGCCAGACTGTCCAGTTCGACCTCGGTGGTTTCCACCAGCAACTTGCCGCCATGTGGCATAGCGTCCCTGGCGTTGACGGCAAGATTCATGACGACTTGCTCGATTTGCCCGCGGTCGGCGTATATGCGTCCCAAGTTGGGCGTGAGCCGCAGTTCGGTATCTACATCCTCACCCAACAGGCGCGGGAGGAGTTTCCATAGCTCGACCAACACTACGTTCAGGTCGAGCACTTCTGGCTGCAACACTTGTTGGCGGCTAAAGGCCAGCAACTGTCGGGTCAGGGCGGCGCCTCGATCGCCCGCTTTGCGAATGTTTGCCAACATTTTCGTCAGCGCCTCGTCCGGCGGAGTTCGCTGTTGCGCCAGCTGGACGTAGCCGAGGACGATCCCCAGAATGTTATTGAAGTCGTGAGCAATGCCGCCGGCCAACCGGCCAACCGCCTCCATTTTTTGTGCTGCCCGGTACTGCTGTTCCAGCCGTCGCTGCTCAGTGATGTCACGGATGATCGTGAGCAGGCAAGGTTGCTTCTCAACCCAAATCTGTTCCAGCGAAAGCTCCACGTCCACCTTCCGGTCACCCTTGGCTCGAAGCTGTGTCTGATGAGCCCGAATCAACTCGTCCTCAACAAACTTGGAGAGGACCGTCTTCCGTTCTCCCGCCGTCCACAGGCCAAGCTCCGTCACGGTTCTTCCGATGAGCTCCGAGCGAGCGTAGCCCATAATCCGGGTGAACGCCTGGTTGACTTCAATAATCCGTCCTTCGGCCCGAGTGGAGATGGCCATGCCCTCGGGATTCGACCGAAAGGCTTTGGAGAATTTTTCCTCGCTTCGCCGCTGAGCCTCTTCCGCACGCCTCTGCGTCGTGATATCGACCATGATCCCATCCCACACGGTTCGTCCATCCTCCAACCGCAAGGGGGCAGACAAGAGGTGTCCCCAGCGCAATCCCCCGTCTGCAGCACGAATGCGCAACTCAATGTCAATGGGAGTCAGGTCGCGCAGTGACCTTTTGCTGTCAGCTGCAAGAATCGCCCTGTCTTCGGCCACGATCTTGTTGTAGAAAAGCGAAGCGTCCTGCAAAACCGCTTCCGACGTCAGCCCCATCATCCGTTTGACGCCAGCGCTCACGTATAGGAAGCGAGGTGTCCCATCGTGCTCCTGAATGAGTTGGTACACGATTCCGAAGGGCAGGTTGTCGGCGAGTCTCTGCAGACGGCCCTCCGCTTCTCGGACTCTTTCTTCAGCCTGCCTCCGGGCAGTAAGGTCACGAACGGCAGAGACCCGAATCTTCCGGCCACCAATGTCGGCCATGCGCGCACACACCTCGGCCGGGTAGACGGAACCGTCCTTGCGGAGGGCAATGAAGTCATAACGGGACGGCTCGCCTTTTTGCAATGACTTAGTCGCCAACTCACGGGACTCAGGCGCAATGAAGGTCAGAATAGAGGCGCCAATCGCTTCCTCACGCGCATAGCCCATCAACAGCAGAAATTGCTCATTGGCATCTTGGATGATGCCCGCCTCGCTAAACACAAGGCCTTCGAATGAGGCTTCTGTCAGTGTGCGGAGCCGTTTCTCGCTTGCGCGCAGAGCTTCTTCCGCGCGCCGAGCTTCCGTGACATCCTGAGTGATTGCCAAGATGCAAGGAAGGCCTTCCAACTCAATCTGCTCGGCTACGATGGTGCCGTCACGAATTTCACCCAGGGCAGTTCTGAACCGAATCCTCAACTGGTTTACACGACCCTTTTCCCGCAATTGCTGCACCATGGCGGTACGACAAGAAGGGTTTTCCCAGAAGTTCATCTCGGCGCCAGTGCGACTGACAACTTGCCCACGCGTGGATCCCAACAGCTGCAAGAACGCGTCATTCACTTCCAGGAACCGACCTTCAAGCGTGGTGATGCTGATAGGCAGAGGGCTCAAGTAGAAGGCCTTTTTGAACTTCTCTTCGGACTGGCGCAGTGCCTTCTCGACTTTCTGGCGTACCTGCTGTTCTTGCCACCGCTCGATGGCGATGCTGGCGATGTGAGCGCCCTCAGTAATCAATTGGATCTCCGCCGGGCTTGGACTCCTCGGTTCGCGGTAGTACATGGCAAATGAGCCTAGAACCTTTTCCCCGTGGGAGAGGATGGGGGTTGACCAACAGGCGCGCAGACCGTGCTGGGTGGCCAGGTCGCGGTAATCTCGCCACCGCGGATCTTCAAGGATGTCGGTCACGAAGACCGCTTCGCGCCTGTACATGGCAGTTCCGCACGATCCTGCTGAGGGCCCTATCTGCTGGCCATCGATGGCCGATGTGTAAGCAGCGGGCAAGGTGGGAGCTGCGCCATGGTGCACACGCTGCCCATCTTCATCGAGGAGCAGCACCGAGCAAAGCAGACCCTCGAACTGAGATTCAACCAGGCTGGCCAGGGAAGTGAGGGTGTCCTCCAGCGACGCCCTACTGGCGATCATCTCAAGGATGCGCATTTGGGCAGCCAGCAGCTTTCGCGTCTGACCCAAGTCAAAGGACTCGAAGTTTGACAGGCTGCTCATCGGCGTCAACCCATTTCTTCTTGGGAGTGCCAGCCCTGGTGTGCCCAGCCGCGACCACAGTCAACGGCCTTGCGAGTGCGCGAACAAGGCCCGCGCTCGATCCGAGGCATCAAACTGTGCGGCGACGTACGCATATTGCTCTGCTTTCGGTCGCCGTTCGTCACTAACGCTCCCTTGAGACATTGTCCGCGTATTGTGCCACCTTGGCAATCGAATTTGCTCCTAAGGAGATTCTGATTAAGCCGTCGATGTGGGCGACGGCGTCCCCGCCCGTGCGGGGTTGCGGTTGAGATTCACACTTGATCAGAGTCTCCCTAATACGCTGCGCAGTTCCGGCATAGCCGAGAGTACCGCCGTAACTGCTTCCTCTGTCAATCCGTCACGAAAAAGTGCCGATGGTAAAGGGTTGGATGTACCCGCACGGAACGAACGGCCGGTCGATGTCGCGGCGGCCACGCTTACAATTTAGAGAACGACTGGAGGGAAAAATGAAGCGGCGATTATCGGGCAGGAATGCGGAATCCTCACCGCGTCCCGGTGGACTCTTGCGCTCTCTGCGCAAGCAACGGGGATTCACGCTTCGCGATGTTCACGTGGCCAGTATCCGGCTTGCCAGGAGATTTAAGCAGCCCGCATTCCAGATTCCGCCAAGCCGCCTTCACGAGATCGAGGTCAAGGAAGTAGTTCCCAGCGTCTATCGGATGTACACCCTGGCGTGCGTCTATCGTTGCAGCATCCGGAAACTACTCTCCTGGTACAACATTCCGCCGGTTTTGAGAAGATCCAGCCGCTCCCGCTAGCCAATGAGGGCGCCGGACCCGCTCAGGGCCTTCTGGATCGTGGCCAGCAGATCATCATTGTCAACCGGTTTTTGCAGGAACGCAAAGCAACCGCCCGCCACAGCTTTTTCCTTGTTTCCGCGTGCTTCGCGCGCGGTTAACACAATCACAGGAATGCAGGAAAGCTTGGTATTCTTGCGCAGTCTTTCCAAAACCACAAAGCCGTCGCCCGCCGGCAACCCAAGATCGAGCAGGATAAGATCAGGCATTTCCTTCAACGCCATCGCGATCGCGGAAACTCCGTCAATCGCAAACACAGTCTCGTAGCCAAAGGATCTGAGGCGAATGTGTAACGCCCGCCGCAGGTCGTTGTCGTCGTCAACAATCAAAATCTTGTGCTTGTCCATCTTGAGAATCCCCTTTCTTAATCGTCTGATGAATCAGGTTTCCAATCATCGCGGCAGCCCCTGATAACTGGCGGTCCAAAGAGCAGCCCTTCCCGTCGTCCGAAAACTCCAGCAGGTGACTGGTGACATCCAACACCGCATTCGCCGACACCTCGCTGCAACGGGTGACTTGCTCTCGAATGCGCTTGACCAGCACCTCCGTGCCGGCGGCGTCCGCGGCAGCCAAAATGAAAAAGAACTCTCCCACGCGCACTTGTCCCATGGACGGGAGCAGAACGTCTTTGTCGGGAAGAATGCAACGCTGCAACAACTCCAGACAGGCTCGCCTGGTTTTGTCCCAGGCCTCAATCGCAGAGGTCGTAGGAATCGGCGCGAGCTTTACTATCAGCAGATGGTTGACTTGTCGCAAGGCGCCGTTTTCGACAATGGCCGGAGAAATCAATTTGGCCAGCGAAAAAACCGGCAGGGTGAAAGAAAAGGTGCTGCCCTGTCCCAAGGTACTCTCGACCCAGATCTTGCCTCCCATACGCCAAATGAGATCTTTGCAGATGGAGAGACCGAGCCCTAATCCCTTTCGCCCGCTGCCGGTCGCACCTTCTTCCTGGTAGAGGCGTTCGAAGACGAGGCTGCGAGCCTGTTCACTGATTCCGCAGCCGGTATCACTGACCTTGACCACCACAAAGTGCGCGTCTTCGTCGCAGCTGTCAGTCTCAATGTGGATGCGGCCGCCTCGGGGCGTGAACTTGATTGCGTTCTCCGTTAGGTTGAGCAGGATCTGCAAGACGCGGTGAGGGTCAGCGTAAACCAGAAATGGGGTGGGCTGGCTGGCTTGTAACGAGACACCTTTTGCAGTGGCACTTGCCCGTAACATATTCATCGCCTGCCCGACCAAGTCCTCGATCGCGACGCACCGCATCTCCAGCGTGAGCTTGCCCGCCTCAACCCTGGCCGTTTCCAGCAGGTCTTCGATCATTCTGCGAAGCTGCTTGGCGCTCTTGAGCACGGTTTCGAGGCATTCTTTCTGCTCGGCATTGAGCGGGCCCGACAGGCCATCCAGCAGGATGGTGACGAATTGATGGATGCAGCTTAATGGTGACCGAAGTTCGTGGGAAACGTGAGAGAGCAACTGGTCCTTCAAGTGCAGTTGCTGATCGCGGCTCTGATGCAGAGCGAGCAACAAACTCTGCCGCTCGATGGCATATTTGATGGCTCTGGCCAGGTGCCGGCGGTCAAAGTCACTCTTCACCAAGTAGTCTTGCGCGCCTTCCTGCATCGCCTTTACAGCCAGATCCTCGTCGTCCTGCCCGGTTAGCACGAGCACCGGAACGTTCGGCACTCGTTGAATCATGCGCCGGATGGTCTCTGTGCCGGTGCTGTCGGGCAAGTTGAGATCAAGCAGGACCACGTCTGGTGGAGTGCTTGTGGCAGCTTCGATCGCAGCCGACAGATGGTCGGTGGATTTCACGTCGAAGCTGGCCCCAAGCCGGGACAGTTGCTCTTGCACCAGGAAGGCGTCGCCAGGGTTGTCTTCGACAAGTAACGCACGGGTTGGTCTTCGGTTTGTAGGCATCAGTGTTCCCTTCTGGGTAGCTTCACCACCGTCAGCCAGAAATCCTCGATGCAGCGGATGATGGTGGTGAATTTGGCGAGGTCCACCGGCTTGCTGATATAGCAGTTGGCGTGCAACTGATAGCTGCGCAACACGTCGCTTTCGGCTTCCGACGTGGTGAGCACGACGACCGGGATATCCTTGAAACGGTTGTCCTGTTTAATTTCGGCCAGCACTTCTCGGCCATCTTTCTTGGGAAGATTCAGGTCCAGCAGGATAAGGTCGGGCCGAGTCGCCTTTGTATACGGCTTTTGCCGGTGCAAGTAGGCGAGAGCCTCGACCCCATCACTTACGTGGCTCATTACGTTGCGGACCTTGCTGTTCTCAATCATCTCTCGAGTCAGATCCACGTCGCCCGGGTTGTCCTCGATCAGCAGAATCTCGATTGGTCTTCCTGTCGTCATGCGTGCGCTGCAACCTCCCGCCATTGTGGGCGTGGGTTAATTTCCTTAGAGATGGGCAGGGTGAAGCAAAATGTGGAGCCTTGACCGGGTTCCGACTCCACCCAAATCCGGCCCCGGTGCCGTTCTACGATTTTCTTGCAAATGGCGAGGCCAATGCCGGTTCCGCCGTACTGCTGGCGCGAGTGGAGCCTCTGGAACAGAAGGAAAATCCGCTCGCTATGCTCGGGTGCGATTCCAATGCCGTTGTCTCGTATAGCGAACAGCCAATGATCACCCAGCGGCTTTGCCTCCAAGTTGATTCGTGGCGGCTGGTCGCCCCGAAACTTGATGGCATTCCCGATCAGGTTCTGGAAGAGTTGATACAACTGGCCTTCGTCGGCGGTCACCATTGGCAAATCGCCGTGTTCGATCTTGGTTTGCGATTCCTTGATGGCTGCCTTCAGGTCGTGGAGAACCCGTTCCAAGACCTCTCCAGAATTCACCTCCGTGAACTCGCCGGAGCGTGAATTCACGCGGGACAAAGCCAGCAGATCGTTGATCAGAGCCTGCATTCTCTGCGCGCCATCGATGGCATATCCCATGAACTTTTCCGCTTTGGCGTCCAGTTGTTGGTGGTAGCGCTCGGCGAGCAGTTGCACGTAGCTGGAAACCATGCGCAGCGGCTCTTGCAAATCGTGGGATGCCACGTAGGCGAATTGCTCAAGCTCGGCATTGGAGCGGGCGAGTTCCTCCGATTGGCAAAGAAGCAGGCTTTCGACGTTCTTGCGCTCGGTAACGTCCCGAGCGATCCTGCAGGCCGCGATGGGAGCGTTGCTGCGGTTCCTGATCGGAAAGTAACGTACTTCGAAGAAAATCCTGTCTTGTCCCGGTGCGCAGAACTCCTCAGTCGCAGCGAAGGTCTCGCCGGCCAGCGCACGGCGCCACAGTTGGGTAGACTCTGCCAGCGCATCCGCACAATTGGCGAAGACCGCGTCCAGTTTGGCTCCTGCTTCGGGGCTGCGGCCGTACCGCAGTTGGCATTCGTTCTTGTACTTGCCGTTGACGACGATGTATTCCAGACTATGGTCAACGGCCGCGATCGAGTCTGGCGTGCTCTCAACAATTCCGTCCAGGTGGCGATGGGCGAATTCCAAAGCGGCATACGCCAGGCGCATGAAGTATTGAGCACTTACCCGTTTTCCAATTTCCTGCCGCAACTTGGGGACGAAAAAGCACAGGATTGCCGCAGATACCAAGGTTTCCAGACCCACGAGTGCGACCACTTTCAAGGCAGCGGTCCGAGTCGTGAGCAAGCGATCTGCCAGCATGTCCTGCTCTCGGTTCTCCAGACTGCCGATTCGCATCCGCACTTGATGCCGCAGGTCGCTGGCGGCCCGCGCCAAGCTGAGCTGCTCGGCTGGCCTGTACCCGTGAACTTCCTGGAGGGATACGCTTTCCTGCAACAACTTCACACGGGCGCGAATGAGGTTGTCGAGCGCTTCGAGATTCTCGTGCTCCAGCGGATTGTCCCGAGCCAGTTGACGAAGCTCAGCGGATGGCGATAATAGAGTCCCCGCAGCCTCCTCAAAGCAGCGCAGTTGATGTTCATCCTGAAATAAAGCGTAGTCGTTCCTGCACGAGTCGGCCTGCTCCATCCGTGCCGTCACGGCTGTCAACGAGGAGAGAGTAAGGTGGCTGCGAGCAGCCTGCTTGGTTGCATCCAGCAGGCGCTGCATATAGAGATAGGTGGGGGTTGCGGTGGCGCCAATCAGGAGGAGGGCTGTGGCGAGCCAGACAAGATCACTTTTTCCTGAGGCTGCCCGCGACTGGGCCAGATGTTTGCGAGAGAATCCGAGTGCAGCCAGACGTAATCGTCCCCTCCCGTTGCGCTTCATCCCAGTTTGTCCTCGATAGCTAACTTGCCTGGAGTTGGTGACAGCGAATGTCCATTCGATGGATGGCGTGCAATTAAGTCGCCACACATCTGAGTCACCAACCACGAATTGCAACGTAACAAAGCAGGACATTCAGGGGAGCTTGCTATGAACGAGCCGTGGCAGGTTAGCCAGCCATTAGAGAGAGATGTTTTTCCAGAGCAGAGACCAATTACGAATGTGGATTCTTAATTGTAGTAGCCACGACTGGCACGCCATGCTGTCCGATAGGGCCGCTGCCATCAGGCCGTAGCAGGGGTTTTGGGCGCAACCAAGCGGCGAACAAATGGCGGAAGCCTGTGCTAACGTGGTAACGTTCAGTTGACCGAAACCACAAGCTGCCAAACCTTGCGCAAGACGAAAAATCCTCGCTTTCAGAGATCACTAATTACGTGTATACTTCTACCGCCGGGCCGAGTTGGGCCTCCCCCGCCAGATTGCCCGGTGCTTCTACTGCTCCTATGGAGGTACAGTTTCGTGCGAGAAAAATCGACGGCTATCATCTTGACGACAGTGGCAGTGCTGCTATTCAGTGGGGCTACGGCACAGGCTCAGACTTTCACAACTCTTTACAGCTTTACCGGATCGACCGACGGCGGTTTCCCATACGCAGGCATTATCATGGCGAACAGCAATTTCTATGGCACCGCGTCTGTTGGAGGAACGGTCGGCGCAGGCGTGGTGTACGAAGTGAGCAGCAGTGGCACTGAGAACACAATCTACAGCTTTGCCGGATGGCCCGACGGCGCAGACCCCGAGGCACCACTGATTCGAGACAGCCAGGGAAATCTGTATGGCACCACCATTTTCGGAGGGGCCAATAAAGTCTACGGTACCGTGTTCGAGATCGATAACGCTGGCAAGGAAACGGTCTTGTACAGCTTTGCCGGCGGCAGCAAGGACGGCTGCTCTCCCAGCGGCGTGCTAGTGGAATACAAAGCCGCACTGTATGGGACTACTTCGGTCTGCGGCGCGTACAACCAAGGCACCGTCTTCAAGCTGACAAAGACCGGGAAAGAAACCGTGCTGCATAGTTTTAGAGGAGGCGCCTCAGATGGTTCGAACGCTTCCCTCTCCGGTCTAGTCCTGGATAAGAAGCAGGGCGTGTTCTATGGTGTCACGATGGCCGGCGGGGCCGCAGGTAACGGAGTCTTATACAAGATGAGCCCGAAAGGCAAGGTCACCGTGCTGCACAGCTTTGCCGGAGGATCGTCTGATGGATGTAACCCGCTCGGGACGCCAGTGCTCGACTATGACGGCAACCTGTACGGTATTGCCAATGCTTGCGGGACGGATAACTATGGCATTATCTGGAAGGCGACAAAGCAAGGGAAGGAGACCATCCTGCATAACTTCGCGGGAGGGCCGAACGATGGCGCATATCCATACATCGGTGTCAGCCTTGATGCGAAAGGTAACATCTACGGCACAACGACGGAAGGCGGCACGGATAAACTTCACGGCGTGGCGTATGAATTGAGCAAGGGCGGCACGCTGACGTTGCTACACAGTTTCACCTATTCGGATGGCGCCTATCCGTATGGCCCGGTGCTTGTGGATTCCAATGGTGATGTCTATGGCACTGCACTTGGCGGCGGAACCGGGCGTCATGGCATCGTGTGGTCAATCACTCGTAAGTAGTATTTCCCATGATTGAGAGATTGTGCGGGCCCGTTTGTTTCTGCGTAACTGATGCAACATCGCCGTTACGCTCACTGACCCGGTCGGGGTCGGCCAATTCTCAATTTACGCTATGGCCTGGTAACAAACATTATCTTTGCTTCGTGCCAGGTTCGGCGATAATCTCGTAGGAAATTTCTGCGCGGGAGAACTCGTGCCGCTCCTAACAATCAAAGTGAAAGCTAAACGCCGCCCTCGGCGGATGTACGCCATGGGCGCCCTCCTGTCACTGCTCATAAGTGCGGTTTGGGCATGGGTCGCATATTCCGCTATCGGTTTTAGCTTAGATCTCGCACGTCAGGTGTTCATCGTGTTCGGAGCATTATCACTGTTGTTTTCTCCTTTGGCCTACCTCGCAAATGAAAGGCAGGTTCGTAACCATGCCTCGAAAGCACTTGTAACGACTGGGACGGCTTTCATTGCCCTATTTGCGACTGCAGTGCTGTACTTCATCGGCAGACATGAGAAAGAGATGGTTTTTACGATTGTTTATGGGATCATCGTGATTGGTCTTGGGGTATTCATCTCCCTATTTGCGATCAGGTACGAGTTTGACTAGGCCAGTTTAGCGATAACTGTCGTAACATCGCGATTTCACTCAAAATCCTCCAATCGGAGAACGGACCGCTGTCCGACACGGGGAGCCCGCCAGCCCTGTCCGCAGGGTCGAGGTCGAACTAATACATTTTAATAGACACGACCGCGAAGGGAAAAACCCAACAAGCCGGCTCAGGCTAGTTCGTCGATTTCATGCGGATCTTGATCGTCAGTGGATGCATTGTCATCATCGGATGGCTCGGCCGGGGTGGGGTGGCGTTTGGGTTTGCGCTGTTGGGAGTTGCCACGCTGAGAGTCGTCCGGGCCTGGGTTCCGGACAGGCGTGGTCGATTCCAGACGGTCCGTGATCGAAAGAGGGTCCACGGAGGCTCCAGTCTCCCTTCAGACGTGCCGATGCAGAATAAAAGATCACGACTTCAAGCCTTGGAGAAATCGGCAGCCAGGCCGTGAAACTTGAGAGAGCGCCACAGGTTTCTCACTAAGCCGCAACCCTTTGGTAACCAACCAAGCCGAGGCGCTCCGGAGAAGGCGTGCTGAGGCACCGTGGCGTCAAACACCGAGAGTCATTCGGTGCGCCCATTGCATTGCTTCCCAGCGGCACTCCGCCACTACGTTCTCTGGAACGTGCAGGCCGGCAGCAAGCTGGATGACTGCCTCCCAGTCCGCCTGCTCTTGCGCCAGCATGAGATCATAAAGCGGGCTAAGCCGGCTCGGCTGCCGCAGCAAAACTGCTTTGGCTTCCTGCTCGACCGCGATACCATCCAGGACTACGCCCATCGGGACGTCGAGGATTGCATCCATGAGCGACAACAGTCCGACGAGAAACACGTCGCCGCTCGAAATCTCTATTTTGGGGGCCACCAATTCGCAGAAACGAGCCCGGACCAGGGCTGAGAGCACGAGATCGGACGGTTTATTCTGAGCCGCAAAAAGTGTTGCAGTCAGCCGAACCCACCGGCGCAGCTCACGATCCCCCAGCATGGCAAGGGCATGCCGTACGGAACGAATCTCTTGTGCGAAACCAAATGCGGGGGAGTTCAAGTAGCGCAAAAGGCGGTAGCACAGAGACGGTTCGCCCTTAATGATGTTCTCTAACTCGGCGGGTTCCACGTCTGGCCGCGAAATGGCTTGCAGCAAACGCAGGCAGCTGACCTTGCTTACCGGCAGATTCCGTCCCTGCATCATCTCCGGCTTGCGGAAGAAATAGCCCTGAAACAGCGAAAAGCCGGCGTTCTTCGCGGCCGCGAATTCCTCCCGCGTTTCGACTTTCATAGCGAGAAGTTGCCGTGCAGGGTTGGCGTAGCGCTTTACGAGGGGAAGGGCCTGATGGACAGGAGTCTGCGTCATGTCCACTTTCAGAATGTCTGCCAGCGCAACCAGTGGTTCTCGCGGGTCGTTGAGTCTAAAGTCATCAAGCGCGATCATGTAGCCGCCTGCTTTCAAGCGCTGGCACGCAGCGATTACAACTTCCTCCGGCGAAACATCGGGCAGAATTTCCAGCCCTGTCTGATTGGGCGGCAGCAGGGTCACATAGTCCTTCAGCAGCACCTCACGGGAACAATTCACAAACGCCCGGCGGCTGTCACAAAGTACTTCCAATCCCACCAGGATGGCAGTGTCAAGCGCGCTGCGGGAGGCCGCATCAGCGTCAGAGGCGGAATAGTAGTTCTCGAGTCCGCCGCGAAACAGAAGTTCGTAGCCGAAAACCTTCTCATCTGCTTCCAGAATTGGCTGGCGAGCAATGTAATGAAGAGAGCGGGTCATTTCTTGGCTGGTTTGAATTTTCGTACCCGCAGATTGCATGGCAGTTCCTCATTCCTCGGGGGGCATTCGTCCGCCGCGAGAGCTAGCTCGATTCGTCGCTGAAGCTATCGATCATGGCACCCGCGACTTGGTCCGGATCGACCTTGTACTCTCCGCTGCTGATGGCTTGGCGCAGGGCCTCAACCTTGTCCGTCCGGATCTCCGGCATCGCCAGAACTTTCGCGGTCAGCGATTCGATGCTGGCCTGGCTGGTGGACAGGGTAGCTTTGTCCTCCTCAGGTTGCTGAACTGCGTTGCTGTCCGCTGCTTCGGTTTTGTTCGGTTGAGCTGCGGTGACCCCGCCCAAGGCCGGACTATTTAATTCGATTTTCATCGTTTCCACCCTTGTAACTGATGATAAATCCATAGTGCACCTTCCGTGGGCCATCGTGCCCACTCCCGCCTCACTGCGATTCTGTCCTCTGCTGTCCCATCAGCAGTTTTCGCTCCATTTACCGAGCCATCAAACAGGACGGCTGGTTGTCACCACCTCGGTGACCCGGACACCGTAATACCCATCCACAAGCACTACCTCGCCTCTTGCCAGCAGCTTTTCGCCCAGTATTACCTCTGCAGGCTGTTGGGCCAGCCGGTCCAGTTCCACGACTGAACCTGAATTCAGGGTGAGGACGTCGCGAAGCGGCAGCATCCGCTCCCCAAAGCGTAACTTCACCTCAAGTTCCGCGCCCAGCAAGAGCTCCAAGTTGCTGTTTGGATTGCTGGAGCTATCTTTTGACGGGACTACGGGAGTCGCGCTTGGAAAAGCTGAGGAAGACAGGTTCGTCAACAACGCCTCATCCATGCGAAGCTCGAAGGCCAACGCTCCAACATCGGCCGCGGAGGCTATTAGTGTAGCGGCTGGTCCCGGCCAGTTTGGAGGTGCGTCCATACTATCCAGGTGCACGTCAACGGCGCCGAAATGCGCCTGCAGTGTTGTTGCGACCAAAGTAACAGCTTGCTGCATCAGGCGGTTGAGAGTTTCCAGGTCGCCCTGTCCCCGTTCAGGCTCCGTTTTTTCTGCTTGCGGATGAAGCCCTTGGATCAGCGTTGCAAGGTCAGACTCTCTAATCTGGATGGCTGCGTGCCCTTGCAAATTTCCGGACAGCGTCAAACCGAACACCCGCTTGGGGGTCTCGGGCTGAGCCGCTGCTTCTTTGCCCGCTTCCACACTCCATGGCGTAGCGAACTCCCGCGAGAACGCCTCGGCTATGCCCTTACCGACCGAGTCCACAAAGAAGCGCAGCGAAGTTTCAGATGGCGTGTCTGGCATTATTACCTTCCCTTTCGGGGGGGTGCCAAAGGCCGGCAGGTCGCAGCCCCAGGGCCGCGATGAAGCGCAAATTGCCGCGGCACCTGCCTCGCTTTTTCCGGAAATCTGTGCATGGTTCAGCTATTGAGCCCAGTGCGCCAGCGCACAGAATTAGAGCGGGATGAGGGCTAGGCAACATATGCCTACTTGTTATGCACGGGGAATGCCAGAGCGGGCCTCCATCCGCGAGATTCAACGAGTATTGAAACTCAGCCCGAGCCTGCCTTCAGCAACGCGGTAGAAGGTGCAACGTGCTGAGGTACTCTTTGAAGTTGCGCCGCTCAATCTGGGAAGCAAAAACAAAGGCCAGTCCGTGTTCGTGATCGTGCCGGTTACAGACTCTACCCGCGATGCGTAGGCTGGTGGAGATGCCCGGCAGCGTCAATATCATGATTACTTTGGTGCCGACGCTCAAGGGCTCAGAGATCTCCGCCGCCATTCCCTCTTCCCCGATGTCGAGGCATCGAGCCTCCATCAAGCGAGAACCGGGCTCCTCGGTCTGCAACAGAAAGTAAAAGTTCGCATGGAACCGTGGTGCCCTATAACCGAATTCGCGGATTCCAGTCATCAGCCTGTTTGATGACCAACTAAGGATACAAATATGTGAGCAATGGGAGTGCCATCGGCAGCTCGCGCATCCGCTAGACCGGGGCCGGCTGCCCGCTTTTCACTCATCGTTTCTTAAGCACGTTGCTCTCGGAAACGCTGGGTGACTCTAAGCGGCACCGCTATGCTGCGGCCGCAAAGTGTTATAGAGAAAGAACACTAGATGGCATCGTCCCGGCAGAACCGGACGACGGTTCAATTACCTTTGATACTGTACGTGCCCAGTTGCCCCGCTTTGGCAGAGGTCGTGCATTCCGAGTGGGCAGATGTTGCCTAGTTCTCATGGGATTCCAATGGACCTTGCAGCGGCGTGTCTTGAGCCACCAGAGAATCATCTGACCGACGCCTTCGCCGCATTCATTGCGGCCGCGAACCGGCTTGAGCACTCCCATTGGCAGCTCCATGATGAGGTGAACCGATTGCGTTCACAGCTCGAGGAACGCAATCGAGAACTGGCATGCAGCCTCGCGGAAAATGAGGGCATACGCATTATGCTGCGAGGGATCCTCGATGCTCTTCCCTGTGGCGTGATCGTGCTTGACGCCGAGAGCCGGGAAGTAGCCCTCCTGAACCCTGAGGCCAGAAAGCTGCTCGATATTCCCGCAGATCAACCGCCCTGCTTGAGCGAGATTCCGGCGTGCGTTCGAAATACGGCGGATTGCCTCTCTCCACAAGCGCCGAGCCACGAACATGAACGGGAAGTGTGCATAGAGGGGCCGTCCGGAAAACGCTGGCTGGCCATTCGGTCGAGCGCGATGGAATCCATGCCAAGCGCAACCGAAACCACGCCTGCGCCTCCCAAAGTCATTCTCACCGCTGTGGATGCGACTGCCCACAAATTGGCTGAACAGGAGCGGGAAACGTCGCGGCGCATGATGGCCCTCGCGGAAATGTCGGCGGTACTGGCCCACGAAATTCGCAATCCGCTCGGCAGCCTCGAGTTGCTGACTGGCTTGTTGGCCGCCGACGCTGGCCTGAGTGGCGACTCCCGGCAATGGGTGCAACATCTGCAGGCGGGGGTAAGAACGCTTTCCGCGACTGTGAACAATGTGCTGCATTATCACAGCCCAGGGTCCTCTCAGTTGGTACGGCTCAGGTTTGCAGAAATCTTGAAGAGCAGCGTCGATTTCATCCGGCCCCTGGCGCAGCAGAACGGAATTGCAGTGGCGCTGGAGGAAAGCCTGGGCGCAACTGAGATTCTTGGCGACCGCGGCGGGATTCAGCAAGTGATTCTGAACCTGGCATGTAATTCGTTACGTCACACGCCGCCAGGGGGCAGAATCACAGTTTGCGGCAAACTGGAGCTTCGTGCCCCAAAAAACGTTGTGCTGGTCGAGTTCTTCGACACGGGCAGCGGCATTGCACCCGAAAACCTGGCACACGTGTTCGATCCCGGTTTCAGCAGCAAGGGACAGAGCCCGGGCTTGGGGCTGACGATCAGTGAGCGAATCATGAAGCAACACCACGGGACGATCACGGTGCAAAGCGAAGTGGGGAAAGGCACCACATTTCACATGGAGTTTCCTGCCCTATGAGCGAGACTGCCAGTTCGGTGCTGGTGGTAGACGACGAAGCCGGCATGCGTACGGCTCTGGAAGCCAATTTCCGGCGCGAAGGCTGGCAGGTGGAAACTGCCTCGGGAGCGTCAGAAGCGCTGCGCAAGTTCGATAGCAAGCGCTTCCCGCTGGTGGTTACGGATGTGCGTATGCCGGATGGAGACGGTTTGCAGTTGCTGCGCACAGTGCGCGACTCAAGTCCGTCAACCGCGGTCATTGTGCTCACTGCCTATGGCAGCGTGCCACAAGCCGTCCAGGCAATCCAGGACGGCGCATGCGATTACCTGACAAAACCAATTTCCTTTGAGCAGTTACAGTCGTCGGTGCAACGGGTCATGAGTCGGGCCGGCGCCGCGTTGCTCGAAACCGGCATCCGCGATGACGTCATGATTGGGAACGCGCCCGTATTGTTGCGGGCCCTTGATCGTGCCCGGCACGCTGCCAGAGCTAACGCGGACGTCCTCATTGAGGCGGAAAGCGGCACCGGGAAAGAGCGGCTGGCGCGGTTCATCCATGAGAACAGCCCTCGCAGTGAAGGGCCCTTCGTGGCCGTCAACTGCGCGGCGGTGCCCGAGCATCTTCTGGAGAGTGAACTGTTTGGGCACGTGCGCGGGGCCTTTACCGGCGCGACCGGCGCAAAAGCGGGCAAGTTTGAGTTGGCAGAGGGCGGAACTCTTCTGCTCGACGAAGTGGGGGAAATGCCGATCAATCTGCAGCCCAAGCTTCTGCGTGCGCTGCAAGAACGCGAGATCGAGAGACTTGGGGATACCCACCCCAAACCGGTGAACATCCGGGTGGTGGCGACCACGAATGTTTCACTGCGCGCAAGAGTGGAAGAGGGGAAGTTCCGCGCCGACCTGTATTTTCGGCTCAATGTGATTCCGCTGACACTTCCGCCGCTGCGCGAACGTCGTGGAGATATCCCGGCCCTGGCGGAGTTCTTCGCCACCCAGTTTGCGGCAGAGCGCGGACATCCGGTGCCTTTGTTGCATGCAGAGTTTCTGGCCGGATTGCAGCTCCACTCCTGGCCAGGGAATGTCCGGGAGCTGAGCAATTTCATGCGCCGAGTCGTGACCTTGACCGACGCCACGGAAATCGGACCGGAGCACCTGGCCAGCGAACTGCCGACGCTGACGGAGTCGAAAACCTTCCGCTACCTCAGCCACGCTAGCGCCAAACCTGGTAAGACCATGCGGGAACTGGAACGACATCTGCTGGAAGCCACGCTGGAAGCAACCGGCGGCAATCGGACCAGGGCCGCCGCGATGCTGGGCGTAAGCCTCCGCACCATTCGCAACAAGATCCGGGAATACGGCTTGCCCCCGAGGAGTTACGTATGAGCGATTTATCTACACCCATCATGCAGATGCTCGAGAAGTTTCTGGATCTGACGTCGGATCGCCACAAACTCGTGGTGGCCAACATGGCGAATATCGACACCCCGGGCTATCGCACTAAGGACATCGACTTTCGCGGAGAGTTTCAGCGAGCCTTGTCAGATGGGAACAGCAACTTCCTGCCAGTAGCGCGTGCCGTCCCGGGATTACTGGAGCGGCCCGACGGCAACAATGTGAGCCTGGACCGCGAGGGGTTGTTGCTGGCCGAAGTGCAGATGCAGTTTGGGTTAGGTGTGCAACTGCTGCATCACCAATTTCAGAACCTGTTAAGCGCGATCAGCGAGGGGGGCAAGGTATGAGCATGTTTTCGACGCTCGAAGTCAGCGGATCGGCCATGGCGGCGGAGAGGCAGCGGGCGGAAGTCGTGGCCGCCAACTTGGCAAACGCGGAAACTACGCACACGCCTGAAGGCGGGCCTTACCGCCGCAAAGAGGTTGTGTTCGCCAGTTCCGGCAACCTGCCTTTTCGCATGATGCTGGCAGGCTTTCACTCAACCTTGCGCGGTTCCATGCCGGCGGTTCGCGTGCAGCAAGTTGTAGACGATCCTACGCCGCCGCTGATGCGGTATGAACCAGGCCACCCCGACGCTGACAAGGACGGATACGTGGCCTATCCGTCCATCAACCCTATTCAGGAGATGGTGGACTTGATGGGAGCAGTCCGCTCCTATCAATTGAACGCCTCCGCCATCGCCGCGACCAAGCAGATGGTCCAAACGGCGATGGATTTGTTGAAGTAACGAATGAGGAACAACGACAATGAACAATGCGATTCTGCCTGGCTGGCCTTTACCGCCGACTACCGCTGCCACAACTCCAACTGCACCGAGCGGTCCCGCTGCGGGTGAAGGCGAGTTTTCCGCTACCCTGAAGAACGCAATCAACAAGGTGGAGGAACTGGGTCAGGACGCGAATACCCAGACTGCACAGTTGCTGCAGGGGGACCGCCAGGATGTGCACAACGTGCTCATCGCAGTTGAAAAGGCGGATGTTGCCTTCCAGTTGATGATGCAGGTGAGGAACAAGATTGTGAGCGCATACCAGGACGTATCGAAGCTGCAATTCTAGTGAGGTAGTCTCGACAGGCCATCAACCACATGCCATCGATGCAACAAGTTCAGAAGCAACTGACAGATTTTGTTGCGGGGCTGACTGGCAAACAGCGCCTGCTGCTCATCGCGGCAGTGCTGCTCACGGTGGGAGTCCTCGCGGCTCTTGTCAGCCTGATCGATACGCCGGACTTTAAGCCCTTGGTTACCGGTATGGAGCCGGCAGACGCGCAAGCACTGGTAGCCAGGCTGGCGGCTAAGAACATTCGTTATCAGCTCAGCCCGGACGGCAAAACCGTGAGTGTCCCGAGCGACAAACTCGATTCCAGCCGGATGGAAATAGCCTCTGACGGCATGCCCCGCAGCGGGCGGCTGGGATTCGAGCTGTTTGACAAACTGAACTGGGGACAAACCGAGTTTGACGAAAAGGTGAACTATCAGCGTGCCTTGGAAGGCGAATTGGAGCGCTCGATCCAGACGCTGCGCGACGTTGAAAGTGCACGCGTTCACTTGGTGATGCCCACTCAGTCGGTATTCCTGGAGCGCGAGCGCGCTGCCAAGGCGTCGGTGATCCTCAAGCTGCGCTCCGGGCGGCTGCCCGAGGAGACGCAACTCGCTATTGCACGGCTGGTTTCCGGGGCCGTCGATAACCTGGATCCGGAAAATGTTGCTGTCATCGACGCTGATACAAACCAGCCTCTAGGCCCACAGCGGCAAGACGCAGTGCGGGGGGATGGCAGCCTGGAACAGGCGCTCGCCGCCCGCCTGATAAAGACTCTGGAGCCCGTCGTAGGCACGCAGCATCTGCGGGCCAGCGTGAATGTGGAATTTGACCCTAGTACCAGCGAAGTGAATGAGGAAAATTACGATCCCAAGAGCGCTGTAGCGGTCTCAGCCCAGAGCTCGGAAGAGCAGGTAGGCGGAGCGCTTTCCGGTGGAGTGCCGGGAACGTCCAGTAATGTTCCGCCCGCCAATGCCGCAGCCAAGCCGACAGCCGAGCCCGGTGAGGGACTCCAACTTTCGAAAAGCGAAAGCAATACGTACGCGGTCAATAAACTGGTGCGGCATACGTTACAGCCCGCCGGCCGCATCCGGAGAGTTTCGGCAGCGCTGGTGGTGGATGATGCCGTGGAAGTACAGCAGGAGAATGGCAAGCAGACTGAAACCAGGCGCAAACGCACAGCCGATGAACTCAAGCAAATTGAAGACTTGGCCAAGGCAGCCATCGGTTTCGACCTGAATCGCGGCGATGCTCTCACGGTGCAGAATCTATCCTTCCAGCAGTCACCCCCGGAAACGCCGGCCAAACCAAAACCGTTGGAGCGCGTGCGTCTGGTTTTGAATGACTGGTCGAACTTGGTGCGCTATGCCACACTGCTGGTGCTGTTCCTCCTGGCGTACGCACTGTTACTCCGACCGATGAAAAAGCAGTTACTGGCCACGTTGCGCGAGCTGCCGGCCCGGCTGGCGGCCCAGAAAGCTCAGATCGCAACCACGGAACCAACAGCACTCGGTGGCCAGGAAGTCCTGGCGTTACCGACCGAGCAACGCGCAGTCATCATCAAGAAACAGATCATAGACAGGGTCAAGAGCGAACCAGCGGTTGCCAGCCAGTTGGTACAAAGTTGGCTCAATGAGGAAGCGAAATGAGCGCCCGCGCTTCTGCCTCTCAGTTGAAAGGGACCCGGAAGGCAGCCATCCTGATGACCATCATCGGGGAAGAGGCTGCCAGCGCAATCTACCGGCACCTATCTGGGCGGGAGGTGCAGACCGTCACGAAGGAACTGAGTGAGATGGGCCGCGTTCCCCCTGAGGTTGCGCAAGAGGTCTTGGAAGAATATGCACGCCAGGCGAGCCAGAACCATGCCGTACTGGGCGGGGCGGATATTGCCAAGCGGTTGCTGGTGAAGGCCTTCGGAGATCCGGGCGCTAAGGAGATTTTGCAAAACGTAGCTCAACTGCAGGAGTCAAGCGCCAACCAACTGGCTGCCCTGCAGAAGGTGGACCCAGCGCAGTTAGCGCGCTTTCTGGAAAGCGAACATCCCCAGACGATCGCCTTGGTCCTCGCACACCTCGACGCGAGAAACGTGCCTGGGCTGCTCATGAAGTTGCCTGAGCAGATTCGGGCTGAGTCGGTAAAGCGGCTGGCGCAACTCCGTCAGTTTTCCTCCGAGATGGCCGAGCGCGTTTTTGTGGTGCTGAATCGCCGTTTGCAGGCATTGGGCGAACAGAGCCATAGGACCTACACCGGGGTCAAGAACGTTGCCGATGTCATGAACCGGCTTGACCCGGTTACATCCAAGTCGATTCTTGAGACTATTGAAAACGAGGACCCCAAACTCGCCATCAACATCCGGAACTTGATGTTCACGTTTGAAGATCTGCTCGGCATCCCCGATGTCTCGATTCGCGAATGGCTGGGCGTCATGGACAAAAAGACTCTCGCTTTGGCACTCAAGGGCGCCAGCGACGATCTGAAAGAGCACATCTTCCGGGCAATGTCGTCGCGTGCGGTCGAGATGCTGAAGGAGGACATGGAAGTACTCGGACCGGTGCGCGCCAAAGAAGTCGCCGGGGCCCAGCAGGAAGCCGTGACCTTGTTACGAAAGTTGGAATCTGAAGGCAAGGTTGTCTTGAAAGCGGGGGACGACGAATATGTCGTTTAGCGGCGCTGCCGGAGTATCTCCGGTACCGGGCATCGAGTCCTTTGTTTACCCAAACACGGGCACCGCCGAGGTTGCGTCCAGCCCGCCGCAAGGCCAGATCCCACAAGCACCCCAACCAAGAGCAACCAGTGAAGTACCCCGCATCAGCGAGGCTGAGCTGAAACGGCTGCTCTCTGAGGCTCGCGCTGAAGGACTGCGGGAAGGGGAACAGCGGGTACGCGCAGCGTTTGAAGAGGAACTGGCGCAACAGCGCAAGCTGGTAACGGACGCCCTCTCGGGGTTCGAACAGGAGCGGGCCGCGTATTTCTCGCGAGTCGAGATTGAACTGGTTCACATCGCGCTGGCCGTGGCGGCCAGGATCCTGCACCGGGAGTCGCAGACCGACCCCATGGTGGTCGCCGGACTGGTGAAAGTGATGTTGCAAAAACTGCAACAGGGCACAAAGGTGAAGGCGCGCGTGCCTGCAGATGCGGCCAGCAAATGGCGGCACTACTTTCAGGACAATGAAAACCTCGAAGTAGTGGAAGATGCGTCGCTGGGCCCGAAAGATTGCAAGCTGGAAACCGAACTCGGCATTGCCGATCTTGGCTTGGATGCCCAGCTCAAAGAAGTCGAGCAGGGCTTTTTGGATCTGATCGCGCAGAAACCGCAACCGAAATGACTCCGAGCGCCCTCGATTCCTGCCGCACTTGGCTGCGCACCTGTTCGACCGTGCGCTGGCGGGGGCGAGTCACTCAGGTGGTGGGGAATCTGGTGGAATCTGAGGGGCCGTTCTGTTCAGTAGGAGAATGTTGCGAGATCCAGGACTCGCAGGGTGCGGTGTTCCCAGGAGAAATCGTCGGATTCCGTGGTTCAGACGTGCTCTCCATGACGCTGGAGCCACCCCAGGGGATACGCTTCGGCGATGCCATTGTCACTTGGGGTGCTCGACCATCTTTGCGGGTGGGGCCCGAACTTGTGGGACGAGTGATCGATGCGACCGGACGCCCTTTAGATTCGCAGAGAGAGTACCGGGCGACCATCTCCATGCCGGTCAGCGGCATGGCGCGGTTGCCACTCGATCGCACTTTGATCAATGAGCCGCTGGGTTGTGGGGTGCGCGCCATCGACGGATTCGTGACCTGCGGGCGCGGGCAACGCGTGGGAATCTTCGGCGGCAGTGGCGTTGGCAAGAGCACGCTGATTGGCATGATGGCTCGCAGTACGGCGGCCGATCTCACCGTGCTTGCCCTGGTCGGCGAGCGCGGCCGGGAAGTTGGCGAGTTTCTTTCAATTCTAGGAGAAGAGGGGCGGCGCCGGTCGGTGGTGGTCGTCTCAACTTCAGACCAATCGCCCCTGTTGCGAATTCGTGCCGCACTGGCTGCAACTGCTGTTGCCGAGTATTTCTGTGAGCACGGGAAGAACGTGCTCCTGGTTGTCGATTCCCTCACCCGCTTTGCCATGGCCCAACGCGAAATCGGCTTAGCTGCCGGCGAACCCCCCACCGCCAAGGGCTACACGCCCTCCGTACTCTCGATGCTGGCCAAACTGGTGGAGCGCGTCGGACGGTTCGCCCGAGGCAGCGTTACCGCCTTTTACACGGTGTTGATGGAGGGCGATGACCAACAGGATCCCATCGTGGATACAGTGCGGTCCCTGCTGGACGGCCACGTCGTCCTGGATCGCAACCTGGCGTTGCGCAATCACTACCCGCCGGTTTCGGTGCTGGACAGCCTGAGCCGCTTAATGCCTAACGTTTGCTCACGCCAACATCTGGAAAAAGTCGGCGGGCTGCGGATGTTGCTGGCGGCCTATGCCCGAGCGGAAGATCTCATACGGATTGGTGCCTACCAACAAGGCTCCGACCCTGCGCTCGACAAAGCCATCAGCGCATTACCTGAGATCAATAAGTTCTTGCGACAGACCCCGGACGAAGCCGCTCCTCTGGATAAAACAGTTGAACAATTGTTGACCCTTCCCAGCTAACTATGCCCTTCCGGTTCCCCCTTGCCGCCGTCTTGAAATACCGTGAGAGTATTGAGCGCATGGAGTATCTCGCGTTGGAGGCGATTCAACTGGAAATCGCGCGAACCGAAGCGCACATCTCTCAAGTTGACGATTGGCGCCGGCTGGCCGCTGAGCATCGCGCGGCAGAACTGGCTCGCGGTGTTGCCTCCATCCATCTTCAGGGTGCGTATGAGCATGAACTTTCCCTCGAGCGATACCGGGACTTGCTTCAAAACACGCTCAAGGAATTGAGAAAGAATTTGCAGCAGCACCTCAAAACCTACGAGGTGGCCCACCAGAAGCGCGAAATTCTGGATGAGTTGCGCCACCGGCAACTCGATTCGTACAACCGTTCACAGGCCAAGCGCCAGCAGAGCGCTCTCGACGACTTGTTCCTGGCGAGGCGCAACCGGGGCAAGTAGGCAGATTCTGCCTATCGTGCCCATGGGCAAGAATTGCCCAGTGGCCCTGGGGCGAATCGCTGGCTTTCCTTTCTAATCGGCCCATTCCCTAGATTCCTTTAATCGACAAACAGCTACTGCCTAACCGGGAATCGTTTCTAATTTGGAACATTTGGACTGCCGCGTGCACACCTCTGCGCGAGGATTGCACTGTGATTGCTGTTGCGCCGAAGATTGCGATCAACCTGACTTCCACCAAAAGCGAAGGTACGAACTCGCCGGCCAGTGGCGTTGCGCCAGGCAAGTCGTTTTCGACCGTGTTGCAGGAGACGACACAGCATTGTCAAAGTCATGCTGAAGATTCGCGAAGCAGCGAAGCAAACCCCGCCGGGTCGCATCAACCGACTACTCTTCACTCCAAAACCGGCCATGCGAGCGGCGGCTCGCACGAGCATAGCGGAACCTCAGACCAAAGCGACGAACTCAAGCCTGACTCAGCGTGCAACGTTTCCGGGTCGCATCCGGCGAGTTTTGCCGTCCTGACAGCCCAACCACAACTTGCCGCCAGTACGGCAATACCTGTAGGAACGGTCGGGACGATCCAAACGCCAGATCCGTGCGGCTCCCCGAATGTCGCCGCCGACCAGCCCATCGACGTGGCCTCCGCATCAACCACGCTGGGGCTAGCGCCAAACACTTCGTGGTCGCAATCAGCAGCTATCAACATTCCGACAGCCCGCCCCCAGCCCACAGATACCGCAGGCAACGCGATAACTGTGGGAACAGTCTCGGCGATTCAGACGCAAGATTCGACGAATTCCCCAACTGGCTCCTTGGATCAACCGGTCGACATGGCGACCGCATCGTCAACGCTGGCATCGGCAGCGCTGCCCTCCCCTTGGTCACAGTCGGCGGCGATCACCGCTTCGGCAACGAGTCCCCAATCCACCGGCGCCACCAGCACGGGATCCACCGTGGAAACGGTCGGCGCGATCCAGATGCAAGCTGTGAAGGACGACCCGCATGGCGATGCGGATCAGCCGACCGATGGGGCCACTAGCTCGCCATTGTTGGTGTCAACGTCGAACTCTGCGGTTGACAACCTCTCGAATAACGCGATCAGCGGCAGCACGGGCGTCGCACTTGAGGCGCAGGCTCCTGACAGCAAGACGACGCCCGAGCCAAGTATCCAGCCATACAGTGCAGCAGTGCAATCGTCGGATGGCAAGTCTACAGCCGACGCGATTGCTAGTCCACTCCGCGAACAGATTGGCGCAGCTATCGCAGCGGCCGAAACCTCGCATCTGGCCGCTGAGGCTGGCTCCTCGACGAAAGCACCGGCGGCAGCATCCTCCATTCGCTCCTTTCAAGGACTCGCAACCAAACCCGCGGAGAACGTTGCACCAGGAGCGAATGTCACTTGGCTTGCATCCCATCGCTCAACAGTGAGTGGCGCCGTGGTTGGCAATAGTTCGACGCCAATGGCGGAAGCGGACACCGCTGGCCTCCAAGGTTTACCGCTGACTGCACCGGCAAACGGAGCGTCCTCCAAGGCACAGTCGCCGGTTGACGGAGCACACTTGGCCACCGACCCTGGGGCCGCTGACACCTCCGACCTTATTGCGACACAGGTTGCGGCCACCACGTTGAGCAAGAACGCAGCTCTCGGCGGAAACGGGAATGCTCAACCAAGTGCCAGCCAAAATGACGCGCTGTCCTTCGTGGCCACACAGGTTAGCAACCAGGGGGTACCGAATGATGCTGGTGCTGGGGCGCGAGTGAGCCAGTTGCCCGTGCCATCTGCCAGTTCTACTCCCGTGCAAATAGCCGGCGGAACGGGTGGCAGCAACGAATCGCAGGCTGCGACGCTCAAGGCGGATAACCATTCCGGCGCGGGTCTGCCTGCGACCAGCAGCGCGATCGCGAACGCAGAGAACCAGGCGGAAATCCTGGCGGCATCTTCCGGTTCGCTGCTGCACTCAGCCAAACTGGTCGAGCGCATCGGGTCGGCCGAGCTCCGAGTTGGAATCCAGACCGGTGATCTCGGCAGTGTGGACATCCGGACGTCGATGGTCCGCAATCAGTTTTCCGCGCAAATTTCAGTGGAGCGCCCGGAACTCGGGAAGCTCCTGGCGGCAGAGCTGCCCAACCTGCAAAACAGGCTTTCCGAGCAGCACGTGCCGGCAGCGAACATCACTCTTAACAACCAGTCCAGCGGCGGCTCTGCTGGTTTCGGACAGGAATCACGACAGAGCCAAACGATGCAGCGGATCGTGGTTCCTGACAATTCGGAAGTGGAATCTCCGCCGGTTCCCCTGGTTTACACAGAAGCAGCCACAAGCACAGCGCGGCTGGATGTTCACATGTAGATGGCGGCGACGACCGGGCAAACCGGCAGAGAGGAGACTGACAAGATGAACACATTTCCAATGATAGGTGCCTTAGGTACCGCAGGCATGGCAGCGACGGGAACGACAGGATCGACAAATTCAAGCACGACCCAGTCTGCGCAGAGCGCCGAGAGCGCGTTTCTGCAATTGCTGGTCACGGAGTTGCAATCGCAGGATCCTACTCAGCCAATGGATCCCACTCAGATGGTGGGGCAGATGCTGTCGATGAACCAACTGAATGAGTTGATTGCGATTCAACAGACGTTGCAGGATGCGTTGACAGGGACAGCGGCCGTTTCAAGTCCAGCCAGTGCAGTTTCACCCTCCTCCACCACATCACAGATTAAGGGAGCACACTAATGTCATCTTTTTCGATTCCACTTTCTGGTCTCTCCGCAAGCGAAAATGCTCTGGACGTGATTTCCAACAACCTCGCCAACCTGAATACCGTTGGGTTCAAGGACCAGCAGGCAAGTTTTCAGGATTTGTTTTATCAGAACTTAGGCGCGACGGGTTCTGGAGATCCGATTCAGGTTGGAGCCGGAACCGAGATTGGCTCCGTGACCTCAGACTTCACCAATGGCAGTATCGAGAGCACGGGAGTTCCCTCCGATGTTGCCATTACGGGAGACGGGCTGTTCGTGACGGAGGACGCTAACGGGAACATGGAGTTCACCCGCGCGGGCAATTTCACGGTGAATACGCAAGGCGAACTGGTTACGCAAAACGGCCAAACCGTGATGGGCTATGGGGCCGTCGATGGAGTGGTTGCGCCAGGTCAGGGATTAGTAGCGCTTCAGGTGGGACCGGGACAAACCAGCCCGGCGGCAGCCACTTCGACTATGCAGCAACAAACAAATCTCGACGCCAGTGCCGCGGTCGGAGACACCTACTCTACACCGCTTACTGTGTACGACTCCCTGGGGAACTCCCACGTGTTAACGTTCAACTACACGAAAACTGCGACCAATACATGGACCTACCAGATCACCTTGCCTGCGGCCGATACCGGCGGAACCGGCAATCCCACGGTGGTCAATAGCGGGACCCTCACGTTTGGTCCCAATGGCAATCTGCTGACCCCCGCTGGAGCGGTTGCAGGAATCAAGATCAGCGGACTGACTGATGGCGCCGGCGCAATGAACATGACCTGGGATCTTTACGGTAGTAGTGGCGCATCGCTGTTGACCCAAGTCGCATCGCAGAGCACAACCTCGTCGACAAGCCAGAACGGATATGCCAGCGGCACGCTGCAATCCTACACGGTCAATTCTGACGGGACGATTTCGGGATCATTCAGCAACGGACAAGTGCAGACCATCGGACAAATCGCGCTTGCCAGCTTTCCCAATAATCAAGGGTTGGAGTTGGTCGGCGGCGACAACTATGTTCCCACTCTCGCATCCGGTCAGGCGGTAATCGGGGCCCCTGGAGCTGGAGGGCGCGGAGTCTTGACCGGAGGATCACTGGAGCAGTCCAACGTAGACATTTCCACGGAATTCACTCAGTTGATCGTTACACAACGTGGCTTTGAAGCCAACGCTCGCATGGTCACAACGTTGGATTCAATTGGCACTGATACGATCAATCTGCAAGCTCAGCCCGGAAACTAGTCCCGAGCTGTTAGTTAGCCCATGATTAGAGGACTCGCGGACGCCTCGTAGCGCGGCGTCTGCGAGCGCTCCCTTTTCTATTCCTTCTTTAATACCTGCTTGCCTTGTAGTGCGTGTTCGTAAGTAACAGCGCTTCCTCAAGTTATTGTCATCGCAACAACTTGCTCGTGCTCTTGCCCTGCTGGGTGGCGCGCTTCACAGCGGCCTCTGAATTGCACCTGTCTGCCTGACGGTTGGCACTGAGGCGGCAGACCATAGAGCGGGGAAAAGAACGAAGTCTCTTCGTGGTTCCCAGCGGAAGCCAGCACACGCGCTCAGAGGCCTAGTGACTACGGGTAAGAAGTGACGATGAATGCGGCTGTACAGCAGGCAGTGCAACCCGATCAAGCCGAGCCGAAACCTGAACAGAAAGACCCGGCAGAACTGTTTGGCTGGCTCCAGTGTCAGCTTTTGTTGGAGCTGCCCGTCGCACGATTCACCGGGGCGGACTTGCTGCGGCTGAGTAAGGGCTCGATTATTGCGACCGAGCATCATCACACCAGCGACATCCCGTTGTACGCGAATGGGACATTGATCGGCTGGACTGAATTTGAGGTGATCGGTGACCGCCTGGCAGTCCGCGTTACCGAGTTGGCATAACCATGCAGACCGAGACCTACGCACCCAGGCCGCAGCCAGCGCTCGACGCTCCATGCGTGCGCTTTGCGGCGTTACAGGTTGAAGGCGAAACAAGTGCCAAACGACGTCGAACAAGTTCAAAACCCTCGAAGAACACGGAGAAGCTGTTACGCGCGGCTGTATCAGGAAAAACAAAAAACCAGCGCACGGTGCAGCCCGCAGCACCTCGGGGCACCTCCCGGCTGAAGCGGACTGCCAGCCCGGAGCGCTCTGCCGGGAAGGTGACTTCCATTGCGCATGCAGATGCATCCGCGAAGCAGAGTTCCATCGAGAAGAACCTTCCCCTCGGTGACCCACCCGCTGAGCCGATTCCGGTTTTGTCGCCAGACAGGTCTGCCCAACCGGCAACACCTCTTCAGAATGAAGCGGCAGCCGAGGTCGCACCAACCTGCCAGCCGCTTACCACTTGCGAGGAAGACCCAAGGCTCGCTGGCGAAGGCCACGATCAGGTAAAACCAGCCTCAAGCTGCACCTTGGTTGAAGAGCCTGCGACTGCTGCGGGAAGCAGCAGAGGCTTTATCACCATGCTGAGGTTCTTAGCAAAATCTGCGCTCGCCTTCGTCATCAGTGGCTGGAGTCGCCTACAGCAGCGGGTGAAATCCCAACAAGCGAAAAAACGGCTGCGCGTGTGTGAAACGGTTTCTCTCGGCGAAAAGCGGTTCATTGCGGTCATACAAGTGGACGGAGAACAATTTCTTGTGGGCGGTTCATCGAGTTCGGTATCAACCCTCGCCCATCTGGAACAACCGCACGGCTTTCCCGAGGCGCTTAGGCGAAGTTACGAAGGCGGAGATCAAGCATGAGAGCGCGCCGGTGTTTCCGCATCTCGGCTCTCTTGTTGCTCCTGTCCAGCAGTCACATGGTCACCGCTTGCACGTCGATGGCGGAAGGGTACTCAGGCCTCGCATCCGCGCTCATTCCCCCAGTGCTGCCCACGAGCGCGTCTGCCCCGGATTCTGCGATTTCTCCGCCGGCTGCACCTGGCGAGATCCGCATCACTGGCGTGGGAAACGGTTCCATGCCCTGGACGATCCTTGTCCTGCTTACATTCCTGACGCTGATTCCTTCGTTGCTGCTGTGCATGACGCCCTTCGCGCGCTTGCTGGTGGTCTTCCATTTTCTGCGCCAGGCACTCGGCTTGCAGACCACCCCGACGAACCAGACATTGATCGGTCTTGCCTTGGTGCTTACGTTCTTTCTGATGCAGCCCGTTGGAGCTGACATCTACCAGGTTTCGGTAGTGCCCTTGCAAAACGGGCGCATCACCGCCTTCCAGGCGGTAGAACGTGGCGAAAGACCCTTGCAACGTTTCATGCTGCACTTTGTTCGCGAGAAGGACGTTGCTCTGTTTGTGGAACTCTCGAAGCAACCGCGGCCGCGTACTCCTGAGGACTTGTCCATGAGAGTAGTCGTGCCGGCCTACATCTTGTCGGAACTGAAAACGGGTTTCCAGATCGGTACGGTGTTGTTCCTGCCGTTTCTGGCAATCGACATGATTGTGGCTTCCATTTCGACATCGGTGGGAATGCTGCAGTTGCCGCCGGTTGTGATTTCAACACCGCTGAAGCTTCTGCTGTTCGTGATGGTGGACGGGTGGAACCTGTTGGTCGGTTCGCTGATGCGAAGTTTCTACTGAGGATTTATGCCGATTGAGTTGGCGGTTGATCTGGGACGCATGACATTGAAGGAGGTTTTTCTGCTCGCCAGTCCGATTCTGGCGGTTGCAGTTCTGATCAGTCTGTTAATCAGCATTATTCAGGTATTGACTTCACTGCAGGACGCTACGATTTCTGCGGTGCCCAGGTTGCTTGGAGTGGGTAGCGCGGTGTTTTTCCTGATGCCGTGGATGTGGCGCCAAGTGTGCCATTTCACATTGCAGTTGCTTTCTGACTTTCATCCGTACCTGCGTTGAGGATCATGGAGATATCGCTGGCAAGAGTCATTAGCGCGGTGATGATCATCGGCCTTCGCATCTCGGGCCTGATGCTGTTTGCTCCGTTCTTTGGCAGTGCCGTGATTCCGCCGCGGATCAAGATCATTCTGGTGCTGGCGATCACGGCCGTCCTGTATCCCGTGTTCGCTCCCCAATTGGCCACGGTTTCGCTGGCGCAATGGCCTCTGGTCGTCGGCCGCGAGACATTGCTTGGCCTGGCCATTGGATTGGCTACCAACGTTGTGTTTGAAGCCGCTCAGATCGCGGGACAACTGCTCAGCGTGCAGATGGGATATTCGCTGGTCAACATTCTGGATCCCAACACCCAGGTTGAGAGCACGGTGGTGGCGCTGTTTCATCAGAGTGTGGCCATGCTCATTTTCCTCGCTTTGGACGTGCACCACTGGATCCTGCGCGCCATCGCCCACAGCTTCGAGTATCTCCCCCCGGGAACAATGACTCTGAACCCCATGTTCGCGAGAACCATGCTGCATGAGGGAACGATTGTTTTGGAGCTTGGCATCCAGATCGCCGCTCCAGTGTTGACGGCCACCCTGTTGATGGACGTCATACTTGGGTTGCTGGGCAAGGCCTCGCCCCAGATGCCGCTCATGCTGTTGGGGCCGGCCGTCAAGAGCATGATGGGAGTGCTTTTGCTCGGGGCCACGATTGGGTTCTGGCCGCATTTGTTCGAACGCTATTTTTCGCAGTCCATGGAGTATATGGAGCAACTGCTGCACCTGGCGCACTGAAACCGTATGGCGGATGCCAGCAAAACCGAGAAGGCTACACCACAAAGACGGAAGAAAGCCCGTGAAGAAGGGCAGATTGCGCGCAGCCGCGAACTGTCCAACGCACTGGCTTGGAGCGCGGCTCTGGCCCTGGTCGTGTGGCAGGTACCGCAAGCGGCGCGCCAGTTTCGAGGACTTCTCCAAAGCTCACTCGATCTTTCCCTGCGGGAGCCGCTTCTTCCCGGCGGGCCAATCCTGTTCTGGACTTCGATCGCCGTGCTGCGCTGGATACTTCCCATTCTTGTCGCCGCCTGGATACTTTCCGTGGCCGCTGGAGTTGCCCAGGGAGGATTGGTACTTGCGCCGTCGGCCCTGGCATTTAAGCCGGAGAGAATGAATCCGGCAAACAAACTAAAACAGATGTTCTCCTTGGCGGGGCTGAGCGGAATCTTGAAATCGCTGTTGCCGTTTTCGGTCATTCTCTGGATTGGAATCGCTACCATCCAAAGTCACTGGCTGAGCTTGATTCATGCTTCGGACCTCAACGTTCGCGCGTACGCAGTTTTTCTTGCTTCCGTGATCTTCCAGCTTTGCTGGAAATCCGGCCTGGTGTTGCTTTGTTGGGCAGCCGTCGACTACCTCCTGGTCTGGCAAAAGCACGAAGGCGACCTCAAGATGAGCCGTCAGGAATTACGCGAAGAGATCAAGCAGACGGAAGGCAATCCGCAGATCAAGGGACGAATCCGACGAATACAGCGCTCTCTGCGGCGCCGCCAGATGCTGAAAGACACCGAAAAAGCCAGCGTCGTCGTTACCAACCCCACGCACTTTGCGGTGGCGCTGAAATACGAAATGCAGATGGAAGCGCCGGTCGTGGTCGCCAAGGGCCGGGACTTGCTGGCTCAGGAAATCAAAGAAATCGCCCGCTGGCAGAACATTCCAATGGTGGAGAACCCAACGCTGGCACAGACTCTCTACCGCACGGTGGAAGTCGGACGACCGATTCCAGCCGCCCTCTATACCGCAGTTGCTGAAATCCTGGCGTTCGTATTCCGGGCGCAGGCACAGGCCCAACAGGCGCAAGCTCGTGCGCAACAGCAGATGAGAGGAGCACCAATTCGTTAGGACACAGCACGGAGTCGAAACGGATGGCAACGAAACCTAAATCACCAAACTCGCCGGCGGGAAGCGGTAACGACTGGATCGTTCCCATACTCGCCGTGAGCATGGTGTTCGTGATGCTCATTCCCCTGCCCGCGCTGGCAGTGGACCTTTTGCTGGCGATGAGTCTGACCGCCGCTGTGCTGGTTCTTTTGGTCGCCATTCAAATACTCAGGCCGGTCCAGTTTTCTGTTTTTCCCAGCCTGCTTCTCCTGCTCACGTTATTCCGGTTGTCACTCGACCTGGCTGCCAGCCGGCGAATCCTGCTGCATGGAAGCGAAGGGCCGGCGGCAGCCGGCAGGGTGATCGAGGCCTTCGGCCAGTTCGTGGTCGGCGGCAATTATGTTGTGGGTTTCGTTCTGTTTCTGGCGTTGATTGCCATTCAATACATGGTGGTCAGCCATGGTGCGGTCCGAACTGCTGAAGTGACGGCACGCTTCACCTTGGATGCGATGCCAGGCAAGCAGATGGCAATCGATGCCGACCTGAATGCGGGTTTGATCGACGAAAAGCAGGCGCGCAGCCGCCGCGAACAGATTGCTCATGAAGCCGAATTCTATGGTGCGATGGACGGCGCAGCCCGCTTCAGTCAGCGCGATTCCCTAGCTACCATTCTGATCACCGCCATCAACATCGTTGCCGGTTTTTTGATCGGCGTTTTTCAGCAAGGGGTCCCATTCCTCGAAGCGCTGAAAACCTACACCGTACTCACGGTGGGCGATGGGCTCGTGACCATGATTCCGTCCCTGCTCGTCTCGGTGGCGGGAGCTATCGTCCTGACGCGCGCTTCATCGGACAGCAGCCTGGGAATCGACGTCGGCCGCCAGTTGTTTGGCAAAAGCAAGCCCTTGTGGATTGCCGGCGGGGTAATGCTGGGTCTGGCCATCATTCCCGGCCTTCCCAAACTTTCCTTTGTTCTGATGGCCGGGGCGATGATTGTCCTGGCCCGCCGCGTGAAACCGGAAGCCGCCCAAGCGCCAACCGGCACGCCAGCCGGCAAAGCCCAGGCGACCACTCCTGCTTCGGATCCGCTGGACGCGGTGATCAAGCTGGATGACCTTATGCTGGAGGTCGGCTTACGGCTGGTTCCCCTGGTTGACATCAAGCAGGGCGGGCAACTCCTGGGCAAGGTCCGCTCGCTTCGCAAGCAACTGGCCGGACAGCTCGGTTTTCTTGTGCCTGCGATTCATATCACGGACAACGTAGCCCTGAAGGACTTGGAGTACGTCATCTACCTGCGCGGCGTGGAGGTCGCCCGCTGGGAACTGCGCCGCGATTGCCTGCTGGCCATCAGTTCCCAATCTTCCCCTCCTCCGCTGCCTGGCCATGAAACTCGCGAACCTGCATTCAGCGCTCCGGCCAAGTGGATTAGCCCCGATGCGCAAGCCCAGGCCATTGCAGCGGGCTACGTGGTGGTCGATCACACATCGGCTTTGGCTACTCATCTGGGCGAGGTGGTTAAGCAAAACGCACATCTTCTATTGACCCGCCAGGAGACCAAGCGGTTGATCGACCGACTCGGCGATTCGCATCCCAAGCTGGTCGAAGAACTAGTGCCGAAAGTGCTGACTCTGGGTGAAGTGCAAAAAGTTCTGCAGCAGTTGCTGCGGGAGCAGGTGTCCATCCGAGATCTCGGCACGATTCTGGAAACGCTCGTGGACGTCGCGCCAGTCAACAAGAACCCCATCTTGCTGGTCGAGGCGGCTCGCCATGCCCTGGGCAGAGCATTGGTCAGGCCGTTGCTGGATGAGCGAGGAGAACTGAAGGTTGTAACCGTGGATCGCACCATCGAGGAGGAATGTGCACGGGCCCTGAATCCGCAGCAGCCTGTCACCACTCCCAACGCCCTGCAGCCGAATACGGCCAGGCGAATTCTCGACGGACTCCGAACCCTGTTTGGCGAGCAGATCGTATCGGCGCCGCCTGTGCTTTTGTGCGCTTCGCCGGGCCGCTTTCACCTTCGCCGGTTGTTAGAACCGTTCTTGCCCAAAATTGTGGTGTTGGCGCCCACTGAAATCCCTCCCATGGTCCCAGTGCAGGCGATCGGAGCTGTGCGTTGAACAGAGACAACGACATTGTGAACTGAGCAGAGGAACCAATGAAACAAGCAGAATTGGCATATCGGGAAAACGTGGAAGAAATCGAGGAGCGAGACACCCTTATCCAGAAGGAACTCCCTCAGGTCTACTACATCGCCAGGCGGATTGCCGAGCGATTGCCACAGCACGTGCCCTTTGAGGATCTGGTGCAAGCCGGCGTGATTGGTCTCATTGAGGCCGTCCGCAGCTACGATGCAACCAAGTCGGTACCCTTGAGGGTATTTGCCAAGTTCCGAATCCGTGGCGCCATCATCGATAGTCTTCGCGAGATGGACTGGGGCTCGCGCCCGCTGCGCGACAAAGGCCGGCGGATTGAGCAAGCCATCGCCAAATTGTCAGCCAAGCTCGGACGCCAGCCTGAGGAAAATGAAATCGCCGAAGAATTGGGCGTTTCCCTCGACAACCTGTTCGCGACCCTGCGGAAGTTGGATGGGCTGACACTGATCGGGCAAGAAGTAAGTGCAGCTTATGATCACTCGCAAACCACGGACTTGATCGAATCAGCTCCCAGCCGGGATGAGAGTCCGTATGAACTTTGTCTGCACTCTGAGATCAGGGATCGGCTGGCAGAGGCGATTGGAACCTTGTCGGAGAAAGAACAGATGGTCATTTCTCTCTACTACAAGGAAGAGCTCACCATGAAGGAAATTGCGGCAGTGCTCAATCTCGGGGAATCGCGGGTGTGCCAGATCCATGCGCTCGCCTTGCCCAAACTGCGTGCCGCTCTTCGCAACATTCTCTGACAGAATGCAGATTTAGGAGGCGAGAATTGGTTTCATGGTAACGGCTGAATCCTCTCGAGAGAGTCTGGCGGAGGAGATGAGTGGTGCGCGCAGCCTGGGCAAACTGTTTACGGCTTGGAAAGGCTGGGTTCCGCGATGCGCAAATTCCGATTGTGCCCGGACCGCCCTCGCGCATGCCATGGCGCGCCTGCATTCAGGAGTTCTTATCGCCGAAGAATGGTTTTGCGGCCCCGACTGTTTTGAACAAGCCCTTCGCCGTCGCCTTTTGGTGATGATGTCTTCCCGTTACGCGCAGGAACCAGCGCCGCGCTTGCGCCTTCCCCTCGGACTGGTGCTGATTTCGCGTGGCGATTTGACGGCTGAGCAGTTGAAGATCGCGCTGGAAGAACAAAGCAGGACAAATGAGAACCTGGGCGAGGTCGTGCAGCGGCTGGACTTTGTCACCGCCGAGCAGGTCACTGCCGCAGTGGCCACGCAATGGTCGTGCCCTGTTTTTTCGCTGGCGAACCGCCAGTTGGTTCCAGGAGTTCACATTCCGCGGTATCTTCTGGAACGTTACGGCCTATTGCCGGTTCACTATTCCGAAACCGGGCGGCGGCTGATGGTGGGTTTCGTCAGCCGCGTGCAATACCACATTCTTCACACCATTGAGCACATCACTGGCTGCGTTGCGGCTCCTTGTTTCATCACCGCCAGAGAGTACCGGGAAAAGCTGAATTCTCCCGCGTTTGTCGAGCGAAGCAACGAGATCATCATGGAACAGATAAGCGGCCCGTTCGAGATGGCGCGGCTGGCGAGAAATTATGTCAGCCAGGTCGGGGCTCAGCGGACTCGCTTCGGTGTATGCCGGGATTACCTTTGGATGCGGATCTGGGGGCCGCGCCACGAAATGGACCTCCTTTTTCGGATGCAATGTCAATAAGCTCGCTTCCCTTGCTAAAGTTCTGAGCCGTTCCTGCCGATTAACGCCGCGGAGGCATTTCGGTGGCGAACATCAAGAACGACCAGCCGGATTCAGAAGTTCTCACGAGCGGCCGAATCACTGAGACTCCCCAGTCCTGCCGTCTGATCAGAGGAAACAGTGAACTCATGCCGGCCCTGCCGGCAACTGGGGAAGCATTGGTTCTCCTGCAGGCGCTGTTGAACGAGCCATGTGCGGACCTGTCCGCGATCTCCGAAACCATTCGCGGAGATATTGGCTTGACCGTGCACGCGTTTCATCTGGCAGCCCAAGACTGTAACGCGATGCCCTCCGACGCCCTCAGTATCAGCGAGATCATAATCCACTTGGGTGTGAACAATCTGAGAACCATGACGCTTCAAGTCCCAGGCCTCACAGACATGGCGAAAACCAGTGCCACGCTGGAAAAGTGCGAGGGGTTTTGGATGCGTGCCCGCCTGACTGCACTCATTGCTGAGGCGTTGGCCAGCAAACGCCGCATCGTGAGTCCGGACGCCGCTTACCTCGCCGGACTGCTGCGGCATCTTGGATCGCTTCCCCAGTTGCTGGGTTGGAACGGTCTGGATGACCGAAGCCCCAGGGCTTGCCTGCCTCATATCAGTTGGGAACTGCCGGCGCCTTTGGCGGACGTGGTGCGCGGAGAGCGCAACAGTTGCCGCACAGAGTTCTCATATTCCTTGCTGCAACTGGCAGATGAAGCTGACAAACACGCCTTTCGTCTCGAGCTTAGTTACCACTAGGTGACTAAGTGTTGGGCCGCTGCCAGAATTGGAAAAGCTCATCCTCACTTACCTCGAGTTTGCTCGACTGACCTGCAAGCTAATCTTGCTCTCATCTGTCCCGACGAATTTCCACGCAGGCTCAATCATTTACCAAGCCTTCTTTCTGTGAGGATGGCCAGGAGCGTGCATCCTACCGCTCAAAGGAGTTCCTGTGGACAGCGGATTCTACGCAGCCTGTGCCGGCTTATTGGCTCGAAGCCAGGCCCTGGATATGGTTGCCAACAACCTGGCTAATACCAGCACGCCCGGATACCGGTCAGAACACAGCGTGTTTCGCTCAATCCTGGCAACTTCCACTCCTTCCCCCGTTTCAAGCTTGAACTACGCCGTTAACAACTACTCCGTCCTTGGCGGAAGCCAGCTAGACCTGGCTCAGGGCACTTTGGAAAAAACCGGAAACGAGCTGGACTTTGGCATCCAAGGGCCGGGGTTTTTTGTAGTCAAAACCGCGTCTGGAAAGGCCTTTACCAGAAATGGCAACTTCCATGTTTCGGCACAAGGCCAACTGGTAACTTCGGCTGGAGATCCCGTGCTAGGTGATAACGGTCCCATCCCTATCGTGGGTGCGCCGGTTTCGGTCAGTGCGGACGGAACCATCTCGGTGAACGGGGCGCTGGCCGGCAAGTTGAAAGTCGTTGATTTTCCTGCGGGGACGGCGCTGGAGAGCTTGGGAAAAACCTACTATTCAGCGCCTGAGCAAGCGGCCACACCGGCCAAGCAAGCCAGTATCGAACAGGGCAAACTCGAAGGTTCGAATGTGAACCCGGTAACCAGCGCCGTCGAACTGATCACAGTGCAGCGTTATGCGGAGCTTATGCAACGCGCTTTGTCACTTTTTCAAACGGACATGAATCAGGTGGCAGCGCAGGAATTGCCGAGAGTTTCTAACAACAGCTAAGGAGCGAAATATGTTGCGTGCACTCTACACTGCGGCTAGCGGAATGTCTGCGCAGCAACTCAACCTGGACACCATTGCGAACAATCTGTCGAACTCCAGCACGGCCGGTTTCTACGCTCGACGGATGCAGTTCTCCGACCTCATCTACCAGAACGTCATCATGCCCGGTGCTGCGGCTACCCAGCAAACTACCATCGCCGCCGGACTTCAGGTCGGATTGGGAACCATGCCGGCCGCCTCCGAGGTCGTGCAAACTCAAGGGAACTTCGTTTCGACTGGGAACCCGTTGGATCTGGCAATTCAAGGTCTGGGCTTTTTCCAGGTCACGATGCCAGACGGCCAGATCGCCTACACGCGTTCCGGCTCATTCCACCTCGATGCCCAAGGGAACGTCGTCACTGCAAACGGAAGCCTGCTCCAGCCGAGCATCACGGTTCCCGCCAACGCGACCAACGTTACAGTGGGCTCCGACGGCACGGTATCTGTGACCCAGCAAGGCCAGACTGCGGCGCAACAAGTGGGAGCGATTCAGTTAGCAATGTTCCCCAACCCCGGCGGTCTGAACAGTATCGGTAACAACCTCTATCTGGCCACGACCGCTTCAGGGGATGCCATTGTTGGAGCGCCGGGTTCCGCTGAAGGCATGGGCACCATCCAACAGGGGATGTTGGAACAATCGAACGTTGACATTGTGCAGGAGTTCGTGAACCTGATCGTGGCGCAACGCTCGTATGAGTCGAATGCGCGTGTGGTGACTTCAGCAGATCAGATGTTGCAGGACCTCACGAATCTCGGGCACTAAGCGGGCTGACTGATGCCAAGTCGAGCGGTTCTTACCAAACTCGTCCGGTTGGTAGTGCTGTCGTTCATGCCGTTGGTCGTAGCCGCGGGCGAAACCATAGGGCAGGCTCGGGTGGCCATTTCACCGCAGCGCGTCGCCGACGCTATCGCGTCGGCCGGTTTGGTGGCCGACCGCACGCAGGTGGAGTTCCTCTCCGAGGTCAGCGGCGCAGACAGATCGAGTTTACGAGTGGTAAGCATTTCCCACACGACCTCCGGAATCGTCAGCGTGAAGTTGCGTTGCCGCGAGAATCGCGAATGCCTGCCGTTCTATGTTTTGCTGCACAATTCCAACCTGGCCGTTCCCTCCTACAGCGCTTCTGGGGGAAGGCCAGAATCGGCCAGATCAGTTCCGGACATTCGCGTCGGCGATCGAGCAACACTCATTCTGGAGAACGCAGACCTGCGTATCAGGATACCGGTAGTTTGCATGCAGAACGGCATGCGTGGTCAGAGGATCCGGGTAGCCAGTAAAGGACGCCCGGGCTCCTTTGAAGGGGAAGTGATCGGCGGCGGCGTGCTAAAGGGCAGCCTTTGAGGAATAGAACTCACGTGAGGGTCTCTGCAACAACCCGCTGGACAGTCATCTTGTGCACGGCGCTTGCCTGCCTTCACGGTACCCCACTTCTGCTGGCGAAGAAGTCAGACCAGAACTCGCAGCAACTGCGGGCCGACTACATCGCCCGTGTGCAACAGCAAGGGACCGCTATGGCAGAGACGGGAACACTCGGCAGTCTGTATTTGCCGAATGGCCTTCTCACGGACTTGACAGCCGACTACAAGGCCCGCCGCGTCGGTGATGTTGTGACCCTGTTGGTGGTCGAACAGACGGCGGCTCAGTCGACAGGCGATGTAAACAATCAAAGGGCGTTTCAAGTCAACTCCGCAATTACCGGCGCGGCAGCGGGCCTGAAGGCGGCCACCAACACAGATCCCCTGGTGACCGCACAATCTTCCAAACAATTAAAAGGTCAAGGAGAGACATCGGCGGGTTCCAGCATAACTGCCACGGTCTCGGGTCGCGTTATCGCCGTGCTGCCAAACGGAAACATGGTGGTGGAAGCCGAACGCAAGATTCTTATCAACAGCCAGCACGAAGACCTGATTTTGCGAGGTGTACTCCGTCCGGGAGACGTAGGGCCCAGCAACGTCGCTCCCGCTACCGCGCTGGCCGATCTTGAGATTGAACTCAAAGGCAAAGGTGTCGTCTCAGACTATATCGGGCGGCAAAATCCGCTCATACGGGGGCTGCTGTGGTTGCTGACCTGGTAACTCGGCGGGCAGGCATGATCCGTTGCGACGCGCTATTTCCCTGCGTCGCACTGCGACTGCTGCTCTGTCTCGCCATGCTCACAGCATCGAGCAGAGCGGGGACTGACGAAGGCCGGCATGTTCTGATTCGCGACATCACCACCATCGAAGGCATCCGGGAAAACCCGCTCATCGGTTATGGAGTGGTTGTGGGCCTGAAGCGAACCGGGGACAGCCAGCAAACCGTCTTTACCACTCAGACGCTCGCCAATGTGCTCCAGCGTCTTGGAGTCCAGATCCCCGCGGCTTCTGTCCAGGTCCGGAACATTGCAGCTGTGATGGTCACGGCCTCGCTCCCGCCTTTTGCACGGCCCGGGACTACGCTGGACGTAACCGTATCGTCTGTGGGCGATGCGAAAAGCCTCGAAGGCGGTGTGCTGCTGCTTACCTCGCTGCATGCCGCTGACGGCATGGTGTACGCGGAAGCGCAAGGTCCGCTGACCTTGGGCGGCTACTCCATAGGCAGCAGCGGGAACACCAAGGAGGTGAACCATGTCACCGTCGGCCGCGTACCCTCCGGAGGGGTTGTGGAACGCGACTCCTCCATTGACCTGAGCCGGCTCAAGACGCTGTCATTTGCCTTGCGGGAACCAGATTTCACGGCTGCCCATGATGTAGCGGTTGCGATCAACCACGAGTTTGGCAAAGATCTTGCAACCGCTCTCGACAGCCGTCACGTGGATGTCAACGTCACGCAAGCTGGGGTTGCGTCAATCACCAGTTTGATTTCCCAGTTGCAGAATGTCTCCGTGTCAATCCATCCTCCGGCAAAGGTTGTGATGAACGAGCGCACGGGAACGATCGTCATGGGAGGGGATGTGAAGCTCTCGCCCGTGTCGGTGCTGCACGGTGACCTCACCGTCGAGGTTACGACTACGTTCTCAGTTTCTCAGCCTGCCCCATTTTCGAGGTTAGGCAGGACCGAGGTAGTGCCTCAAACCGACGTACAGACCCACGAGGCGCCGGCACGCTCGATTGAATTGAAGGAAGGGGCCAGCGTCGAGGAGTTGATCAATGGCCTGCACGCTATGGGCGCCAGCGCCCGCGACATCGTGGCCATCCTGCAAGCCATAAAAGCCGCCGGCGGATTGCAGGCCGAGCTCGAGGTATTGTAACCATGGGTGACCTTCACATCTTTACGCCAGCAGTCAGCAGCCAGAGCTTGAACCAGGCGGAAGGGACGCAAGCGGCACGAACTCTCCGCTCCGCTCAGGCGCAAGGCGGCGACTCTGCCAAGATCGACAAGGCATCGCATGATTTCGAAAGCATTTTGGTTGGTCAGTGGCTGGAACAGGCGGAAAAGTCGTTCGCGACAGTGCCCGGAACCGACCCGGACCAGCAAAGCGACACCAGCCATGACCAGTTTCAGAGTATCGCCTGTCAGGCGCTGGCTCAGGGCTTAAGCAGCAAAGGGGGCTTCGGCCTTGCCGCACTGATCAGCAGACAGCTAAAGGCCGCCGTCATCCAGCACGAATCCCAAGCGCAGAATTCTGGCACTAAGGTGGGGGATGTTAAGTCCAAGTAAACAGGGCAGTTACGGCGGCGATCGCCAGATTGCTCGAAGCACTGAAGTTTCTGTTCGATTGTGCCGATCAGGTATTGCCATTAGAAACGAGTGAGAACATGGTCTCGAGAATTGGAATGAGCGCACCCGATCCCCAAGGAGTTTCAACCAAGCAACCATCAGCCTCCGCGAGGGTGACATCCCTGGGGGCCGCATACGGCGGCGATGCCTTTTCTGGTGGCACGGCGAGAGTAACGACCCTCACTTCGATCGCCATGCAGACGCCCGAAATTCGCCAGGACTTGGTGGAGGTCTTCCGCTGGCAAGTCGCGGCTGGGCAATATCCGCTGGACCAGGAGAGCATTGCGGATGCCATGCTGAATGGCTGAGGGTCGAACGACTAAGAGGAATAATTGAGCATTCGCCAGTCAGAGTCACGGCGCGAGCAGGAGCAGCGGCACCACCTTGCCAGCGTGCAGAAGTTATCCCACGAGATAAGGTCTGCCATTGAGGCGATGGAATACAACGATTTGGAACAATTGCAAAACAGCGTGGCTCGTCAGGAAGTCTTGTGTCATGAAATCACCAGGATGCAATGGCCTGCGCCGGCCACGCAGAATGATGCTCAACTTCTGAAGCAGATCGGCGACGCGCATTTCGAACTGGCGCGGCTGAATCGTTTGTACAGGGAAGTCCTCAAGCGCGCAGAACGCTCGGCGCGCGTGATCCTTGCGGTTTACCGCCAGCATGGCCGTGGTTACAGCAAAGATGCACCTGCGCAAACCGACAATCACACTGTATCTTGCGAGGCCTAGCGATGCCTGGGTTGACGAGTTCTCTCTTTATCGCGGACCAAGCGCTTCTGGCGAACCAAGGAGCGCTCGACGTTACCAGCAACAACATTGCGAACGCCAATACGCCCGGCTACAGCCGTGAGCAAGTCGAACTATCGGAGGCCACGCCGGTTCAAGAGGGCGATGTCAGCTACGGAAACGGCGTAGTGCTGGAACAGGTTCAGAGTATCCGCGACCAGGTGCTGGAACTGCGGATCGCCGAAGAGACGCAGCAGCAAGCCAGTGCCCAGACACAATACAGCGCTCTCCAGCAGGTACAGGGTCTCTTCTCCAGCTCTACGCAGGGCATCGGGGCGGACTTCACTGCATTTTTCAACAGCATTAACCAGCTCTCTACCGACCCGACCAGCATCCCCCAACGGCAGTCTGTTCTGACGGCTGCGCAGAACCTGGCGGGAGATTTCCAACAAACCGAGCAGAACCTCGATTCCATACAGTCAGGCTTGAACCAATCGGTCACGGATACGGTCTCGCAAATCAATAGCCTGACTCAGCAGATTGCCCAACTGAACGGCCAGGTGGGAGTCATGCAGAAGCTGGGCCAGGATCCCGGCGTCTCGCTGGACCAGGAAACGCAGTTGATTGACCAGCTTTCACAATTGACCGACGTCAATGTCATCCAGACGGAGCAGGGCGAAACCGTCACTACAGCCGGCGGAACGGCGTTGGTGGCCGGCAGCCAGAGTTTTGCGCTGCAGGTATCTCCAGGTACCACCGGGACGAACCAGATCTATGCGCAGGGGCAGAACATCACCAGCACCATTCAAAGCGGTCAATTAGGCGGAACACTGCAAATCAGGGATCAAGTAATCCCCGGGATCCTCTCGCAACTCGATAACCTTGCCAGCCAATTTGCAACCAGCGTCAACAATGCTCAAGCACTGGGCTACGATCTGAATGGAGATAAGGGGCAGGCACTTTTCTCGGATACGTCCGGAGCAGGAGCGGCCGGACAGCTGCAGGTTGCGATCACCGACCCAAGCTTAATAGCCGCCAGCTCAGACGGAACACCCGGTAGTAACGGGAATATCGCAAACCTGTTGGCAGTTCAAAGTCAGGCCCTGCCGTCAGGCGCCGATCCGCTCGATACGTATTCCAACCTGGTTTCGCTGACTGGTAATCTCACGGCCCAGGCCGAGGCCGAAGTCAATGCCAGCCAAACCAGCTTGACACAACTGCAGGATCAGCGCGGGTCGCTTTCGGGTGTGGACATTGATGAGGAAACCACGAACCTAATGAACTACCAGAACGCCTATGAGGCTGCTGCGCGAGTGGTGACAACAATCGACCAGTTAACACAATATACGCTCGAAATGGGGGCGTCGGCGCAGTCGGTACCATAACCTATGCGAGTCAATCCCAATTACGCGAACGACATTCTCAACTCCATCTGGCAGACGCAGCAACAGGAACAAACCGCAACCGAGGAACTGTCTACGGGGAAACGGGTCAATATGCCTTCCGACGATCCGACCGCGGCAGCCGAGGATGTGGAAAACCAGGCCCAGCAGAGCCAGGTCGATCAATATCTGAGCAATACCACGGACGTGGAAGGACAGCTACAAGCCGCCGATTCAAGTCTGGGTTCCGTGGTGACCGCTCTGACCCAAGCCGTCTCCCTTGGCACGGAGGCCGCCAGCGCAGGACTGTCGTCTTCCGACCTGCAATCGATTGCCCAGCAACTGCAAGGGATCCAGAGTCAGGTGCTGCAGTTTGCGAACACTTCATATCAGGGTACCTATATCTTTGCCGGTACCGCGACCGGTTCGGCGCCTTATAGCCTCGACTCGGCCAAGACCGACGGGGTTCAATACAACGGGAATACAGAAGTGAATAGCGTGGAGATTGCGGAAGGCAGAAGCATCCAGGTGAATCTGCCGGGAAGCCAGATTTTCCAAAACTCCAACGGGGACGTTTTTGGCACGCTGCAGCAATTGACTACCGCAGTACAGAGTGGCGACAGTACGAACATCGGCACGGCAATGACTCAGTTGAACGGCGCCCTCACTACGCTGTCGGAGCAACGTGTGTTCTACGGCAACGCCGTAAGCCAGTTGACCGCCAACCAGACGTCTCTGCAACAGGAGCAAGTAGACCTTCAAAGCCAGGAAACCAATCTGGTCGGTGCTGACATGGCGACAGCCGCGACAGACCTTTCGCAAGCACAGACTACGAACCAGGCTGCCTTGGCCGCGCTGGCCAAGATAATGCCGGTGAACCTGCTGGATTACTTGCAGTAACCGGCAGAACCGCTGTCGCTTACCGGCCGAAGAGAGTCCGTTCAGGTCAGTCTGAGCGGCTCCCCCCTTCTGAGACACATTGAACGTTGGTTTCCGGGAAAGTCGCGCACGTGGAATCGTCCAGCGTGACCTTCCGCGCCGAAGCTCTGGACTTCACTGGTTCACGGCCCTGACACCGAGGGGTTTGACGGTCCAATCCGCCCATGCCCCGGCTTTCTGAACGGCACCGCGGTGGGCAGGTGGTGGGTCGGTTCCTAGGTAACCGGCCCCAATGCTCTGGCAGCGTGCGTGCACGCCCACTAGGTAGATGTTGCCTATTACTCATTTTTCTCTAATCTTGGACACTTCGGAATAAGGCCAGGATCAAGCGGCATGGAAAGAGTTCTCAGCCAGGAAGAAATCGATGCGATGGTGCGCAACGCGCGCGGCGCAGGCGGCGAGAACCAAAGAGCTGAGCGTACCATAAAGCCTTGCACTTTCCGACAGTCAGGACAGCTTTCAGTCGAAAACGTTCGTGCGGTTAGTGCGTTGCACGAGGCGTTTGCGCGTGACCTCGCCCATTCGCTGGCGGTTTACCTCGGTCTCCCCTTTGAAGCAAAGTTGGTTTCTGTCGAGCAGATCCCATATGGTGAATTCCTCGAGAGTGTGCCTGAAATCACCTATATGGCTACTTTTCTCGTTTCTCCCATGAACGCTTCTGCCGCTCTGCAGATTGATCCGGGCCTGGTGTTCTCACTGATAGATGTGCTCCTGGGCGGTACGAGCCGGTGTGATGTGAAGTCCCGGGAGATGAGCGAAATTGAAGCGGAACTGATGGCCGAAGTTGCCAAGATCATTTGTCGTGAGCTGGCCAAGTCTTGGGAGCCATTGGGAATCACCCTGGAGCTGGAAAAACCCGAAACCGGGGCTCAACTGCAGCGTTTTCTGCCTTCCACTGAAAAGACACTTTGCCTGAGTTTTGAAATCAAGGTCGGAGACACGCAAGGCATGCTGAACCTGGTTGCTCCATTTGCGGTGTCACATCCGCTGCTTCGGAAGGTGTCATGCGAGGCCGCATCTCCGCGAACTCACGGCAAGAGGCACTCCGCAGACAGGCTGAAAGCCAAGATGCTGGACTGCCTGTTCCCGGCAGCCTTGGAACTGCGAGGCATTCAACTTCCGGTTCATGATGTGTTGGCACTCTCACCCGGAGACGTGCGCAGCCTCCACGTCCCATTGCGCCAGCCGGCGGCTCTGATCCTGGGCGGGCGCCAGGTGTTTGAAGCCAGACCAGTACGCCAGGAGCGATTGCGCGCCGCCCAGATCGGTGAGGCCTTCGGCAGTTCTGAAAACTCCGAAAAAGACCCGGCTCGCGATCCCGCGGCCGCGACGCGTCAGGGGGCACAAAGTTAACATGCCGGCCATCGACCCTGGAACACCGCTACAGTGCTTCGTCGACTCCTTCCGTCAAGCCGCATGCGAGGTATTCTCTCAGGCTTTCGGTGTCGCTTGGAGCGTTGAAGCAGGCACCGAAGAGCGTACTTCGCCCCCGGAGATCTCCCAGGTGAGCTTCGCGCTTTCAGTTTCTGGGGCCTTGCAAGGCAGCGCCATCCTCCACATGCAGAACAACCACGCTGCTATGTTGGCGCAGAGTTTTCTTGGGGAACCCACGGACGCGTCTGCCGAACTTAACGACGACCGCAAACAAGCGGTGGAAGAACTGCTGCGACAAGTAGCGGGCGTGGCCGCCACTGCGATGAAAGGGCGGTTTGGCGAACTGCAGTTACCCGTCGAGATAACGGGCGCTCCGACTCCGCCGCAATTCACATTCGTTCTTAGTGCCTCTGGGCCATCGGGCGATAAGCTGCCCATCGAATTCTGTCTGGCTCCGGAGCTATTGGCAAGTATTTCCTCCAAATCTGACCCTGTGCTTTCTGAACCTGTGCCTAGCGACGATCGCGTAGCGTCGGAAGCCGAACCGTCCAGCGTGCAAGAGGATATTGGGCGCTTCATGGATGTGAAGCTCGACCTTTCTCTCAGGTTTGGAGAACGCTTGCTGGCTTTACGAGAATTACTCGGCCTCAACTCCGGTTCAGTCGTTGAGCTTAATCGTCAAGTCCAGGAACCAGTCGATCTTCTTCTCGGAGGAAAGGTGCTGGCCAAAGGGGAAGTTGTTGTGGTCGACGGAAGTTATGGCATTCGCATTACCGAAGTGCTCCAGGCGAGGTGCGGAGCTGTTTAGTCGTACTGTGGCGGGAATCCCCAGTACTAGCGATGACGGGTGACCGAAGTTTCTGCAGGAAGCTGGGTCTTTGGACCGATTATAAGTATCCCCGCTAGCCGATGCCGCCTTACCAGGCAAATCGGCTGCATGCTGGGAAAGTCGCGTAATTCAGGAGAAGTGCATGCCGAACATTCGAGCCTTGATCGTGGATGACTCTTCTACCATGCGCAAGATCGTTGAGCGCTGCCTGCGGCAAGCAGGCTTGGAACTGGGAGAGGTGCAGGAAGCCTCCAATGGCATGGAGGCGCTTGCCCTGCTGGCCAAGAGTGATTTTGATCTGATCTTGAGTGACATCAACATGCCGGTAATGGATGGCTTGGAGTTTGTCAGAAACATGCAAGGAATAGAAAAGGCCAAGTCCATCCCTGTGGTGATGATCACCACCGAAGGCGGAGAGAAGCATGTCGTCGAAGCGCTTTCTCTGGGCGCTAAAGGCTACATTCGGAAACCGTTTACCCCGGACCAAGTGAAGCAGCATGTGATCCCTTTGTTGAGGAGTTAAGGATGAGTTCACCGCAACAGGCGTTTGCTGGCGACAATGCTCTGGAATCCTGGCGTCCTTTCTTACTCGACGCCGCTCGGGAAGTCTTTTCGGTGATGGTGGGGATGGAGCTTGTCGTTCCTGACCAGGTTGAATCCGAAACCGGCGGAGGGATTACAGGAATGGTGGGTCTGGCCGGGGCGATTTGCGGAGTGCTGACCATCTGCAGCAACGAGTCCTTCGCCGCGGAAACTGCCTCCCGGATGCTCGGCCTCAGCCGCGAGGAAGCCGCGCTTCACGGCAGCGACGCAATGGGCGAGATCTGCAACATGATCGCTGGCAGCTTCAAAGCCAAGATCGGCCTTGAGGATAAGTGCATGCTGTCCGTGCCAACCGTGATCACTGGGGATAGCTATGCAACCCATTCTCTGATCGTCGGGAACCACCTTGAAGCACAGCTGCTGTTCCAAGGCCAGCCCCTCACCATAACCTTGGAGACACGCAGCTAGTACTCTGACCGCCAGATTATTACCACGGGCGCGTGGAGTGTAGCGCCGGCATCTTGCCGGCTGTCCTGAGGGCGTCTCGCTCTCGGCGCGGTTGGCGAGGACGCCCGCCATACAGCCGCCGGGACGGCGGCGCTACCCAATCCATTGCGGCAATCTTCAAGCGGTCACGGTACTGGTTGGTCACGGACGTGCGGATCGGCCCACCAGTCGGTATGGAGTTATCTGGGGTTCGCGCAAATCACCGCGCCCGGCTTCCGCCGAACTTCACTGTGTGCTCATTCTGGTTCCAGCCGGTGATTTTCATTTTCTTGTCGTGAACACAGCATCGACCAGGGCGGCAATTTCTCCAATGGCCGCGTCCAGATCCATCGTGAAACGTGCCAAGTCCACATTGGCGAGTTGGGGATAGTGTTGCACCAAGGCTGCCCATGCAGCGTCCCCGGCCAAGTCTATGCCCATCACCTCATAGTACCCATACCCCAAGTCGCGTACCCGACACAACAGGTCACTCAGGTAGACCAGAGAGACAAGCGGACCCGCACTCGGGACGACCCGGTGATGGAATTCGACCACTTCGGCCACTTCCAACGGAAGGTGCCATTGATCAGCCAGGATCTTGCCGCTTTCACAGTGTGTAAAGCCGAGTTGCTGCTCTTCGACCCGATGGAGAGCTACGTGCTCATCCGAGGCCGCTTGGATGCACTTGCGGAAGTCCTCTCCGCATACCAGTGAGTTCACCAGGATTCCCAAATCGTGGAGCAGCCCGGCGAGGTAGGCCTTTTCGGGATCTGGATAACCGATCGACTGCGCCATCTTACGGCTTACCAGTGCACAACCGAGGGAATGACGCCAGAAAGTCACGGGGTCAAATACCCACTTCTCCGCCGGCACCACCATGTTCATGCAGCAACTCATCAACACGGCTTGCACACGTTTCAAGCCCAGTGCCATTACGGCGCTGCGCACGGTGTCCGTCTGCCGCCGGCCAAACAGGGGCGAGTTCGCCATCCTCAAGCATTGCGCAGTGATCGTCTTGTCGTAAGAGACGAGTTCGATGACCCGCTCCATTTCGATCTCATCCGCGGGCTGTTGGAGCATAGCGGTTAACGGCTGAACGATCGCCGGGACTGTCGGAATTGCGTCCAAAGACCGGATTTTCGGACGGAGCTTTTCAAGTTTGTCACTAATCATGGCTTCCCTCCGGAATAGCCGACCGGCGGTTTCCAGTATCCAATGGTCCCCGGGAAATGCACCAGACGAAATGTGTCGTCTACCTGATAGAGAGATTCGGCATGGCCCAGAAACAAATATCCGCCGGGGAGCAGATTGGCGTAGAAGTGCTGCACCACCTTGCGCTTAGAGCTCAGGTCGAAATAGATCAGGACATTGCAGCAGAAGATGATGTCTATGCCCTTCAGAAAGACCACCTTGCTGTCGTCGCTCAAGTTGACGCGATCAAAGCGAATCAGGGACTTCAATTGGTCTCCGGCGCGCATTCTCTTTTCATCGACGGGCAAGAAGTACTTCCTTCGCAGTGGCTCGGTAGTGCTGCGCAGAGCGTATTCTCCATAGACGCCGGCCTTGGCAGCCACCAAGGAGTTGTCGTTCAGATCGGTTGCCAGGATTTCGTAGGTCCAGCCCTTCAACAGAGCTTCACTTTCCTCCAGCAGAAACATGGCTAGCGTGTATGGCTCTTCTCCTGTCGAACAACCGGCGCTCCACAGCCGGAGACGCTTAAATCCCAGCTTGGCTTTGGCTTCGATAATTTGCGGAAGAACCACCGATTTCAGCGCCTGCAGTTGCTGCGGGCTGCGAAACATGTAGGTCTCGCCGATCGTGATTTCGTTGAGGAGCGAGCGCAGTTCAGCATCGCGGTTCGCGCGGATGGTGAGATGCTCCAAGTATTCGCCAGGAGTTTTCGCGTTGACTGCGGCCATGCGCCGGGCGCAACGCGAGGCCAGCAGGTAGAGCTTGTCCTCTGATTGATAAATTCCGGAGATTTGGTAGATCAGATCCCGGATCTTCAGGTAATTGGGATCGCTGAGATCCTCTGCGCTCGAGGTTCCGACGTTTTTCGGTTGTGTCAGGTCAATGGCCATCTTTGACGCCAATCAATAACCTCGCAGCGGCAGATGCCGCTCGACGATACCCGCTAAATCCCGTGTCTGGCTTGCAATGCGGGCGTATTCGTACGCCGGTCCCCGGTGCTTACGCGGCGCACCACCTCCGAACTAATCTTTCCCAGGGGGCAGACCTGGTCTGCCTGTCCAGCGCCGACGATTGCCCCCGGCATTCCCCAGACCACTGACGTCTCTTCGTCCTGCGCGAAAACCTCGCCGCCCGATTCGCGGATTGTTTTCGCGCCCCGGAGTCCGTCTGCGCCCATCCCCGTCATAACAACAGCCAAGACAGAAGGCCCATAAACCCCGGCTACGGAACGGAAGAGCACGTCCACGGCAGGCCGACAGGAGTTCTCCGGCGGATCCTGATTGAGTTCCAAGCAAACCCCTCCGGTCTTGCGCGCCAAGGTCATGTGGTATCCCCCAGGAGCAATCCAGACTTCTCCGGCTTTCAGCACTTGGCCGGCTTCTCCCTCTCTTACTGAAAGTGGCGACCGAGAGTTGAGACGTTCTGCCAATAAGCGCGTGAACAACGGGGGCATGTGCTGCACCACCACCACCGGCACCGGGAAATCCCCCGGCAGATGAGGGATGACCTCGGCCAGCGCATTAGGCCCTCCGGTGGAGGTTCCGATCGCCAGAACGTCGATTCGCTGAGTTGCGGACCGCCGCGTAACTGGGGTACGAGTTGGTAACGATGAGCGCAATTCTGACCGGCGGCTGGCCAAGCATGTGATTTTGCCGACCAGTTCCTGCCGGATCTGATCTTTGGACGCCGCCAAGCTCTCGCTGTTGCTCGGCTTGGTAACGTAATCCGACGCGCCCAACGCCAGGGCTTCGAGCGTAATAGCCGCTCCACGCTCCGTGAGCGTGCTGCACATGATCACCGGCAACTTGGGATAAAGCTTGCGGATCTCGGCCAAGGTTTGCAGGCCGTTCAAGCCCGGCATTTCGATATCCAGAGTAATCAGGTCAGGATTGATCTGCGGGATTTTGGCCAGTGCGATGTTTCCGCTGGGCGCTGTGCCCGCTACTTCCATGGTTGGATCAGACGCCAAGACTTCACACAGCAGCTTGCGAACCACAGCTGAGTCATCGACAACCAGAACCCGAATCGGCGGCATCGTTTGTCTTCCCTGTCTTCGACTTTCCCACAGTTCACAACCGCATGATGATGCGTTTACATGAACTGCGCCAGCAAACCCTCAGTTCATGAGCCGTGCGGGCTGCCTCTCCGCCCTTCGTTACCCTGGCAGCTTTGAATTATTCCTCCGTCTTCGCGAGCGATGACGGAGGACCCTTATCCAACCAGATGTCCCCTGCAGAGACTCGAGCGCCTCATGGACGCTTAATCTCCCAGTTCCTACTTGATAATAGGTTCACCCAGCGGCACGATCTCCTTTCCAAAAGTGCTGTTCATCACTTCCGCAAAGGAAGCGTACAACGCAACCGCGCCGGTCATGAGGCCGACTATTCCACCCAACTTCTTGCCCGACGCCCAGCCAAAGTCTCCTGCGGCCAGCAGGAAGAAGGTGATGGACAGCAGCAGGAAGGTCGTGAAGATGGCCTTTGTCGCCTTGAAGGTGGCGATCCACATATAGAACGAGAATACGCCCCACATCAGCAAAGCGGCGCCTACTCCGACCGGGGCAGGTGGCTTCATCCAGCCGGCGCCGATGGTCCACACGAGTAGCGAATACCAGCACCAGAAAGCGCCGTACGAAGTAAAGGCCACGGTACCAAAAGTATTACCGTTCACATACTCGAGAACACCGGTGATCAACTGGGCCAGACCACCGAAGGCGAACGCCAGAGGTACGACCACGGGGGTTGCCTCGGGTGGCAGCAACCCGGCGTGGATGCTGCATAGAACGACTGTCGTGACCCCAAAAGCCGCCAGCCCGAGGGGAGCGGGATTCGCCACTTTCGGTAAGGTTGTGGGTGCCACGAATGCTGGTTTGACCGCTGCAGACGACATGTTTGATTCTCCTCAAAATTTCTATTAAGTTCCCACGCGGATCATTAGACCGCGCGATGATGCCTGCAATAATCTCTCCGATGCTTTCAGGTCCGCAGAACGGGGCGCATCTGCGGACCTGGGACCAAGAGAAAGCGCTACTTGCTATTAAGTCTCTGCACCAAGTCTCGGAGATCGGCGGACATCTTCGAAAGAGCCTGCGCCGCCTTCAATGAATCGTTGGCGCCATGGGTGGTGCTCTGCGCAGCTTCGGCTACTCCGCTGATGTTCTTCGTGATCTCTCCCGATCCTTTTGCTGCCTCACTGACGTTGCGGGCCATCTCGTTCGTGGTCGCATTCTGCTCTTCGACCGCCGTCGCGATGGTGTTGGAAATGTCATTGACCTGCTTGATCACTTCACTAATGTGAGCGATCGCGGCCACTGCCCCTTTGGTGTCGCCCTGGATGGCCTCGATCTTGCGGCTGATGTCTTCGGTGGCCTTGGCGGTTTGCTTGGCCAACTCCTTGACCTCGTTAGCTACCACCGCAAAACCCTTGCCCGCCTCGCCGGCGCGCGCGGCTTCAATGGTGGCGTTCAATGCCAGCAGGTTGGTCTGCTGCGCAATCGAGGTAATGACCTTGATCACTTGGCCAATCTCGGTGCTGGAATCGCCCAGCTTGTTCACCACCTGGTTGGTGTCTTCCGCCACCTTGACAGCGGCCGTGGCAACCTTCGCCGATTCGTGAGCGTTCTTGGCGATTTCCCGGATGCTGGCGCTCATTTCTTCCGTCCCCGTGGCTACGGTTTGCAGGTTCTTGTTGACCTGCTCGGTGCCCGCCGAGACCACGCTGGCCTGCGTTGCAGTCTCTTCCGCGTTGGCGCTCATCTGCTGGCTGGTGGCCGTCAACTCCTCCGCCGCGCTGGCTAGTCCCTCAGAGATCTGCGCCACCTCGTGGGCAGTTTTGACTCTTTCACTCATGTCGATGAAATAGTTGACAACTTTGTACGGTTTGCCATTGAGGTCGAGAATTGGGTTGTAACTGGCCTCGATCCAAAGCTCTCTGCCGCCCTTTCCGATCCGTTTGGTTTCGGCCGAGAAAAACTCGCCGCGATTCAGTTTTTCCCAAACTTCCCGGAAGGCCGCACTCTTCCGAGTGGCCTCGTCTACAAACATGCCGGCGTTCTTGCCCAGCAATTCGTCCCTGGTGTAGCCAAAGAGCTTCTCAAAGTTCTCGTTGACGTCGAGGATCGTCCCGTCCATCGAGTACTCGATGACGATCTGAGACTTTCTGACGGCGGCAACTTGGCTTGCGAAATCGGCATTCCGCAACTTGGTCGCGGTGGTATCAGTGGCGAACTGCATCACCCTGTAAACCTTGCCGTCAGGATCGGAAACCGGGTAATACGTGCATGAGAGCCAGACCTCCTTCCCTCCCTTGCATAACCGCTTATACTCCCCGGTCTGGGGAACGCCTTGCTGCAGTTTTGCCCAGAACTCTTGCCCTCGATCAGTTCCGTCCAGAAACATGCTGTGGTTCTTGCCCTTGATTTCTTCCAGCGTGTAGCCCACCATGTCCAGGAAGAGTTGGTTGGCCCAAATGATCGTTCCATCCGCGTCGAACTCGATATTGGGCCGGAACTTGGTCAGCGCCTCGACTTTCCTGGCGTGATCGTTTGCCAATGCGTCCGTCTGAACTTTCTTTACAACCCCTGTTGCCGCCATCTCTTTCGCTCCTTGTCGCGGCTATGCCGCTGATTCGCTTAGATAAGTTCCACAAAACTCGCAGCGTGCTAGTTAACCTTTCGGACTGCGTCCTCGTCACTCCTGACTGCCCGCTGGGTGTCAAGCACCAGCAACAGCCGGTCGGGCAGCTTGTAAACGCCGCGCACCAATTCCCGCGCTTGCCTCATGGTCTCCGGGGGGTGCTCGAAGCTGGCCTCGTCCACTTCCATCACGTCGCCGATCTCATCCACCAGGAAGCTGACCGCCCCATCATCGGTTCGCACCACCACGTTCATGGGCAAGTCCGAGTCTGGGCGATCTTCCATACCAAAGCGGCGACGAAGGTCAAGCGCCATTACAATCTGTCCGCGCAGGTTGATGAGGCCGCGAATGACCGGGGGCACCAGCGGTACCCGCGTCATCTCCTGGTACCGGATGACCTCTTGCACCTCGCTTACTGGCACGCCGAAAAACTGGTTTTTCAGAAAGAATGTGCAGAACTGTTGCGTCGCCACTTGCTCTCCTATGCGTGTGCGCCTGCTGCTTTCAATCCCTGGCTGATCGCCGTTTGCAGCAGTTCAGGCACGTCCAAAATGTCAGTGATGCGCTGTTGAATGACCGCCGAACCCAGTACTCCTTTGCGCTTGGTTTCCCGTTGCACCACGAAAGATTCCTCGACGATGTCGAGAATGCGGTCGATGACCAGACCGACGCTGCGCCCCTGGTCCGAATACACGACCACCTGAAGCGCTTGGGCTTCGGACTCGGTTCTCTTGTGCTTGGTTTGCAAAACCTCGGAAACCCGAATCAGCGGCATGATTTGTCCGCGGTACTGCACGGCTTGTTGATCGCCGGCGATTTCAACGGCGTCGCAGGAAAATTCTTCCAGCCGCGCCACCAGGCCGAGATCGATGGCCATTCTGCCGTTGTCGCCACACTGGAAGAGCAACATGGTGCTGCGGTCGCCTTGACGGCCGTTGGCCAGCGACTGTTTCTCTTCCTTGTCGGTCACCGCCTGGTCGTGGACTTCGCCCACAACATTCGCGCATTGCGCCAAGCCCATCACATCGAGGATCAGCGCCACTTTGCCATCGCCCATGATGGTGGCCCCGGCATAGGTGTTGATGCTCTTCAACTGTTTGCTCAGGGGCTTGACCACGATCTCCTCGGTGTCGTTGATTTCGTCCACGACCAAACCAAACTGGCGTTCGTCGGCCTGCAGGACCACGATGTTGACGTTCTGGGATTCGACGACTTTCTCCTCGACAAGCGTCAGCAGATCGATGATTTTCCCTGAAAGGGCCCCCACGTCCTGGAACTGCCGGTCCGCCTGAACTTGGTCTCCACTCGCCATCAGGGAGACAATATTTCGGACCAGGGTGTGAAACTCCTGGTGTTTCTTTTCCAGCGTGCGCATTTCGGCGATGTCGCCGTAGTGCTCCAACCCGGTGGAATACATCCACTTCCCCAGCGCGCAGAGCTTGTGCGAACCTGCCTCTTCCACCGTCATCGTGGTCTTGCGGTCCAGAACGTTCTGCAGGCGGTCGATCCAGTCCTTGTGCGCTTTCCGCGCCAGCGAAAAGTCCACCAGTTCATCGCTGGAATCCTTTTGTGAATGCGGATGGCCAGAAGCATGACCATTGGAGCCGACTTTCAATTCCTGTTTCAAGTAGACGAGCGGAAGCAGATGCCCGCGCAGGCGGTGCACCGGCGCCCCGTGGATCAGTTCGATTCCTTTGCGAGCCTGGTCACCTTCCAGGCGCACTAACTCCAGCAGGCTCACCTGCGGAATGGCGTAACGATCTCCCGCGCTGGTCACCATCAAAGCGGGGATGATGGCCAGGGTAAGAGGAATCTTCATGCGTACGGTCGAGCCCTGTCCCAGCTTGGTCTGCACATCCACGGTGCCGCCGATCTTCTCGATGTTCGTCTTGACCACATCCATGCCGACGCCCCGGCCCGAAACGTTGGTGACCTTCTCCGCAGTGGACAGCCCCGGCAGGAAAATCAAGTTGGTGACTTCGCGGTCGCTCATGCGCAGCGCTTGTTCAGAACTGATGAGCCCTTTCTGAATGGACTTCTTTCGGATCTTGTCGAGGTCCAGCCCTGCGCCGTCGTCCGTGATTTCAATGTTGACTTGCCCACCCTCGTGAAAGGCACGCAGGAAAACGCGGCCTTCCGGGTCCTTGCCCACCGCTTGCCGTACCTCCGGAGCCTCGACTCCATGGTCCACAGCGTTACGAACTAGGTGCGTAAGCGGGTCTTTGATCGCCTCAATAATTGTCTTATCAAGCTCAGTTTCCTTCCCCTCCATCTCAATGCGCACTTGCTTGCCACATCCCAGCGCCACGTCTCGCACGGTACGGGGAAACTTGCTCCAGATGTTGCCGATGGGCTGCATGCGCGTCTTCATCACCCCTTCTTGCAGTTCCGTGGTAAGAAGATTCAGCCGTTGACTGGTAGTGAGCAGGCCGCTGCCTTCCGTGGAGTTAGTAAACTGCAAGATCTGATTGCGTGCGAGCACCAACTCGCCCACCAGATTCATCAGCTGATCCAGAAGGCTGACGTCAACTCGGATGGTGCTGTCACTGGCGTTGTGTCCGCCCGCGGTTTGCTGCACGTTCTGTGCTTCTCGGGCTTCTTGCGGTTTGGCCGCTGCTGGCTCGCCAGGAATTTCGGCCGCAGGGCGGGGACTGACTGGCCCTGGCTCGGTGGGCGGTTTCTGCTCGGCGTTGGCTTGGGCACTACTGTCCTGGATCTGAACGTCCGGAATCGGCGCAGCCACTGTCGGCGGGAGAGCCGTTTCCGACGGTATCTTGGGAGGGCCTGATGGCGCGGCCGCGGACTCGCTACCCCCGGCCTGCTGCAGGCGGGTGAGAGTCGTGATCAGAGCAGAGTCATCGCGTTCGCCTTCGTTGCCGGCGTTCTCTATGTTTGCCAGCATTTGCCGGACTGCATCCACCATGCTCAGAAGGGCGGTCGTCATCTCCGGGTTCAACTGGAGTTGTCCGTCACGCAACCGTGCCAGCAGACTTTCGCCCACGTGGGTAACCGCCCCGAGCTTATTGAAGGCGAGGAATCCCGACGTTCCTTTAATGGTGTGAATCGTGCGAAAGATGCTCGCCAGAGTCTCGCGATTGTCTGGGTCCTTCTCAAGAGTGATCAGTTCCCGGTCGAGACGGTCCAGATTCTCGTAACTTTCCACCAAGAATTCTTTGACGATATCCGCATCACTCATCGGTAGAAGCCCTCACAGATCCGTACTTCTCGCGTATTCGCCGTTCCCGCAAACACCTTTCCGGTTTTTCGGCCTGTCTGCCGCTGCTGCGGGATGAGAAGTTGATTAGATTTTGACTAACTCAACGGTCGGACAATGCAGGTTCGCACCCAAAGCGGTCGCCAGCGGCGGCTACGGTTGACACTGAGGTAATCAAGTCAAAGAGGGATGCAGGCCGCACCCCTCAAGATCAGGCTGTCCAGTGGGCGTGCCGATTCTCTTCGGCGGACGAGGTGCGATCGACCGGCATGGCAACTGTCACGGACTCTATGGCCGCCCTGTCGGCCTGCTGCCAGGCCTGCCGAATCTGAAATAGCAGTTCAATTTGGTGGCTGAGAATCTCGGGGCTGATTTTGATGTGTGCCTCAAGCACTTTGGCTCGGATGGCGGAATAGAAAGAGGAAAAGGTTTGTGCGGCTTCTCCGCCATTCTCCCGGTCCAGCGAGTCGTCCAGTTGTTGTAGCACAACAAACGCGTGCTTGAGTTCCGCGGCGCGTTTCTCAACACTGCCTTCGGCCATTGCCGCTTTGGCCCGCTCCAGGTCGGCGATGAGCATATCAAGCAGGATGATGACCAGTCCCGCTGAACTGGCATTCTGCACTCGGGCGCGCAAATATGTCTTTTCTGTCTCAGTTTGCATTAGCCACCGCTGTTATTGCTGTTGTTGTTGGTATTAAGTCCGAGTTCTGCGTTGATCTGCTCCAGTTGAGTCGGCAATTCCTGCATCAGGATGTCCGCCTGGTTGTACTCGTTGGTAAGCAGGGTCTGCTGCGCCTGCAGGTAGGACTGAAAGTCGTTGATCTGGTTCTGCAAGTCGGTGTTCTCGCTGCTTATGCTCTGCAGATCTACGGTGAAAGCTCCATTGGATGCGTTGGTAAATGTATTGAGCTGCGTATTCAGAGTGGCGGCAAAGCCGTTTAACTTGGATCCCTGCAAGAAGCTCTGGACCGCGCTGAAGTTGTTCTGGATGGCGTTGTTCAAGGTGGAACTGTCCACGCTCAGTGTGCCATCGTTGTTCTCGGTGATTCCTAGGTCAGCCAGGCTGGTAACGCTGCCGCTTCCCGCGGAATAAGTTGCCGCCGACAGGACGCTGTCCTGCAGCATGGCCACGGTGCTGTCTCCCGCCAAAGGCCCTTCGTTGTTGCTGGAGTTAACTGTGTACTGAGTGTTGATATCTCCCACGACAGTGTTGTAGGCAGTCACGAAACTGTTGATGGCCTGGGAAATCTGACTGGCGTCCGGAGCTACGGAAACGTTCACCTGGGTGCCGGGAGATTGGCCTTGAAGGTCGAAAGTTAGGCCGGTCACCGCCCCAGTTACGGTATTCGAGGCGCTGTCAATCGGAATTCCATCTACCGTCAAAGCAGCATCTTTGCCCACTACGGCTTGCGTAAAGCTTATGCCGGTCTGGCTGCCGGAAGGGTCGCCGCCCGTCCAGTTGCTCACGGTGACGTTGCTGGCTGCGCCTGTACTGTTGCTGACAATGGCCAGCCGCGCACCAGAAGAGTCCGTGACCACGCTGGCAGTTACCCCCAAATTCTGGTTGTTAACGTAAGTGGCAAGCAAGTTCAGCGTGTTGGTGTTGGTGCCGTTGCCGTCTACGTTGGTGCCGATGGGAATTGTGACCGCAGATCCAGATCCCACCTGGAGTTGGAAGCTTCCCGAGGAAAGCGTAGTGTCGCCGCTGGCGACAGAACTGGAATACCAGGAACCGGCGGTTGCAAGATTGGTGACCACCACCACGTGATTTCCGGCGACCGCTCCAGCCGCCGCCGATGCGGTCACGATGCTGGAATTCGAAGAGCTCGCCGACATCGACATCAATGCGCCAGTGGGATCGTTGAGGGTGGTTAGACTGCTTTCCAGTGTCGAGACGTCGTTCTCGATGGACTGGAGGGCGCTGGTTTGAGTCTGCAGGGTTTGTTGCTCGGTCTCCCACTGCTGCTCGGGTTCCGACATGGCCGAGATGGCTGCTTGGACGGCTGATTGAACGTTAATTCCGGAGGAGGAAGAACCCAGATCGGATAACAGGCTGCTTATATTAATCCCAGAAGTACTCATGCTTGTTGCTTACCTTTCTTCACCCCGCCAGTTCTGCAAAAACCGGTTGGTGGGACCCCGAAAGGTCCCACCAATCCTCTTAAGTGAACTATTGGAGCAGTTTCAACACCGACTGCTGCATCTGGTTCGACTGCTGTAGGGCAGCGATACCGGTCTGCTGCAGGATGGTGTACTGCGACATATTTGCAGTCACCTGGCCGATGTCGGCGGACATGATGCCGCTCTCGGCGCTGGTGAGGTTCTGTTGCTGGGTGGTCATGACGTTGCTCGCCGCTTGCAACCGGTTGATGACCGCGCCCAAGTCGCCACGGTTGTTGGCAACCGTCGCGATGGCAGTATTAATGGCGGCAAGAGCAGTCTGAGCGTCTTGAGCAGTCAGCAGGTCGCTCGATCCGCTAGCAGAGAAGGTAGCGCCGTCGAGGAAGCCGAATTCGGCGCCCTGACCTACTGTGGACACGACGTTCGTGGCTCCGAGGGTCTGCCCGGCAGCCGTGAGCTCGAAGGTAATGGTGTTGCCCGAAGCGGATGCGACTGCGTCGGCATTGGCGCCGCCGCCCCCCTGGTAGGCAGTTCCCGCACCGGTTCCGCCATCGACGGCCGCGGCCAGGTTCGCCATGGTGTTCTGCAGTGCAGTGAGGGGATCCGCATTCCCGTCGATTGCGACATTGACGGCGCCGGCGGTTGCCCCGTTTTGGTGGGCAGCCATATACGCGGCGGTCTTGAACGTGTAAGTCGTGCCGCCAATCGTAACGTTGTCCCCGTCCGAGACCGCGCCGTTTGCCGCCAGGACCTGGTTGCCACCGCCTTGCAGCAGACCTGCGGCAGACAGTGTCCCGGTTTGCGCCGTGATCGGGCTGTTGTCGACGCCGTCACTGAGGAAGACGTTGGTTGCCCCGGCAGTGAACACTGCCTGGCCGTTGTAGGTGGTGTTGGAGCCGATCTGGGTGATTTCTGACTGGATCGACTGATATTCTGCGTCCAGAGCTTGGCGCTGCGAATCGGTCACGGTGCCGGTGGAAGATTCCGTGGCCAGGGTGACTGCACGGTTCAGGAGGGTGGTGACCTGCGACAGGGCGCCGTCGGCGACCTGCAACATGCCCACACCGTCCGTGGCGTTTTGGGCTGACTGAGTCAGAGCGGTAACGTTGGCCTGCAATCCGTTCGCAATCGCCAGGCCGGCCGCGTCGTCCGCGCCGGAGTTAATCCGCTGACCGGTGGACAGCTCTTGAAGTGTCTTTTGCAGGGAAGCTTGAGTAGCGTTCAACGAGTTCTCGGCCATCAAGGACGAGATGTTATTCAGGATACTGAGTGACATTTTGAATTCTCCTTAGTTTGATTCCGCCTGCACGGATGTTTTTTGGGGGTCCGCTATATAGCCGAGACTCGCCTTGTTCGAGCAGGAGGTTTTTTTTGACGGGGAGTTTATCGGTACCCTGCGCCCCGCCTCCTCAGTTACCCTGGTCACCATCGTGGAAGTTACCCTGAAACCGAGCAAAAAAGAGCCGCTCAGGTCACAGGGAACTGGGTGCAATCGGGCTACCTCATCTCACGCTAATCTGCAAGAATTCAGGAAGTTACTGGCCTTAGGGCCAAAACCTGCACTCGTCTGCCGTCATCGGTCAGGACGGCTGGTTTGCAATCCGGCGCGTGTCAACTGCGGGGTTTGTGGCGTCGGATCTCTTTCTTACCACTTCTACAGAGGTCTGCCGCAGTTCGTCCGAATCCGGAAACAGCCGCCGCCCCCGCGCAACATATTCTTCCTTCCTCTGGCGGCGGCCGATTTCCTGACATTCCTGACTCGGGTAATCAACCCGGATTACGTGGGTACCAGAGTCCGAAACACCGTTGCTCAAGAATCACACCCCGGCGTGCCGATTGTCATTCCCGGCGTTTAGAGCAACTGGTGGACGCTTCGGAAGGTCGTCATGATACGTCTTACCCGATTGAACAGCCACGGGCTCGTCATCAACGCGGACCTGATCAAGTTCATTGAAAACGCACCCGATACTGTTTTGACCATGACGAGCGGCGAAAAGATTGTGGTGCGGGAGAGCGCCGACGAAGTGGTGGAGAAAGTAATTGCATTTCGCCGTTCTGTCCTGGCCGGCCTGATCTCGACCAGCCCTGATGCGAATTCCGCTTTGGCTGTCGCTGAAGCTCCAGAGGAGGGCAGCCACCCTGACCACGCCGTAGAGGGCAATTCTCGTGGATAAGAGCACGCTCATCGGAATTGTGATTGCGATTGGTGGTATTATCACCGGCCTCCTGATCGAAGGCGGCAAAGTCGCGCAAGTTCTCCAACCTACCGCCGCCATGATTGTGTTTGGCGGCACACTGGGTGCCGTCATGGTGCAATTTCCGCTGCGAGTAGTGGTGCAGGCGTTTCAGAGGGTCGCCCACGTCTTCCTTGAGAAGGACCAGGATCCCGCCCGTTTGATCAAGGAGTTGGTGGGCTACGCGCAGCGGGCCCGCAAAGATGGAATTGTCTCCCTCGACGCTGAACTGCAGAAAATCTCAGATCCGTTCCTCCGGAAGAGCCTGATGCTCGCTGTGGACGGGACCGAACCCGAGGAACTTCGGAAGATGATGGAAGTGGAACTCGACAACCAAGCAGAACACCAGGAGCAGGTCGCTCAGGTGTTCGAGTCGGCAGGCGGGTTCGCGCCCACGATTGGGATCATCGGCGCCGTGCTTGGGCTGATCCAGGTGATGCAACACCTGCAGAATATCGACGAGGTGGGAAAAGGCATCGCGGTCGCCTTCGTGGCGACCATCTACGGCGTCGGTTCTGCCAACCTCCTGTTCCTGCCTGCCTCCGGCAAGTTGAAGATCAAGAGTCGGCAGGAACAAGTCTGCCGGGAAATGACGCTCGACGGGGTCATTTCCATCTTAGAAGGCATGAACCCTCGCATGCTGGAGACGAAACTGCTGAGCTACTTGCACGAGCACAAACCCGGGAAAGAGGCCGCCCAGGCATGAGTCGCCGCAAGAAGTCCGGGCACGCCAACCATGAGCGTTGGCTGGTCTCCTATGCTGATTTCATCACCTTGCTCTTCGCCTTCTTCGTAGTCCTCTATGCGTCTTCCCAGGTGGATAACAAGAAGGTCGCGCGTTTTGCCGCGGCCATCCACGGAGCGTTTGAGGAACTGGGTGTCTTCACGGGAAGCGGAGTGATCCTGGCCCAGGAGCAACTCACCACGGCCAACCTCACCGAAAACTTGCCCGGCGGCCCGCGCGAAGGCTTCGGCCCGGACATCACCAAACTTAAGCAGGACTTAGAAGAAGCGCTGGGCGAGCAGATCAAGAAGCACGAAATTGAAATGCGGGTCACTCCCGAAGGCTTGGTCGTTAGTTTGCGGGAAGTCGGTTTCTTCAACAGCGGCGAAGCGGTTCTTCTGACGGATGGGCAGTCAACCCTGACGCGCATCGCCAGGGTGCTGAATGACAAGGGCTTTCAGATTCGAGTGGAGGGACACACGGACAACCTGCCGATCCATACGAGCCAGTTCAAGTCCAACTGGGAGCTGTCGACCGCACGAGCCACGGAAGTCGTTTCCCTCATGATTGAGCAACATGGCTTCAGTCCACAGCTTGTCTCTGCGGCCGGCTATTCAGAATATCGGCCCATTGCTAGCAACGATACCGAGGACGGAAGGAAGACCAACCGCCGCGTGGACTTGGTGGTAGTGGCGCGGACCACGTCCTCTGTCGCCGTTCACCCCGGCCAGTGATGCTTGCCCGACTAAAGTCTGCAAGCACGACTGCCGATAACAGATCGCCCGGAAACACTCCAGGCTTGCCGGGCCAGCGCCGGTTAAGCGGCAGTTTTGAGAGACTATGTTTGCCATCATCGGAATCGTAGTTGTTTTCGGTGCCATCGTTGCCGGCTATTGCTCAGAGCATGGCAACATCAAGGTGCTCCTCCAGCCTGCCGAACTGCTGATCATTGGAGGTGCTGCAGCTGGGACTGTTCTGATCGCCAATCCGCTGCATCTACTGAAACAAATTGCCAACGGCATCGTCGGTGTATTCAAGGGGTCGAAGATCACCAAGAAAGCCTATCTCGACCTGCTCAAAATGATGTACGACCTGCTCAGCAAGGCCCGTAAAGAGGGTCTCATGTCGTTGGAATCGGATGTAGAGACCCCACTCAAGAGCCCTATTTTCTCCAAATACCCAGCCTTTCTGCAGGATCACCACGCGAAGGATTTTCTCTGTGACACAATGCGCATGGCGGTCACCGGAACTGAGGTGTTTGAACTGGACCAACTCCTGGAACTGGATATGGAAGTACATCACCACGATTCCGGCCAACCCGCAGCCGCGTTAAGCACCGTGGCAGATTCCTTGCCTGGCCTGGGAATCGTGGCTGCCGTTCTGGGTGTCGTTATCACCATGGGAGCCTTAGGGGGTCCACCTGAGGAAATTGGACACAAAGTCGCAGCGGCGCTGGTCGGAACATTTCTTGGCATATTGCTGTGTTACGGTCTGGTCGGGCCGCTGGCGGCAAACATGGCAAAACAAGTCGACGAGCAGCAAGCCTATCTTTATGTTTTGCGAGTGGTGATGATCTCGTTTCTCAAGGGAACGGCTCCCATCATGGCGGTGGAGTTTGGTCGACGGGCGATCCCAGGGCACCTGCGCCCCGCATTCCAGGAAGTTGAAAAAACATGCCGGACTGCCGGTAACGCCACGCCGGAAGCTCCAGCAGAAACGGCAGCAACCGAAGCGGCTCCTACAGAGGCGGCCGCTTCGGCCTAAGGAGACTGCGGAGCTATGGCCACGGCGCGGCCCATTGTCATCGTCAAGAAGAAAGCCGGACACGGAGGCCACCACGGAGGTGCCTGGAAAGTCGCCTACGCCGATTTTGTGACCGCCATGATGGCCCTGTTCATTGTGCTCTGGCTCATGAACAGCAGTAAGCAGGTCCGGGAAGCAGTCGGTGGCTATTTCAAGGATCCCTCTGGAACCTCAAAGATGGTGGGGACAGACCAACGAGGCTCCGGAGACAACTTCACCCTCACCAAGGACAACATGCCGCATTTGAAGGAGCAACTGCAGAGGGCGATCCGCCATTTGGATGACTTTGACAAGCTGAAGAACCAGATCGAGATGACCGTAACCGCTGAAGGATTGCGCATTGAGCTGCTGGAGTCGGCTTCAGGCACCTTCTTTCAAAGCGGCAGCTCCCAGCCAAACGCTGATGGCACGGAGATGTTGGTTCTGCTTGCCCAGGAACTCGGTACGCTTCCCAATCATCTTTCGATTGAAGGACATACCGATTCGAAGCCTTACTCAAAGAGTGCAGATTACAGCAATTGGGAGCTTTCCGCAGATCGTGCCAACGCAGCTCGAAGGCTCATGCAGCAGCATGGTATCCGTGCCGACCAGGTGGGACAGGTGCGCGGTTTCGCGGACCAACAGTTGCGCATGCCCAGCGATCCTTTGAACCCCGGCAATCGTCGAATCTCTGTGATTGTTCAATACACCCAAACGGCCATCGGCGGCGACGACGGGAGTTCCGCCTCCGACAAGGATAAGCCCAGCTCGGAGAAGCACTGAAGAAACAACTCGCCAATCCTGCCGATGTAGGCTGTCCCATGCACCATCCTCTAGGGAAAGTCTGATTAACTCCAACTTTGTCATTTCGAGCGCAGCACAATCCCCCGTTTACGGACAATTCTGCGGAGTCGAGAGACCTGCTCTTGCTTCTGCAGGACTTAATCAGAGTTTCCCCAGGGTGCACTTCTATGCAGAGCGCTCGCGCGAATCTGTCCTGCTCATCTGATATCGATGTCTGCAATGCTCACTTTCATGACACGTGCGCTATTCCAGGACACTTTGCAGACTTTGCTTGGCTGATCTCCTCTGCAGATTTCGCTTTGTAGTCGATGAGAATCAAAGCGTTAGATTAGTCGTCCTCTAAAGGCCTTCTAATTGCAATGGTGTTGGCTTAGACAAAAGAACGAGTGGATCTCACCTCCCCCACAGTTTCTTTGGCGCAGGCAACGTGCGCTGGTGAAACTGCCCGTTTAGATTTCTTTGCTCAGCCTTCAATTTGGAATCCTAATGGAACTCGAAACTGAGAAGACGAACCCAAACCCCGCTGCCGCACTCCATCCCACGAGGATCCTGATCGCGGAAGATGACATTCCGCTGGCCAGTTTCTTGCAACGGGCGCTGGGGAATGACCGCTATGCCGTCGATCTGGTGCATGATGGGGAGGCCGCCCTCCAATTACTTACCGAAGCGCATTACGACCTGCTGATCCTCGACCTCAACTTGCCGAGGCTGGACGGCTTGGCGTTGCTGCGGGAGATCCGCCCCAGCGGTTCGAGAATACCAGTTCTGGTACTCACTGCTCGAAGCCGGGTGGAGGACCGAATCACGGCGCTGGATAGCGGGGCTGACGATTGCCTGACTAAGCCGTTCTCGTTGCAGGAACTAACCGCCAGAATCCGCGCCATTTTGCGCAGGAACCACGAAAGACCTCAGCCCGGTCCCCTGCAGGTCGCCGATTTAGTCCTGAGTGCGGAAGAACACCGGGCGGAGCGAAGCGGCAAGAAGCTGGATTTGACCGCGAAGGAATTTGCTCTCCTGGAGTACCTCATGGCGAACGCAAGACATCCAGTCACCCGGGAGATGATCATGGAGAACGTCTGGAGAGAGCATTATGACGGCAGATCCAACCTGGTGGATGTCTACGTGAAATACTTGCGCGACAAGGTGGATTTGGACTTCCCCACAAAACTGGTCCATACCATTCGGGGCATCGGTTACGTGCTAACCGAAAACTGACAGAAAGGCCAAGGGTCTCAGTGATGTCGCATGGTCAACAGCAGACGCACGGCGTGGATCACGGAATCGCAGGCGCGATTTCACGGGAGTTGCACCAAACCGCCCAGCCTCTGACCACGCTTCAGGGCTTGCTCGAATTGTCCCTGCAGCGGGCGCAAACCGTTCAGCAGTATCGCGACTCGGTCACAAAGTCGATCGAGCAACTGCAGAGGCTCTTGGATAGCTTCGGACGGATCCGCCATCTGGTGAGGCTGCAGTGTTCAGGGAACCCGTCCAGTTTCAAGGTGCGATCCCTGATAGATGCGGTTTCGCAAGATCTTCAAAGCAAGCTCGATGCCTCTGGTGTAAGACTGGCCGTGCATTCCGCAGCGGGCGCAACTGAAGACCTCTGGGAAGAAGAGGTTGCCGGGTCGCTGTCGGAGCCTGTCTCCGCCATTTCCTTGATAATCTCTGGCTTCTTGACGTTCTTGAGATCAGGAGACTGCCTGGAGATTTCTTTCGACAAAGATCAGACTCACGTCCTGATACGCGTACACAGTAGTTGGACGCCTGATCTGTCAAACACCGCCGCCAACGCCGCCACAGGCTCCATGGCCGCGCACCTCAGGCTTGCGCAGGACTTGATATCCGGCACTAGAGGTAAATTGAAAGTCTGCTACCCTCCCTCTACGATTTTCATTAGACTGCCGAGAGTCCCGGCCATGCTGCTGGCCGGTTTGGAGGAAAAGGGGATAGCGCAACATGTCTAGCCTGATGTCAGCAATTCCAGTTTCTGGAAATCTCGCTGCTCCAAGAGTGGGTGTCAGCCTGCTGATCGTGAGTTCCAGCCCGGACCTGCGCCGAGACTTGGCGTCCAGACTTCAATCGGAGAGATGGTCTCTCAGCGAGGCCAGAAGCGGCGCCGAAGCTCTCGAGAAGCTCGATGCAGAACGCATGGCCGCCATCTTGCTGGATCCAGGCTTGCCGGACCTCAGAGTGGATGATTTCAAAAACCTTGTTCAATCCCAGCACCCGGAGGTGGCGTGCATCCCGGTCAATCCTGATACCGGACAGCCCATGGTCGTCTCCTCGTCACCAAACTCAATTTGCTTTGAGGTTGTCCGGCAGATCGAACGGGGGATGCCCTTTCCTGCGAGCCAAACTCCAGTCTGGAATACCGAGGATGAGGAGCGCCAATCGGAAGGATTGCCAGGGTTCGTGGGCAACTCCCCTTCGGTCCGGAAGATGTTTTCGTTAGTGCGGCTGGTGGCGCAGCGAGATACCACGGTGCTGATCACGGGCGAGAGTGGAACCGGCAAAGATGTCGTAGCCCAGGCTGTTCACGAACTAAGCCCGCGCCGTCAAAGACCTTTCGTTGTTATCAATTGTGCCGCCATCCCCGAGGCGCTTCTGGAGGCAGAGCTGTTCGGTTACGTGAAGGGGGCCTTCACGGGAGCGGTGCAGTCCAGAATCGGGCGAATCCACGCCGCCCAAGGCGGGAGTCTGTTCTTGGACGAGATCGGAGATCTGCCGCTCGGTTTGCAATCGAAGCTGCTGCGATTCCTGGAACAGGGAGAAGTCCAGAGGCTGGGCAGTGCCGACACATTTCGGGTTGATGTTCGTGTGATTGTAGCCACCAATGCCAGCCTTCGCCGCTTAGTGCAGGAGCGCAACTTCCGGGAAGATCTGTTCTACCGGCTTTCGATTTTTCCCATCGAGCTCGCTCCGCTGCGGGAGCGGATGGACGACTTGAACTTACTCACGCAATTCTTTCTCGCCAAGTATTGTGCCCATGACGTCGCGCTGAGCGCCGAGGCAGTTACGCTGTTGCAGCAACACAATTGGCCTGGCAATGTGCGCGAGCTGAGGAATGTAATCGAACGGGCGAGTATCCTTGCAGGCCGAGACCGGGAAATCCGCCGTGAGCACATCCTTCTTTGAAGGCTGCCGAAAGGTGAACGACTTGCTCATGGCTTAGCGCTGCACCCGAAAGGCGTCAGTTGCTTGGAAAGAAAGGTACTTGAGTGTGGGCTGCAGACTGTGTATCTTAGGAGCGAGGGCGTGCTGCTCAGATTTACAAATTCAGAACAGGGGGGATTTCTTGCCCTGGCGATGGTTACGCTCTTGTCCTTTAGTGGAAGATCTGACGCGATTAGAACCGCGGCGAAGAGGAGGTATCCGTGCCGAACCTTTCTTCCGGAAACATGAGTTTGAACCCGTCTGACACCAGATTGAAGATGTTGGTAGTGGACGATACGCCGGACAGTCTGGAGTTGGTGCGCGACGCTCTGGCCGAGGAGAGGTTGCAGTTGTTCACTGCCCCCAGCGCGGAATCGGCTCTGGAACGGTTCCTGCAAGTTCGGCCGCGGGTGGTGCTGTGCGATCTGCTGCTGCCGGGCATGAATGGGCTGGAACTGCTGGAGCGGATCATGGCCAAGGATCCGGGCACCGACTTCATTCTGATGACCGGCTACTACTCCACCG